>ERZ827088.3909-NODE-3909-length-13098-cov-5.209768_pt1 | contig 13098 bp, 10 predicted proteins | sample MGYA00519922_ERZ827088 | MGnify/ENA primary metagenome ERZ827088 (study PRJEB31778, sample SAMEA3449254) | human gut metagenome | biome: human gut; feature: human-associated habitat; material: faeces | place: United Kingdom | collected 2010/2012 ... | reverse complement strand
CGAAAAGCCTCGACTGTATCGAAACCCTCCCACTTCAGTGGTGAGGTTGTTTAGCAGAGCCGAGCCATGACAGAAAAAGATGCCGCCGGCGGGATCGTCCTCGCCGAGGACGCCGCGCCGAAGACCGCCTTCGATCCGCATCAGGAGATCAGGACCCTTCCGAACCTGCCCGGATGCTACCGCTACTTCGACACAGCGGGCGCATGCCTCTACGTCGGCAAGGCGCGCGACCTCAAGAAGCGCGTCTCGTCCTACTTCCGCAATCCCGCGGGGCTCTCCCCGCGCATCGCGATCATGGTGAGCCAGATCGCCAGACTCGAGACCACCGTCACGCGTAGCGAGGCGGAGGCCCTTCTTCTTGAGAACAACCTCATCAAGACGCTGAGCCCGAAGTACAACATCCTCTTCAGGGACGACAAGAGCTATCCCTATCTGAGGCTCGGTCCCGAGGCGTTTCCGCGGCTCTCCTACTATCGCGGCAGCGTCGACCGCAAGTCCCGCTTCTTCGGGCCCTATCCCAATGGGACGGCCGTGCGCGAGGCGATCCAGATCATGCAGAAGGTCTTCGGCCTGAGGACCTGCGAGAACTCCGTCTTCTCGAACCGCGACCGCGCGTGCCTGCTCGGCCAGATCGGCCGCTGCTCGGCGCCCTGCGTGGGCGCCGTCACGAAGGAGGACTACGCGAAGGACATCGAGCGCGCCGCCGCCTTTCTCGAGGGGCGCACGCGCGACATCGTCGAGGACTATGAAAGGCGCATGTGGGAGGCCTCCGAGGCCTGGGCCTTCGAGAAGGCCGCCTTCTACAGGGACCGCATCGCGGCGCTCACGACCGTGCAGCACCAGCAGGCGATCGAGACGACGGGCGGCGACACCGACGCGGACGTCGTGGCGGTCGCCGTTTCGGGCGCCGTCGCCTGCGTCAACCTCGCGATGGTCAGGGGCGGGCGCCATCTCGGCGACCGTCCGTGCTTCCCGAAGCTCGGCGTGAGGAGCGAGTCGCTCATGCCCTCGAAGGCCGAGATCATGACGGCCTTCGTGCGCCAGCACTACGGCGACGGGATGCCGGTGCCCAACGTCATCATCCTCGACGGTGCCGTCATGTCCGACGAGGAGCGCCACGAGACGGTCGAGGCCGTCGCCGAGGCGATGTCGGCCGCGGCCGGAAGGCGCGTCACGGTGGTGGCGGAGCCGCGCGAGACGCGCAGGCGCTGGCTCGAGATGTGCGCGAAGGGTGCCGAGATCGCGCTCGCGCGCCACCTTCAGGAGGAAGGCAGCCAGCTCGCAAGACTCAGGGAGCTCATCGACATCCTCGGGTTCGAGCCCGACGACGGCGATCCGATGAACTTCCGCGTCGAGTGCTTCGACATCTCGCACACGGCGGGCGAGGCCACGCAGGCCTCCTGCGTCGTCTTCTCCGAGGGTCGCATGCAGTCCGCCCTCTACAGGCGCTTCAACATCACGGGCATCGAGCCAGGTGACGACTACGCGGCCATGCGCCAGGTGCTCGAGCGCCGCTACAGGCCCGTGACGCGCGGCGAGGCCGTGCTGCCGAGCGTCGTGCTCGTCGACGGCGGCAAGGGGCAGGTCGAGATGGCCAGACAGGTCTTCACTGAGCTCGGACTCGATCTTTCCGTCATCGTCGGCGTCGCCAAGGGCGAGGGCCGCAAGGTGGGTCTCGAGACCCTGATCTTCCCCGAGATCGACGGCGTGCGCCGCGAGCCGCTCGTGCTCGGCACCATGAGCCGCGCGCTCATGCTCATCGCCGAGATCCGCGACGAGGCCCACCGCTTCGCCATCACGGGCATGCGCGCCAAGCGCGCGAAGACCCGTCAGTCGAGCCGGCTCGAGGATCTCGAGGGGATCGGACCCAAGCGCCGCGCGAAGCTTCTCACGCATTTTGGCGGCATGAAGCAGCTTTCGAACGCCTCGGCCGAAGATATTGCGCGAGTCGACGGCATTTCCGCCGCGCTCGCGGCTAAAATCTATGCTCAGCTCCACGGGAGCCAGTAAAAAAGCGACAAGGACCCGCACATGCCCAAACTCAAGCCCCCATTCAAGCTCAACGTCCCGATGCTCCTCACCTGGATGCGCATCGCGATGATTCCGCTCGTCATCGGCATCTTCTATCTTCCCGAAACGTGGATGACGATGGGGACGAAGAACGCGACCGCCATGCTGATGTTCGTCATCGCCGCCATCACCGACGCGCTTGACGGCTTCCTCGCCCGCCGCTATCAGGGCTGGGCCACGCCCATGGGCGCCTTCCTCGATCCCGTCGCCGACAAGCTCCTCGTGAGCGCCGCGCTCGTCGCCCTCGTGGGCCTCGACCGATGCGACATGCTCGTCGCCCTCGTCATCATCGGCCGCGAGATCACGGTCTCCGCCCTGCGCGAGTGGATGGCCAAGGTCGGCGCCTCGGGCGCCGTCAAGGTCAACTGGTTCGGCAAGATCAAGACCATCGCCCAGATGACCGCCATCCCGATGCTCCTCTGGTGGGATCCCGTCGTCGTTAGCACGAGCCTCCTGAGCGGCGAGCTCAACATCGCCTTCCTCGGCCGCGTCCTCATCATCGTCGCCGCCGTGCTCACCATCTATTCGATGTACGTCTACCTCATGGCCGCCCGCAAGGCTCTCACGGCTCCCGCGTCCGACGCACTCTGAGAACGACTCCCGAGACGAACCCGGAAGCGAATCCGGAAATCAAAACAAACGCCGCGGCCCGCGGCGTTTTTCATGTCCTCCCGCGCACGGGCGCGGCGTACAAAATGAAAAAGGCCGGTTTCGTCGAAAACCGGCCTTTTCGTTCCCCCCTTTTTCGGAGCGGCGCCTTACTGCCGCTGACGCAGGCGCCCCTGACAGGAGCCGCGTCTGACCGAAAAGACGACGAACCGCTTAGAGTCGGTCCGTCGATAGGGGTGAACTATACACAAGTTTTAGCGACTTGTCGAGCAAAGTTTACAAATTGTCGGCAATTCAAGCCCTGTGATGCGAAGAGCCTGGGGTTTTCTGAGAATGGTGCGGGCAAAGTCCGTGTGTTGCAGGAGAAAATCATTTGTCGACCATTCTGGCGAAGGATCGCGTCGACTGCCGCTCTTTTGTGTCGCGGAGGCCGCGCGGGCCTGCGGGAGTTGGCGGCCTGTACAATGAGCGCAAGAGCTCGTGACATCAACGACGGGCGTCATGGAGAAGAGATAGCATGCAGACGATGTCGGAAGAGAAGACGGCCTCCGAGGGCCATGCAGAGGGAGAGGCCGGAACGAGGAGTGCGGAGCTTGTGAAGCGGGCTCGGCGGCAGCACGGCATCGAGGCCGTGCGCACGATCATCCGCTTTGCGATGGACCGCATGCGCGAGACTCAGCTTCAGGAGGTGGCGTCCTCGATGACGCTCACGACGCTCCTTTCGCTCGTTCCGCTCATCGCGGTCGCGATGTCGGCCTTTGCGCTCTTCCCGAGCTTCGCGGACTCGCGCCACGCGCTTGAGGAGGCGATCATTTCGGGCGTGCTGCCGCAGCAGTACACGGAGACGATCGTCACGTATCTGCGCAACTTCACGGACCACGCCTCGGGACTCGGCATCTTCGGTCTGGCGGGTCTGGCCGTGACGGCGCTTCTCCTGATTGACAAGTTCTTCGTGACGGTCAACCGCATCTATCAGGTGCGCCGCATGCGCCCCTGGGGACAGAGGGCGCTGCTCTACTGGGCGCTCATCACGCTCGGGCCCCTGGTGATCGCCTTCTCGCTCACCGTCTCGACGCAGGCGATCCGCTCCGCCTCGGAGGGCGTTGACGCGACGTCGGTCGAGTGGGGCATGGCCGTTCTGCAGTTTGCGATCCAGGTCGCCTCCTACACCTTCCTCTACAAGTTCGTGCCCAACTGCCACGTGCAGCTTTCGCACGCGGCCGTGGGCGGCGTCTCCGCTTCCTTCGCGGGACTCGCCGTGCGCGAGGCCTTCGGGCACTACGTCTCGGCGGGCACGCTCACGTCGATCTACGGCGCGTTCGTGGCCTTCCCCGTGCTCCTGCTCTGGTTCTACGTCTCCTGGCTCATCGTCTTCGGCGGCGCAGCCATCACGGCGACGATCCCGCTTCTCACTTCGGGGCGCTTCGCCGACAGCTACAAGCGCGGCAATGACTTCCTTACGGGCGTCGCGCTCCTGAAGACGCTCTGGCGCCATCGCCGCGAGGGTGAGACCTCGGTGGGCATCACGACGCTCGCCGACGAGGTCGACAGCTACCCGCAGGCCGCCCGCCGCATTCTGCTCAGGCTCGCCGAAAAGGGTTACTGCGTCGAGATCATGAGCGAGAAACCCAAGAGTCACAGCGACTGGGCGCTTCTGTGCGATCCGTCCGCCAAGAGCCTCAGGGACGCCTGCACGGCGCTTCTCGTCGACGGCACCAACCATCTCACTAGTCCCAAGCGCGCCTCGTCGTCCCGAGATGAAGGGATGCTCTTTGACTGGTACCGCGGCTTCATGTCCGCCGAAATGCTCGCGAAGCCCCTAGACGAGGTCTTCACCATCGACGAGGAGCCGCAGGACGTTCAGGCGGAACAGGCCGCCCGTCCCGCCTGACGGGGACCTGCAGGCAGACTGCCCTCATGGGCGGCTCGTCGTCGGTGCGGGCGGCGCCGGCATGGTTGCCGCCGCGACGGCCGTCGACAACGGCGCGGCCGTGATCGTCCTTGAGAAGATGGTCATGCTCGGCGGCAACACCGCCCGCTCCGAAGGCAACATGTCCGCCATGGACCCCGAACCCGAAAAGCTTCTGCCGATGACGCAGGCCGTGCGCGACATCATCGCCAAGTACACGAACCCGAAGCCGAGCTTCAGAAGACGGTTCTCAAGCAGCTCGCAGAGCGGCAAGAAGTACATCTTCGACTCTCCCGAGCTCTTTGCGCTTCAGACGATCGTCGGCGGCAACTGCAAGAACGACGCCAAGCTCGTTCTCACGATGACCCGCAACGCCACGGCCGCCATGAAGTGGCTTGACGTCCAGTCCGACATGACGTGGTTCCACGTGCCGCGCAGCTGGGTCGATGTCGGCATTGGCGGCCTTTATCCGCGCGGGCAGTGGCCGTGTCAGGCCGACGGCAAGACGCCGATCTCCACGTACGACGCCTACATCCGTCCGCTCGCCGCCAAGGTCGAGGCCGCAGGCAACCCGATCTACAAGAACATGAAGGTCGTGAGCGTCGAGCGTGACGCCTCCGGCCGCGTCACGGGCGTGAAGGCCCTCGACCGCAAGGGCGTCGAGCGCGTCTTCTCCGGCCGCAGCGTGGTCCTCGCCGCAGGCGGCTACGGCGCGAACCTGCAGATGGTCAAGAAGTACAACGACATCTCCGTCACCGTGACCTCAAACTCTCCGGCTACCACCGGCGAAGTGCTTGAGGAAGCCGTCGCCGCAGGCGCCGGCCTCACGGGCATGGAGTGGATCCAGATCCATCCGCACGGCAACCCGAAGAACGGCGAGCTTGAGTCCACCATCGCCGCCCGTCCGTCCGACACGCCGTACGTTAACTGCGACGGCTTGCGCTTCGTCGACGAAACGGGTCGCCGCGACGAGATCTCCTACGGCATCCTGAAGCAGACCGGTCAGGTTGCCTTCTCGATCTACGACCAACGCACGATCGAGGAGAAGAAGATCGAGTCCGCCATCGCCCACGGCTATGCCTTCAAGACCGACACGCTTGAAGACCTTGCCCGCCAGGCCGGCATCGACTGGAAGAACTTCGAGAAGACCATGAAGGCCTACAACGAGGCCTCCGTGTCCCAGAATACGAAGTCTCTCCCCGTGCCGAAGATCCTCATCGGCAATCCGGTCGTGAAGGCGCCGTTCTACGCCGTGCCGATCACGACGACCATCCACCACACGATGGGCGGTCTTCGCATCAACGAGAAGACCCAGATCCTCGACAAGAACGGCAACGTGATCCCGGGCCTCTACGCCGCATGTGAGACACGGGCGGCATCCACGGCGGCAATCGCCTCGGCCGCAACGCCCTGACCGACCTTCTGGTCTTCGGCCACATCGCCGGCCAGGAAGTCGCCAAAGTCAAGTAAGGCCGAATGAGAGCTTCGCCACTCGTCCCTCGCGGCGGCACAACGAAGAAGGAAAGGGCGCCAGCTGTGCAAAAGACTGCTGGCGCCCTTCTTCTTGCTGTTCTCCGCGCAGCCGTCCACGGGGACGCGCGTGCAGAGGATTTTCAGCCTCGGGCCTTTGTGGGGCGGGCCGAGGCGAGGATCGCGGCGATCTGGGCGGGCGTGATGTTCTTGTGCTCGCCGAGCTTCCAGTTGCGTTCCTCGAAGCGGCGGACGATCTCGCGTTCGACGTCTTCACCGACGCCTGCCTCGTCAAGGCGGGTCGGCAGACCGAGGGAGGCGAAGAAGGCCTCGAGCCTCACGATGGTTTCGAGGGCGCGCTCGCGGTCGGTGCCGTAATGCACGTCGAAGACGCGTTCGCCCATCTGCACGAGCTTGGCTTCCTTCGTGTCGATGAGGACGCGAAGGAGAGCGGGGAAGACGATGGCGAGCGTGGCGCCGTGGGCCATGCCCGTGAGGGCGGTGATTTCGTGGCCGATGGCGTGGGTGGCCCAGTCCTGATTCACGCCCATGCAGATCATGTCGTTGAGGCCGAGCGTAGCCGTGAGCATGTAGTCGGCGAGCACGTCGTAGTCGGGTTCGGGCGTACGCAGCGCGGGCGCGATGTCGACGAGCGTGAGAAGGAGCCCTTCGGCCCAGCGGTCCATCGGACGGGACTGGCCGGGTTCGGTCATGTACTGCTCGAGCACGTGCGCGGTGATGTCGGCGAGGGACGCGGCGACCTGGGCGGCGCCGAGCGAGCGGCAGCACTCGGGGTCGAGAATCGAGAAGCGCGGATTTTCAGGCGCGACGAAGGCAAGCTTCTCCTTCGTCTCAAGGCGGGAGATGACGCTGTTGGCGTTCATTTCGGAGCCCGTGGCCGGGAGCGTCATGACGCTCGCGTAGGGAATGCAGCGGGCGGGACGGCGGGAGAGGACGATGTCCCAGGCGTCGCGCGTTTCGCCCTCGGTGAGGGCGCAGGCAACGAGCTTGGAACCGTCGAGCACGGAGCCGCCGCCCACGGCGAGGATGAAGCCCGCCTTCTGTTCGCGGCCGAATTCGATGCACTTCCTGAGGGTTTCGACCTTGGGGTTGGCCTCGATGCCCCAGAATTCGACGTGGTCGATGCCGGCGAGCGCGGCCTTGACTTGGTCGTAGACGCCGTTGCGCTTCACGGAGCCGCCGCCGAAGGTGACGAGGACGCGCACGCCCTCGGGGATGTGGCGGGTGAGGGAGGCGATTTCGCCGCGGCCGAAAATGAGTCGGGTCGGATTGTAATACTCGAAGTTCTGCATGAGGGAGCCTTGAAAAAAGTGGTTTTGCTGACAGTATACGGAGCCGGGCCGCGGGTGGAAAGGCGCGTTTTCGCTCAATGCAGAAGGGGGAGGTCCGCGATGCGGGCCTCCCCCTTGGGTTCGTGTCGATTCGTCGGGGACGAAGGATCCGTTACTGGACCTTGGCGTTCTTGACGAGTTCGCCGAAGTGCTGGTTGACGCGCTGGTTCGTGAGCGCGTTGACGAGCGCGGGCTTCTGAGCCTCGAAGGTCGGGAAGAGCTGGGCCGGACGCTTGGCGTCAAGCTTCACGACGTGGAAGCCGAACTGCGTGCGCACGGGTTCCTTGCTGACCGTGCCTTCCTTCATGCCGGCGAAGGCGTTGCCGAAGGTCGGAACGAAGGAGCGGGGAACGACCCAGCCGAGCTGGCCGCCGCGATCCTTGTTGCCGCGGTCTTCGGAGAATTCCTTGGCGAGCTTGTCGAAGTCGGCGCCCTTGTTGAGGCGGCTGATGATGTTCTTGGCCTGGTCTTCGGTCTTGACGAGGATGTGGCGGACCTGGTATTCGGTCGGGCCGTAGGCGGCCTTTTCAGCCTCGTAGGCCTTGCGGACGTCTTCGTCCTTGACCGGGTTTTTCTTGGCCCAGTCGCGCAGGACGGCGTTGATGAGGACCTGGTTGCGGGCGGCTTCGATGGCCTGCTTGACGTCGGAGTTGCGGTCAAGCTTGGCCTTCTTGGCTTCCTGAAGCAGGACGGTCTGCTGCGTGAGGACGTTCTTCACCTGGCGCTCAAGTTCGGCGCCTGCGGGCTGGCCCTGAGCGACGGCGCTGTCGTAGAGTGCCTTCTGCTGGGCAACGCTGACGGTTTCACCGTTGACCTTGAAGGCCTGAAGTTCAGCGTTGGCCGCGCCGGCGGCCATCATGGCAGCCATGCCGAGAACCAAAAGTTTCTTTTCCATTTCTTTCTTCCTTAACTGCCGCAGGTGTTCGGCGCTTCCCAGCACCGTACGCCGCTATCAGGTTGTTAGTCATTGCACCCGAAATTATAAGGGGTTCGGGCGTCATGCAGGTCAATTCTGCCTAGTGACGGCGTGTTTGGTCATGAACACGCCGATGCCAATTGTAAAGACTAGTGTCAGGCCCATCAGACCGAAGAGCTTGAAGTTGACCCAGGTGTCGGTCGAACAGAGGTAGGCGACGAGGAGGTTGACGACGCCCATGGCCGCGAAAAAGCCGATCCACATGTTCTGGAGCGTCCCCCAGGCGTGGCCGGGCATTTCGATCTCGGCCTTGGAGAGAAGTATGCGGATGAAGTTTCGGCCCGCGATGTTGCCGTAGACGAGGATGCCGCCGAAGATCCAGTAGAGGATCGTGGGCTTCCACTTGATGAACATCTCGTTGCGAAGATAGAGCGTGAGGCTGCCGAAGACGACGATGACGGCGAGGCTGATCCAGAGCATCGGCTCGACCTTGCGGCCGCGCAGCATGAGCCAGCCCACCTGCAGGAAGGTGGCGGCGATGGCGACGACGGTGGCGATGAAGACCGGAGCGGTCATGGCGGTGAGGCCCTCGCCCATAAAGCGCTCGGCAAGCGCGATGGCGGCGTCGGGCTGGCCCTCGGCGATCTTGAAGGCCGCGAAGAAGAGGATGACGGGGAAGAGGTCGAAGAGAAGTTTCATCGTAAGGAGGTTCATGTGGAGCGGAATCCTGAAATTTTAGCGAAATTGGCAGTTGATGTTTCAGGGGGAGGCCCTGGGGCCGAAGGCTTGGTAACATTTCGAACATTGTTCAGGTGCTTCGAAACGTTTTCGTCACCTGGGACAGGTATCGTTGTGCAGTCGGGGGCTCCCGGCCGTCAGGGGACGGTTTGTGACGCGCTCCCGCAACACGATATGAACAACGGACTTTCGTTATGCAATTTGCAAGAAAAATAGTGCTGCTTTCCGCCGTCGTGATGATGGGCGCCGCAGGAGGCGCGGCAGCCAAGGAGAATGATTTGACGAACGCAACCAAACCCGTTTCCGTCGTGACCGTCGAGGGCATGACCGAGTACAGGCTCCCGAACGGCCTGCGCGTCGTGCTCTATCCCGACATGAGCAAGCCGACCGCCACGGTCAACATGACCTATCTCGTGGGCTCGCGTCACGAGAACTACGGCGAGACCGGCATGGCCCACCTTCTCGAACACCTGATGTTCAAGGGGTCGAAAAACTATCCAAATCCGACCGCCGAGTTCACGAAGCGCGGCTTCCGCATGAACGGCTCGACGTGGCTCGACCGCACGAACTACCACGTCTCCTTCACGGCCTCGGACGACAACATGAAGTGGGCGCTCGGCTGGCAGGCCGACGCCATGATCAACTCGTTCATCGCCCGCAAGGACCTCGACACCGAGATGACCGTCGTGCGCAACGAGTATGAAATGGGCGAGAACCGTCCGACGAGCGTGCTCCTCAAGCGCATGCAGTCCGTGCTCTTCGACTGGCACAGCTACGGCCGCAGCACGATCGGCGCCCGAAGCGACATCGAGAACGTCGAGATCGAGAACCTCCAGGCCTTCTACCGCCGCTACTACCAGCCCGACAACGCCGTGCTGACGGTTTCGGGCAGGTTCGACACGGACGAGGTGCTTGGCTGGATCGCCGAGCTCTTCGGCCCGATCGCCAAGCCCGAGCGTGTGCTTCCTAAGGAGTGGACGGTCGAGCCCGCCGCCGACGGCGAGCGCGAGTTCACGGTCCGCCGTCCCGGCGAGACGCAGATGCTCATGATCGGCTACCGCCTGCCCGCCGCCCTGCATCCCGACTGGGAGCCTGCGGCCATGGCCACGTCGATCCTTTCCGACGCCCCGACGGGGCGCCTCTACAAGGAGCTCGTCGAGACGGGCCTTGCCACGCAGGTCTTCGGCTGGACGATTCCGGGCGCCCAGCCCGGCTTCGTGGTCTTCGGCGCTCAGGTCAAGAAGGGCGAGGACCTCGGTCCGGTCCGCGCGAAGATGGTCGACGTGATCGAAAACTCCTTTGCCAGGACGCCCGTGACCGATCAGGAGCTTGAACGCCAGAAGGCCGAGCAGGCCACGATGTTCGAGCGCCAGATCAGCGATCCCGAAGCATTCGCCGTGGGCCTTTCCGACTACATCGCGCTCGGCGACTGGCGCGTGTTTTTCGCCGACCGCGATGCGATCTCGCAGGTGAAGACCGCCGAGGTCGACAAGGCCGCCGCCCGCTACTTCGTGCGCGACAACCGCGTCGTCGGCAGCTACATCCCGACGGACGAGCTCAAGCGCGCCGACATCACGGCCGCGCCCTCCGTCGACGAGTACCTCAAGGGCTTCAAGTTCCGTCAGGAAGGCCGCACGGCCGAAGCCTTCGACGTCGATCAGGACAACATCAACGCCCGCACGCAGTTCGTCGAGGCGGGCGGCGTGAAGATGGCGCTGCTGCCGAAGAAGACGCTCGGCGAGACCGTCGTCGTGCAGATGAGGTTCCTCAACGGCAACTTGAAGACGGGCGCCAACGCCGCCGTCTCGATGCTCTCGACCGCCATGCTCTCGCGCGGCACGTCAACGATGACGCGCGACGAGATCGACGACGCCTTCACGCAGCTGCGCATGGAGGGTTCGCCCTTTGCGTTCACGACCGACCGCGAGCATCTCTCGGCCGCCGTGGGCCTTGCGGGCAGCATCCTCACGGACGCCGCCTTCCCTGAAAAGGAATTCGAGACCCTGAAGCGCCAGACCCTCGTCGGCCTGCGCGCCAAGTCGGACGATCCTGGCACTAAGGCCCGCGACGCCCTCACGGAGCACTTCAACACCTATCCGAAGGGCGACGCCCGCCGCACGGAGACGAGCGCCGAGCTCATCGCCGAGGTCGAGGCCCTCACGCTTGACGACGTGCGCAACTACTGGCGCAACGTCTTCGGCACGGGTCGCGGCTACATCGCCGTCGTCGGCGACTTCGATCCCGAAGCGGTTGCGGGCGACCTGCGCCGCGCCGTCGTCGGCCGCAAGCTCTCCACCGTCGTCTACGAGCGTCCCGTGCACGAGTTCAAGTCCGTTGCATCGGCCCGCATCGTCATCGACACGCCTGAAAAGGAAAACGGCACGCTGATGGCCCGCGTCGACCTGCCGGCCAACGTGGCCGACGCCGATGCCGCGGCCCTCGTCACGGCCGACTGGATCCTCGGCGGCTCCACGGGTCTCTCGAACCGCATCGTGACCCGTCTGCGCCAGAAGGAGGGCCTCTCCTACGGCGCCGGCAGCGGCATCACGCTCCCGCGCTTCGGCAACCGCGGCCATTGGTCCGTCGGTGCGATCGTCGCTCCGCAGAACGTCAGGCAGGCTGAGGCCAGCCTGCGCGACGAGCTCGCCCGCGCCGTCAAGGACGGCATCACCGAGCAGGAGCTCGCCGAAGCCAAGCGCGGCCTGATCGAGTACCGTGCGGTGAACCGCGCCCAGGACGGCACGCTCGCGGGCAGCTGGATCAACTTCATGGAATCCGGCCGCGACTGGTCCTTCTCGAAGGACATGGAAGTCGCCATCGAGAAGCTCACGGTCAAGGACGTCAACGCCGCGATCCGCCGCATTGCGGATCCCTCGAAGATGACCTTCGTGCTCGCCGCCGACCTTGCGAAGGCCAGGGAAGCGGGCAAGGACTTCTCCAAGCAGTAATCTGCTGAAGCTCCCTGCCGGGCCAGACGGCATCAGGCGCCCCGCCGCTCCGACGCGAGCAGCGGGGCGCTGTCGTTTCTGAACGCCCCTCGCAGGCATAAAATGTCGGATTGTTCAGCTAAATCCGCCAGGAACCCTCGCCTCGGTGAGGCGGGGAGGAATGGCGGAAAAGACGGCGAAATGCGAGGCATACGTTAAAAGAGGAAGCCTCATATAATCAAATTTCCATACCGTTCCTTCCTCTGTCACGAATGATCCGCGCCATCCGCATTCGACTCTATCCGACGCCCGACCAGAAGAAATATCTGGCCGGTCTTTTCGGTGCCGTGCGGTTCTGCTACAACAAGGCGCTGTATCTCAAGACGCATTTCTACAAGGTGAAGGGCGTCAATCTTCACCCGATTCACGACCTCAAGAAGCTCATCGCCATTGCGAAGAAGTCGAAGAAGTACGCCTGGCTGGCGGAATACGACTGCATGGCATTGCAGGAATCAGTTCGCAATCTGAACAAAGCCTATGGGCGCTTCTTCAAGAAGGAAGCCGGATATCCGCGCTTCAAGTCCCGACGCGGCGAACAGTCCAGCTACCATTGCACCGGCGTTTCGGCAGGCGACGACTTCGTCAAGGTGCCGAAGATGAAGAAGATCAAGGCCGTCATGCATCGGAAGATCGAAGGCAAGGTCAAGAGCATCACGCTCTCGATGGATGCCTGCGGCGACTACTGGGCTTCCGTTCTCTACGAGGACGGCCTCCCCGAAGCCGTACCTGCGACATGCGTTCGCCAGACCAAGACGGTAGGCGTCGACGTCGGCATTGAGACCTTCGGCACATGCTCCGACGGTGAAAAGATCAAGTCTCCCAAGGCTCTCAAGAGGGCCGAAAAGAAGCTCAAGAAGGCGCAACGCGCCTTCTCAAGAAAGCAGAAAGGTAGCAAGAATCGTGAAAAGGCCCGCAAGCGTCTGGCAAAACTGCACCGCAAGGTGAAGCGCCGCCGCAGCGACTTCCTTCACAAGACATCTCGACGATTGGTGATACATGGTCAGCTCCCTTTTTGCAAGGGCTAAATGTTGTTTTTAAGGTACAACT
>ERZ827088.3903-NODE-3903-length-13121-cov-4.476657_pt1 | contig 13121 bp, 16 predicted proteins | sample MGYA00519922_ERZ827088 | MGnify/ENA primary metagenome ERZ827088 (study PRJEB31778, sample SAMEA3449254) | human gut metagenome | biome: human gut; feature: human-associated habitat; material: faeces | place: United Kingdom | collected 2010/2012 ... | reverse complement strand
CTCCGGGTCGTGGGCTTCATCGGCGCGGGCGTTGGTCTGCGCGGCGGAAGCGTCCACCCGGACGAGGTTCCACTCCTGATTGCCACCGGAAACGTAGTTCCAGATCTGGGCCTGTGCGCCGTTCGAGGTGTTCATGGCCACAAGGTCGATGTACTTGTCGGCCAGCACGTTCCGAATGCGGGTGCGGCCGTTGCGGGTGGGTTCCAGCGCCCAGCACTGGCTCAGCCCGCTGCTGCGGCTCCACTGGTGCAGCCATGTGCCCTCTACCACGCCGCTGAGGGCGAGGTCGATGAACTTGCCAGTAAAGCGGTTCTGGATGCGCCAGCGGCCCTCGCCCGCGTCCACGAACTGCCACTGCTGCCACGGATGGCCCGCGTAATCCCAAAGCTGGATCGCAGCGCCGTTCTCGGTATTGAAGTTCTTTACCTCCAACACCTTCCCGTTCGGGGCCTTGATCAGGTAAAATTCATTTTCCATTAAAACGACCTGCGATGTTTTTGCCATAGCGCTTGTTTCTCCTTTCCGGTATCCGCCGATTGAATGATTCTATTATAGCGCATTTCCTCTCAGGCAACAAGAATGGAAAATCACAATCTTTTGTCGTTTTCTTGTGCGTTTTGCTTAAAGCTTGCCGCTTTCTTTGCCAGACGCGGGGTGGTATACCAGACCAGCAGGCAGCCCAGCGCCAGCCACCGGATCTGGGCGTTCGTCAGGTGCTCGTTCAAAAGCCAGCCAACGCCGAACGAGAGCAGGTTGGCCGTCAGGGCGTAGAGCACCGGGCGGGGCGTTTTGCCCTCCGGCCAGGGCAGCCAGCGGCAGTAGGCGGAGGCTTCCACCGCGAAGACCAGCACTTCCATTCCGGCGTAGAGCGCAAAGCCCGCCCATGGGCCCAGATAAAACAGCCCGTAGTGGAGAACAAGGTTCAGCGCAAGCTGTGTGGCCAGATTGACCCCGCCGATGAGGTTCTGCTGGGCTTTTTCCCGCAGCCCGAAGACGGCGGCACCCAACCCCAGTTCCAGCATCAGCGTGATGAGTAACCGGGAGGTGAACAGGGAAATCTGGTCGCTGTCGGTCCGGTTGGGGTAGACGTGCATCCAGCCGTCCTCCGGGTCGAACAGCACCTGCCATTCGCTGTCGAACGCATACCGCTGGACCGGCTCTTTGCTAATGGAAAAGACCCCGGTGTCCATATTATAAAGGAGCACGTAGAATTTCTGGGGCGGGTAGTACCCCCATGTGAAGGTCTGTTCGGTGTCGCCGAAGTATTCCTCGAAGCAGCCGAGAAAGTAGTAGCCCTCCGGCGCATCGTAGTTCTTGAAGGCTTCCCACACCTTGCGGGAACCCATCCAGTCCCCGTATGCGCTGGGGGCGCTCCATGGGCCGGTGGATTCTGTATTGCCCAGCAGAGTCACGGCGTAATTCTGGTCGTTGTAGATGTAGAGCCTGAGCGTGACCGACGGTTTCGGCCCCATATCCGCGAAGGCAGACGGCGAAACGGTCAGCAGGAGCAGGGAGGCGAGTAGAAAACCCAAGATTTTTTTGCAGAGTTTTTCTTTCATGATGGGGCCCTCCGGCTTTCGAAAACAAAAATTCCGACACGACTTTCCTTAACTTGTAAACGAGGAAGGAACAGCTGTTATTGCACGGCGTTCTGCACAAACTTCAAACAGGACTTTTGTGCAGCATTTCCTGTACTTGCAAAGAAAACAAAACGCCGGTTTCCGGGGCGTTTTGACCCGAAATATGAACAAAGTGTTTCCGTGCTGCGGCCAATTCAGGGCAATGACTTCACATTTATAAAACAAAGCGGACTTCAACACTTTATTTCGATGAGTAAAAGAAACTTCAACAGATACTTTCGTTTGTTTCATGATTTCGGCTATTGACTTTATATAAAAACTGCGGTATAGTATGAGTGCGGAGAGCGGAAAGACGCCCCGCCGACACTTGAACTTCGGGCCATGACCCGTAGAAAAATATAGGAGGTTTGATTATGTACTATTACATTCTGGGCTGCGGTATCGCTTGTTTGGTTCTGCTTGGCATCAACAGCATGGACACGGTATGTGTCAAGCCGGCCGAGATTCTGGGCAAGGTCATTCTGTGGCCTCTCGCCCTGATGGAAGCAGTTGTTCGTTACAGCTCCACGCATCACAACATCAAGACCGCGCTGTAAAACATCTCGTTCCAAACCAACGAAGAGCAATCAGGCGGCTGCGCTTTCAAAAAGGAAGGCGCAGCCGCCTTTTTGTTTTGCACTTTACGGCGTTGTATGGTACAATAACACCAGAACTTTTAGGGAGGGAAATTGCTATGACCAATGAGACCTTACATACCCTTGAGACCCGCCGCAGCTGCCGCGCCTACAAGCCGGAGCAGATCACGAAAGAGGAGCTGGAAGCCGTTCTGCGCGCAGGCACCTTTGCCCCCAGCGCTATGAACCGCCAGAGTGCAAAGATCGTGGTGGTGCAGGATGCGGAGACCCGCGCCCAGCTCACCCGGATGAATGCTACCGTGATGGGCAACACGGGCGACCCCATGTACGGTGCCCCCACCATTCTGGTGGTGCTGGCGGATGCCAACGCCCGCTGTGGCGTGCAGGACGGCAGCCTTGTGATGGGCAACCTGATGAATGCTGCTGCCGCCATCGGGCTGGGCAGCTGCTGGATCAACCGCGCAAAGGAAGAGTTCGAGACCGAAGAGGGCAAGGCCCTGCTGAAAAAGTGGGGCATTGAGGGGGACTATATCGGCGTGGGCCACTGCATTCTGGGCTACCCGGCAGAGGAACCCCGTCCCGCCGCCCCCCGCAAGCCGGATTATATCGTATACGCATAAGGAGCACTATGAAACCCGATTACAAGCTGGTCGCAAAGGCCAAATACATTCACGCCAACGCTGACCTTGCCAGTGAGATCTGGCACGAGGTCTACAAGCGCTATTACCCTGCAAAGCAGCTGGACACGCTGGTGGAAACGCTGCAGAGCGCCGATGCCATTGAGGCGGATATCGACAACGATGTGAACTATTTCCTCGTGGTGCTGGGCGGCAAGACCATCGGCTACTTTGCCTGGAAGATGGAGAACACGGCCCTGCACCTGCTCCACCTCTACCTCAAGCCCGAGTACCGGGGCAAGGCACTGGGCCGGGATATCCTGGCCACCTGCGAGCGTCTGGCCCGGGGTGAGGGCCGGGGCCGCCTGTACTGCGAGGTGCACACCAAGTGCCTGCCGGTGCTGCAGTTCTTCAAGACCAAGGGCTACCGCGTGCTGGGCCCCGCCGAGGCAGAAGCTGCGGGCATTCCCATGCAGCTGACCACACTGGAAAAAATGCTGTAAATTTCCCGTTGATTTTTTGCCGCGTTTGCACTACAATAAAGTAGTGTATTGAAGTGCCCCGCGCGGGCCAGACCCAACCTGAACGATAGGGGAGGAACAAGCCATGGCAAAAGATCATCCCACCGGAGAGTCCGGCCTGTATTCTGCATTGCTGGAGCTGAAAACGCCTGAGGAGTGCTACCGCTTTTTGCAGGATGTGTGCAGCTACGCCGAGCTCAGTGCAATGGAGCAGCGGTATGACATCGCGGAAAAGCTGGTCAACAAGCAGAGCTATACCAGCATCATGGGCAACATTGGTGCGTCCAGCGCCATCATCAGCCGGGTGAGCCGGGTCATCAGCAAGGATGACAGCGTGCTGCGCCGTCTGCTGGAAGAAAAGGCGGAACAGCCCGCCGAAGAATAACACGGACCGCGCGCCGCGGGGCAGGGGAGCACCCGCCCTGCGGTGCGCTTTTTTAGAAGGGAGTCTGTAAAGATGAGTAAGGCAGTTGTATTTTTTGCCGATGGCACTGAGGAGTGTGAAGCCCTGCTGGTGGTTGACCTGCTGCGCCGCGCCAAGGTGGAGGTCATCGTGGCCTCTGCCATGGGCCGCAGGGAGCTGGTGAGCAGCCATAAGATCCACCTGACCGCCGATGCGCTGGCCGAGGAAGTGGATTATTCCGATGTGGACATGGTCGTTCTGCCTGGCGGGATCCCGGGCACACCCAACCTTGCCGCCAACAAGACGGTCACCGAGACCTGCGCCGCCTTTGCCAAGGCGGGCCGGAAGGTGGCCGCCATCTGTGCCGCCCCCAGCATCCTGGCCTCTCTGGGCCTGCTGGAGGGCAGGAACGCCACCGCCCACGCTGGCTTCCAGGATCAACTGGCCGGTGCCATCGTCCACGATGAAGAGGTCGTGGTGGATGGCAACATCACCACCAGCTATGGGCTGGGCGGTGCCATCCCCTTTGCACTGGAACTGGTGCGCCAGCTGGCCGGTCAGGCAGAGGCGGAGCGTATCCGGAACGCCATTGCATATCGGCACTGAGAAAGGGGATACGGTATGCGCTTTATTACCTGCCGTTTGCCGGACGGCGTGGAAGACCCGGCGATTTTATCGGAGGATGGGCGGCAGGTCTGGCCGCTGAGCTGGCTGGGCCTGAGCTATGAGACCCTGAGCGAGGCCATCCCGTTTCTGACCCCGCAGGTGCGGTATGGGCTGTCGCTGGCCATTGCGGGCATTCCCGCTCTGCCTGTGGAGGCCGTCACGCTGGAAAGCCCCATCCCGGCCCCGGCGCAGGATGTCATCTGCCTGGGCATCAATTATATGGCCCACTCCGATGAGGCGGAGAAATACTCTGCCGCTGCCTTTGCCACCAAGCACGAGGATGCCATCTACTTTTCCAAGCGCGTGACCCGCGCCGTGCCGGACGGCGGCCCCATCGAGGCCCACACCGATCTGGTGAAAAAGCTGGATTATGAGTGTGAGCTGGCTGTGGTGCTGGGCAGGGATGCCAGGGATGTGCCCGCCGGTCAGACCCGGGACTACATCTTCGGCTACACCATCCTGAACGATGTCTCGGCCCGGGACGTCCAGACCGCGCACAAGCAGTGGTATTTCGGCAAGAGCCTCGACGGCTTTACCCCCATCGGCCCCTGCATCGTCACGGCGGATGAGTTCGAGGCTTATCCGCCCAAGCTCCCCATCCGGTGCTTCGTCAACGGCGAAAAGCGGCAGGACTCCAACACCGGCCTTCAGATCTTTAACATCGACCACGTCATCGCCGAGCTGTCGCAGGGCATGACCCTCCGCGCAGGCACCATCATCGCCACCGGCACCCCGGCAGGCGTCGGCATGGGGATGGACCCGCCCCGCTTCCTCGTCCCGGGCGACGAAGTGCGGTGCGAGATCGAGGGCATCGGCACCCTGACGAACACGGTCCGCTGAGTGCGCTCAATTCCAATTAGTATTATTCTGCGTAATTTCTACTGTATCGATTGGTTTTTGTGTAAACCAGCCTTTTATTCACGAATAGTTCATATTAAATTCATATTCCGTTCATGCATCTTCGGTATATGTATGGCATCCAAGGCGCACAACGCGCCAAAAAGCCGCTGACGGCACACTCCATGCTGCTGCCCCGCCCGGGCGGCAAAGGAAAGGAATCAGAAGATATGAAAATTGGTTTTTGGGAACTCGTGGTCATCGTGGTCATCGCGTTCGTCTTCATCGGCCCCGACCAGCTGCCCGTCTACGCAAAGAAGCTGGGCAAGATGCTGCGTGAGCTGAAGAAGTACACCGGCGCTGCCTCCGAGGAGATCCAGAAGAACGTCGTGGAGCCTCTGAACGAGATCCAGGCCCCCCTCAAGGAGGCGGTCGCCCCCCTGACCGACATCAAGAAGGACATCGACAACAGCGTGAAGGACGTCACCAAGAGCTTCACCGGCATCGGCAAGACCAGCAAGGAAGAAGCCGCCAAGGCCGAGCAGCCGGAGGAAGTCACCGAGCTGGAGGTCGAAGAGCTGCCCGAGGAGGCTCCTGCTGAGGCTCCCGCCGCTGAGACGGCTGAGCAGCCTGTGAAGGCCGAGGAAAAGGCCGACGCCCCCGCTGCGGCAGCTCCTGTGGCCGAAGAAGCCGCACCCGCTGCCGAGGCCGCACCCGCCGAAGAGGCAAAGGCCTGAACATCCACACCGATGCACCCGCGCCCGCGGTTGCCTTATACATCGTAATCAGCCCGCCTCGCGGCGCGGCAAAGTAAAAAGGAGATCATTATTATGCGTATTGGTACTAACGAGCTGCTTATCATCCTGGTCGTCGTCCTGCTGATCTTTGGACCCAAGAACCTGCCGAAGCTGGGCAAGATGTTCGGCAAGACCATCAACGGCTTCAAGAAGGGCATGGAGGAGTCGGAGGATTCCGACGATTCCGAGGAGAAGGCTGAGAAGAAGGCCGCTAAGAAGGACGAAGACGAGGAGTAATTGTGGCTACGAACATGAAGCGCAAAAAGAAAGCCGAGGTCATGGAAGATGACGGCAGCATGACGCTGACCGGCCATCTGAAGGAACTGCGGAACCGGCTCATCATCTGCGCAGTGGTGTTTGTGGTGGGTGTTGTGGTCTCGCTGGCTTATGCAGACCGCCTGATCGACCTGCTCACTGCCATGGGCCGCGATTACTATCAGTTCGTGTCCATTGCACCGCAGGAAAAGCTGATGCAGTACTTCCGCGTGTCCATTCTGGCCGGTGTGATCGTCACGGTGCCGGTGGCATTCTACCACATCTACGCCTTTGCAAAGCCGGGCCTGAAAAAGAGCGAGAGCTTCTTCTTCAAGATGGTCATGCTGCTGGGCCTGGCATTGTTCTGCGTGGGCGTGCTGTTTGCTTACAAGCTCATGATGCCCTTTATGCTGCGGTTCCTCAGCACGGGCATCGAGGGCGCTGAGTACATCCAGACCACCACCAGCATTGAGAGCTACGTCAACCTCTGCCTGACGATGTTCATCATCTTCGGCTGTGTGTTTGAAATGCCCCTGATCACGATCATCCTGTCCAAGATGGGCATCATCAACCCCACGCTCCTCAAGCAGGTGCGCGGTGTGGCCATCGTGATCATCTTCTTCATCGCGGCTGTTGTCACCCCGCCGGACATCGTGTCCCAGTGCATGGTGGCAGGCCCCATGGTGCTGCTGTACTTCATCAGCATCTTCCTGAGCGGCATCTTCTACAAGCCGAAGTCGGACGATGACGATGAGGACGACGAAGAAGAGGACGACGAATAAGCGCCTTGACCCGGTTTTCTCGGAAAAACAACAAAAGGCTGCTGTGCCGCTTGGCATGGCAGCCTTTTTGCGTATGCGGCGCGGCAGCCTCGATTTTAAATCATCCCGGCTATACAAACCACCCGCCCTGTGCTAGAATGGAGCCAACAAACAAAAGGCGGTGAGCGGATGCATCCTCTTGCAGAATATCCCCGTCCGGCCATGCGCCGGGACAGCTGTGAGATCCTGAACGGCCCGTGGCAGTATGCCATCACCCAGACCGCAGAGCACCCTGCGGCCTGGCAGGGCAGCATTCTGGTGCCCTATTCGCCGGAGGCCCCGGCCTCCGGGGTGGGGCGCACCCTGCAGCCGGGGCAGTGGCTGCACTACCACCGCCTATTCGCCCCGCCGGCGGGGGAGGGCGGCCGGGTGCTGCTGCACTTCGGGGCCGTGGATTATGCCTGCGCCGTGCAGGTCAATGGGCATCTGGCAGGCGGTCACCGGGGCGGCTACTGGCCCTTCACACTGGACATTACCGACCTGCTCAACGGCACCGGCCGTAACAGCCTGTGGGTGGCCGTGCAGGACCCCACCGGCCACGGCACCCAGGCCCGGGGCAAACAGACGTTGAAACCCGGCGGGATGTTCTACCCGGCCCAGAGCGGCATCTGGCAGACCGTCTGGCTGGAGCGGGTGCCGGACAACTATATCCAGACCCTGACCGTCACCCCGGACTACGACGCCCGCACGGTGACGGTGCGGGTGCACACGGCAAAGCCCGGCGGTGCGGTCAACCTGTGGGCCATGGTGCGGGCCGGGGGCGTGACCATCGCCGAGGACTGGGGCAGCGACGAGGCCGACCAGGACGGCGAAGTGACCCTGAACATCCCGGAAGAGCATTTCTTCCCATGGAGCCCGGACACGCCCTTCCTCTATGACCTGACGGTGGGCACCAACCAGGGGGAGGAAGCCGAGTTCGACACGGTGCACAGTTACTTTGCCCTGCGCAAGTGGAGCTGTGCACCGGACGCCCACGGGGTGCTGCGCTTCTGCCTGAACGACAAGCCCATCCTGCTCAACGGCCTGCTGGATCAGGGCTACTGGCCGGAGGGCCTGTATACGCCGCCCTCGGACGCAGCCGTGGAGCGGGAGCTCAGCGAGGTGAAAGCGCTGGGCTTCAACCTGCTGCGCAAGCACGCCAAGATCGAGCCGCAGCGCTGGTATTACCACTGCGACCGTCTGGGCCTGATCGTCTGGCAGGACATCGTCAACGGCGGCAGCGCCTATAATTTGTGGTTCGTCACCTACCTGACCAATGTGCTGCAGCCGTTGCTGCGCCGCTTCCCGGACGGGAAGGCTGCCTACAGCCTGCTGAGCCGGGCAAAACCGGCCAGCCGGGAGGAATATGCCCACGAACTGGCCGACACGGTACAGGCGCTGCGGTGCCACCCCTGCATTGCCTGCTGGGTGCCCTTCAACGAAGGGTGGGGGCAGTTCGATGCCGGAAAAGCTGTGCAGGCCCTCCGGGCGCTGGACGGCACCCGTCTGGTGGACGAGGCCAGCGGCTGGTTCGACCAGGGCGGGGGCGATGTGCACTCCCTGCACAATTATTTCTATCCGCTGCGCATCCGCCCGCAGAAGCGCACGGTGGCCCTCAGCGAATACGGCGGCATTGCCTGGCCCATGCCCGGCCACGAGCCGCCCCACAAGACCTACGGCTACGGCACGGCCAAAGACCGGCAGGAGCTGACTGCCCGCTACAAGAAGCTGCAGCTGAAAACTGTGCTGCCCCAGCTGGAAAAAGGCCTTTCGGCGCTGGTGTACACCCAGCTCACCGATGTGGAGGACGAGGTGAATGGGCTGTTCACCTACGACCGTGCCGCCGTCAAGCCGGACGCCAACGCGGTGCGCTCGGTGAATGCGGCACTGGCCGCCGAGTTTGCAAGAGTGACAAATCCCGCGAAAAAATGAGCAAGATCCCCGGTGCAGGAAACAGAGAACTGCACCGGGGATTTTTTACCGGACAAGATTTTGTTTTTTGTTTACAAATGGTTGCTTGACATGGAAATATCCATTTTGTAATCTGAAAGGGTATTCAATTTACATGAAATGCCGCTGGAAACGCGGGCCGGTGCACCGGCTGCGTCTGCCAGCCTCCAGGGAAAGGAGCAACACACCATGGACTACCTGCAGAACGTGATGGGATATTTTGACCAGCAGCAGCCGCTGTGTGCACAGCATGATAAGATCAGCAAGGATCTGTATCAGGAATATGGCGTCAAGGCCGGTCTGCGCGACGAGAACGGAAAGGGCGTGCTGGCAGGCCTGACCAACATTTCGGACATCCGCGCCTTTGAGTATGTGGACGGCGTCAAGCGCCCCGCCCACGGCCAGCTGCTCTACCGCGGCTACGACGTCAAGGACCTGATCAACGGCAGCCGCGGCGGCCGCTTTGCCTTTGAGGAAGCGGGCTACCTGCTGCTGTTCGGTGAGCTGCCCACCCCGGAAAAGCTGGAAGAATTCTGCCGGGTGCTGGGCGAGTGCCGTACCATGCCCACCAATTTTACCCGTGACGTGATCATGAAGGCCCCCAGCCACGACATCATGAATTCCATGGCCCGCAGCGTGCTGACCCTGGCCTCCTACGACCCCAAGGTATCGGATCTGTCCATCCCCAACGTGCTGCGCCAGAGCATCCAGCTGGCCAGCATCTTCCCCATGCTGGCCGTGTATGCCTACCACGCCTACGACCACTACGAGAAGGACGGCAGCATGTACATCCACCGGCCCGACCCGCAGCTGTCCACCGCCGAGAATTTCCTGCGGATGCTGCGGCCGGACATGCAGTACACCCCGCTGGAAGCCCGTGTGCTGGATGTGGCACTGCTGCTGCACGCCGAGCATGGCGGCGGCAACAACTCCACCTTTACCACCCGCGTGGTCACCTCCTCCGGCACCGACACCTACTCGGCCATGGCGGCGGCGCTGTGCTCCCTCAAGGGCCCGCGCCACGGCGGTGCCAACCTGATGGTGATGCAGATGATGCAGAACATCCGCGAGAATCTGCACGACCAGGAGGACGACGAGGAGCTGGAAGCCTACCTGAAAAAGCTGCTGCACGGCGAAGCCTTTGACCACAAGGGCCTGATCTACGGCATGGGCCACGCGGTCTACTCCCTCAGCGACCCCCGTGAGGTGGTGTTCAAGGGCTATGTGGAACAGCTGGCCCACGAGAAGGGCCGGGACAAGGACCTGGCCCTGTACGCCAAGATCGAGCGCATGGCCCCGCAGCTCATCGCCGAGGAACGGAAGATCTTCAAGGGCGTCAGCCCCAACGTGGATTTCTACAGCGGCTTTGTGTACGATATGCTGGGCATCCCCATGGAGCTGTACACCCCGCTGTTTGCCGTGGCCCGCATCATGGGCTGGAGTGCCCACCGCATCGAAGAGCTGCTCAGCGCCAACAAGATCATCCGTCCGGCCTACAAGAGCCTGGGCGGCACCCACGACTACATCCCGCGGGATGCACGATAACAGGAGGGCTGTGCCATGAAACAGGAAGCCATGCAGAAGCACCCGGAAGAATGGTTCTTCTTGCACAATTTTGACGTGGACCGGGTGTTCAGCACCATCCGGCGCACGGATTATCTGGTGCTGTTCTACATCAAGATGCGGCAGGAGAGCCACCCGGACGAGAAACTCTATCTGGCCGACCTTGCCGCCGAGATGGGCGTGAAGGTGACCGAGCTGTCCAAAGGCATCGAGAAGTTGCAGGACCAAGGCTATGTGCGCTGGCTCACCGACCGGGAGGCCGGCCGCACCTATGTGGAGCTGACCAGCAAGGCCGTGGAGCTGATGGCCGAGGAACGCGATCTCATGAAGCGCTGCTATGCCCGCCTGCGCACCGAGCTGGGGGATGAAGAGCTGCGCCGCACCGTGGACACCCTGCAGCACATGCGGGATATCCTGAAGGATGAGCGGGAGCGCGGCGCATAAACCGCCGCCCGCAAACAAAAGATACTGCCGAAAAAGGCCCCGCTTCCGGGTGTGGAAGCGGGGCCTTTGTGCGTTTGGGGGCAGATCAGCTGTTGCTGGAAGAGGACGGGTTCACGATCTTGCTGGCGGGCATCTTGTTCATGGCAGAGGTGCTGAGGTTATTCTCCAGCGTGCTGCCATAGGCGGTGAGGGCATCTTCCAGCTCGTCGCCCTTCATGTCGCTCAGGATCTGGGTGCGCAGGGCGTCCAGCGTGGACACCTGCAGCGGGTCAATGCGCATCATCAGGATGATGGAAGCGGCATTGTACTGCACGGCAGCGGCCTCGCCGTACACAAGGCCGCGCACGGCGTCGGCGGCACCGTCCTGGGTAAAGGCACCGGTCAGGTCGCTTTCGGTCAGCAGTTCGGTCTGCACGTTGGAAGCATCCTCGGCGGGGGTGGAGTCCAGCACGGCGTAGATGTCCGGCAGGGCGGCAGAAGCGGCAGAATGCAGGGCGCTGACCTGCTCGGACACCGAGCCGTCCTGCGTTTCGCTGCAGCTTGCGGCGGCCGCCTGTGCCAGCTGCAGCATCTGGGCCTTCTGGTCATCGGAGGCGGACACAAAGGTGCTGGTGTTGTACAACGGGATGTTCACATAGGCCAGCTCGTACATCTGGCTGTCCAGATGCTCGGTCAGGTCGCTGTCATCCACGGGGCTTTCGCCGTCCGGGCCGTACACCAGCGTCAGCAGCAGGGTGTGCTTGAGCTGGATGCGCTCAAAGGCCTTGAGGGTCTCCAGGCCGATGCCGTTGGCGGTGTAGGTACTGCCGTACTGGTCCATCAGCTGCTGGGCGTAGTTGTCGGCCATCTGAGTCTGTTCGGCGGTCAGCTCACCGCCCAGCTCGGCAAAGCGGGCGTCGATGGCGGCAAAGGTGCGCAGGGTCTCCAGCGTCTTGTCGGCCACATAGTCCTGGACCACGGCGGTCTCGCCGCTGTCGGCATCGGTGGTGATGGTCTCCTTCAGGAAGGCTTTCACGTCGGTGGTGTCCTGGTCCTTGTCGGCCAGCTGGGCAGCCTGCTGGTAGGCGCTGAACTGGGCCAGCAGATACAGGCCGGAGGACACTTCAAAGTCGCCGACCTTGCCCACGGTGTCCGGGGTGGACAGGCCGCAGCTTGCCAGACTGAAGATCATGACGAGTGCGCATACCAGCGCAAGCAGTTTCTTTTTCATATGTAATGCTCCTGTTGTTGTGATTGTATAAAAAACTCCCTCAGCCGCTGACGCGACAGCTCCCTCACCGAGGGAGCTATATGGACTTTCAAATTGATTTCAGCCCTGTTCGCAGTCCTTTTCGATCAGGATCTTGAGCGCCTCGACTGCCATGCGGACGGCAAGGTCGGTATCCTCGTCGCGCACGCCGAGATCATCCATGCCCGCCGCTTTGCGCTCCTGGTTCCATACGACGTGGAAGATGCCGCCGCAGCGCGCGCCGAGCGAATCCGACACGACAAACTGCGTGGCGCTCTCCATCTCGCTGCACAGCACGCCGAGACCGATCCACTTGGAATATGGCCGCGCATGTGGCCAAAGCGTTTTCAACATTGTGTGCGATCCTCCTCTAGATTTCGAATGATCCGCTCCAGCAGATTCCGGAACAGTTCCGTCTCCTGGGGCGTAAAGCCGCGGACCAAAACGGTCTCCGATTCCTGGAACCCCTTTTCAAACAGGGCTTGCTGCTCCCGTCCCTTTCCGGTCAGGGTGATCAGCCGCTGACGGGCATCACTGCCGCTGACGGTGCGGGTGATGAGCCCCTTATCCATCATCCGGTTCAGGATGCCGTTGGCCGTGGAGGGCTTCACCTTCAAAAACTCCGTAACCTGCCCCTGGAGCGCCTGCCCGCCGCAGCGGCACAGATACAGCAAAACATGGGTCTGGGCCGGTGTGACCTCATACTGGCTCAGACGGGCCTCCAGACGGGCCCGCACCAGATGGGCTCCTCTCCCCAGCATGGGTCCCAATGCATTTCCAGGCTGCATAGTCCACCTCCGTCGCATTATTTAGTCAGCTAAATAT
>ERZ827088.3882-NODE-3882-length-13165-cov-5.415713_pt1 | contig 13165 bp, 10 predicted proteins | sample MGYA00519922_ERZ827088 | MGnify/ENA primary metagenome ERZ827088 (study PRJEB31778, sample SAMEA3449254) | human gut metagenome | biome: human gut; feature: human-associated habitat; material: faeces | place: United Kingdom | collected 2010/2012 ... | reverse complement strand
ATCCCTACCGGAACCGTTCCGGCCATGATGCCGCACCCCTGAGGAAGATCCAGCGGGAGGCGGCGGATGTCTTCAAGCCCCGCGTTCCGCATGAATCCCGCAAGCTCCTGCCTTGTATAGGACTGCCCGTCAGGCGTTCCGACAAGCATGTTGAGATCGAACAGCGCCGGATGCTGCGGTCCGCTGCAGTTGTCGTCGAGGATGAATTCCTGAATGAGCAGGAGGCCGCCCGGGACGAGCGACTGCGCGGCCTTCCGCACGATGTTGGCGGACTCGTCAAAGCCCGCGCCGTGCAGGATCTGGGAGAGCCAAGCCACGTCGAATCCGCCGGGAAGGTCTTCGGTGGTAAAATCCCCGCCCGCGAAGGAGATCCGGTCGGCCATGCCGGAGTCGGCGATGACGCGTTCCGCAAAGGGGCGGGTTGTGGGGAGATCGAAAACCGTGGCGCTCAAGCCGGGGTTGCGGCGGCAGAAGTGGATGGCATAGGCCCCGGTCGCGCCGCCGAGATCAAGCAGGTGGGAACGGCCGGAAAGGTCGATGTGCGGAACGCTGCGTTCCGCCTGTGCGTTGGCGATGTTGTACATCCCCATGAGGAAACTTTCCCGCTCGCCCGTATCTTCGGTATCGACGGAAGAGCGGTGGCGGGTCGGCCTGTTCTCGCGGACGGACTCGTCCAGCTTGGACCAGCCGGGCATAAGATGGCGGTGATGTTCCACTATATGCCCGAGATAACCGGGATTGCCCCGGCACAGGTGATCCCGCGAGAAGGGCGCACTGTTGCCGAGGCCCCCGCTGGTGTCCAATACCGTGTTGCCCGCCTTCCGGTCAACTGGCGGGGAAGGCTTGCCCGGAAGTAGGTCCTTCGGCGTTTTCCGGCTGTTGCACGGTACAGGGGCACGGCTGGCGGGAGGTGTTCCGGTTCAGGATTCCAGCTTCAGGGCGGACAATGCCAACCGCTCATTCATGAAAAAGTCCGGCGTCAAACCGGTGTGCAGCCAGCAGCCTTCCAGTCCCGCCCCGAGGACAAGCGGCGTGTCTTCTCCGATGATAATCTGGCCGGCATAAACGACGTCAGCGCCGTCATCGGCGGGCAGGGCGTCCGGGTGGGCCCACAGAACCGCCGTGTCGGGCAGGGCGGTGCGTTCGATGCGCGGGGCTCGGTCACTCCAGACGGGACAGGGACATTCCGGAAGAGGGGCTTTCCCGAAGCGCAGGATACGCCCTCGTCCTGGAAGTTCGCGCAGGAGCGGGGCCGGATCCCGCATGGCAAAGACCTGTTCCACTCCGGTGAGTTCCAGCGCGGCGAACAGGCCGGACGGGGCTGTTTCCGCGCCCGTCCAGACGGCGAAAACCGGCTCCACGCCAGCCAGACGCGCGGGCATGATCGCCGCCGCAAGGCGTACCGCCGAAGCGTAGCCTTCGCCTATGAGGAGCACGGCCCACGGCGCCGTTTCCCGCGTGCGGGCGAAACCGAACCCGGCCGCGGCGTTTTCGGAGGTTATGGTCAGGCGGGAGGGCGGGGCCGGATACGTCGCCTCGGCCAACGCGAGTGTTGTCTTGATCCAGCTCCGGTGCGCAGCGGACGTTTCCTCATAGGCTCCGGCAAGCCGCTCGTCGGGTACGCGGCAGGCTTCTATGGCAGGTGAAAAAGGCATGGCTTTCTCCTTAGAGCGGATTGGCTTTGAAAGGTTTCGGAGGCTTTGGGGGAGGAGGCTTTTTCTGGAGGAACAGTCCTTCTCCAAACCTGCCGGCGTGGCCCGCGCCCGCCCTTCTCTTCCTTTCCGAGGGCCTTCGTGCTTACCGAATCCCTGTCTCCTCTGGCGCAGGCTGTCTTTGGGATGACCACACTTCAAAGGTACAATGCTCCAAAAATTTCTCTGGCAGCATTTTTTTCTTTTCTCAAAACGGACCGGCTTGTTCAAGCCTTATTCACTCCCCCAGTTGTCTTGAAGCCATGCTTTCTTTTCCCTGCATTCTCCCCATGCAGGCAGACAAAAAAAGAGGGACTCGCACGTCCCTTCGTTCATACAACGGTACCCCCTCCGCGCAGCCTCCCCACCAGCCGTTTTGGGAAGGAAAGAGAGGGGATTGGGGATGGGAAAGGGAACCCTATCTCCGGGTTCCCTTTCCCATCCCAAAACATGATTTTCAGTCAATTCCGCGCCACGGCGGCGGGAAGCGTTCCCAGCTGCTGGCGCATATACAGCTTCATGAGCTCGGCGATGGCGTCATCGCGCTTGAGCGTGCCGGGGTACGCGCCGTTGTCGAGCACGGTACGGAAAGCCTTTTCGTCCAGCGGGTCGGCGTTCTGCTTGGCGAGATGGGTGCCAAAGCTGGAAAGCTGCGCGCGCAGCTCCGTGTCGTTCATCGCTTTGAGCTCGGAATACTTGGCGGCGATGGCATCGGAAGAGGGCAGGCGGGGCGATTCCATCACCTGACGCAGGCCGGAGGTGAACCGTTTCAGGCCCGCCGTAATGTGGGAAACTTTCACCACGTTGGAGCCCTTCCAGCCCGCCTTCGCCCACTTGAAGATGGAGACGTCCACCTTGCCGCTGCCGGGCGCGCTTTCCATGAACACGGATATGCTGGCGGAGCCGTAAAGATAAGTCTCCGCCCAACCGAGCATGGCCAGATTGGTCCCTTTTTCCGGGGTGTACACATAGGTCCAGTCCTTGTCGTTGCCGACAATGGCCCCGCGCAGGCCCACGGAAGATTGGCCGGGCATTACGGATACGGATATGAGCGCCGTGCGGCCCTTGTAGTCGGCGAGCACGAACAGCCGGTTCAGCTTGTAGGAATAGTAGCATCCGCTGGACGTGTCGGGCGTCGTTTCCTCATATTCCACGCCTCGGGTCACGATGGGGGCGGCGGGAGGATAGGCCGCGTCGGTGAGGGCGGCGTTGTCCTTCAGGATGGGGCTGCCGGGCATCCATGCGTTACGGCGCACGGCGGAGGGGTAAATGGCCTCGCCGGGGATGGAGGGATCGAGCATATACTCGACAAGCTTGCGGAGCGGGACGTTGAGCGTTTCCTTGAGATACGCGCCGGAACCCTGCGGGCGGGCCTCAGGGCGAACCTTGTTGGCCGCTTGCTTGTTGGTGGCGACGAAATCAAGGACGGCGTTTACGGTCGCGGCGTCGGGGTCGGCTTTGCCTTGCGGGGCATCGGCAAGCAGGGTGGACAGCGCGGTTTCGAGCGCGGGAGGAAGCGTCCCGTTTTTCTGCTCCTCGGCTTGCGCGGGCAACGCCGTGAGGAGCGCGAAGCAGAAACAGATGAAAAGGCGTTTGAAGATGGATAGGGGCATGATGCTCTCTGGCTGTATAGGGTTGTAAAACGATATGGTTGGATTTGTGTAAAGGTAAGCAAGTCTCTCTGAGGCGTCAACGGGTTGATTTCTTTTTTTGTTTGACTGCGTTACAGCCATGCGAAAATGGATGTCACGAAGATGGGGACGGCGATGGTGAGCACCATGCCCGAGAAGATCCCAAGGATGGTGTTCCGTTCGCCCGATGTACGGATAATGGCGGGCAAACAGGTATCGCTGGCGGCCCCGGCGGCGGAAAGCGGCCCGAGGCCGCCGAAGACCCGGGCGAACAGGGGGGCGAACAGCAAGGTGACGAGTTCCCTGACCATATTGGAAATAAGCGCCATCGAACCGAGGCTGACGTCGGCGAGCTGGTTGATGAGCATACTCGACAGGCTGTAGTAACCGAATCCGGCTGCCACGGCCATCACGTCCCGGAAGCTCATGTCCAGCATGGTCCATGCCGCCACGCCGCCGAGGAACGTCCCGACGATGATCATCAGGGGGACGAGCACGACCCAGCCTTTGAGATCCCGCAGGATGCGGTCTCTCCGCTTGATGACCGCCCGCTGGCTGACGCCCATTCTTTGGGCGTATTCCCGTGTAGACGCGCCGTCGAAGAACAGGGCGTTGATGAGTTCCCGGTCGGTATCCTTTAGTGACAGCAGCGCCAGCAAAAGGATCTGCTTCTGTTCTGCCAGATTCCGAAGTTCCTCACGCTCCAGTGCCTCCGTTTCGGCGCTGGGGGCCGTTTCTGCTCCGACATAGTCCGGCAAAAGCGCATCTTCCTCCATCTGCTCCAGAGAGAGCAGTTTTCCGGAGGACTGTTCCTCCATGATGTAGCGCTCCCTGCGGTCTGCCTGCGCATAGGCGAGGTAGACATCCTCCGGCACCTCTACGTCCATACCGTCTACAGTGATGATATTGGCGATGACTTCGCCACCTTCGCTTCGAACGCGCCGATAGTTGCGTTCTTCCTGCCATTTTTTCATGATTCATGACTCCAATCTCAGATTTTTTTGAAATGTCTGAGATTGGGTCACGGATATTTAGCGATATAGGGCTGCCAGCGTCTGCGCATTGTGTGCCTTTCCGCTTTTCAGCCAAAGAAAGGCGCAAAAAAAGAGCCTTACGCATAGCTGAAAAGCTACTTGTAAGGCTCCTAACTCAATGTTCCCATATTCGATGATGGGTGGCTGGTGCGCTTGACGAAGTCATATCAATTGGATTTTTAATTTATGCCTGAACATATCCCATAAAGGGGATGGGCGTGTGGATCAGGGGGTGAGCATCCGGTGTCAGCACCGTGATGCCGATCTGTTCGCCGCACTTGGGGCATTTGGCGATCAGGTCAGGGTGTTCCGCTCTGTGCAGAGCAAACAGCCTGTACTGAGACTGCTCCGCACCACTGGGGATATCCGCGATACGGCCCTTGCCGCACAGCGGACAGCGCAGGGAATTGGTTTTTGACATAGCGCCTCTCTTTCTCTGTTCTCTTTTTTGAGAACAGCGCATGAAAATTTTTTACAGCAGGTTATGGTTCTCCAACCGAATGCGCATGGCCTGTTTGGATACCTGAAAGATACCTGCCATATCCGTCACCAGCTGTTGATTCGTCCGTCCGGAGCGCAGCTGATAGAAACAGCGCTTGACCTGCGGCAGCGGCAGCAGAAGGATAGAGCCCAGCAGGTTCGCCTGCACTTCCAATGTGTTGTCGCTCTCATCGCCGGAACGGAGCGCCGCGTTTTCGCCGGTCCCGCTGAACTGTTTCTTATGGAGTAGCCAGTGCCCCAGCTCATGGGCGCAGGTAAAGCGCAGCCGCCCGGTAGATGCTTCCTCTTCGCAGAGAGAGCAGTCGATGAGGATGGTGCCGCCCTTGACGGGAAGAAGGTCATAGCGGTGGTTTTCCCGGTCATAGATCGCTGTGAGACCGTCGTCAAAGATGGTCTCGCCCAAAACCCGCCCATTATTCCGCAGATATTGATACTCCAGCACCAGCCCCTGTGCCTCGATGATGTCCTCAATGGGAATGGCTGCGGGGGAACCGTAATAAAGTCTGGGGTCATAGGCGATGATCACATCGCGGGCGATCCGCTCCAGCGCCTGTTCGCGGTAATATGCTTTTTTCATGCGTCTATTTCACCGCCCTCTTTGGATTTCTTTGCGCGCTGGGTGATCCGGTCGATAAATTCCTGCCACTCCTGGTCTGTGGCGTCTGCCTCCTTCGCCGTGCGGAGCGCGGCCCGGACGATCTCCCGATCCATGATGTAGTCCGGCAGGTCTGCGGATACCCGGTTATTCTGGGACTTGGCGGCAAGATCCAGCATCTGCTCGGTTTCCACCTTGCTCAGATGCAGTTCCTGCTCCAACCGTTCCAAATATGCGCGCGTCGGCGCCGGTCTGCGGTCGTTCTCAATGTTGCTCAGATAGACCGGCGACAAGTCCAGCTTTGCCGCCAGCGTGCGCAGGGACAATCCGATAGATTGCCGTTTCTCTCGAACGAAGCTGCCGAATGTCTGTTCCAAGTAACTCACCTCCTATCCGTGTTCTCTTCTCTGGAAACACTGTAGCCTCAGTATAGCAAACATTCGTTCGATTGGCAAGACGTGAAAAAGATGGTGTTCCCCGCAGGGAACACCATCCAGAAATTATTTCAGCCACGCTGCCATATCCCGCATTTCCTCCAGCACTGCTGCTGGGCTGACGATGCGAATCTTACCGCTAAAGGTAAAGACCCAACTGAAGAACGGAGGGCTTGGCGCGACCTCGACTGTGGCACGGAAATGCTGTTCATCTACAGTTTCCGTCTGCACATTTTCACCGAAGCGGTCGATGACGCTGCGCATGATCTCATTATCGCACAGCAGCTCTACGGTACAGAGGTTGTCCGGGTACATCCCAAACACCTTGCGGACATACTCCGCCGGATCAAAGTCCGGTGTCTGGACTGCCGTATGTTCCAGCGGTTCGACTGCCGTCATGCGATCCACCCGAAATTGTGCAATTTTTCCGTGCTTTTCCGACCAGCCTACGGCATAATAGCAATCTCGGCTCCAGATAAGGGCATACGGGCTGAACTGATAGCGGTAGCCGTTATGCTTGAGTATCTTTTCTTTCTGCGGGGTGTATTCGTAATACTGAAAGGTGATCTGCCGTTTTTCCTGAATGGCGTTATGGATCTCATCCACGCTGTAATAGATGCACTCATTCTCCGGTTTGGCGGTGCCGTCCATATAAATATGCCGATCCAACTGGCGGGCATGAGATTCACTGGTGAGCTTACCCAACTTTTCAATAAGCCGCTCGCTCTTTTTGGCCGTAATAAAGCGGGAGGATTCTACCGCGTCCACCAGCAGCTTCAGCTCCGGCAGTTCAAACAGTCTCTCCCCCACGAAGTATCGATTCTGGGTGCTTTTGACGCATACGATGTCCATACCGCTGCTTTGCAAGACTTCAATAGCGGAATATACGCTCTTGCGCCCCGCCTGAATGCCATGCTCCTGCCAGAAGGCAAGAATATCCGCCACAGAGGCCGGATGCTGGTCATCCGTATGCTCATACAGATACCGCTGTAATAGCAGCAGGCCGTATTGGGATTCATTTTTCATGTAGCAGCACTCCATTCAAATGAGAAAAGGCGCGGCGGCAATGTGTAACCGTCAAACGCAGCAGCGGATGAAAGATTTTCCGCGAAAAAGAGAGAATACCCCTTATAGAGCGTAGAGTTCACGCACTATGCGTGTACTCTACGCGAAAAATGGAGGAGCGCTGGCGGTAGAGGCTGAGAAAGAGGCTTCATTTGATTTCCTGTTCCAGCATATCGAATTCAGGTGTGGAGAAGAACTCACCGAGGGTGATCTCAAGACCATCACAAAGCTTCTTAATCGTCACGACGCCCGGATTTTTGCTTTCATCATTAAGGATACTCTTGATGGTTGCCTGAGGAACAGCAGATAGATTTGCTAACCCGTTCGGCGTAATTTTTCGTTCTGCGCAAAGTTGGCGGATGCGAAGTGCAACAGTTTCCCGAGTATCCATAGTGTAAACCTCCATGACGATTTATCACTATGGTAAATTATTTGAGAAAAGGTTATTAGTGATACTTCACTAATTGAAAAATATGTGCTAATATAGTGATATAACACTATATTGCCCATGTGGCCGGCACCTGGCTTACAATTTATCCACCGATAAATTGGGAGGTCAGCACATGGAATACGGTTATGCAAGAGTTTCTACCAAGGAGCAGAATGAACTGCGTCAGCTCATCGCCCTGCGGGAATTCGGGTTAACGGACCGGGCGATTTTTGTGGACAAGCAGTCCGGCAAGGATTTTGACCGCCGCAGCTACCAGCGGCTGCTGCGCAAACTGAAAGACGGCGACACACTTGTGATCAAGAGCATCGACCGTCTCGGAAGAAACTATGAAGAGATCCTGGAGCAATGGCGCATTATCACCAAGGAGAAGAGCGCGGCCATTGTCGTGCTGGATATGCCTCTGCTTGACACACGGCGGAACCGGGATCTCACCGGAACGCTGATCGCGGACATCGTGCTGCAGCTGCTATCCTATGTGGCGCAGACAGAGCGCGAATTCATTCACCAGCGGCAGGCGGAAGGGATCGCCGCAGCGAAGGCGCGCGGCGTGAAATTCGGCAGACCCCGCAAGGCGCTGCCAGAAGGGTTCGGCGAAGTCAAAGCGCGTTGGGAGCGCGGCGAGCTGTCCGCACGGGCGGCAGGAAAACTGCTGGGCGTCACCCACCGGAGCTTTTTGCTCTGGGCTCAGGATGACGGGTATAAAGAAATCGTTAAGAAAACGCAGAAAGTGAAAAGGGCTGGATAAAAAAGTACAGGTTGCCGACCACAGCGATATACACAAAATCTTATACATCTACCATAGCACTCCCCCAACAGAATAGCAATAGGCCAACGGCTTAAATCCGACTAAAAAAACGTACTTTTTTAGCCACTGTGCCGGATACACGATCAGCTAAAAAAGACCCTTCCGCCTGTGTTGCAGGCGGCCAACTATTCTGCGGGAGGTGAGCGGCAATCCGTCCGTCTCTGTACGATTTCTGCGCCGGGCATGAACAAGCTCACCTGCTGGCACAATGGGACGATGAACGCAATGCGCCGCTCACGCCGAAGGATGTGACCTACGGCAGCCATCAAAAGGTATGGTGGCGATGCCCCCAAGGCCATTCCTACCGTTCCGAAGTCAGAATCCGCGCGCGGGGAACGGGCTGTCCCGTCTGCGCTGGCCGCATCGTTCTGCCGGAGGAAAACTCTCTGGCGGCAAAATTTCCTGATCTGCTTTCGGAGTGGGACACGGAAAAGAATTCTCCGCTGCTGCCGACGCAGGTCATGCCGGGAGCACACCGGAAGGTCTGGTGGAGGTGTCCGAAAGGACATAGCTGGCAGGCGAGCGTTGCCAGCCGCGTTACATCAAACGCAGGCTGTCCGTTCTGCGCGGGACAAAAGGTCCTGCCTGGATTCAATGATCTCACTTCGCTGCATCCGCAGCTTGCTGAACAGTGGGATCGGAAAAAGAACGGTGCGCTGACGCCGGAGGCGGTGAGCGCATATTCCAATCGCCGCGTGTGGTGGCTCTGTGACAAGGGACATTCCTTCTGCGCGGTCATCGCCCACCGTGTGAACAGGGGGAGCGATTGCCCGTACTGCACCAACCGCAAGGTCCTGCCGGGATTTAATGATCTGGAGACCAAGGAGCCGGTGATCGCATCGCAGTGGCATCCGACCCTTAACGGCAGTTTCACGCCACAGCAGGTGACGCCCGGCAGCAGCCGGAGGGCCTGGTGGCTGTGTGAAAACGGCCACGCGTGGAAATCGGTCATCAGCAGCCGTACAGGAAAACAGCGCTGCGGCTGCCCCGTCTGCGCAGGCAGGCCGCTGAGCCAATGTACGGCGATTCTAACTGAACAATCGGCCAGACCGCCGAATCTCGGCGCGGCCATGGACGTTGTGCGCCGCAGGCTGGGGGACAGTAAAGCTGATTCCCTTGCCATGCGGAGCGACGTATATTCCCCGTGCCAACCGGAAACGTTTTTGAATGATTCCGGTTCACATAATTACCCCAAAAATCTTATAGGAGGAAAGCTATGAAACACATAACAAGCAAGCTCTTGTCTCTGCTGCTGACGCTGGCCATGCTCCTGAGCATGATCCCCGCGGCGTATGCAGAGGGGACAGAGGGCACGACCGAGGGTAGTACCTCGACCGAAAAAGTCGTCGCCAAGGACGGCGAGACGACCGCCACGACCGAAACGCTCGACGGCAGCACGACCGTGACGGGTTCGAATGCGGCAACGGCGGATGACAAAGGCACCTCGACCAACCCCTACACCCTCGAACAGCTGGGCGTGATGACCCGTAATGAGTACATCAAGGCGCAGGAGCGTCTCGAGGGCACCATGTACGTCACCGTCGGCGAGTACAGCTATGATACCAACGGTACGCTCGGCAACGGAAAGAGAGACGATACGACAGGCCAGAAAGAGGATCGCGGCGTCCTGAACGGCTACAACTCCAACGGCTATCTTGATGAAGGAAACGACGGCGCGAACGGCAAGAACATCGTCTTTGTCGGCGGCACGATCACCAGCAATGTCACGGGCTATGAGAGCATCGACAACATCGGCACGAGCCTGCTGCTGGCTGTCCCCGCCTACACCAACGTGACCTTTAAGGGCACCACGTTCAATAACGTCATGAGCTTCAACTACCAGCTCTACACCGGCCCGTGGAGCCAGCTGGGCGAGCTGAAGTTCGACGGCTGCACCTTCAACGGCATCATCGTCGGCGCGATCGCCGCGCAGACGCTGACCTTCAACGGCTGCACGTTCAATAATTACGAAAACACGGATTCTGCGAACAACTCCAACCCGACGTGGATCCGTCCCGCCTACGGCAACTGGAAGAAGGACGACAACGAGGGGCAGGGCGGCGATTTCCGTTCCCTCACTGAAATCAACTTCACCGACAACACCGTCACCAGCACCCGCCCGGTGAAGTTTGAGTACATTTCGCAGTGGGACATCACGAGCACTGTTACTGCGACCAGCAACACATTTGATATCACAGCACAGCCTGGCGATACCAGCATCAAGAATGTTGGTCTGTATCTCGGCGCTCACACGGATAAAAACGAGTTCCATCTTGTGGCGGATAACAACACCAAGTCGAAAGGCACCGCCGCGCTCTACACGATTCCCAAAGGAACAACATCCCTGCCCGCCGGCTCGACGGTGAAGGACAGCAGCGGCAATGAGATCGAACTCACCGATGCGCTTGCGTGGAAGGGCACAAAGGACGATGTTCTTACGCTGAAAACCGAATGCGAAGCAAAGATTGGCGATGCGTATTACGCCACCCTCGCCGACGCCTTTGCGGCCGCAAACAAAACCGGCGACACCGTGATCGAGCTGCTGGACGACATCAATATGACCGGTAAGAGCTGGACGCCGGTGAGTGTGGATGGATACCATGGTCAGGGCGTCATCACCCTGAACGGCAACGGCAAGACCATCACCGGCTTGAGCGCCCCCTTGTTTGCGGGCGGCTTTGCGGGCAAATCCGGCATTGTGATCAAGGATCTGACCATTGCTGATGCGGATATCAACGACACAACGAATGATCAGGGAATCGGCGCATTTATCAACTGCGTGGATTCCATGACTCGAATCGAACTGGATAACTGCCATCTGAAGAACAGCAAAATTGTCAGCACCGGCGGCGCGCGCGTCGGCGGTCTGATCGGCTGGACATCCGGCTATAACAAACCGAACGACGGCCCGGTCGATACCAAGGTCACGCTTACAAACTGCTCCGTCGAGAATGTGACGATTGAGGCGAAGGGCTCTGTCGGCGGCCTGATCGGTCACGCCGGTGCGAATCCCGCCACCTACCACACCATCACGGGCTGCACTGTAAAGGACAGCACTCTGAAGTGCACTGAGACGGGAAAGAGCTGGCGCGTCGGCGATCTGGTCGGCACGGCGAATGTCGGTCAGGTCACCGTTGACGCTGCTACTTCCGCAAGCCAGAATTTCTTGACGCAGGAAAATGCAAGCACCCAAAAGCCCGAAGACAGCATCTTCGGCCGTAAAGAGGTCGGCACAGACGGTCTTATGATCATTGGCAACAAGGTCGTTGCCGCCGGTACTGATTACGGCGATGGCGATATTGTTAACAAGAACGCCAACGAAGTGCTTGTGGAGGTTTCGAAGGGTCATTGGGTGAAGCCGAAAGAGGATACGGTCGCTATGATCGGGGCAAAGGAGTACCCCACCCTCACCGCCGCCATCAACGAAGCCAACACCGGCGATACCGTCAAGTTGGTGAACAACGTGACCGAAAATGTCACCATCCCCGCGGCCAAGACCATCACGCTCGATCTGAACGGCATGACCTTGACCAACGTGGATGATCACACCATTCTGAACAATGGTAACTTGACCATCATGGGAACGGGTAGGGTTGATAATATTTCTCACGCTAAAGGTGCGCTGTACAATAAGGGAACGGTTGTCATAAATGGCGGTACCTTTGATCGTTCTCGGGAAAACGGCATGAACAAAGGCGAGAGTGGCCAAAATTCTTGGTACACCATCAAGAACGTTGGCACCATGACAATCAATGATGGCGCGACCGTGCAAACTGCTGGGAACAATGCCGCTCTTGGTAAATTCTCCAGCCTTGTTTCTAATGGATACTTTAACGCCAACGACTACAACACTAATAAGGGGCTTGACCAGCCTATCCTGACGATTGATGGCGGTACGTTCCGCGGCGGTTTGAATACGATCAAGAACGATGACCGCGCAAAGTTAACGATCAATGGCGGTACGTTCAGCAACTATTATCAGGCCGTTGTTCAGAATCACAATATTGCAGAGATCACAGGCGGCACCTTTACTGCTGCAAGTGATGCTAACACAGAGACATACGGCATTTACAACTGTGGTTGTGGTGCTGGTATTGATCTTGGTACTCTTACCGTGTCCGGTGGTACGTTCACCGGTGCCACATATGCTGTTGCCGAAGTCAGCAGCCAAAATGCGATTGTGAACATTTCCGGCGGTCAGTTTGCTGGAACAAAGGCTGCGATTATTAAGAGCAGTACGTCTAATGCAACCATCGCCATCTCCGGCGGCAAGTTCAGCAGCGATCCGAGCGCTTACGTTGTGGGCAACGGCAACACCAACATCGTCAAGCGTGATGGCAGCGAGGGCGCTTATACCTACACGGTTCTTGCAAAATCCGGTTTGACCTCCGGCGTGTATCTGACAGACCCCTCCGGCGCTCTGGCAAGCAATTACTATGTGAGCAGCACCGCGAACGGTGTCTGGACGGTCAGCTACTCTGCGCCCAGCTCCGGCGGCGGTTCCAGCTCTTCCTCCAGACGCTATGACGTCTCCGCGCCCTCTGTCAAGCACGGCGATGTGACCGTCAGCCCCAAGAACGCCTCCAAGGGCGATACCGTGACCATCACCGTCAAGCCCGACAGCGGCTATGAGCTGGACACCCTGACCGTGAAGGACGCCAGCGGCAGCAAGATCAAGGTGAAGGACAAGGGCGACGGCAAGTTTACCTTTACCATGCCCGCCTCCAAGGTGACGGTTTCCGCGGAATTCGCTGAGATCGAGACACTGGACTTCGCGGACGTTTCCACCGACGCCTACTACTATGAGGCTGTGAAGTGGGCCGCCAAGAAGGGCATCACCGGCGGTATTGGCAACGGCCTCTTTGGGCCGAACCAGCCTTGCACCCGCGCACAGATCGTCACCTTCCTGTGGCGTGCTGCCGGTTCTCCCGAACCCAAGGCTATGAGCAGTTTCTCTG
>ERZ827088.3878-NODE-3878-length-13174-cov-2.938029_pt1 | contig 13174 bp, 10 predicted proteins | sample MGYA00519922_ERZ827088 | MGnify/ENA primary metagenome ERZ827088 (study PRJEB31778, sample SAMEA3449254) | human gut metagenome | biome: human gut; feature: human-associated habitat; material: faeces | place: United Kingdom | collected 2010/2012 ... | reverse complement strand
GGAAATTTTAGTAGTTTCATGGAGAGCAGCGAGGACTGGTATCACAGGTTCGAGATGGCTTCCTTTCTCAGAATACTGCGATATCTGGCTGTGATCATGGCGACTGTTCTGCCGGGACTTTACCTGGCAGTGATACGTTTCCATACACAGATTCTGCCATCTGCACTGATACTGTCTTTTGCGGAGGCGAGGGAAGGAGTGCCCTTTTCCAGTGTGGTGGAACTGATTTTTCTGGAACTGGCTTTTGAACTGATTCGGGAGGCTGGGGTGAGAGTTCCGGGATCTTTGGGAAATGCTATTGGCATTGTTGGCGGACTGGTGATCGGACAGGCAGCGGTAGAGGCAAATCTTGTGAGTCCGATCGTGGTGATGATCGTGGCGTTGACTGCGCTTGGCTCTATGACTGTTCCAAATGAAGAGTTTGCAGCAGCATTTCGGCTGGTGAAGTATGGGTTTCTGATCCTGGGAGGTTATCTGGGAATTTACGGAATCGTGCTGGGAGTATATCTGGTTATAGGGCACCTGGCAGGCCTGATAAGTTTTGGTATTCCTTATCTGGTTCCTTTTATAAAGAAAGAACAGAAGGGCAGCAAAGGAGAAGGGGTTCTGAGAGTTCCGCTGCGCAAGAGGGTATTACGACCGCTTTATGCAAGAGAGGAGCAGAAGATCCGTTTGAAGAGAAAGGAGTCCGGTTCATGAGATTTGCAGAGAATAACAGAATTTCCCACAGGCAGCTGTACAGGCAGATGATACTGGCATTACTGGCACCATTTATGCTCTGCGTTTTCGGAAAGGGTGGAATGAACGGAATCAGTGCAGTGGCGGGAATGATTTTTGCGCTGATATTGCTTGGGTTTTATGTAATCTGGCTGATACGGCTGACACCTTCATTTGAAGATCCGGTAAAGTCTGCAGGTGCTTTTGCGGGAAGGCTGATCGGGATTTTTTTTCTGATCTATGTGTTGATGGCGGGAGGATATCTGCTGGCACTTCTCAGGAGGCTGGTTCCTGCAAAGCTGATCACAGGAGTATCCGGCCGATGGATTGCATTCTGGGCGGTTCTGGTATGTTCTGTCGGAACCTGCAAAGGTGTACAGAGAAGAGGAAGAATGGCGGAAGTATCAGGTGGTCTGCTTCTTGGCGGGATTATGATAATGATGATACTTTGTGTGCCACAGGCAAAAACGGAATATCTCATGGAAGAAATCCGGTGGGAGGAGCTTACAGTGAGAAATGTCAGTCAGTCTTTTTATGGAACTCTGTGTGCTTTTTCGCCGGTTGCATTGCTGCCATTTCTGTTGGGAAATGTGGAGAAATACGGAAGTGCAGGAAAGACGGTGGCAGGAGGGATCCTGACACTTGGCGGGATTCTTATTGGAATGGAGCTTCTGCTTCCGGCAGTTCTGGGATATGACAGGGTAGCGGCGGAAAGTTATCCGGTCCTGCCTCTGCTGGCAGGCGCAGATCTTCCGGGAAATGTACTGGCCAGATTTGACATCCTGTGGATGGGATTTCTGCTTTACAGCCTGCTTTTTGCAATAGGGAGTCTGCTGTATTATGGAAATCAGATTATCGGGAAATCTCATCCTGGTACGGGGAGGTTCTGGCTTCCGGCACTGGTTTTCCTGATTTCGCTTCTGGAAGAAGAGGGAAAAGGAATACTGGATTATTTTGGATGGTGTCTGGCGTATATTTTCGTTCCGGGAATTCTTATCTGTCAGTTTTATATGTTTATCAGAGGAAAGGGACACCGCAGGAAGCAGAGGAAAAGGGCAGTCGGTGTGGTGACCGGGATTTTGTCAGTCAGTCTTTTTATGAGCGGATGTGGTGCGGCTGTGGAACCGGAGAAGAGAATGTATCCTATGGCACTTGGCGTGGATGCCTCAGAAGAAGGAATCTGTCTTACCTATGGGATGCCGGATCTTTCTGAGAGTACGGGGCAGGGAAAAGAGGAAGAAGATGGCGGTTCCCGGGTTCTGCAGATCAGTGGTGCTGATTTCACCCGGATTGAAAAAATGTATGATCAATCACAGGAAAAACTTCTTGATATGGGGCATCTGCAGGTTCTGGTCATGGGGAGAACACTGGTGGAGGACGGAAGATGGAGAATGGTGCTGGATTATCTGAAACAGGAGATTTTTGTGGGGGAAGATCTTTATGTGTTTGAGGCGGAGGACGCAGGGGAGATCCTGAACTGGCATGGGGAGGATAATTCATCAGCAGGAGAATATATTACAGGACTGATCCGAAACAGAATGTCAGGAGGAAATATTACGGCTGTGACACTCAGAGAGCTTTTCTATGAAAAATATAAAGAAGATAAAATCCTGCGGCTTCCGATTGTGAAGATCAGAAATGGAAGTCTGGAAGTGGAAGTATAAATCAGGAAAATATTGGCATAATCCAAATATTAAAGTGATGCCTGGAAATTCCATATAAAATAAGAAAATATATAGGAAAATAACAAAGGCAGATATGGTAACTGATAAGATATAACAGGAGAGAGGGACAATGATGAATAAAAAGAGTAAGAACAAAAAATTAAGAAGAAAACTGTCGTTTGTTCTGTTCGTGGCAGCTGTTGGTGTTCTTATGATGAGAGCAATGCCGGGAATGTCCGGGAAGATAGCAAAAATCGCTGAAAGACGACAGGAACAGACTGCAGTTACTGCATGGTGGGGGACATTGTACCCGAAATTCTGCTTCTCGCAGTTCCCTGAGGAAAATAAAGGACAGAAAGATGACATAAAGATATCCTTCTGGCTTGCACAGGCTCTTGATTGGTGATAGAATAATGAGACAATCAATAGAGATGGAGAATAGAAATCAATGAAAATAGACAGAGAGGCACCGATAGGAGTATTTGATTCCGGTGTGGGAGGGCTGACTGTTGCGCGTGAGATCATGCGTAATCTTCCTTCAGAAAAAATCGTATATTTTGGTGATACGGCGAGAGTGCCTTACGGAAGTAAATCGAAAGAAACTATCATCCGGTATTCCCGGCAGATCATTCGTTTTCTTCAGCAGCAGCAGGTAAAGGCGATTGTGGTTGCATGTAATACAGCCAGCGCTTTTGCCCTGGATGCAGTGAGGGATGAGTTTGACATTCCCATCATTGGCGTGATAGAGCCGGGGGCGAAGGTGGCGGCTGCCCAGACCAGAAATAAGAGGGTAGGAATCATTGGTACTGTGGGAACTGTAGGAAGTGGGATACATGCAGAGTATCTGAAGCATCTGGATCCGGAGATCACTGTTTTCGGCAAAGCATGTCCGCTGTTTGTGCCACTGGTAGAAGAAGGGTGGCTTCATGATCCGGTGACTGATGAGGTCGCTGCCAGATATCTGAAAGAACTTCAGGATAAGCAGGTGGATACACTGATATTGGGATGTACTCATTATCCATTGCTTCGTTCCACCATCAGAAAGATCATGGGAGACGGAGTATGTCTGGTGAATCCGGCTTATGAAACCGCACTGGAGCTGGGAAGGCTTCTGGAGGAAAAAGGACTTGCCGGTGAAGGTACAGAGAAGAATGAATTTCCGTATCGCTTCTATGTGAGTGATCTGGCAGATGAGTTTAAGGCATTTGCCAATTCGATTCTTCCATATGATGTGGAGATGACGAAAAAAATAGATATTGAGAAGTATTAAAAACAGCAGATTGCTGAATGGTTATAATATAGATACATAAAAACAGGTTTTGAACAGTATAAAAACAGGAGTATGAGAAGAATGGATAAAGAAGTGCTGATTCATGTAAGGGGACTTCAGACAATGGATGCAGACGGTGAACAGGAACCTCTGGAGATTGTTGTACCGGGACAGTATTATTTCCGGAACGGAAGTCATTATCTGCGCTATGAGGAAGTCATGGAGGATTTTGCAGAACCTACCGTCAATTACATAAAAATTTCCCGGAAGGGAATGGAGGTCCGCAAGAAAGGTGTGGTCAATGTTCATATGGTTTTTGAACAGGGTAAGAAGAATATGACTTACTATACCACTCCCTATGGAACTATTGAAATGGGGATTGCGGCGACGAATCTGAATCTGCAGGAGAGTGATGGCGGTCTTGACATGAAAGTGGATTATGCGCTTGATATGAACCAGGAGCATGTGGCAGACTGTTATCTTGCGATTAAGGCACAGCCAAAGGACTGTAAGAATTTTACAATTTGATCAGATCTGATAAGTTCTCTGCTTCGCTGCAGATATCTGTCTGATCAAAACAGAAAAAGGTCAGTGATCTGTGTGTATGGATGACACGATTCACTGACCTTTAGTTTATATGTCTGACTGCATTTATCTGGCAGTTTTGTCTTTCTTGAATTTTGCAAAGAAACCTTTCTTTTTGGGAGCCGGTGTCTGAAGGGAACCGCGGATTCCTTTTACGCCTACAATATAAAGACCGCTTACTTCGGCTTTGATTTCTTTCTTAAGCGGGATCAGGTCGAAAACCTTCTCATCTGCGATCATGATCGCAATCTTTGGTCCGATTTTAGCTTTAACGATTGGAAGCTTGGAACGGCGCATAAGTTTAGGTGTCTGTTCAATTACCATCTGAGGAAGTCCGGATTCTTTCAGTGGCATCCTCTTTTTATCGATAACCAGCATGGAAACGGTTTGTTTAGTTGCTTCAATCTGAGCCTGCTGTTCTTCCTGTTTCTTCTGGGCTTTTTTTCCGAAGAAATATAAACCGATCAGTGCAGCGATCAGGATAACAAGAATGACCAGAAGGACTATTGTTACTGTACTCATTTGCATCCTCCCTAATGTATGTGTTTTCACAGGGACTGTTGGTACGGACAGTCCATTGCATAAAAATTATTTTATCATTAAATAAGGTAAAACGCAATTGCAAAAAAAGAATTAATGGATGGAAAGCGGTAGAAATTTACATTATGAAAGGTTATAATTGTAGCAAAACTGTAATGCGACAATATTTGCCGGAGCGAACAGTAGTGGGAAATATGCGGAACAGTTAAAGCCATTTTTACAGGATGGAATCATAATGTGTGGTTATAATATATGTAACGGGAATTGTGGAGTTATTTTGTGACAGAATAATTTGTGAGTAAAAAACGGATATGATAAAAAGGAGAAAAGCATGAGCGAATTAAAGCCCGACTCTGAGAAGAAAGAGGAGCGACTTTCAGATAAGGAAAAAGTAAATACAGAAAAGACAAATGCAGAAGAACTAAATGCAGAAGAACCAAATGCAGAAGAACCAAATGCAGAAGAACTAAATGCAGAAAAACCAAATGCAGAAAAACCAAATGTAGAAAAACTAAATGCAGAAAAACCAAATACAGAAGAGATAAACGAAGAACCTCCGGCAGCAAGCGAGGACGAAGATTTCTTTTTTGATGATAATAAAGCTTATGAAGCCCGTAGGGCAGCCAGACTGGAACGCCGTAATAAACTTCGCCGCAGAAAAAAAAGACTGCGTATCGCAGGCTGCATAGTGGTGGCGGCAGCCGCTGCAATTGGGATTGGAATAGGATTTTACGGGGAAGAACTGCAGAATTTTGTCAGTGAGCAGCAGGTTAAGATTGCGCAGATGGTGAAATCTGCAGACAGGAAAACAGAAGAAGAAAAAACAGCTCAGCAGACAAATGCAGAGGCAGAAGCTGAGAATGCGGTGACACCTGAAGTTCAGGATACGGATGGACTGAGTGAAGAGGACAAAACTCTTTACAGGCAGGCAAAGTATGCTGCAAAACAGTATGATTATGATAAAGCCATAAGTATGCTGCAAAACAGTGAGACTTATCAGACAAGTGAGAAGTTTCAGCATGCGGTTAAGGTTTATCAGAAAAAGAAGGAATCCTGCGTTTCCTGGCCGTTAGACCAGGTGACACATGTCTTTTATCATACTCTGATCAAAGATACCGGTAAGGCTTTTGACGGGGATTACAAGTCAGGAGATTACGATCAGGTTATGACAACGATTGATGAATTTAACCAGATTACTCAGAGCATGTATGATAAGGGATATGTCATGGTCAGCATTTATGACATGGCGACAGCGGATGAAAATGGGAATATGAATGCAGGGGAGATTCTCCTTCCTCCGGGTAAAGTACCGTTTGTGCTTTCGCAGGATGATGTGTGTTATTATCATTATATGGACGGGGACGGATTTGCAACCAAACTTATCGTAGATGAGGAAGGAAAAATCCGCAATGAATATGTGGAAGATGATGGCAGTATTTCCGTAGGCGATTATGATATGGTTCCTCTGATCGATCGTTTTGTAGAGGAACATCCTGATTTTTCTTACAGAGGTGCTAAAGGAATTGTTGCCCTTACCGGTTACAATGGAATTCTTGGTTATCGCACAGACAGCAGTTATGAAACCCGTCCGGATGATCTGGATGCAGATAAAGTAAAATGGCTGGATGAGCATCCGGATTTTAATCTGAATACAGAGAGAGAAAATGCAGCCAGAGTAGCGCAGGCTATGAAAGATGAAGGCTGGCTGTTTGCAAGCCACACATGGGGACATCAGAATGTAAGTCAGATCAGTCTGGAGAGATTACAGGCAGATACACAGAAGTTTAAAGAGAATGTTGATCCTCTGATAGGCGGAACAGATATTATTATTTTTGCATTTGGAGCAGATCTTACCAGTGTTGAAGATTATTCGGGGGAGAAGTTCGAATATCTTAAGAGCCAGGGCTATAATTATTACTGTAATGTGGATTCAAGCCAGTATTTTGTGCAGATCCGCAGTAATTATTTCCGGCAGGGAAGAAGAAATCTGGACGGATACAGAATGTACTATAATCCGGAACTTCTCTCAGATCTGTTCGATGCACAGTCTGTGTTTGATTCTTCCAGACCGGTGCCGGTTCCAACTATGGGGTGAGTATGATCTCTGTGCATAACTGAAAGGGGACAATATATGAGAAAAAGGATAGCATGTGTAACAGCAGCTATTTTGAGTATTTCGTTAGGAGTAAGCGGATGTGGGCTCATTCCGTTTGAACAGGATATTCCATTTCTGAGTTCCATAGCTGAAAATGTGGAAACTGAGAAAAAAACAGAACAGCAGACAATTGATGAACAGGATGCTGATACAGAGAAAAGTACAGAAGATACACAGCAGGATGATGGTCTGAATGAGGGAGAGCAGACTGACAACGAAGATACAGAAGAGGCAGATGAGAAACAGGAAAATCCTATGGAGCAGGCAGCGCTTATGGCTGTACAGTATGATTATGATGGCGCCATAGAACTGCTTAAGAGTCAGCCGGATTACGAAAGTAATACGGATATGCAGAGTGCAGTTGCGGATTACGAAAATACGAAAGCCACCTGTACAGAATATCCGCTGGAGCAGATCACGCACGTGTTCTTCCATACACTGATCAAAGACACTGCCAGAGCATTTGACGGGGATTCAGACAGTAATGGATATAACCAGTATATGACAACAATTGATGAGTTTAACAAAATCATACAGAGTATGTATGATAAGGGATATGTCATGGTCAGTCCGCACGACATGGCGGTTATCAATGAGGACGGAACTATGTCCAGAGGCAGTATTATGCTGCCGCCGGGAAAAATTCCATTTGTGCTTTCTCAGGATGATGTGAGTTATTATCACTATATGGACGGAGATGGTTTCGCATCGAAACTTGTAGTGGATTCCAATGGTGAGGTCAAGAACGAATATATTGAGGATGACGGAAGTGTTTCCACAGGGGATTATGATATGGTTCCGCTGATCGATACTTTTGTAAAAGAACATCCGGATTTTTCCTATCATGGAAGAAAGGGAATCCTTGCAATGACAGGTTATGACGGTGTTCTGGGATATCGTACGGATATTGCATATAAGACCGGAAAAAAACTGCAGGATGATCAGAAAAAATTCCTGGAAGATCATCCGGATTTTAACTATAAGCAGGAAGTGAAAAATGCAAAAAAGGTAGCTAAGGCTATGAAGGCAGAAGGCTGGGAATTTGCAAGCCATACATGGGGACATAAGGATGTGGCTGCCACTTCTCTGGATGATCTGAAAAGAGATGATAAAAAATGGAAGAAATATGTGGCTCCCATACTTGGAGAAACAGATATGATCATTTTTGCATTTGGTGCGGATATCGGAAGCTGGGAAGGATATTCGGCCGACAATGAGAAATATGAGTTTTATAAGAGTCAGGGATACCGCTATTTCTGTAATGTAGATTCCAGTCAGTATTTTGTACAGATTACAGATGATTATTTTCGACAGGGAAGAAGAAATCTGGATGGATACAGAATGTATTATAATCCGGAAATGCTCAGTGATCTTTTTGATGTATCGGAAGTATGGGATTCTTCAAGACCAACTCCGGTACCTGGAATGTAGAAGGGAGTATTGATTATTATGAAGAAAAAAATATATCTTGCCATGCTTGCGGTTTGTTTTGCACTGACAGCATCTGCGTGTGGCAATGGCGGTGCTGTTATCACAGACGGTACAAAGACCGAAGGAGCTGCTGACGGGAAGAAAGCAGAGACAGGAACTACGCGTCTTGTGTCTGTTGAGAATGTAGAGAAATATATTACGATCGGAGAATATAAAGGACTGACTCTGGACAATACGGTGGATGCGATCACTGATGATGATGTACAGGCGCAGATCGATGAGAATCTGAAAGATAAGGCAGAACCTGTATCTGATGCGGCAAAAGAAGGGGATCTGGTGACTGTAAATTATACAGGCACTAAAGACGGACAGACTTTTGACGGCGGTACTGCCAATAACTATGACTTTGTGATCGGCGACGGACAGATGTTTGAGGAATTTGAAAATGGTGTGATCGGGATGAAAAAGGGTGACACAAAGGAGATTAAAATTGATTTTCCGTCAGACTATGCAGACGAAACTCTGGCAGGTAAGGAAGTTATATACAAGGTTACGGTGCAGAACGTGCGGCGTGAAGGAGAACTTACAGATGAATGGGTTGCAAAGAACACTGATTATACAACAGTAGATGATTATCGTGAGAGTATTCGCAGTGAACTTGAGAAAAACGCAAAGGAATCTGCGCAGGAGGTTCTTAAGAATACTGCATGGAGTACAGTGCTTGAGAACTCTGAAGTAAAAGAATACCCACAGGAAGATGTGGATAAGGCTGTTTCTGAATTTAAGAAGAGTATGGAAGTTTATGCAAAACAGGCCGACATGACTCTGGAAGAGTTTACAGACAGTCAGGGTATTTCGCAGGATGATTTTGATGAACAATGTCAGCAGTATGCAGAGGGTAAGGTTAAGCAGAACCTGATCGTGCAGGGGATTATGGATGCAGAGGGACTGTCACTTGACGACAAAGAGAGCCTTCAGCTGCAGGATAAACTGGTAGAACAGATGGGTGTTTCCAGTATTGCAGAGCTGGTTGGAACTTACGGACAGGATTATGTAGATGAATCAGTCGGACTTCTCAGAGTGGAGGAGTTCATTATAAAAAATGCGAGTGTGAGTGAGAAAGTCGCAAACGGTGATGTGCTGGCAGATGATGCAGATGCTGCGGCAGAAAATGCAGAACAGGACAGTGATCAGAATGTATCAGATGAAGATACTGATGATTCCGGACAGGACAATTCAGATGTAGATGAGAATCTGGAAGAGGAATTAGGTACGGAAGATGTTGATCAGAGTGAATAATTGGCATTGTATTTACCTGATAAATGAGTTATGATTATTGATAAAAGTGGATTACTCCGTACTGTGATGTACGCTGTCAGGGACTAATTAACAAAAAGAAGCGGGGAAAGGAAACCATGGATAAGAGGGTGTTGCGCGAAAGAATGCGCAGAAAAAAACGCCAGATGATGATCAGGCATTATACAAAGATCGGACTTTGTGTTATTGGCATGATTCTGGCGGTGGTGTTTGTGGTGAGAGGAATTATTATTCCGATCGCACATCATGTAGCCGGAGGCGGAAACAGTGATCAGACTGTACAGGCTCAGAGGAAGTTCAGGCAAATTCTGATGCTGCAGTGAGACAGCCATTGAAGGGTAAATCAGATACAGATAAGGTTGCCGCGATGACAGCCGGATGGCATGAGGATGCTAACGGAAAGTGGTATCAGAATACAGATGGTACATATTTTTCAAATGGATTTCAGGATATAGATGGTGTTACCTATTCTTTTGACGAAAACGGATATATACAGACAGGATGGGTAGAAAAGGGAGTGAAGGATTATTACTTTAATGAAGACGGATCTTATGATCCGAGTAAGGTACGTCCGATGCTGGCACTGACTTTTGATGATGGTCCGGGACAGTATACAGATGAATTGCTGGATTGCCTGGAACAGAATAATGCTCATGCAACATTCTTTATGCTTGGTCAGAATGTCAGTGAATATCCGGATGCGCCAAAACGTATGCTGGAACTTGGCTGTGAGATTGGAAGTCATTCATGGGATCATACACAGTTGACGACAATTGATCTTGACGCAGTTGCAAAGCAGTTCTCTGATACAGATGATGCATTGATTCAGGCATGTGGCCAGGCTGCGAGTGTGGCGCGTGCGCCTTACGGGGACGGAAATTCAGATATTTATAATACTGTAAATAAGCCGTTCTTTATGTGGTCACTGGACACAGAAGACTGGAAACTTTTGGATGCAGATGCGGATTACAGTGCAGTAATGAATGGAGATCTGACAGATGGAACTATCATCCTGATGCATGATATTCATGAGCCATCTGTAAAGGCTGCTTTGAGATTGATACCGGATCTTATTGCACAGGGATATAAACTTGTAACGGTAAGTGAGATGGCAGAAGCCAAGAATGTGACCTTACAGAATGCATGTTATGTGGATTTCTGGCCGAGTACACTCAGTAATGGAGATGTGCCGGGATATCAGGGCGGTTCCGATGCAGCAGCTTCTGCAGACGGAACAGATGGTACATCTGATGCAAGCGCAGATTCTTCTGACGGAAGCACAGATTCCTCAGACGGAAGTGAGGATTATTCGGATGGAAGTTCAGACGATGGAAGCTATGATGATGGAAGTTCGGATGACGGAAGTTATGATGATGGAAGTTCAGATGATTCGGAAGATTACAGTGATGATTCTGTAGATTACGGAGATGGAACGGAATAAAAAACATATGCAATCCTGCAGTGTGGATCATACAGAGTAATTACGAACATACGAAAGAGCAAAGAAGAGAGCAAAGGTACTTCTTTGCTCTTTATGTTTTTTACAAAAAACACATAAAATATATAAAAAAATTGTTAAATATACACATATTTTTAATTGACGTATGGAATGTCCGTTGGTATAATAAGGCTTATAGAATGACTAAAAGTCAGTTCGTATTCCTGATTGAACTTGCTGTAAGATAGTTACTGTTCATACGCCAAAATTCCATTGCCGCAGGCAATCTGGAATGAATTTTGGCTACGTTACTGAGAATGGAGTGAACAGTAACGTAAGATATCCTGTTACAGTATTATTTTATGGAATCAGTATCTGCAAAAAAGATAGAAACCGAAGTTAAGGGAGGACTCCAGATGGGTGTGAGTATGAAATTTACGGATTTGGATCAATATTTATTTGGACAGGGAACCAATTATGAAGTATACAAGAAACTGGGTGCCCATCCGACTACATACAGACGAAAAAAAGGTGTATATTTTGCGGTCTGGGCACCGAATGCACAGTCTGTTTCTGTAATCGGTGAATTTAATGACTGGGAGGAAGAAGCAAACCCGATGGAGAAGGTTGGGCCGATCGGTGTTTATGAAGTGTTTGTTCCGGGGGCAAAGATTGGACAGCTGTATAAATTCTTTATCGTGGGTGCGCATGGAGAGAAGCTTTATAAGGCAGATCCCTATGCAAATGAAGCTGAACTCCGTCCGGGTACAGCCTCCAGGATCACAGATATCACAGACTATAAATGGAAGGATGCCACATGGATCAAGAACAGAGAGAAGTTTGATGAGCAGGTAGAGCCTATGGCAATCTATGAGGTTCATCCGGGTTCATGGAAGAAGCATCCGCAGTCAGAGGAAAATGAAAAAGGATTTTATAACTATAGAGAATTCGCACATGCCCTGGCAGCTTATGTGAAGGAAATGGGATATACCCATGTAGAGCTTATGGGAATCGCAGAGCATCCTTTTGACGGTTCCTGGGGATATCAGGTGACCGGATATTATGCACCGACTTCCAGATATGGAACGCCACAGGATTTCAAGTATATGGTGGATTATTTACATCAGAATAAGATTGGAGTTATCCTTGACTGGGTACCTGCACATTTCCCGAAAGATGCCCATGGTCTTGCGAACTTTGACGGAACCGCAGTGTATGAGCACGCTGATCCGAGACAGGGAGAACATCCGGACTGGGGTACCAAGATTTATAATTACGGACGCCCGGAGGTTAAGAACTTCCTGATCGCAAATGCCCTTTACTGGGTGGAGGAGTGCCACGTAGACGGACTTCGTGTGGATGCTGTTGCTTCCATGCTTTATCTTGATTATGGTAAGAAGGATGGAGAATGGATCGCAAATAAATATGGCGGAAATCAGAATCTGGAGGCTATTGAATTCTTTAAGCATCTGAATACAGTAGTTCTTGGAAGGAATCATGGAACTGTGATGATCGCTGAGGAATCTACTGCATGGCCGATGGTTACAGGGGATGCAGAGAAGGACGGACTTGGTTTTAGTCTGAAGTGGAATATGGGATGGATGAATGACTTCCTGGAATATATGAAGCTGGATCCGTATTTCCGTAAATTTAATCATAATAAGATGACTTTCTCCATGTCATATGCATACAGTGAGAGATATGTATTAGTTCTTTCTCATGATGAGGTGGTTCATCTGAAATGCTCCATGCTTGAGAAGATGCCGGGAGAGTTACCGGACAAATTCAGGAATTTAAAGGCTGCCTATTCATTTATGAACTGCCATCCGGGTAAGAAGCTTCTGTTCATGGGACAGGAATTCGGACAGCTTCGTGAATGGAGTGAGGAGAGAGAACTTGACTGGTTCCTTCTGAATGAAGAGCCACACAAGGAACTTCAGAATTATGTGCATGATCTCCTGACTATTTATAAGAAATATCCGGCACTTTATGCCGGTGATAATAATCCGGAAGGATTTGAGTGGATCAATGCCGATGACGGGGACAGAAGTATTTTC
>ERZ827088.3875-NODE-3875-length-13189-cov-3.083067_pt1 | contig 13189 bp, 8 predicted proteins | sample MGYA00519922_ERZ827088 | MGnify/ENA primary metagenome ERZ827088 (study PRJEB31778, sample SAMEA3449254) | human gut metagenome | biome: human gut; feature: human-associated habitat; material: faeces | place: United Kingdom | collected 2010/2012 ... | reverse complement strand
ACGACAATCCTTCCGTCTTTTGCCTTCGGCAAAATCCACCTCCCTTTGCACAAGGGAGGCTTTAAATAGGTCTTATCCCGCTAAAATCTCGGCGCGGATGACACCGTCGGCGGCGACGAGGCGGTTCATGAGCGTTTCCATGCTCTCACTCATTCCGGCGGTCTCGGCGCTGATGGTGATCGTGGCGCAGCCGCTCACCGGAATGCTCTGGTTGATCGTGAGGATATTCGCGCCGCACTGGGCGAACACGCTCAGCACCGCCGAGAGCAGCCCCGTCTGGTCGCGCAGCATCACCTGGAACGTCAGAATGTGGCCGTGGCGCAGATCCTGAAACGCCGTGATCGAGTCCTTATACTTATAAAATGCGCTCCGGCTGATGCCGACGCGGTTGACCGCGTCGCCGACCGTGCTGCACTCGCCGGTCTGCAGAAGCTCCTTCGCTTCCATGACCTTGAGAAAGATCTCCGGCAGCATGTCCGCCTCCACCAGATAGTAGGTGGGGAGATTTCGGTTCGCCATATGTGTCCCTCCGTGAAAAGCATTTGTTTTCGGCGTGCAAATCATATCATCCGCGGCGGAAAAATGCAAGTGCAATTTCCGTGCAGGGCGGACATTGAAAAATTGCAAAAACCGTGTATAATACATTTATTCATTGAAAGAGAAGGGGAACGCCCATGAAAGCCATCGTATCCGTATTTGCGCGCGACGCCAAAGGCATCACCGCGTACATCACCGCCGCGCTCGCCGAGCAGAACATCAACATTCTCGACATCAGCCAGACGCTCATGCAGGGCTACTTCACAATGATCATGCTCGTCGATCTTGCCGAGTGCGAAATGCCGTTCGATATGCTCTCGCAGCATCTCCGCTCCGTCGGCGAGGCGCGCGGGCTTGCGGTGCACGTGCAGCGGCAGGATATTTTCGACGCCATGCACCGGATCTGAGGAGGGCACCATGAGCTATTTCCTCAATACCGACGAGATCGTCCAGACCATCCGGATGATCGAGCAGGAGCACCTTGACGTGCGCACGATCACGCTGGGGCTGAGCCTGCTCGACTGCGCCACCGGCGATATCAAAAGAACCGCGGATAAGGTCTACGAAAAGATCTGCCGCGAAGCGCACGACCTTGTCCCCGTGGGCGAGGCCATCGAGCGCGAATTCGGCATCCCCATCGTGAATAAGCGCGTGTCCGTTACGCCCGTGGCGCTCATCGCGGGCGGGTGCGGGGATGACCTTGTCCCCATCGCGGAGGCAATGGACCGCGCCGCGCGCGAGGTCGGCGTGAACTTCATCGGCGGCTTTTCCGCCCTTGTGCAGAAGGGCTTCACGACCGGCGACCGCAGTCTCATCGCCTCCATTCCCGAGGCGCTCGCGCGCACCGAACGCGTCTGCGCGAGCGTGAACGTCGGCTCGACGCGCGCGGGCATCAACATGGACGCCGTGGCCGAGATGGGGCGCACCGTCAAGCGCGCCGCCGCGCTCACCGCCGCGCAGGGCGGCATGGCCTGTGCCAAACTCGTCGTCTTCGCCAACGCCGTGGAGGATAACCCCTTCATGGCCGGTGCGTTCCACGGCGTGGGCGAGGCGGACAGCGTCATCAACGTGGGCGTGTCCGGCCCGGGCGTGGTGTACCACGCTTTGCAGTCCTGCAAGGGGCAGCCCTTTGACGTGGTGGCGGAGACCATCAAGAAAACGGCGTTCCAGATCACCCGCATGGGTCAGATGGTGGCGGCGGAGGCGTCCCGGCGGCTGGATACGCCATTCGGCATCGTGGATCTGTCGCTGGCGCCCACCCCTGCGGTAGGCGACAGCGTGGCCCGCATTCTGGAGGAGATGGGCCTTGCCGTCTGCGGCACCCACGGCACCACGGCGGCGCTGGCCCTGCTGAACGACGCGGTGAAGAAGGGCGGCGTCATGGCGTCCGGCCACGTGGGCGGCCTGTCCGGCGCGTTTATCCCCGTGTCGGAGGACGAGGGCATGATCGCCGCCGCGTTGGACGGCACCCTGACCATCGACAAGCTGGAGGCCATGACCTGCGTGTGCTCCGTGGGATTGGACATGATCGCCGTGCCGGGGAGTACCAGTGCCGAGACCATCGCGGCCATCATCGCCGATGAGGCGGCGGTGGGTATGGTGAACAGCAAGACCACCGCCGTGCGCATCATCCCCGTGGAGGGGGCCGATGTGGGCGACATGGTGGAGATGGGCGGCCTGCTGGGCTCCGCGCCGGTGATGCCGGTACACGAGGCGTCCAGCGCCGACTTTATCGCCCGCGGCGGACGCATCCCTGCGCCGCTGCAGAGCCTGAAAAACTGATGGTACGGGCGGCGAGAGAGCAGGATCTGCCCCACATCCTGACCATTTACAACGTGGCGCGGCGGTACATGAGGGCGCACGGCAACACCGCCCAGTGGGTGAACGGCTACCCGTCGGAGGAACTGCTGCGGCAGGATCTGGCGGCGGGACAGCTGTACGTGCTGGAGGACGGAGGCGGCGTGTATGCCGTATTTGCCTTCATTCTGGGCGAGGACCCGACCTACCGGCGCATCCAAGGCGCGTGGCAGGACGACAGTCCCTACGGCACCATCCACCGGCTGGGCAGCGACGGCAGCCATCGCGGTGTGTTCGCGGAGACGGCGGCCTGGGCGGCCACGCAGTGCGGTCACCTGCGAGCGGACACACATGCGGCCAACGATACCATGCAGCGGTGCATGGAGCGGGCGGGCTTTGTGCGGTGCGGCGTCATCCATGTGGCGGACGGTACGCCGCGGCTGGCCTATGAACGGACAACGAAATGAGGAGGAACGATGATGGACCCTATCTTTGAGATCGAGCTGGAGGATTGCCCTGTCTGCCGCGGCGTCGGCGCCATGCAGGATGAGCAGGGCTGGAGTGTCTCCGTGTGCTGCATGGACTGCGGCGCCGAGACCGCCCATGCGGAGTATCATACGCCGGAGGAGCGGCTGGAGGCCGCGCGGCGTGTGGCGCTGCTGTGGAACATGGGCAAGGTCGTCCACACCGGCGTGGGCGACTGAGCGAAATAGGCAAAGAGGGCTCCGCGGCATGGCCGCAGGGCCCTCTTTTATGCCGGTGGAGAGAGAATAGGCAGAACAGGAGAAAAAGTGCCCGAGGCCCATGGCCTCGGGCACTTTTCTGTTCAGGGCTGGGGCGTTAGGCCGTACCGGCTCATGGCGTCCCGCAGGATGGCCTCGGGGTCGCTGCCGTCCACGTCCAGATTCTCTGCCATCAGGAGCTCCGTCTCGGGGATGCCGAAGCACTCCGCACACAGGGCGCGGAGATAGTGATAGCTGAATCGCGGGTCGTAGGGGCCGCCGGAGGTGCTGACGTAGTATAGCTTCTGAGCGCGGCACAGGCCCACAGGGCAGCCCGCCGCATCGTAGCGGGTGACGATGCCGGTGATGTAGATGTTCTCCAGATAGAGCTTCAGCTGCGCCGGAAAGCACAGGTCCCACAGGGGCGCGGCCAGCACGATTTTGTCCGCCGCCGCGAACTGACGGGCGCAGCGGAAGAAATCGTCGTCATAGGCGCGGCGCGCCAGCAGGGCGTCGCGGCGGGCCAGGCGCTCCGTGTTCAGCGGCAGCAGGGGCAGATCGTAGAGCCGCAGCTCCTCATAGTCTCCCAGCGTGGCCAGCAGGGCGCGGGCCAGACGGTCCGTGCGGGAGTCGGGACGGGCACAGGCATTGATGTAGAGTGTCATAATGGGTCTCCCTCCGTGTGCTGCTTACAAGACTTCAAAGTGATAGCGGGGCTTGCCGAGACTCTTTTTGCCGTACTCGATGGCCTTAGCGGGGCAGTAGCAGATGCAGGCCATGCAGTGGGTGCAGTCCTTGCCCCAGACCGGCTTGCCCTCCCGCAGAACGATGTTGTTGGTGGGACATCGCCGGACGCACTGGCCGCAGCCGGTGCAGGCATCACTGGCGGTGAAGGGCCCCGCCTTGACGCAGACGGCGTAGAAAATGGGGTTCACCGGCCCGCTCATGAAGCGGTCGTAGAGGTGATCGCGGGTGGGGGAGAAGGGCTGTCCGGCGCGGACGGCAGCGATGGCGCGGTCGATGTCCGGCTCCGCCCGGGCCACGATGCGGCGGGCCTCCTCCGCCTGGGGCACGCCGAACATGGCAATGTAGTTCTCCGGCATCACCAGCTGGGCCGTGCCCATGCAGGTCAGGCCCTTTTCAGCGCAGAGCTGGCGGTTATAGTGGTTGGCGCGGCCGATCTCGCTGCCGCAGGTCATGACGAACCACGCCTGCTTTGCGCCGGTGAGCTCCGTGCGCAGCAGCCAGTCCCGCACCAGACGGGGGATGCGCCAGGCGTAGGTGGGGGTGACGATGACCAGACGCTTACCCGTTTCAACGGGCGAGGTGTCGCCGCTCCGGATGCGGTCATTCAGGGACAGCAGGGTGTCGCCCAGCGCGTCCGCCATGCGCTGGGCCGCGTGGCGGCTGTTGCCGGTGCCGGAAAAGTACAGGATCATGTTTGCCCCTCCTTGCGGTATTTTCCTGTATTGTACCAGCGGAGGGGCGGATGTGCAAGGGGACTTTACGGGAGGTATCCGGCGGCCTCCTGCGTCAGCTCATCCAATATTGCGGTCATCGCAGCCTAACTACGATATAACAAAGCGTACCGCAAAAGTCAAATCGCATTTGAGAAAGAGAACGGAAAGAGAGCCGCCCTGAACACCATTCTCGGTGCCCAGGGCGGCTTTGATTCGTGCGCCTGCTCAGTCCTCGCGCTTGCGGCGGCGCAGCAGCAGCGCCGTACCGGTATAGCTGCCCAGCGCCGCTATGCCATAGGCCAGCAGGCCCGCATCGGCGGTAGTGGGGGAGGTCTTTTCGCCGTCATCCGGCACGTGGCCGCTGTTGGAGGTGCGGCCATAGCCGATGGCGTAGGTAGAGAACTTGCTGGCGAAGATATGGATGCACTGGCCTTCGCGATCGACGTAGAACGTGCCCTCCGCGCCGGTGGTGCTCTGGGTCAGGAGCATGGCCTGCGCCTGACCGTTACCGTCCGCGTGACAGCGCGCCACGGTAACGCTGCGGCTGGTGTCGCAGGGGAGGATGATCTCCAGCACGGTCCCCGCGTCCTTCAGCTCCGAGAGCTGGCCATTTCGGACCATGGTAAGGGTCATGTCCACAAAGCGCAGCGTCTTGTTCTTCACCAGCTCGCGGATGGCATTCTGGGCGGCGCTGCTGTCATCCTGCGGCCGCTCGCGGATGGTCATGTTGAGGGCGACGGAGACATCGCCCATGTCGGAGAACTGCTTCGCGGCCTCGGCGTCCAGACCGCCCACCACCGTGTGCTCCGTGAGGTCGGTGGGGTCCGCGATCTCCAGCTCGCTGCTGACATCCTCGCGGGGGATGCGGACGGTCAGCACCGCGTCCTTGTCCACGATCTGGAGCTTGGCGGTGACGGTCTTACCGCTGTATGCTATCACCGCGTTGTACGTGCCGGGGAGCAGCTGGCCGATGTGGAAATGGCCGTCCGCGTCGGTAGCCTGAGACTGGCCGTAGATGTCCATGCCTCTGCGGATGGTGACAACTGCACCCTCCAGAGGCTGCTCGGAGCTGCCGGTGATGCCGTATTCCAGCACCGTGCCGCCCACGTTGTAGGTCTTTCCGGCGGGTGCATTGACGGTGATGGCCGATGTGCCGCTGACGGCGGCATAGCGGCTGTCGTCCTCGGGGGTGAACACCCACTCTGCGTCATAGCTGCCGCTGGCGGGGCAGAGGGAGGGCTCCACCCAGGTGAAGGTGCCCTTCACCACGGTGCTGCCGTCCTGCATGGCACCGGACAGGCGGATGGTGCCCAGCCGCTGGCCGTAGTCCAGTGTGGTCCTGCTGAGGGTGGGGCCGCCGGTGGGAACGGTCTTGTTCACCGCGTTGAGCCGCACCGTGATGGTGATGTCTTGATAGCTGCCGGTGGTGACGATGACCCTCACCGTGGCCGCCAGACCCTCCGTATCGGTGTCCACCGCGTTGATGGCCAAGGTCAGCACACCCTTGTTGGAGAGGGTACTGCGCATGACGTCGTAATAGGTTTCGTCGCCCTCGAAGTTCAGGCCGCCGTACTCCACCGCGCCCAGCTGGCAGCCGGCGGGCAGGATGGCGTCCAGCGCCGCGCGGAGATCCACGCTGTATGTGGCGGCGTAGTTGTTGGTCACATCCACCGTGACGGTGGGATCGGGCAGGACACCCTTGTCGATGGTGATGTCCACGCTGCCGGTGACGGCCTCGTGGCTGGCGACCTCAGCCTTGTACCACACAGTGTAGGTGCCCACGGCGGAGAAGGCCGGTACGGCGGGGCCGTAGATGCCGTTTTCCTCTGTGCTGTACGTGAAGGTGGCGGCAGAGCCGTCCACGGTGGCAGCGGAGGCGGCCATCCGGGCGGCCTGGGCCTTGCCGTTGTAGGCCAGTGCGCCGTCCTGCCGGACGGAGACGTTGGTCAGCGCCGCCTTGCCGATGGTGATGGTAAAGCTGCCGGTGACAGTCTCATGGTTGGCGGCTTCGGCCTTGTACCACACGGTGTGGGCAGCCACGTCGGTGAGAGCCGGAACGGCATCGCCGTAGGCGCCGTCCTTTGCCAGACTGTACGTGAAGGTGACGGCGGAGCCGTCCACAGTGGCGGCGGAGGCGATCACCTGGGCGCTCTGAGAGGCACCGTTGTAGGTCAGGGTGCCGTCCTGACGGACGGAAACATCCGTCAGTGCGGCCTCGCGCACCGTCACGGAGGCGGTGCCGGAGGTGGTGGCGTAGCGGCTGCCGCTGGGCGTGAAGGTCCACTCGGCGGTCTGGCTGCCTGCGGGCAGGATGACGTCCGGCGTGTTCCAGACGAAGGTGCCCTCCACAACGGTGTCGCCGTCCCGCAGTGCGCCGGACAGCTCGATGGTGCGCAGCGGCTGGCCGTAGGTGATGGCGGCGGGCGTAAGGGTGGGCTGGCCGGTGGGAACGATACGGCTGTCCACCGTGACGGTGACGGTGATGGTGTAATCCAGATAGTTGTCCGCGCCGGTGACATGGACCGCGATGACGGCGGTCTTATCCGCGTTGGCCGGTTCGTTCTGGAAGGCGAAGCGGAGGGTGCTGCCGCTGACGGCGGGCGCGCCGTCCAGTACGCTGTCGGTATCGGTCACAACGCCCAGAGAGGCCGCGCCGCCGTCGGCGATGAGACTGCGCAGGTCCACGGAACCGGGGTTGCCGTACATGGCCGCACCGCTGGCGGTCACGTCGGCGTGAAGCGCCCTGTCGATGCGGAAGTAAACGGTGTCGGGGGCCAGCGCCAGCGTGTAGTTATCGGCCTTGAAGGCGCCGCGGTCCGCCAGCTTCAGGGAACCGATGGCGATGGCGTAGCTGTCCGCGTTCTCACCGGAGACTCTGGTCAGCGCACCGTCGAAGGCGGGGGACTCGCCGTTGGCCGCGGCAGAGACGGTGAAGGTCAGGGTGGGCTCGTCCTCGCCGTAGGTCTTGCCCTGACCGGCATCGGGAGTCACGGTGATGGCGGCCTTGGTGATGCCCGCCGTGATGCCGGTGGGCTGGGCGATCAGGGTGTAGTTGGCCGCGTCCGCGCCGGTGAGGGCGTAGCCGGAGAGAAGAACGGTCTTGCCGGTTCCCGCGTCGGCGTCGGCAAAGGCGGCAGCGGCACAGGCCGCGTCCACGGTCACGTCATCCCCGGCCATCAGACCGGAGAGGGCGGGTGTGCCGGTGATGACGGCGGCGGCAGTGCCGTCGTAGGTCTTGCTTTCCGCCTGCAGGCCGGTGATGGTGACGCCCTTCGGGGATACCCTCAGGGTATAGGACGCCGCGCTCTGCTGATAGTTGGCGGTTTCCGCGGCGGTGGCGGTGATGGTGGCTTCGCCCGCCGCGTGGATGGTGACGGTGCCGTCGGAGGCCACCGTGGCCACGCTCTCGCGGCTGCTGGCGTAGGTGATGCTGCCGCCGTCCCTGCGATTGTTGGACGCCGCGTTGGAGAAGGCGTCGTCGCCGTAGGTCCTGGTCAGGCTGCCCTGCTGGGCGAAGGTCAGGGTCTGGGCCGCCTGAGCCACCGTGTACTGCACGGTCCTGTCCGCGTCAACAGTGGACAGCTGGTAGTTCTTGGCCTTGTCGCCGGTGAGACCGGTGGCGGCGGCGGTGTGAGTACCGGCGGTCAGCTCGCCGCCGGTGACGGTGACGCCGATCCGGTCGCCGTTGACGGCATTGCTGACGGTGGCGGTAATCGCACCCTCATCGTCGGCGTAGATACGGCCCTCCGTGTTGTGCCACGTCAGCGTGACGGTGCGGGGCCGCACCTCCAGCGTGCCGGGCAGGAAGGAGATGTCGTAGTTGTCGGAGGTCAGGCCGCCGGGGGTGATGGTATACTCGCCCACGTCGTCAAACTGGCGGTAGGTGTGGGCGTAGGTCGGCGTGCCGTCCAGATCGTCGATGTCCTCGTTGTTGACGAAGCCCTGGCAGCTCACGCCGTCGTGCATGGGAGCGGTGCCGTAGTCGATGACCGTGCTGTTGGCGGTCACCAGCAGGCGGACCTTTTCGATGGTGTAGGACACGCTGACGGAGGCTTCACCCAGCTGGATGCGGGCAATGTAGTCGCCGGCGTTGACCGGTGCGCCGGAGAGAGCGGTGGTATCCGCCGGCTTGGCGTAGTAGGTGATGATGGCGGCGTCGCCGGTGGTCAGGCTGCTGGTGCAGGACGCCGCGCGGGCCATGCCGTTGTAGAACAGGGTCTGGTCAGGGGCCGACAGCGTCACGCTGCCGCCATTGGTGTCGGGGCAGGTGCCGTCCGCGTTGGTGCAGGCGGCGGTAATGGTGGTGCCGCTGGCGGTGTAGGCCCAGCTGTGCTGGTGCTTGCGGAGATAGAGCTTATCCTGCTCCTGCGTGACCACATAGCCCTGTCCGGCCGCATCCGGCAGGAAAATTTTGGTGCAGTCCAGCGCCGTGCTGGACGCACCGGCGGCGAATTGGACCGGCACATCGTCCGTGGGCTGGCGGGATGTGGTGATGCCGATGCGGGCCGCCTGGGTCAGGCTGGGATCAATGGTGAGGCCTCCGGAGGCCAGATACACATTTCTGGTGCTGCCGGTGACGTTGGCATCGCCGCCGATGGTCAGCGAATTCCGGCTGGAGTTGAGGTAAATACCGGTCTGGCTGCCGGTGATCTTGCCGCCCAGCATACGGAAAGCGCCGTGGTCATCATAGATGTATGCGCCGTACCGGCCGCCGGAGATGGTGCCGCCGTACATGGTGAAGCTCTGGCTGGAGGACACGCCGTTCACAGTCTCGCCGGGCGCGGCGATCCGGCCGCTGCCCCGGCAGTCGCAGAGCGTCAGGCCCCAGTGGTCATCCACCACCGCGGATACCGAGGTGTTCGTTGTGGTGATCTGCTTTCCATTCAGGCAGAGGTTCACATCACCGGCCAGGAAGAGCCGGCCGTCCAGCTCGATGTCGGCGGCCAGATAATAATTGCCGGCGTAGAGCATGTACGAATCGCCGTTTTTGGAGGCATTGGCCCCACCGTACAGCAGCTTGCCGTCAACGGAGGTCAGGGGGATCCAGGCTGTATTGCCGTGGGCCGCGTCCGTGCAGTCCGATCTGCCGCAGACAGCGTGTTCGTGCAGGGTGCCGCTGGAGAAGATGACGCTGTCACCCATCAGCCGCTTCGTGCAGCCGGGATAGGCATCGCTGGTGAAATACGAGGTGGTATCCGCCGCCAGCCCCGTGCCGTCGGCGACGCGGACATAGCTGCCGTCGATGACGGGGTCCGCTGTGGTGACGCCGATGCTGGCGCCGCTCTCCAGCGCGCCGCCCACATGAATGATCTCGCGGCGGCCCAGATAGACGTTGTTGGCCGCGCCGTCCTTGCCCAGGTTGCCGGTGATGCACGGCGCGCCGGACACGGTGAGCTTGTTGCCGGCGCACACGCCGCCGCCCTTGCTGTTGCCGGAGGTGTTGCCGGAGATGGTGCCGCCGGTGATGGTACACGCGGCGCTCAGGATGACGTACACGCCGCCGCCATATTCCGCCGCCGTGTTGCCGGAGATGGTGCCGCCGGACATGTTGAAGACATAGGCCGCGTACACACCGCCGCCGCGCTTGGTGGCGTAGCCGGTGACCGCGGCATCGGTGGTGAAGTTGCCGGAGACAGAGCCGCCGGTCATGTTGAACGTACCGGCCGTATATACGCCGGCGCCATCCTCATCGGACGAGTTGCCGGAGACACTGCCGCCGGACAGGGTGAACACGCCGCTGTATACGTATACACCGCCGCCGTATTTGGCCTTGTTGCCGGAGACACTGCCGCCCAGCATGCGGAACGTGCTGCGGGTCATGTATACGCCGCCGCCCTTTTCGGCGGCGCTGTTGCCGGAGATGCTGCCGTCATACATGGTGAAGGTGCCGTCGGGGCCCAGATACACGCCGGTACCGGTGAGCCCGTCGGCGTGGGTGATCCTGCCGGTGCCCTTGCAGTCGCTGAGGGTGAAGCTGCCGCCGTTGGCCAGCTTGATCGTGTTGGCGCCGTCCTTGCTGCAGATGATGTCGTAGCCGTTCAGGCACAGCACCACACCGTCCACAGGCTGCCACTCGCTGCTCTGCGTTACGGACTGGGTCAGGTAGTAGTGACCCGCCTTGGTGATCTCGCTCAGGGAGGAAACGGCCGTCCAGGTCAGGACATCGGTGTGCGTCTCCCCGCCATGGCTGCATGCCGTGCCGCAGAGGAGGTGCTTGTGGGGCAGGCCGTTGTAGAGGTTGACCTCGTCGCCCTCCCGCAGGATGCCGTACTGACCGCCGGCATCGCTGGTGATGCTGCCCTCGTAATAGCCATTGTCCGCGCCGGTGGCAACGGCAATATGCTCACCGATGGCGGGCGCAGCATCAGCGGTCACGCCGATGCGGGCGCTCTCAGCCAGGCCGCCCTCGCCGATGGCGAAAGTCGTGCCTGCGGTATTGTCCTTGGCCAGCTGAACATTGCAGGCGCTGCTGTCATTGCCGGTGTTGCCGGTGATGGTCACGCTGCCGGAGACGGTGAAGACGCTTCCGCTGCCGACATACACGCCGCCGCCACCGTACTTGGCGGTATTGCCGGAGATGCTGCCGCCGTACATGCGGAAGGGACTGTTGGCGAAGACATACACACCGCCGCCCGCGCCATTGGTGGCGGTGTTGCCGGTGATCTCACCGCCATACATATTGAATGCGGTGCCCTTGCCCCCGCTGTTGGCTCCGTTGTCAAGAAGCACGCCGCTGCTGTGCTGGCTGACATTTCCGGAGATGCTGCCGCCGTACATGTTGAAGGTGCCGATGGCATATACGCCCTGACCGCTGTATTTTGTGCCGCCGGCCTGCTCCGCGTGGGTGATCCTGCCGTACTCGGCGCTGCCGCCCTTGCAGTCGCAGAGGGTGAAGGTATAGTTTTTGCGGACCATGATGGTGTAGCCATGGTTTGTATTGATGATGCTGTGGCCGTTGAGGCAGAGCACCACACCGTCGGCGGGCACCCAGATATCCGTCGTTTCGATGTCCTGAGTCAGGTAGTAATAGCCCGCTCTGGTGATCTTCGTCAGGTCGGAAATGGCCGTCCAGGTCAGGATCTTGGTGTGCTGCTCCCCGCCATGGCTGCATGCCGTGCCGCAGAGGAGGTGCTTGTGCGGGATCGCGGTCAGCGTCACCTCGCCGTTACTGTTCAGGTCGAACTTCATTCCGGAAGCGTCCGAGATAAAGTGATCGGTGAGCTGGTCGGCTGTCACATCCGGCATTTTGGCTTTCCAGCCTTTGGTGATTAAACCATCGTGACCGTCCCCCAGCGTCACGCCCAGCTTCGAACCCTCCTTCAGCGCTCCGTCCAGGACGAAATAATCACTGGGGTAGCCGCTTACGCTGCCCAGGCAGACGTTATTGGCCTTGCCGTCTGTGGTGGAATTGCCGGTGATCTTTACCGCGCCCTTGACATAGACGCGGTCGTTGCGCGTATACACGCCGCCGCCCGCAGCAGTGGCGGTGTTGTCGGTGATCTCGCCGCCGTACATATAAAACTTGCCGTAGCTGTTCCAGCCCACGCCGCCGCCATAGTCGGCGCTGTTGTTGGAGATGCTGCCGCCGTACATGGTGAACGACTGGCCTCCGATGGTCACACCGCCGCCGCCCTGGGCGTCGCTGTTGCTGATGCTGTTGCCGCTGATCTCACCGCCGTACATGGTGAAATAGCCGCCGCTCGTATCCACACCGCTCCTGTTGTTGCCGGTAATGCGGCCGCCGTACATATTGAATTTATTCTCGGTACGCACCTCTACGCCGACACCGCTGGCGCCGCTTGTATGGGTGATCTCACCGTAGGTGCCGCTGGTCCCCTTGCAGTCGCACAGGTTCAGCGTCGCCGTCGTCTGCTCATTGCTGACATAGATCGTGCGCTTAGCGGTGGTCTGGATGCTGTGGCCGTTCAGGCAGAGGTAGACTGTCCCCGTGGCGGTGGCGATATAAGCGTCATCCAGATCGAGGTCGGTGGTCAGATAGTAGTCGCCCGCAGGGAGCCTGTAATAATATCCGACAACGGTATTGTCGGAGGTTTTGAGTTCTCTTTTCTCCCATACCGTGCCGTTTATTTTCAGCCCCTCAGCGTCCTGCGAGATCGCATTGTCGGAGAAGGAGATGGCCTTGGTGTGGGAGCCATAGGTGGCCAACCACTTCTCGCAGCCCTTGACGCCGCAGACGCAGTGGGTGAAGCCCTCCGCAGCCGGCTGCAAATTGTCCGGCAGCGCGGAGATCTCCTGGGCAGTCAGGCCGAGGGTGTCAAGGTAGGCCCGGGTCTCCTCGGTGAGGTTCAGCAGGTACCACCGCTCGGAGTGCAGCATTGGGGCGCACCAGCAGATCCTCCCAGTACCGGTCACTGCCGCCGCCGTTGCCGCACAGATCGATGATCAGATTGGGCACCTGCCGGATCTCGGCAAAGAAGTCCTCCAGCTCTGCCTGGGCCGCTTCATAGCCGGTGAGCGCAAAGCTGTCGATCTTCAGGTAGGCGGCATTGCCGTCCGCCAGGATTTCAGAGGTGATGCCAAAGGATTCAGCAGCCGGGACAGAATTTTCCGCTCCGCTCTGATACTCCGCCTTGAGCCCGATGGTACTGCGGAATCCTGTATGGCTCTGATCCAGCAGACTGTATGTGTGCTGCACCGCCGGGGATTCCAGCA
>ERZ827088.3868-NODE-3868-length-13200-cov-5.253709_pt1 | contig 13200 bp, 16 predicted proteins | sample MGYA00519922_ERZ827088 | MGnify/ENA primary metagenome ERZ827088 (study PRJEB31778, sample SAMEA3449254) | human gut metagenome | biome: human gut; feature: human-associated habitat; material: faeces | place: United Kingdom | collected 2010/2012 ... | reverse complement strand
AAAAAGCCCGGAAACGGTTGATGCGCCTGGCTTTGCGCCAGACGCATCTATACCGATAACTCTTTATGGTACGCCCGACTGGATTCGAACCAGCGGCCTTTAGAGTCGGAGTTATCAAGCCGTCAAGCCGGAAGCCCTGCGGCGCAAGGGTTTGGTTGAGATTACACAAATTCCCGCCATTTTGAAGAAAAACCTCGGAACCCTTGTGGCGCAAGGGCTCCGGGGGTTTTCGTGATAGTAGTCAAATAGTAGTCTGGATAAAATGCGGGTTCAGCAGCCCAGTTCAGCTGAATATCTTTACCCTCTATCCCTGGATCAGATCAGCGGCATCGCATCCAAGTACTTTGGCAAGGTCAAGCACAATACCGGCCTGCGCTTTTGCAAGTTCGTACTGCTTCTGTTCGTAGAGCTGGATCATTCGCAAGGAGACTCCGGATGCTTCACTGAGCTGCTGCTGTGTCAGCCCTCTCGCCTTCCGTGTAAGCTGTAGCTTAGACTTACGGCTACCCTTGTTCCTTTGAATGATCTCATCTGCACTCTCCACGAATTTGCTTACATCCGCTTCGTGCAGGATATATAGAGACATCACTACCGATAGTGTCAATCCGTATTCTACCATATCGCTGAAGCGTCGGTTTGTTTCCCACTGGTAATAGGCAAGGATCCATCCGGCCCAGTACTCTCTCCCCTTTGAGGATAGATGGGGCTGATGATGACGCTCACTCTGCATATTCACGGCAGCAAGCACAGCGTCTGCCAGTTCGACCCCCGACATTCCTGCAACATACTTCGGATTTCCATTCTCGAATTTTGAGGCAATTCCGGAGGAAATGAACCAGCCAAAGAAGTCATCCGGTGCATAGCCGAGTGTACACACGGCGTACTCGACCATATCTCCGAGATTGGCCATTGCATCATCCAAGTATAATTCGTTGTAGGCGTTCATCTTCATTCCCCCATTCTTCCCGAATGATGTCCAGCACATATTTTTCAGACAAAACCGTTTCACGATCCTTCTCTTTTGCAAAATCCTCGCGCGCTTTACTGTCTCGTGCCAGCTTCTTCGGATAATACATATCACACGGTGCAGGAATGGCTTCCTCAAATGTAAATCGAGCAAACGCTTTTCCCGATATCGCAACGATCTGTTCGCCCAGTTTCCCAAGTAACATCGCTTTTTCAAGCTGTTGGAGAGAAATCGTATTATTCAGAAACGCACTTGCAAATGAGAAATAAGAATCGTCTGCCCGATATCCTTTGATGACATCATACTGCTTATACTCTACCGCAAAATGCTCGCCAATATACTGCTTGGCTTGCCTTGCGACTGCCCCGCCAATACGGAACTTCCGATTATTCAGCAGTACATAAAGCCAATTGAGAATATGATAATTACCTCCTGTAAGCGAGAGGATAGACAGGCCGTTTAAATCAAAGGCATATCGATTTGCAAAGCCATCCGCTTCAGCGGAACAAGCCCACTCCTTTGCAAGCTCCACACTCTCAGTACAGTAGAACCCCAGTCCGTAATCGTTGTTTGGGTTTCCTTTGCCAATAACAGGCTGTTGGATAATTTGACTGGAACCATGATAAACGCAGATTATTTTATTCATAGCTGTGCCTCTTTCACGAGCCTATCGCTCCACTGATAGTTTTAACCCGAATTGATTATATCGCTATGGCGATAGTTTGTCAACAAGAAAGCTTGTGGTGTTTCTCTGTCTGCAACGATATCTGTTGTTTCGACGTAACCGCCACAGCAAATGACGCATAGACACACATGAGACAATTAGTAAGATCTCTCATACCAAGTATATTTTTCGTTTCCTGACCGATACTTTAACTATAAAAACGAAAGATAAGGATGGTCAGCATATGAATAATATGGATTTAGGATACGAAATGTTTTGCTATCAATGTGAGCAAACAGCGAACGGAAAGGGCTGCACAAAGCTTGGGGTTTGCGGAAAGACACCGGAAATCGCCAATCTGCAGGATTTGCTGATCTTTCAAATCAAAGGGATCAGCTGTTACGGAAAAGTTCTGCAAGATGAGGGACAGCATATCGATAAAAATATCATACGGTTTATCGAAAATGTTCTTTTCACAACGCTGACGAATGTTAATTTTGATTCGAAAGTACACGTGGAATTATTGAACGAATCACAACGGATAAAAGAAAATTTGAGAACAATCACAGGAGAGATTCACAATCAGACATCATACGCCACTTATGATCTTCCCGAAACAAAAACACAAATGCTAAAGGATGCTCAATTCGCGGGAATTATGTATGATAAATCCCTTGACCCGGATATTCGCTCATTGAGGCAAACCATTTTATACGGACTGAAAGGTATCAGCGCCTATGGGCATCAGGCAAGAGAACTGGGCTATTACAGTGATGAGGTAGATGAATTTTATATTCAGGCATTGGAAGCTCTCACAGACGATAACCTTACAGTGGAAGAACTGATCCGAATGACCATGCGCACCGGAGAAGCGGCAATTGAGGTTATGAAAAAATTGGATGAAGCCAATACTGCAGTTTACGGAAATCCGGCACCCCATAGGGTCAATATCCATATGAGGAAAGGACCCTTTATCGTTGTTTCGGGACATGATTTGAAGGATTTGGAAATGCTGCTGGAACAAACAAAGGGAACGGGGGTCAATGTGTATACACACGGTGAAATGCTGCCGTGCCACGGATATGAGGGATTAAAAAAATACCCCCACTTTGTCGGGAATTTCGGTGGTGCGTGGCAAGATCAACAAAAACAATTTGATGATCTTCCGGGATGTATTCTAATGACGACGAATTGCCTTATGCGGCCGAGAGAGAGCTATAAAGGCCGAATTTACAGCACGAATGTAGTGGGCTGGGAAGGGGTAAAACACATTGGGAAAAGAGAAAACGGTGAAAAGGATTTCAGTGAAATCATTCAGCAGGCAATAGAATTGGGCGGCTATCCGGAGGATCAGGAGCCCCACGAGATACTTGTCGGATTCGGGCATCATTCGGTATTAAGCGATTCTGACAAAATCGTAGCGGCAGTAAAAGCAGGAAAAATCAGACATTTCTTTCTTATTGGCGGCTGTGACGGAGCAAGACCCGGTCGAAACTATTATACAGAGTTTGCTAAGATGGTCCCGAAAGACTGCGTGATATTAACGCTCGCATGCGGAAAATACAGATTTAACAAACTGGATTTCGGTGAAGTAGCGGGTCTGCCGAGACTTTTGGATGTCGGGCAATGCAATGATGTATATTCTGCCATACGGATCGCAACAGGTTTAGCAGATGCTTTTGGTACCGATGTAAACGGATTGCCTTTGTCGTTGATCGTATCATGGTACGAACAAAAGGCTGTTGCTGATTTGCTGGCATTATTGAGTCTGGGAATTAAAGGCATATATTTAGGCCCTACCCTGCCGGCATTTTTGAGCCCGAATGTGCTTCAGTATTTAGTGGACACATTCGACTTGCGGCTTATTACCAATGCTGAGGATGACATTAAGACCTGCCTGAAACAGAATATTTGAGAAATCAGGAACCGTCAATGCACTTTGATAGTAACCGTAGAACCTGACAGCGCACAGTATAAGAGAGCTGGCACGAGCCAGCTCTCTTTAATCTTTTGACATCCCGCATTTATCCAGTGCGTGGACGGCGTGAGGTGTTCCTCCCATGTTGTGTCCATCTCGCTCAACTTGGGTGCGCTTTGCAACCCCCACAAAAGATATCGGTACGGATCCAGACCGTTTTCCTTTGTTGTTTCAATCAGACTATAGGGAAATTGTTTCAAGCGATCTGATTTACGCATAATAAACAATCGGAAAGGCTGCTGTCAAACGACGGCGGCTTTTCTTTTTCGGGAAGTATTCAAGAAGTCATAAAGTTCCGTGAGTAATGGAAGAAGGCAGCGTTTACGAAAATGTCACAATTCAACGCAGAAAGCCTCAAATACCACTTGCTTTTTCATTCTCAATATGATACTATTAGTACGGATACTAAAACTTTTATAGAGAGGTGATTTATTTGCGAAGAAGCAGCAGCGAAACAAGGAAGAAAATCCTGACCGCATGTGTCCGGCTTTTTTTGGAGCAGGGGTATAAAAACACCTCTGTCAGTCAGATTGTTGACGAAGCGGGCGTTGCAAGAGGAAGCTATTTGAATCTGTTTCCTACCAAGGACAGAGTTTTGCTGGAATTGACCGAAACGATGTTCGGCGGACAGTTCGGCGTGGCAAGAAGCATTGCAGACAGCAAGCTGCCGCCGGTTTACGCCTATGCGGTGGAAACGGCGATCCAACTGACACTGACCGAGCTGAATGAGAACCTGCGGGAAATCTACATTGAAGCCTACTCCCTGCCTGAAACATCGGAGTATATCTACCTGCATACCACGGCAGAGCTGAAGCAGATCTTCGGCGGGAATTTCCCGGATTACAGCGACAGCGACTTTTACGAGATGGAAATTGGCACGGCAGGACTGATGCGCAGCTATATGGCGAGAAAATGCGATATTCATTTTCCGCTGGAACGCAAGCTCAGCCGTTTTCTGACGGCGGCGATGCGGGTGTATCGGGTGCCGGAGGCGGAGCAGGCAAAGGTGCTTGCCTTTATTCAATCACTGGATATCAAGGCAATTGCCACCGAGGTAATGTATAAGCTGTTCGCCATGTTGGAAATGAAATATGACTTTAAGCTGTCAAAGGACAACAAAGGAGAGGAAACTATATGAATAAGAAAATTATGAGCGTTGTGCTCATACTGTGCGTGATGCTGGCTGTTATGCCTATGACGGCATATGCGGCGAATATTGCGCTTTGTCGTAAATGCGGCCAGATACAAACGGTAAGGGTGACTTATCAATACGCAAATGATAAATTGCACCGAACCGCTCTTACATGCACGGTGTGTGATAATACATGGGATTACTGGGAGTCACACATGTGGAGCGGAACGGCGACTTGCACAAGCGGAAGGACATGCACGGATTGCGGCGGATCTTCCGAACCGCTTGGGCACGACTGGGGCGCTTGGACGCAGAACAGCGATGAAAAGACCCACACCCGAATCTGTAAGCGTGACACCAGCCATACGGAAACCGAGAATTGCCACGGCGGCACGGCGACCTGCACCGCTAAGTCTGTCTGCACGGCCTGCGGCGGCGAATACGGCGAGATGGCGGCACACAGCTTCACTGCCGAAAAAGCAGAGGCGCAGTATTTGAAGTCTGCTGCAACCTGTACCAAAAAGGCGGTCTACTACAAGTCCTGCGCAGTCTGCGGTCTGAGCTCCGAGGGCACGGCGGATGAGGCAACCTTCTTCTCCGGCAATGCGCTGGACCACAACTGGGGCGCTTGGACGTCCAACGAAGACGGCACCCATACCCGCACCTGCACCGTTGACGGATGCTCTGCAGGCACGCAAACGGAGAATTGCATCGATGCAAACAAAGACCACAAATGTGATATCTGCGATTATATAATCAGCGAGTGTGCAGACGATAACAAAGACCACAAGTGTGATTATTGCGGCAAGAAGCTGACTGAGCACACCGGCGGGAAAGCGACCTGCAAGGACAAGGCAAAGTGCGAAGTCTGCGGTGCGGAATACGGTGAGCTTGATGCGAAGAACCACACCAACTTAAAGCACTTCCCGGCAACTGCGGCGACCAAGACCACCGAGGGCAATATCGAGTACTGGTACTGCGAAGGCTGTGGTAAATATTACAGCGACAAGGACGGTACAAAGGAAATCAAAAAAGCCGACACCGTAACGGCGAAGCTGAAGGACGATTCCAAATCTCCGCAGACCGGCGATACAAGCAACCTTGCTTTGTGGATTGCCTTGCTGTTTGTCAGCGGCGGTGCAGCCATTGGCACAACGGTTGTCAGCAGAAAGAAAAAGTACAACAGATAATTGAATAGCGTTCCCTTGCTCCATCTTCCGAGCAAGACAAAAGCGTCGTAGCGATACGGCGCTTTTTTGTTACCCGGAAGCGACAAACAGCGGCTTTTGAATGGTTGGCGGTAAAGGATACCGCCGCTAAAACAAAGCCGCTCATATCGAAGGAAAACGCCCAAAATCGCCCAGAAAAATGACAGTTCGGAGAGGTTTTGGGCATTTCTGCGTTTCGGGAGCAAATCGGCAATTCGGCAGCGAAAAGGAGGTGCCCGCTATGCCCCGTATGCCGAAATACCTCAAGAGAGAATGGGCGTTCTTTCTTGATGAGCGTGGCAGGAAGAAATACAACGAGCTTTGCAGGAAATGCGAAAGGAGCTGCAAGCAGCGTTTCATACTATCAAAGACAGTATTTCAATGCGTCCTCTGCCGTGGAACGATTGCAGGAACGGTATGACCGGTTCAAAGAAAAATGCCAGCCGTTTTTGCAGGCACTGGAACACTTTCCAAAGCTGGTGGAGGTCTTTGTGAAGAAGGTCAAGGAGCTTTTCAGTATCAAGGAAGCGCAGGAGCGCAAGGAACGGGAGGACAGAGCAGCCGCCCGAAAAGAACAATCCAAACATCGTCGGGGCAGAAATGATTGGGAACGGCAATGCCGCCAAGCTAGACATCCGAGAGTGGCATCCGAACCACGAGCGCTGCGGGAAGGGTATCACGCTCACGGAGGACGAGGGCAGAAATCTTTACGCAGCACTCAAGGCAATCTATGAAAAGGAATAATCCTTTTTCGGCTAGTAACGGGGCGTTCGGAAACGGACGCCCCTATTTTTACGGAGGGAGGTGATGACCGTGGAGGATATGAAAACCGGCTTTGTAGAGAGAATCGGCGGCACCATTTTCGTTGTCAACGCAATGCCCGCAGAGAACGCAAAGCATACGCAGGAGGAGCTTGTAAAGGCTCTGATTGCAAGAGAAGCAATGGCTTTGCAGGAAGCAGATGTTGCCTGATTGCCAACACGACACCTAAAGGTGCCACCCCATCTGATCCGTTCTGGGAGAAAGCAGAGGGGTTGTTCCTACAGGCAATATTAAATCCCGGGTAACTGCGATACATTCATTTATCTTGGAGGCAACGAACAGAGTACACATAAGTATGTTTCAGAGTTACTAGGCAAAGGAACTATAGACAAAAAGTCAAGTGGAGAGACAAGAGGTAGGCAGGGGAGTTCTTCAAGAAACTATGATGTTCTTGGAAGAGAGTTGTTTACAGCGGATGAAGTGAGAAAACTTGATAACAGAAAGTGTATTATATAGTTTTTAACGATATTGGCGTATTCAGATACTATCCTTGACGAGATTGCCAAGTTTGTTGCTGTGCCACATAATTCCTGTCGGAGCTTTTCGGGGACAGCCGCTGTACGCCCAAGTCTTAATATCTGCAGGAGAGCCGACGATATATGTTTCCGTATCTTCCGTAAAGTCAACAATTATGCCAACCGAAGCAATATCCGCGCAATGTTCAAAAAAATTCATCATAAAAGTTTATTCCTTACCATATAAAGTTGTTTTTCAAATTATCATTCTTGGAAATTTTCCTGTACTCACTCGGTGTGATCCCTGTTCTTTTTTTGAATATCTTCATAAAGCATATCTCATTTCCGTATCCGCAGAGGTCGGATATTTCCTTAACGGTCATATCGGTGGTCGAAAGATAATATTGTCCTGTCTTGATCTTTGCGGATAAAATATCTTCATAGCAGCTTATCCCGAATTTCCGTTTGTATATTGCCTGAAGATATGACGGACTCAGATTCATTTTTTCAGCAAGCTGATATATATTGCTGTAGCTCCCTGCATTACTGTAAATATCGGTGCGGAGCATTTCAAGAGCGGAAATGCGGCTTTTATCGCTGTCAGGGTTTATGCTGCTTTCGGATATTTTCATAAGTATCATCTGCATAAGCATATTTTCGTACTGTTTCCTGTTGGTCGAATCGGCTACATTTTCACGGCATAATATCGTAAGCAGCTCTTCAATTGCAGGAATATCCGCCGAGGTGATAAGCGTGTCAGTTTTTATCCCATTCATAAGCTCGGTATCGTCCGTATCAAAATGGACAAAGTGATTAACATAACTTCCGCACAGAGTTTTGTAATGCTGCATTGTTCCATTGCTGTATAAAATGAGGCTGTTGGGAGAAACGGTTATTTCTTCACCGTTTTGTATCAGAACAGCGGAGGTCTTGAAGATAACAAGAAGATTATCTCCCGAACCATCCGGTCTGCATATTTCAAAATTCCCTTTATGTCTTACATTCTGACAGACTGTGTTTATACTTATCATATCATCACCTCAAAGTACGAACGGTTAGTATAATAATACTATAAGTCATTGCAATACCAAAGTCAATGACTTACATTGATAATATAATAATTCAGTATGCAGCGGAGGTATAATATGAAAAAAATATCAATAGTAATAAATGCAGACGACAGGCTCGGACATATCTCTCCCGAGATATACGGACATTTTTCCGAGCATCTCGGAAGATGTATCTACAACGGTATATATGTGGGTGAAAATTCACCTATTCCGAATACAGACGGAATAAGGAATGATATCATCGAGGCGTTCAGAAATATAAAAGCTCCAGTTTTCCGCTGGCCCGGCGGCTGCTTTGCGGAAGAATATCACTGGCAGGACGGTATCGGTGAAAAAGCCTTGCGCCGAAAGATCGTGAACACGAACTGGGGCGGAGTTACGGAGGATAATTCTTTCGGTACACACGAATTTATGCGCTTCTGTGAGCTTGTTGGCTGCAAGCCTTATATAAACGTCAATGTTGGCAGCGGCAGTGTTCGTGAAATGTCCGAATGGATAGAATATATGACCTCAGATGCGGAATCGCCTCTCACAGAGCAGAGAAAGAAGAACGGCAGAGCCGAGCCGTGGAAACTCGAATACCTCGGTGTCGGCAATGAAAACTGGGGCTGCGGAGGAAATATGCGTCCCGAATATTACGCCGACGTTTATAAAAGGTATCAGACGTTTTGCCACAATTATTCGGGAAACAGACTTTACAGAATAGCCTGCGGTCCAAGCTCTGCCGACTATAACTGGACAGAAGTCATGATGAAAAATCTTGACAGCAATAATGTTGATGCTATCGACCTGCATTATTATACGATGCCCGTATGGCCCGAAATGGAATCAGCCACCGATTTTGACGATGAGCTTTATTATAAAACTATCGCTGCAGCGAACTTTTCCGATGAGCTTATCACAAGACATTCGGAGATAATGAATCGCTATGATCCCGAAAAGAAAATAGGACTTGTAATAGGCGAGTGGGGCTGTTGGCATAAGGTAGAAGAGGGTACGAACCCGGGATTTTTATATCAGCAGAATACTATGCGTGATGCTATCGTTGCTGCAATAGAGCTGAATGTTTTTAACAGACACAGCGACCGTGTTGTAATGGCAAACCTTGCACAGGCGGTGAATGTTCTCCAATCGGTCATTCTTACAGAGGACGATAAGATGATAAAAACGCCTACATATCACGTTTTCGACCTTTTTAAAACACACCAAAACAACGAGGCAGTTTACTGCTATACGCAGAACGAAAATATGTCGGAAGGCAAAAATGCTCCGATGATCTCGGTTTCCGCATCGGTGAACGAAAAGAGTATGACCGTTACCGCCGCAAACTGTTCGCTTACGGAAGAGGCTGCTGTTGAATGCAGCATTTTCGGATTTAAAGCATCATCGGTTTCGTGCAGGATACTTACAAACGAGGCGCACAGCTATAACGACTTCGACTGTCCCGACAGGGTGAGCATTACCGAGCATACGGCAGTCATCAAGGATAATGTTTTAAAGCTGAATATTCCGCCTTGTGCTGTTGTGGAATGTGTTGTTGACTAAATATTGGGTCATATTCACAGTGCATTTCGTCTTTATAATAAAAATATAAGCATAAGAGCTGCGTTTCATTAAAGAAGCGCAGCTCTTTGTTTTATTGTAATAGAGGGGACGTTCCTTGTGACAGAGGGACACTCTTCAAGACAGAAGGAACGTCCCCAAAGTGCGCGGTGGGAGAATTTCCGTACATGGCTTATGATAATCTGGGCTCAGGAGCAGGGAAATGAAATCGGTTAAGCGATAAATTACCAAATCTGAAAGGAGACATAAGTTATTAGTAAGAAGTATTTTACGATTGCGGGATGCAATCACTACTATGGAAACGAGTATATGAAAAAGGGCATGAAGGTGAAACTGGTTAAGGAACCTGATAATGAATATGATCAGGAAGCAATACAGGTGAAAATCAAAGGCCTCGGCAAGGTTGGTTATGTGGCAAATAGTTCTTATACAGTCAAGGGAAAATCGATGAGTGCTGGAAGACTTTATGATAAGATAGGCAAAAAGGCTAAGGCGAAGATAGTATTTATACTTGATGGCAGTGCAATATGCGAAGTTACGTATGATGGACTGTCCGGTAAATAAAAAGATACTTGGATGGCTATTATAAAAGAGAGAGGTGGATTATATGAAGAACAATTCATTTGGCGGAAAGATCTTAATTGTTGTGATTATAGTAGGTATCTTGTATATCATCGGCAGTGCAGTGGACGCAAGCAAATCAAAGTGTGTTAAATCAGGATGCAATAATGAGCGGTCATCAGGAAGTGCTTACTGTATTTTACATAAACCATATGAAAACTCATCGTATAAGAATTCACATAGCAGCACCACAAGAGCTACGACAGAAAGTACGACTGAAGTTACGACAAAGACAACTGAGAGAGCAACTACCAGTGTTACTACAAGGGAAGAACCGACTACCAGAGCTTGGAAGGATAACAATTCATATAAAAATAATACATCTGGCAATCCATACAAGTCATACGATGATGGATATGATGACGTGTACATGGAGGGGGATTATGATGAAGACAGATATAACAGAGATTCAGATTATGCTGATGGTGTGGATGATGCTATAGAGGATGATTATGAAGAGGGAGATGGGGATTGGTAGTATATTTTATGTTGTATTTCAGAGTAAAATAAATAATTGCAGTTTAAAAATAAAAGAAAACACTTTATAGATTTGGCTGAATTAAAAAATAAGTTTATATTATATAATAGAATATGGCCAGTTGTTAGTATAGGGGACGTTCCTTTTGTAACGAGGAGTGTCCCTGTGTCACGATTAAGATATTTATTTTAAGCAAAAGGTGCTACATGTCAATGATAAATGTATGCAAAATGATGTGATTTTCTGTAATTTAAAGACTTTGTGATGATTAATTGGAGCTTTTTCAAAATGCGGATGGTGTTTTAAAAAACGAAATTAGTTTGGGAATACATAAGATATAAAATTGGGGAACAGCACTATATAGCTGATAATTTAGGCTGATTTCGGAGCGAATTGGGGTCAAAAAATCGTTCTTAAAATTTAAAAAATTAAAAAAATATTACTATGTGAAATAGATTGGGATTGAATTCATTAAAATAAGCTGATGTATGTTGCAATACACCAGCTTATTTTTTTGCTTTCGGGGTGCGAGATGCCACTTGTCATCGGCTACGTAGATGAAGGGGTGAGAAAACCTCTTTGATACGTACCTTTGACAAGTAAATAGGACAGGCATGAAGAATAAAGCTACAGAGATAGTGAATGAAATAAAAAGCAGAGGCAAAGAGGCTTGAGTAAGGTTACGGAGTTTTTTGTAGTGAAGCAAAAACTTGAAAATATCCGGGACAAGATTAGAGGTGGTGTCTCTGAGACAAATGAGACTTTGGCAAGAATCGACGGATTTGCAGAGGACATGACAGCTTCTAACGATATGTTTGTAAATAGCTTCCGGATGCTTATGGGAAAAGAACGGAAGAACTATAAGGACAATATGTTTGTCAAAATTGATTCATCTGTACTGAAAGGTCCATGGGAGTGGCAGAAGAAAGTATATCAGAGTCTTGAACACCATATAGACGTGGCTATTGATAAGTTGTGTCCCCTTTTTGCGTAGTAAGAATGCAGGTAATGAATGTACTGAAAAACGGACATGACATTTTGTATGTAGATATCTAGAAAGTAAAAATTCAGACGAAGATAGAGGAGGAACAGACATGACAGATAATGTAAAAAAAGAATTGGAACTTCATGTAAGAGAACTACAGCATTCTATAGATAATATAGTTCCCTACGCAGATACTACGGAAGATGTTGTTAAGATGAATTTTGAATCAATTAGATTGTTAGTTGATTATTGTGAAGGATTATCTTTAGAGGGTGAACCGGCAATGACAAGATGGAGAAGAGAGAAATTTAAAGAAAAATAGATCAAAACCTGCAACATATGATAGGTAGACGGCAAGGGGAATGGCATTTCACTAATATTTCAGACATATGGTGTGATGGTGATTGAAATTTGAAATAATAGGAGGTGGCTGTTATGCATATTTTAGCATGTTTGCTGTTATTCGTATTTGGCTCTCTTGCGGCGGCTTGCAAGGGAGACTTTTCAGGCCTTGAGGCATTAGGAAAAGGAATAGGTTTTCTTGTACTCTTATTTGTTATGTTATGGCTTTTTACGCAGCCAGTCCTGCTTGTTATAGTAATTATTATTCTTGTGGTAGTAGTTTTTATATGTAATTCATAGCAATAGGAGAATCGGATGATATTATATGCTGAAAAATATGGAAATTGCATGACCGAAAGTGTAGGCAGAATAATATTGTCCTATAATAAGGATAACAATTCATATAAAAATAATACATCAGTAATTCATACAATTCATACGATGACGAGTATGATGACGTGTATATGGACGGGGATTATGATGATGACAGATATAATAGTAATTCGGATTACGCTGATGGTGTGGATGATGCTATAGAGGATGATTATGAAGAGGGGATGGAGACTGGTAGGATTCATGATTCTTATTGTAGCCATAATTCCGTGATGGTGAGAAGTAATGAGTATATTTTGTCGCCTGGGACGTGACAAATTATTGCTTTACACCATGTATAATAATAGAAAAGATGCAAAAGGTGGTGTTATATATGCCGAGTAAGGAGTTACTTGAGGATGTAGGAAAGTACATAGATGAGTACTATCGCCCTGAGATGGACGATATAAAAATTGATAAAGAAATGAGATCTATTTTTGATAAGATTTCATTATTCAGAGAAAAAAGAAAACAGCTCAAAAATAAAGAAAATACTGAGAACCAAATTGAGATTGATGAATCAATGGCAGAGGAATTTGATGA
>ERZ827088.3867-NODE-3867-length-13203-cov-5.463797_pt1 | contig 13203 bp, 12 predicted proteins | sample MGYA00519922_ERZ827088 | MGnify/ENA primary metagenome ERZ827088 (study PRJEB31778, sample SAMEA3449254) | human gut metagenome | biome: human gut; feature: human-associated habitat; material: faeces | place: United Kingdom | collected 2010/2012 ... | reverse complement strand
TGCCGATGTTCGAGGCGTTCACCCGCGGCTTTTTGAAGGAGGCCGGGCAGACGCTCGGCGCGCGCGAAATCGAGCTGCTGCCGATGGGCGCGAAGCTGATGACGCTGGAATGCGGCATGCGCTTTCTGGCGGATTACCTGAACGGGGACAAATATTTCCGCGTTCACCGCGAGGGGCACAATCTCGACCGCGCGCGCACGCAGTTCAAGCTGGTGCGCTGCATGGAGGAAAGCTGGGCGCAGATGGCGGACATTGTGCGCCATTGCGCGCAATAGACGCACAATAGGCACAAATCGGGCGGTGTATTTCCCACATTTTTTAGGAAATACGCCGCTTGTTATTTATGGCGCTGCGCTGAAATGTCGAGTATAATATACTGTATCAAAGTATACATTGGAGGGACACCATGAAAGCAGCGCCCACGGTTCAGCCGCTGCTCACCTTCGGCCAGTGCCTGAAAAACATACTTGGTGCGCGCAAGCTGTCGGCCTCCGCCCTATCCCGGATGATGGAGCAGAAGAGCCGGAACAGCATGTTCCGCATTTTGGATGATACCGGCGGCCCGGCGGTGCAGGCGGCTTTTTTTGAAAGCCTGAAGGCGAGCGACTGCCTGCATTTGACCGAGCAGGAGGAGCGCGAGCTGGAAAGAGCGCTGGAGGTCAGCCGCTTCGGCGTGGCGGGCTACATGACCAATCAGGCGATGCACAGGCTGCTCGGCGACGTCGATTTGCAGGCCGCTACGGACGATTCCCTTCGCGTGGATCGCAGCCGGGACGGCTCGGTGACGACGCTGCGCGAATCTATGGAGCGGCTGGCCGCCGAACAAAAGCGCGTGCATTTCGTCATCACGGGCTGCTGCTACCGCAGGGTGCTTGAGAACATCGCCGCCGCGTTCGCCGGGTCGGCCTGCGAAATGAGCATCGAGCACTATCTGTATACCGGCGGGGATGAGATCATTAGCTGCGTATCCGCCATTCAGCCGGTGCTCTATCTGCCCGACTACAAGGGCTACTGCATCGACGAAAACATGTTCAACATCCAGCGGGAGCAGGTCTACCGCTGCAACACGATCACCGCGCACTGCGAGGACGCGCAGGGGCAAAAGCAGGTGCTCATGGCGGTGATGATCGACCCGCAGCGGCTGCTCTCCATCGGCTCTCCGGATGAACGCAACATCGAGATTGTGGAACGGATGATGCGCGAGGACAGGCCGAAGATGCACCCGATCAAGAGAGAATTTCAGACGAGCGGCTCACCGGAGGGCTATCTGGCGTATACAAAGAGTCTCCAGCGGCTGGAGCAGGGGCGCAGCATCTACGACATCAAGCTGGATGTGCCGATCAATTTTGTGGCGCCCGAGGTGCTGGTCGGCCCGGCGCGCGACGGCTTCGCGGCGCACGGGTTCGCGCAGGATGACGCGCTGGAGGAGATGATCGGACAGTTTTACAAGGTGCATCAGAAGCGGTTTGACAACTATTTTCAAAAGCGCCGCCCGACGCACGCCATCTTCTCCCGGCAGGCGATGGAGCAGTTCGCGCAGACCGGGCTGGAAAGCGACCACTTTTTCGCCATCCGCCCGTTCAGCCCGGCGGAGCGCGTTTCGATTCTGACGCATCTCAAGGAGCAGAACGAAACCAATCCGAATTTCTGTCTCTATTTCTTCAAACCGGGGTATCGTCAGCCGCGCACGGAAATCTGCCTGTACGAGGGCGCGGGTACGATGCTCACCGTGGCCGATACGGATTACGACCTTTCCGGCGCGCACTCGGAGGTGCTGATTACCCAGACCGAGTTCAGCCGGAAATACAAGGCGTTTTTCATTCACGATCTGCTGGAAAGCAAGGTGCTCTCGCCCGCGGAGACACAGAAGACGTTTGAGGAATTGATCGAAATCGCGAGAAACGCATAAACGCGGGCGGCTTTATGCAGCTTCCTATATAAAAAAATCAGCCGCAGGCAAGAAAAACTGCGGCTGATTCGTTTATAATGGAAGAAGACGCCAAACGGAGGGGACGGATATGAACAAAAAGAATCTGGGGCTGATCGCGCTGTTCATCCTGCTGATCGCCGCCGTCGTGCTGCTGACGGCAGGGGAGACACGCGAGGAGGACGCGCCCCTGCCCGATATCCGCTTGACGGAGATCGTGCCCCACAGCACGCAGATCAACGCCGACGGCTACGCGATGGGATCTATCACGCTGACCAGCTTTGCCGACGCGCCGGCGGATCTGGCGGGCTGGGGGCTGGCCGACCGCGTCTACAAGGTGAAATACGTCTTTGAGCGCGGGACGACGCTCGCCCCCGGCGAGAGCCTGACGGTGTATCTGGCGGGCAAGCACGGGGCGAAGGGCACGCTGCGCTATGCTTCCTTCGGGCTGTCCGCGAAGCACGAGGAGCACGTCTATCTCTATGCCGCCGACGGAAGGACGAGCGACGAAATCGAGCTGCCCGCGCTCGGCACGGACGGCGCGTATCGCCGCGTAGATGGGGAGTGGGAGGCGGTCATGCCCGCTGTGACGGAGCTTCCGGCGGACGCAATCTGAGCTTGTATAACGGGGAAGCCCGTGCTATAATGCAAAAAAAGGACAGTAAATGAGCAAATCCGAAATTTTGCACAAATTCCAATAACGGGCGCGCGATGCGCGCCCCTACAATGTTGCGGAAAAAGGAACTGCGCATTATGCCGCCGTACCCGTAGGGGCGCGCATTGCGCGCCCGCGTTTTGTGCAACATTCGCTTTTTGCTCAATGATTAAAAAGAACACAAAAGCTGGAGGAATTCCCTTGAACAAGCAGAACGCGGCGGATTTTTCGCAGGGGAGCATCGGTTCCCGCATCATGGCGCAGGCGATTCCGCTGAGCCTGGCCGAAATCGTGCAGTTGCTCTACAACATCGTGGATCGCATCTTTTTGGGGCACCTGCCGGATGGAAACACGCTGGCGCTGACCGGCGTGGGGCTGATTTTCCCGGTCGTGTCCATCGTGGCGGCGTTCACCAGCCTGTACAGCTCGGGCGGCGCGCCGATTTTCGCGATGGCCAGAGGGCGGAAGGACGAGGAACGCGCGCTGCAAATTCAGGGCACGGTGTTCGCCCTGCTGCTCGGCTCGTCGCTGGCGCTGACGGCGCTTTGCTATCTGCTCAAGCGGCCGCTGCTCTTTCTCTTCGGCGCGAGCGAGGATTCGTTTGTCTTTGCGGATGCGTATCTGAAGATCTATCTGCTGGGCACGCCGTTCACCATGCTGGCTACGGGAATGAACCCGTTTATCAACGCGCAGGGGCGCCCCAAGATCGGCATGATGACCACGGTGATCGGCGCGGTGCTGAATCTGGCGCTCGATCCGCTGTTCATCTATGGGTTTCACATGGGCGTGACGGGCGCGGCCGTGGCGACGGTCATCAGCCAGGCGGTGAGCTGCATCTGGGTGCTGCGCTTCCTCTCCGGCCCGAAGTCGATTCTGCCGCTCAGGCGGCGCGAGGCGCGAATCTATCCGTATCTGCTCAAGGACATTTTGAGCCTCGGCGTGGTCGGCTTCATTATGAAATTCACCAACTCGCTGGTGCAGATTGCCTGCAACAAGATGCTCTCCATCCACGGCGGCGACCTGTACGTTGGCGTGATGACGGTGATCAACGCCATCCGCGACGTTTTTACCCTGCCCGCCAGCGGCATCACCGACGGCGCGCGCCCCGTGCTCAGCTACAACTACGGCGCGCGGCAGATGAAGCGCGTGCGCGACGGCATTTGGTTCATGTCCGCCGTGGGCATGCTTTATACCTTCTGCGCATGGCTGTTTTCGATGTTCCAGCCGCGGATTTTGTGCGAACTGTTTACGCCGGATGAAGCGCTGGTCGAGGCCAGCGTGAAAATGATCCGCGTGTATTTTGCGGGCTTCTTCTTCCAGAGCTTTCAGTTCTGCGGGCAGAGCGTTTTTCAATCGCTGGGCTGGGCGAAGCATGCCATCACGTTTTCGCTGCTGCGCAAGGTGGTCATCGTCGTGCCGCTGACGCTGCTGCTGCCCGTCGTCGGGCTGGGCACGACCGGCGTGTTCCTCGCTGAGCCGATTTCCAACATCGTCGGCGGCTTGGCCTGCTATATCACCATGCTGTGCACGGCCTATAAGCAGATGGGACGAGAATGACATGGCTTATTATGACTCCTTCCGTCTGCTTTCGGCATCCAACCTCCCTCAAAGAGGGAGGTCTGTTTTTACAAAAAAAGCCTCCCGTTTGAGGGAGGCGAAAACAGCGGTGAATGAGAGAGGCGCGTTATTCGGCGACAAACCGCGGGGTTTCATTCAATTCGTGTTCCGCGAACAGGCGGTCAATCGCGTCCAGATAGGCCTCGATTCGGGTTGCCTTGCGGATGGCCTTGCGCGGCTTTTCCGGCGCGTCAAAGCAGTAGACGAAATGCTTGGCGATTTCCCGCATGCGCCCGAGGGTGACATGCGCCGGGTATTTGGCCTGATAGGCCTCCAGCAGCCGGTCATGGAAGGTGCGGAGGGACGCCTTGCAGAGCGCCTCGCCGCCGCCGAGCGATTGCGCCAAAGCGGGGTTGGCGATCAGCCCGCGCCCGAGCATCAGCGCGCGGGTATTCGGGAACTGCCGCATCAGCTCGCGGCAATCTTCCTCACAGAAGAGATCGCCGTTGTAGCAAAGCGGCCGGTCAAGCGCCGCGTGCGCCTTGGCGAACGCCTCCCGGTGCGGGGTTCCCTTGTAGAACTCGACGCGCGTGCGCGGGTGGATGATGAGCTCGTGGATGGGGTAGCGCGCGAACACGTCCAGCAGGCGGTCAAATTCATCCGGCCGGGTGTAGCCGATGCGCGTCTTGATGGAGACGGGGAGCGGCGACCGGGCAAAAACCCCGTCCAGCAGCCGCTCGAGCGCGGGCACGTCCGCCAGCAGTCCCGAGCCCTTGCCCTTGGCCGTCACCGTGCCGGAGGGGCAGCCGAGGTTGAGGTTCACCTCGCCATAGCCCATGTCGCCGAGCGCCTGCGCCGCCCAGAGGAAGAGCGCCGCATCCTTGCAGAGGAGCTGGGGCACGCCGAAGCCGTTCTCCGGCGCGAGGATGGAAAGGTCGCGCGCGGTGAACGCGAGATTCTGCGTCGGGCTGACGAACGGGATGAAGTATTTGGCCACGCCCGAAAAGCAGTCGCGGTGCACCCGGCGGAAAACCGCGTCCGTCACGCCCTCCAGCGGCGCAAGATAGACCGTCATCGCTTTTCCTCAACGCCGATGCGGCAGATTTGATCCGCCGTTCCGTCCTCGACGATGGCTTTCAGCAGGGCAACCACCTCCGCGTCGTATTGATGCGAAAGCGTCGTCAGCTCGGCGATGGCGCTGCGCGTGGACATGCCCTTTTTATACGGCCGGTCGGAGGTCATCGCGTCGAAGGTATCCACAGCGGAAAGGATGCGGATTTCCAGCGACATCTGGTCGGCAGTCAGCCCGTCGGGGTAGCCGCTTCCATCCAGCCGCTCGTGGTGGCCGCGCGCAATCCGGGCGACGTCCGGGGAGAAGCGGGCGGAAAGCAGGTTGAAGCTGTCGATGGGGTGGCGCTTCATGGCGGCGTATTCCGAATCGGTCAGCCGCCCCGGCTTGGATAGGATCTCCGTCTGCTGGTAGCATTTGCCGACGTCGTGATACAGCGCGGCGAGCAGCAGCGCGTGCGTCGCCTCGGGGGACATGTGCAGGCGCTGGCAGACGGCCTCCGCAAAGCGCATCACGCGGCGGCTGTGGTGATAGGTGTAGTGATCCTTCCGGTCGATCTGCGTGTTCAAATCGTTAAGATCGTTGACAAACCCCATGAAATCATCGAAAACCGGCTTGGATGTGAAGCACAGAAGCCGCACGTCCGTCTTGGGCGTGATGGAAATGTCGTGGTCGAGGCCGGTGGTGTAAAACGAATCGCCGGCGCAGAGCGTCTGCGCCTCGCCTTCGTCGGTGTGCAGCGTCAGTTCGCCCGTCAGCAGCGTGTAATATTCCAGATAGACCGGCCTTTCGGGATCGGGCGTGAGCCAGACGACAGAGCCCGCGTCGATTTGCAGCAGGATGACGTTCGTGCCGTCGAAATTGGCCAGCAGGCGATACGTATTGCGGTTTTGGGTCACGTTGACCAGAGAATCGCCCGCGCGGGAAACAAACAGATGGTGCAAACCGAAAAGCCTCCTTCCGGATGTAATACTAATTCTTGTTAAAATGGCTTAATCCGCGCACCATCTTTTTCGCTCTGACTTTGCCTCGTTCCGTTCAACGTACCTCCAGTACGCCTCACTTCACTTGGCTTCGTCAGAACAAAAAATCTGATGCGCTCTGTTAAGCATTTTAACTGCGAATTAGTATAAAGGGCGGTTAATAGATAGCGAATGTTTTTTGAAACGGCGCGGCGAGAAAAATCATCCTTTTTCGGCGGAAAAGCAGGAAAAAACGGAAAGCTGCGCGAAAAAGAAAAGTCGTATGTATATGCCTATATGGCGTTTTGACCCAAGGAAAGGAACATCCCCGATGAAGAAAAAAACGATTTGGGCGCTGGCAACGGCGCTTTTGGCGTTGCTTGCCACGGGCTGCGCGGCGCAGACGAACGGGCAGACCACGATCGTCACGAGTTTTTACCCGATGTATGTGCTGACGCTCAACGTGACGGACGGAATCGACGGCGTGACGGTGCAGAACATGGCGGAGCAGAACGTCGGCTGTCTGCACGATTATCAGCTCCAAACCCGCGACATGGTGACGCTGGAGGGCGCGGACGCGCTGGTCATCAACGGCGGCGGGATGGAGCAGTTTATGGATAAGGTGCTCACCCTGCGCGCGGATCTGCCGGTCATCGACGCGAGCGAGGGCATTGCCATGTTCCCCAGCGACGAGACGCACGACCACGATGCGCACGCGCACGACGAGCATGACGAGCTTTATAACGCGCACGTCTGGCTGGATCCGAGCCGCGCGATAAAGCAGGTGCAGAACATCGCGGACGGGCTGGCCGAGGCCGATCCGGCGCACGCGGCGGCATACCAAGAGAACGCGGCGGGCTATATCGAGCGTCTGACGGCACTTGACGACGAGCTGAAGGCGCAGCTTGCGCCGTTTGCGGGCGCGGACATCATCACGTTCCACGAGGCGTTCGCGTATTTTGCCGATGCGTATGGCCTGCATGTGGCCGGCGTGATCGCCAACGAGCCGGGCGAAGAGCCGAGCACGCGCGACATCGCCGATACCTGCGATTTGGTGACGACGCTGGGGATTCGAACACTGTTCGTCGAGCCGCAGTACCCGCAGAAGGCCGCCGAAACCATCGCGCGGGAGACGGGCGCTTCCATTTATACGCTCGACCCGTGCGTATCCGGCGACGGCACGAAAGAAAGCTATGAAACCATCATGCGCGAAAACGCAAGGGTACTCACGGAGGCGCTTTCCAAATGACGCAGAAAAAAACGGTTCAGCCTCAGATTACGCATGACCACGCCGGTCACGCGCATGTGAACTGCCCCGGCCATGCGCCGTGCAGGCTCTGCCGCATCGAGGTCGATCACCTGAGCGTATCGGCGGGCAATCAGCAGCTTCTGCACGACGTCAACCTGCACATCCATTGCGGCGAGCTGACCGCGCTCATCGGCGCGAACGGCGCGGGCAAGACGACGCTCATCCGCGCGCTGCTGGGACAGGTGGAATACAAGGGCGTCATCCGCCATCTGACCACGGACGGCCGGCCGGCAGCGGATGTGCGAACGGGCTACGTGCCCCAGCAGCTCGAATTCGACCGTTCCTCCCCGGTGACGGTCACGGATTTCATGTCCGCGTCGCTTTCCAGAAGGCCGGTCTTCCTCGGCGTGAGCCAAAAGACGCGCGAAAAGGTGATGGCCGCGCTGGCGAGAACGCACAGCGAGAGGCTCTGCAAGCGCCCGCTGGGCGCGCTTTCCGGCGGCGAATTGCAGCGTGTGCTGCTGGCACTGGCGCTGACCCCGCAGCCCGATCTGCTGATTCTGGATGAGCCGGTCTCCGGTGTGGATCAAAACGGGCTGGAGTCGTTTTATCAGACGGTGGATGAGCTGAAGCGCACCAACCACATGGCGATTCTGCTGGTGTCGCACGATTTGGACGTGGTGCGCCGCTACGCCGACCGCGTGGCGCTGATGCAGGGCACGATCGTGCGGCAGGGCGACCCGGAAACCGTCTTTGACAGCGAGGAATTCGCGCAGGTGTTTTATACGAGAGGAGGGCACGTATGAGCGGTGTATATGCCCTGATGGACACGCTTCTGCCCTTTGAGTGGCTGCATTATACCTTTATGAAGAACGCGCTGATTGCGATTGTTCTGCTCACCCCGCTGTTCGGCATGCTGGGCACGATGGCGGTGGATAACAAAATGGCGTTCTTTTCGGACGCGCTGGGGCACAGCGCGCTGACGGGCATCGCCATCGGCGTGGTGCTCGGCTGGCAGAGCCAGATGAGCGCGATGCTGCTGTTCGGCCTGATCTGGGCGGTGCTCATCACGTTTGTGAAGCACCATTCCAAAATGAGCGCGGACACGATCATCAGCGTGTTTTCCTCCACCTCGATTGCGCTGGGGCTCGTCGTGCTCTCGCGCGGCGGCGCGTTTGCCAAATATTCCTCCGTGCTGGTGGGCGACGTGCTCTCCGTGGCGCAGGGCGATTTGCTGGCGTTGCTGCTGGCGCTGGTCGGCACAATCGTCTGCTGGGTTTTCCTGTTTAACCCGCTGCTGATTACCAGCGTCAACGCGCCGCTGGCGCAGAGCCGCGGGATTCGCTCCCGGATGACGGAATATGCGTTCACGATGCTGGTCGCCGTCGCGGTGATGGTGTCCATTCGCTGGGTCGGCGTGATGCTGATTAACTCGCTGCTGATTCTTCCGGCGGCGGCCTCCCGCAACGTTGCGCGCAGCGCGGCGGGGTATATGCGCACAAGTGTGATTATCGCGCTTTGCTGCGGCGTGATCGGGCTGGCGCTGTCGTATTACCTCAACACGAGCGCGGGCGCGGCGATTGTGCTCTGCTGCGCGGCGGTGTATTTCGTGACGCTGCCGATGCGCAGAAAATAACCCTCAAAACCGACATTTCAGCCCACAACGCTTGTCTGCGTCGGGCTGTTATGTTATAATCCAGCGAGTATGGAAGCAGATACAGAAGCAAACGCATAAAAGCGGGGAAGGAAAGGGGGCGCGGCCGTGCTCGGCGTGATGACCGTCCGCAAGGAGGAACTCAAGTTCCGCGAATTTGACCGATATCGCGGGTTTTACTGCGGGCTGTGCCGCGCCATCGGCCGGCGCTGCGGCAAAGCCTGCCGAATGGCGCTCAGTTTTGAGATGACGTTTTTATCCATGCTGCTGACCTCGCTGTATGAGCCGCAGACGAGCGGCGAAATGCGCCGGTGCGCGTTTCATCCCATCGAAAAGCGGCTGATGCTGGGCAACGACGCCATTGATTACTGCGCGGATTTGAGCGCGCTGATCTCCTACTACGATCTGCGCGATGGCTGGGAAGACGAACGGCGCGTGGACAGGCTCGCCGAAAGCGCGCTGCTCAGGGCGGCGGCAGGGCGAGCGGGCAATGCGCTCCCCCGGCAGAAGGAAGCGGTGGAGCGATACGTCGCCCGGCTGCACGAGGTGGAGCGCAGGAACGACATGAACCTCGACGCGGCGGCGAACCTTTCGGGCGAAATGCTCGGCGAACTGTACGTCTGGAAAAAGGACGTTTACGAGCGGGATTTGCGCGAACTGGGCTTTTACCTCGGCAAATTCATCTATCTGTGCGACAGCTTTGAGGACGTCGAGCAGGATATCAAAAAGAAGAATTACAATCCTCTCGTCGAGCGGTTTGAAAGGCCGGAATTTGAGGCTGAGAGCCGCATGATGCTGGAGGATATGATGGCTCGCGCGTGCAGGGCGTTTGAGTGCCTGCCGCTGCTTGAGGACGCGCCGATCATGCGCAACATCCTCTATTCGGGCATATGGCTGCGCTTTGAGGGCGCATGTGAGCGAAGAAAGGCGAAAAGCAAGCAATGACAGATCCGTATCAGGTTTTAGGCGTATCCCCGACGGCCAGCGACGACGAGGTGAAGAAGGCCTATCGAACGCTCTGCAAGCGGTATCACCCCGATGCGAACGTGGGCAAGCCGGACGCCGCGCAGGCCGAAAAGAAATTCATGGAAGTTCAGCAGGCGTATGAGGAGATCATGCACCGTCGGCAGGGCGGCGGCCAGCGCGCGGGCAGCGGCTATAACGGCGGCGCGCAGCAGCAGCGCCAGCCGCAGTATGACGACCCGTTTGCCTCGTTTTGGGGCGCTTACGGCGGAAATCCCTACGGCAACGCGGGCTACGGCGGATATGGCCAGACGCGGCAGGATGATTCCATCGAGATGCGCGCGGCGAAGAACTACATCGACACCGGCCACTATGCCGAGGCGCTTAACGCGCTGGGCAGCGTGCCCCCCGGAAAGCGGAACGCCCGCTGGTATTTCCTCAGCGCGCTGGCGCAGAGCGGCCTGCACAACAACGCGCAGGCCATGGAATACGCCAGACAGGCTGCAAGCATGGAGCCGGGCAACATGCAGTATCAGCAGCTTCTCAGCCAGCTTCAGGGCGGCGGAAGCTGGTACAGCCAGCAGGGGCAGGAATACGGCCGCAGAACCGGCAGCATGAACAGAGTTTGCACGACCATCCTGATGCTGAACCTGTGCTGCGCCTGCTGCGGCGGCGGCCGGATGATGTATTATCCGATGTTCTGCTGCATCTAAGCGGTTTGAAAAAGAAAACATCGCGGAAACGCAGGAAAATCCGTTGGATTTTGCTTGCATTCCGCGATGAAATCCGCTATAATAAAAGCGCGACGAAAGGGTTTTTGTGGTTTAGCCCTTGCGGACTTGCGAGATGGTGACGGCAATCACGATCTCGCTTTTATTGTTGTCGGGGTTTTGATGGGCCTCGACAGCGGCAGTCCGACCGGAAGGCTCTGAGAAAAATTGGTACTCAACAATCTCCGTTTCCGTGATTGTCTTTCGCTTGGTTCTCTTTACTTTCAGCTTTTGCATGGGCTTCACCTCCTTTCACCGATTGGATAAAATGAGGTATCCGCCCTTCCGCCGTGCTTGTCAGTAGAGACTGACAAAAAATATTATAGCATGAGTAAAGGCAGAAAACAATCGGCTTCACGCTGTTTGGTGGAAAGGGTTTTCGCGGCGCAGCTCATGCGGAATCTGCGAGATGGTGACTGCAATCACGATCTCGCTTTTCTTTATGATGAAAAAAACTCATCGAAAGCATGAATCAGAAGCTATTCTTTCCGCACGGAAGGGATAGCTTTTTCTTGCATTGCGGCGCATTTTGCTGTAAAATGCGTTTATACGTCCACGGGGAGGATCGACATGAAGGAAATTACGAGCGTACACAATGCTGCCGTTCAGCTTTTGCGGGAGCTTCAAAAACCGAGGGCGCGTCGCGAAAACGGCCTTTTCGTTTGCGAAAGCGCCAAGCTGGTGGGCGAAGCGGTCGCGCTGCGGCTCGCTCAGGCGCTCTTTATCGAAAAAGGGCGCGAGGCGGAATATGCGCCGATGATCGAGCAGGCGGAAAGCGCGGGCTGCGAGCTGTACGTCGTTTCAACGGCGGTGATGCAGGCGGTCAGCACGGCGAAAACGCCGCAGGGCGTCGTCTGCACGGCGCGGATTCCCCAGCCGCCGAAGGCGCTTGCGGGGCGGCGGCTCGTCGCGCTCGACGGGGTGCAGGACCCCGGCAACGTCGGCACGATTTTGCGCACGGCGGATGCGGCAGGGTTTGACGGCGCGATCCTCGGCCCAGGCTGCGCGGATCTCTACGGCGCAAAGACGCTGAGGGCGACGATGGGCAGCGTGTTCCGCGTGCCGGTGCTGCAGACGAACGACCTGCCGGGGACGTTGGAAGCGATGAAGCGCGAGGGCTATGCCGTTGCGGCGACCGAACTCGGCGGGCAGGATTTTTACGCCTGCTGCCCGCGCGGCAAGGCGATTCTGGTGATCGGCAGCGAGGGGCAGGGCATCAGCAAGCCCGTCCGCGACGCGGCGACCCACCATCTGGCGCTGCCGATGCGCGGCGGCGCGGAATCGCTCAACGCGGCGGTTGCCGCCGGCATTATGATTTACGAAATGGCCAGAGAACAGGCCTGAGGAGGAAACGCCGTGCAGGAGAGAAACGAAATGACATTTACGCTGGGAATGATTCTGGAAGCGCGCGAGCGCCTGAAAGGCGTGGCGCAGCGGACGGGGCTTGTGCAGTTCAAAGCGCTTTCCGACGAGCACAGCCAGATTTACTTGAAAACCGAGGATTTGCAGAACACCGGCTCGTTCAAGGTGCGCGGCGCGTATATCAAAATCGCCAGCCTCAGCGAGGAAGAGCGCGCCTGCGGCGTGATCGCGTCGTCGGCGGGCAACCATGCGCAGGGCGTTGCGCTGGCGGCGAGGGCCTTCGGTGTTCCGGCAACCATCGTCATGCCTGCGGGCGCGCCGCTCTCCAAGGTGAAGGCCACGCGCGAGCTGGGCGCGAACGTCGTGCTCCACGGCAGCGTATACGACGACGCATACGCCGAAGCCTGCCGGATTCAGCAGGAAACGGGCGCGACGTTCATCCACCCGTTTGACGACCCGATGGTCATCGCGGGGCAGGGCACCATCGGGCTGGAGATCATGGACGATTTGCCGGACGTGGATACCATCGTCGTGCCGATCGGCGGCGGCGGGCTGGCTTCCGGCGTGGCCTCCGCGGTGAAGATGCTCCACCCGAATGTCCGGGTGATCGGCGTGCAGGCCGCGGGCGCGGCGGGCATGAAGGCCTCCATCGAGGCGGGGCATGTCGTTTCGCTCGATACGGCCAAGACGATTGCGGACGGCATCGCGGTGAAGAAGCCGGGCGAATTGACCTTCACGCTGTGCAGCAAATATCTGGATGAGATCGTGACGGTCGATGACGACGAAATCGCGCAGGCGATTCTGTTCCTGATGGAGCGCGGCAAGATGGTCGCCGAGGGCGCGGGCGCCGCGCCGGTCGCCGCCATTATGAACCGAAAATTCGACGTGAGCGGCAAGGTTGCGGCGGTGATCTCCGGCGGCAACATCGACGTGACGATGATCTCCCGCATCATCGAGAAGGGTCTGCTTCGCGCAGGCCGCATGACCAAGCTCCGCATTCTCATGCAGGACAGGCCGGGCCAGCTCGAAATGGCC
>ERZ827088.3859-NODE-3859-length-13224-cov-3.037209_pt1 | contig 13224 bp, 7 predicted proteins | sample MGYA00519922_ERZ827088 | MGnify/ENA primary metagenome ERZ827088 (study PRJEB31778, sample SAMEA3449254) | human gut metagenome | biome: human gut; feature: human-associated habitat; material: faeces | place: United Kingdom | collected 2010/2012 ... | reverse complement strand
TTGTAATTGAGGCTGTTACCTTCGTAGCCTGCGGCTTCTCCCCAGACGCTCTTGTCCAACCACAGATGGATGTAGCCGAGTTCACAGATGAACTTCAGGTTGTCATACATCTGGTAGGTGGAGTCGAAGTTGACTTCGATACCGGTATCGGCCGTGGTCAGATAGGTGCCGAAGCTGTTGAAGTCGGTATTGTTGCGATAGATGGCGCGGCCGTTGTCATCCAGGCCGTCCCGCCCTGTGATGTAGGCCGCCATCTTGGTATCGTTGGTACCGCCGAAGAAATTCACGCGGAACGTGTGCTTGAGGTCTTCCATAAAGCTTATGTCCTTAAGCCGGAAGCCCACGCCCCAGGTCCCGTTGGGGTTCACGCCCAGCACGCCCTTGCCCCCGCCCATGATGGGATTGCCGCGATAGCCGAACGTAGACAGGGAATTGGTGAGGTTGTTGGTGGTGGCGATATAGGGCAGGCGCTCGGAACCGTTGTGCGGGTTGTCGTCATCACCGCTGAAATACCAGCCGTAGATCCCGGGCGTGGCCCAGTCCAGCTCATACTCGGCCAGCAGCATGCCGAACCATCCGTGCCTATTGAGCTCGCTGCGCCCGTAATCCACAGCACCGTAGATGACGTCCGCCGTCAGGCGGAAAGGCGAAAAAAGATCCATCTGGCCGGTGATGCCGCCCCAGAACATGCTGGCATACTCGTCAGGCCAGATGCCCTGCTTCCCGCGCGAAGAGCTGAAGGCCGCAGGTGCCAGACCGTCACGGAAGCTCAGGCCGTCGATGGCCTGTCCGCTGGCGCTGGGGTTGCTGAAGGCATAGCCGCCGGCCTTGTCCGCACGGCCGGTATGCGGGCCCATGGCCCCGCCCATGACCCAGGGCGTCACCTTGAAACCATCGCCGCGCACGGGCAGGCTCAACACGAACAGATCCATATTGTCCATGAAGTTGGACTGGAAGCTCGAACCGTAGCTGTCCACATAATTATCGTTGTAGGGACGCAGCCAGAGGGCGGTCAGGCCGACATTTTTGTTGAAGGTATACGACGCGGTGATGCCGGCCACATCGTCATTGAAGACAGGGTTGTCCAGGGCGAATCCGGGCAGACGCACACCTTGCAGGCCCATGCGCAGCTTCAGCTCCGTCCCGGGGACACGCCAGTCGATATAGGCATGCTTGACCTTGACCATATTGCCGTCGGCCCCCAGCGCTCCCCCCTGGCTGGCCATGCCCCAGCGCTGCTCCCCGATTTCGAAGAAGACCGTTCCGGACAGGCTTTCCGAAGCCACGGCTTCCATTTGCAGGTGCAGCCGCTGGATGCTCTCGAAGCTGTCACGCCCCTGATGGATGGCAGCCCATTGCTGGCCGATCATGTTGTTGCCGGCACGATTTTTTCCCATGAAATTCCCGCCATTGATATAATCAAATGCGAATTGAAAAGATCCTTTTATTTTGAAATCACTAGCATTTGAATAGCCGCAAGTAGCCATCATCATCCCTGCTGACAACAATAAAATCGCTATTTTTTTCATCACTCCTATCCCCCTGCATGATTTTTTTGTACATGATATGAGAATAACAGAAGAATTTCTTCTTCTGCTTGCCAAAATAAATTTGCGGTTATAATCATTCGTATTCGAATGAGACCTTTTTTGAGGGATAGGAGAAAAAAATTTTTTTTGATGTAGCCTTAGCTACAAAAAAAGCCGAAAAGTGAAAAAAAAACTTTTCGGTCCTTTCTGGGGAGGCATCATGACTTCTTCGCACGACGGCAAGCTGGAAAACATGCTTCGCGAATCCTACAGCCTGTCGACCCGGGCCCCTGAATGGCGCAAGGTCTTCCATCTGGGGAACCGTCTTGCTTTCAAAAGGGGAACGGTCATCTGCATGGGAGGCGAAAAAAGCGACCTGCTCTATTTCATCGAAAAAGGGGAGGTCCGCCTCATGCGGACCCTGGCAGACGGCAGGGAAAAGATCATTTTTTATCTCCAGGCCGGCGCCATCGTGGGCGAAGCGCCGTTTTTCGACAAGCTGCCGGCCCTCAGCAGCATCGTTGCCGGCACCAACTGCGTCCTCTATGCCTTCAATCGCGAGACTGTCATCCAGCAGATCCTGCCCAACTATCCCAGCCTGACCCTGAGCTTGTTGCAAAGCCTGGCCTGCAAGGTCCGCATGCTCAGCAACCAGTCAGTAGAACTCTCTCTGAAAGAACTGCCTGCCCGGATATGCCGCTTCCTGTACATGCGCATACCCACGGATACCAGCGGGCAGACGGACCGCTGGGTACAACCCGCCCTGAACCAGCAGGAGCTGGCCTCTTTGCTGGGCGTGCATCGCGTCACTCTGAACAAGGCTTTACGAGAACTGGAAAAAGAAGGAATCCTGGGACCTTATTCAAAAAATGAAGTCTGCATCCTGGACAGGGAACGCCTGAAGGCTCTGTCCCGCTCCCTGGATGAGTGAATTTTTTCATTTTTTTGCCCCAAAATGTAGCTTCCGCAACAGTGCGACCGCCGAGGGCTCGTTATCTTTCGCACAAGGACAACGACCCCGGTTGCAACACTTTTTCATACAAGGAGCTATTATGGGCCATCCGACAATCTATCCCTCTGGCGTCACCATCTACAATCCTGAAAAGTGCTGAAGCGGTTTCACCATCTTCCAGGCACAGGAAGTAGGCGCTGTGCTCATGGACATGAACGGCCGTGAAGTCAATGTCTGGAAAGGCGTGCTGGGCATGCCCAACAAGCTGTTCCCCGGCGGCACCCTGCTGACCAGCCGTGGCCGCCGTTCCGGAAAATACGCCGTGCAGGACGGTCTGGACCTCGTCCAGGTGGACTGGGAGGGCAATGTGACCTGGGCATTCGACCAGGTGGAATACATTGAGGATCCGGGCGAAGAGCCCCGCTGGATGGCCCGTTACCATCACGACTTCCAGCGTGAAGGGAACCCCGTGGGCTATTACGCTCCCGGCATGGAGCCCCGCACCGACGGCGGCAACACTCTGGTGCTCGCCCACCGCAACGTGCGCAATCCCAAGATCTCCGACAAGCTGCTGCTGGACGACCTGATCGTGGAGACCACCTGGGACGGCGACATCGTGTGGGAATGGCTGACCAGTGACCATTTCGACGAGATGGGCTTCCGCGAAGCCAGCAAGAACGCCATGTGCCGCAACCCCAACTATCGTCCCACCCAGCCCGAAGGCATGGGCGACTGGCTGCACATCAATTCCATGTCCTACCTGGGCCCCAACAAATGGTATGACGCCGGTGACGAACGCTTCCACCCCGACAACATCATCGTCGACGGCCGTGAAGCCAACATCATCTTCATCATCGAAAAGAAGACCGGCAAGATCGTCTGGAAGCTGGGTCCCGATTTCGACAACAGCCCCGAAGCCAAGGCCATCGGCTGGATCATCGGCCAGCACCATGCGCACATAATCCCCCAGACCCTGCCCGGCGGCGGCAACATCCTCATCTTCGACAACGGCGGCTGGGGCGGCTACGACAACCCCAACCCCGGTTCTCCCACGGGCGTGAAGGCCGCCCTGCGCGACTATTCCCGCGTGCTGGAGATCGACCCCGTGAGCATGAAGATCGTGTGGCAGTACACGCCGAAAGAAGCCGGTTTCCTGGAACCCATGGACAGCAGCCGCTTCTACAGCCCCTTCATCAGCGGCATGCAGCGCCTGCCCAACGGCAACACGCTGATCACGGAAGGTTCCAACGGCCGCGTGATCGAAGTGACCCCCGACCATGAGATCGTGTGGGAATTCATCTCCCCCTACTGGGGCAAGCACGTGCGCATGAACATGACGTATCGCGCCTACCGCGTGCCCTACGAATGGGCCCCCCAGGCCGGCAAGCCCGTGGAAACGCCCATCGCCCGCATCGACTCCACCACCTTCCGCGTGCCCGGCGCCGCCGCGCTCGGCGATCGTGACAAGGAAGTGACCGTCGAGGGCTGCGCTCCTTACGGCGGCAGCAACGCCCTGTGCATCTCCTCCGTCGAAGGCAACTAGACTCTCGGGGGCCGGGCGGCCGGCCCCCCTTTTGTCAGCACTCCGGCCGCCAGCGGCCTGCTGTACCATTACCTCGCATGCACTGCATGAAGGGGGGATTCATGCTTCTCAACATTTCGGACTGGTCCCGGCCCGTCACCATCAAATGGCTGGCATCTCTGGCTTTGCCCGGCCTGCTTTATGTCCTGCTGACCACCTATGGCGATCCCGCTTCGCTCAATCCGAACATGATCATGTTCCTGTGCGTCACTCTCTGGGCTGTCTGCGCATGGGCCATGAACACCCTCAACGATGTGGCCGTGGGCCTGTTGCTGCCCATGCTCTATGTGGCGTTTTGCGGCGTCAAGCAGGGGGTCGTCTTCCGTCCCTGGCTGGGAGAGGTCGCCATCATCGCCATCGGCGGCTTTGTCCTCGGCAAGATCATGGGGGCCTCGGGCCTGGGCAAGCGCATCGCGCTGGCAAGCGTCCGCAGCATGGGCGGCAGCTTCGTGGGCGCCATGGCCGGCCTGGGCATAGGCGCGGCCATCTTCACAGCCATTGCCGTGGCCCTGTGCGATGCCCTCGATTTCCGGGCCAGGAGCCGTGAGGCGTCCGCCGTCCTGCTGGCTGCCTGCGTGGCTGTGGGGGCTACCAAGCTCTGCTACCTCACGGGCGCCGGGGATCTTGTCATGGGCATGGCCCTGGCCGACAAGGTGATGGGCACCCATACCATGTGGATGGACTATGCCATCCACAACTTTGTGCCCGGCATGCTCTACATGATCATGTCCATCGCCATCGTGCTGCTGGTCCTGCGCACCAAGACCTCCAAGGAAAGCCTCAAGTCCTCTGTGGAGATGGCGTATGCCGAGCTGGGGCCCATGACGCCTGAACAGAAGCGGGCCACGGCCCTGCTGGTGTTCACGCTCATCATGCTGGCCACGGACAAACTGCACGGATTTTCCGCCGGCGGCGTGCTGATGTTCATCACTGCCCTGGCTTTCGTTCCCGGCATCAGCCTGATGGACGGCAAGCGCCTGGCCAGCGTCAATTTCTCGCCCATCTTCTTCATCATGGGATGCATGAGCATCGGCGCCGCCGGCGGGGCGCTGGGCGTCACCGACTGGCTCGCCGGCCTTGTCCTGCCGCTGCTGAACGGCTACGGCCCCACGTTCACCGGTGTGGCCTCCTACTGGGTCGGCGTCGGCCTGAACTTTTTGCTGACGCCGCTGGCGGCCACCTCCACCATCACCTCGCCCCTGGTCACGCTGGGCATGGAACTGAATATGGAACCCCGTATCCTCTACTATGCCTTCCAGTATGGCCTGGACAACATCATCTTCCCGTACGAGTACGCGCTCTACCTGTATTTCTACTCCAGCGGCTACATCAACTTCCGGGATATGGCCCTGGTGCTGGCGGTACGCATGGTGCTGGCTGCCGTCTTCGTAGGACTGATCGCCATCCCCTGGTGGTCGTTCATTATCTAGCCTGCCAACCTTCCGTCAAATAACGTCGAAAGCCCCCCAGGGGGCTTTCGACATGGAGAACAACGATATGAGTATTACCCTGTATACCGCGCCTGACTGCATGCGCTGCAAGATCGTCAAAGGTTTCATGGCCGCCAAGGGCATCGAATACGGCACCGTGGACTTCAAGGCCGACGCCCAGGTTTTCAACACCTTCTACCGCACCAACCGCAAGGCCATCTATCGCAATCCCGAAGGTGTGGAATTCCCCCTGTTCGATGACGGTACTGCCATCAAGCAAGGCTCGGGCGAGATCATCGCCTACCTGCTGTCCGGCCATGACCTGGAAGGCGCTGTGACGCGCAGCGACCTGCTGCACGGCTGGATCTCGGGACTTTACCTGTCCCAGTGCCCGGACCGGCAGGAAGACAATTTCGTGGAGCTGGTAGCATGGCTGGCCCAAGGCGGCCTGAACGTGTGCCTGCAAAGCGACGGCCGCAAGCCCCGGCTGCTACAGCGTCTGCTGGAAGGTGGCCATGTGAGCAAAGTGCAGCTCAACATCCTGGGCCCCGCTGCCGTGTATGAGAAACTGATGGGCAGCGCCCCCAGCCAGGAAGACCTGGCCGAGAGCATCCGTCTTATCCGCGCTTTCGCCCAGGGTGAGATCCGTTTCCTGGCCTCCCCCATCATGGATGGCGACGCTGCCCGCTGGCCCGAACGCGAGGAAGCCGCAGCGGCTGCCAAGATGGTCTTTGATGCCTGCGGCGACCATACCCTGCCCTATGTCGTGACGGCCGTGACGCCGGAAATGCCCCAGGGCATGCAGGGACTGGCCCCGGCCGATGATGCCCTGATGTTCAAATACCGTTCGGCCTCCCGCCAGCATCTGTTCAAGGCCGATATCCAGAAATAAGGACATTCCCATGAGTTACGACGTCATCATCATCGGCGGAGGCCCCGGCGGTACCAGAGCCGCCGCCCTTCTGGCCGCAGCCGGAAAGCGTGTGGCCCTTATCGAAGACAGGCACTGGGGCGGCACCTGCCTCAACTGCGGCTGCATCCCCACCAAGATGCTGCTGGGCGCCGCGGCGCCCTCTGAACTGATCCAGGCCCAGCAGCGCCTGCGCGTCCTCAAGGGCGAGAGCTCGGTGGACTTCGCTGCCCTGCAGAACCGCATCCGCCGTTTCCTCAAGGGCAGCAGCCAGACCCTGGCCCGCAACCTGACCGCCCAGGGCGTGACCTTGCTGGAAGGACGGGGCACATGCCTTGGCGAAGGACGCGTGCAAGTGAAGACGGCTGACGGGGAACACGAAATCCAGGGCACGGACATCATCCTTTCCTGCGGTTCCCGCAATGCTGTCTTCCCGGGCCTGGCCCCTGACGGTGACTGCGTGCTGGACAGCACCGGCCTGCTGGAATTGGACGAAATCCCTGAAAGCCTCATCGTGGTAGGCGCCGGGGCCATCGGCCTGGAGCTGGGCCATTTCTTCGGCAGCCAGGGTTCCAAGGTCACCATCGTGGAGGCCGCTCCCCATGTGGCGCCTCTGGAAGATACGGACATCGCTGACGAACTGCGCAAGATCCTGACCAAGAGCGGCAAGACCTGTCTCGAAGGCGTGCGTGCCCAGGCCCTGGTTACCAAAGACGGACGGGCGGAACTGACTCTGGCGGACGGTCGCGTGCTGACTGCCGCCAAGGCACTCGTCGCTGTGGGCCGCACCCCCAACAGTGACGGTCTGGGCTGTGAGGCTGCCGGTTGCCCCCTGAACCGCCGGGGCTATGTGCAGACCGATGAGTACCTGCAAGCCGCTCCCCATGTCCATGCCATCGGCGACATCAACGGCCGCGTCCTGCTGGCCCATGCTGCGGAGCATCAAGCCCATTATGTGGCCCGTCGTCTCCTGGGGCAGGAGGACGGCCCCTATGTCCCCGGCCCCGTGCCTTCCTGCTACTACGGGCTGGAGATCATGCGCGTGGGCGATACGGCCGCGGCGCTGCTGGCCCGGGGCAAGAGCGTCAGCGTCTCCCAGGTGCCCCTGTCCCTCAATCCCATCGCCCAAGCCGGCGGCCTCACGGGCGGCTTCGTCAAGGCCGTCTGGGACGGGGACCGTCTGGCCGGCATGGCGGCCATCGGCCACGGGGTCTCCCATCTGGTGACCGTGGCCCAGCTCCTGGTCATGCAGGGCGCCACACCTGACAACCTGCACCGCATCATGTTCGCCCATCCTACCCTGGATGAGATCATTCCCGCGGCCATCGCCGCCAAACGCACTCCTGTCTCGGCATAAGCAAAGGAGATCCCGTCATGGCTACCTTCCCCACTGACCGTACCTACCATCCCGAACATCTCTGGGCCCAGAAGCAGGACGACGGCAGCGTCCTGGTGGGCGTCAGCGATTATGCCCAGGAACAGCTGGGCAGCGTCATCTTCATCGACCTGCCCGAAGTGGGCACCCATTTCGATCAGGGCCAGTCCTGCGCCTCCATCGAATCCGTCAAAGTGACCTCTGACGCCATCATACCGGTGCCCGGCACGGTTGTAGCCGTCAACGAAGCCCTCGCCGATACCCCCGAGCTGCTCAATGACAGCCCCTACGGCGACGGTTGGCTGGTACGCCTGCGTCCCGACAGCGATGACTTTTCCGGTCTGCTGGACGCCGCGTCCTATGAAGCGCAGCTTTCCTAGCCGCGTTTGAGCCATCCTACCTCCTGGAAGAGCCCGGTTCCGGACCGGGCTCTTTCGTTTTACGGTATGACGCCTCCAATCCATTCCCGCTAACGTAAAAAGGGGGACAAGAACTGATCCTGCCCCCCTCGTCTCCGTCGTCTTCCGACGCTCTTGTTTGCCCTCCTTATACGGTGCCTCATGGACCTGCCTGGCAACAGGGACCGCGTCCCTTCAGCACGGCCTCAGAAGGGAGCCTCCGGTCCCCGCCTCCCTCCTACGGCGTCACCTTGTAGCGTTGCAGGCTCTTGGGCACCCACCATTCCTCAAAGTTGTACATGATGCCCGCCAGGGCGGGTTTGATGCCCATGAAGCGGTTCTGCACCACAGGCAGGGCATAGGGCACATAGAGGAAACAGTAGGGCTGATCCTCGTCCAGGATCTCCTGCGCCTGGTGGTACAGCGCGGTCCGGCGCTGACGGTCCGGCGTGGAGCGGGCCTCTTCCAGCACCTTGTCCAGCTCGGGGTTCTTGTAGTGGATGAAGTTCAAGCCGCCGGGCACGGCCTGCGAAGAATGCCAGACCGCGAAGATGTCCGGGTCCTGGGTGATGGTCCAGCCCAGGATGATGGCATCGAAGCGGCCGGTATTCACGAATTCCCGGATGAAGGCGGCCCATTCCACGGTGCGGATGCGCACGTCGATGCCCACGGCCCGCAGCTGGCTCTGGATGATGGTGGCGGTGAGGATGCGCGGCTCGTTGCCCTGGTTGGTCAGGATGGTGAACGCCAGCGGCTTGCCGTCCTTGTCCAGGATGCCGTCGCCGTCACTGTCCGTGAAGCCCGCCTCGGCCAGCAGTTTGCGGGCCCTGTCGGGATTGAAGCTCACAGGGCGCAGGCCCGGATGATAGGCCCAGGTGCCCGGCTTGTAGGGCCCGAAGGCCGGTTCCCCCAGCCCCAGCAGGACGCCCTTGACGATGTCGCCCCGGTTGATGGCGCAGGAGATGGCCTGCCGTACCTTTTTATCCTTGAAGAAAGGATGTTCCAGATTGAAGCCCAGGAAATTGTAGACCGAGGCCAGATAGCGGTATTTGTGGAAGGATTCCGCCCATTTTTTCCCCGATGTCTGGCGCAGGTACTGCTGCGGGCTCAGCTCCATCACGTCCAGACGCCCGGCGCGGGTCTCCATGAACATGGTGGCCGTATCCGGGATGATGCGGAAGACCACCTCGCTGATGTGCGGCCTGCCCAAAAAGTAGGTGGGGGAAGCTTCCAGCACGATGCGTACGCCCGGCTCCCAGCGCTGGAGACGGTAGGGCCCGGCGCCCACAGGCTTGCGGGCGAAGGAGGTGGTACGGATGTTCTGCCCTTCCAGGATGTGCCTGGGCAGGATGGGATTCATCCAGGAAGACACGGCCCGGGCAAAGAAATGCTCGTAGCGAACCTCGAAGCTGTAGCGGTCCAGCACGCGGAATTCCTTGATCTGGAGAAAGTCGTCCGCATAGGGACTGCCCGTGGCCGGGTCGATGACCATTTTGTAGGTGAACTCCACATCCGCGGCCGTCAGTTCGGTGCCGTCTTCCCAGAGGATGCCCTTGCGCAGACGGAAGCGCAGCAGACGGCCCTCGTCTTCCATGCTGAAGGACTCCGCCGCCCAGCATTCCGGCTCCAGATCCTTGTTGAAGCGCAGCGGCGCCACATAAAGCAGATCCGCCACTTCGTGGGAGGCGGAGTCCGCCGTCAGATACGGGATGAGGTTGGAGGCCTCACCGATACTGCCCAGCAAAATGCGGTCGCCGTCCGTGGGGGGCATGCTGCCCTCCTCGTCATCCGCGGCGGCGGACAGCGGCAGACAAAGCAGCAGGAGGAGCAGAAAAAAAACTCTCCAGGTGGCGCTGCCCCCTGCCAGAGAGCCCTTGCCCGCTGCCCGGGAAGCGGCGAAAAATACCAACTTTTTTTTCATAAAATATTTTTTCATAAGTTACGCGCGTCTATTGCCATTGAAGTGATGCCTGTGATATTACTCCCAAATCTATTACTGCGATTTTTCAACGGAGCCCGCGCAGAAAACCGGGCCGCGGAGAGTATGCATGAGCAGATCTGAGCAGAACGTCGTCAGGGAGATGTGCCAGGCCTTCCTGCACGACGCCGTTCCGGAGTATATCCGTGATACGGCTTACTATATCCTGTCCGAAGGCGGGGTGCAAAAAATAAATATCCAGGAGGGCGAGACCTGGGAGGCGCAAGGCGTCATCCAGGGCGAAGACCTCCAGGTCTATACGCCCAGCCTGACTTTCTCCATCACGGATCGCAGCACCCGCCACCAGTGCAACTGTTCGGAATCCTTCACCAGCACATGCCGTCATGTGGCGGCCCTGGCCCTGCGTCTGCTGGAGGAACTGCGCAAGGAACAGGGCGACGCCGAAGAAGTCACGCCCCCTGCCAAGGACTGGAAGCAGAGCTTCCGCTCCTTCTTCTCCACAGACATGGAGCCCGAGCCCGGCAAGCACTACCTTATTTTCCGCTTCCAGCCGGAGCAGGGCCGTCTGCTGGTCTCCTTCTTCCGGGGCCGCCAGAACAAGTCCGGCCTGTCCAGCGTGCACAACGAGATCACGCTCCAGCAGATCATCAACAATCCCGACTGGTGCGAGTTCTCGCCCCAGCTGCCGCATGTGGCCCGTCAGATAGGCCAGCACCTGGACTATTACGGTCATCGTGTGGAGATCCCCGACGGTCTGACCTCGTGGTTCTTCTGGGCCGTACGCAAGGAATATTACCTGCTCTGGAAGGATACCGATCGTCCCTGCCGCATCGAGAGCACGCCCTTTGCCCTCAAGCTCAAGCCCAATTTCGATGACAACGGCTTCAGCTTTGACGTGCTGCTCAAGCGTGAAGGCCGCCCGCCCCTGCCCATCCGGGCCAACGGGGCGCCCAGCGACCACCTGCACGGCGCCGAGGCCCCCGAGGACGCGCCCATCACCTTCCACGGGCAGATGCCGCTCTGGGTCTGTTACCAGCACAATTTCTATCCCGTACAGACGGGCCTGTATCCGTCGCTGGTGCACAACCTCATCTACGAACGCCCGGTGGTGCCGCAGGAAGAGATCTCCGAGTTCCTGGACCGCGTCTGGACGCGCCTGCCCTCGTCCGAACTCTACGAGCCGCAGCAGTTCCTGCGCATGATGGAGCCCGTGTTCCAGCCGGCCACCTACAATCCCAAGCTCTTCCTGGACGAGGAAGGCAGCCTGCTGACCCTGGAGATCGACAACATCTACCAGACCCGTCACGGCGAGTTCACGCTCAACGGCCCCAACCCCGATTTCCAGACCGGCAGCTACACCTACGAAGGCCAGACCTATCTGGTGCGCCGCCATCAGGAAGAAGAGGCCCAGCTCATGAACGAGCTGGCGGGAATGGACTTCCAGGCCCGTTCCAGCAAGCTGTGGTTCCTGGAGCCGGAAGAGGCCATCGCCTTCCTGCTGGACTCCTACCCCACGTTGGTGGAGAACTACCGCGTCTACGGCGAGCGCGCCCTTTCGCGCTACAAGATGCGCACGGCCAAGTCCTCCATCTCGGCCGAGGTGGTGAGCAACGAGAAGGAAAAGTGGTTCTCGCTGGAGATCAGCGTGGATTACGAAGGCCAGTCCCTGCCCCTGGACAAGATCTGGAAGGCCTGGACCCGCGGCAAGCGCTATGTGCAGCTCAAGGACGGCTCCTACACCAGCCTGCCCGAATCCTGGCTGGAAAAGATCGCCCACAAGCTCACGGCCCTGGGCCTGGACCCCAGCAAGCCGCCGCAGACCAAGTTCAAGCAGTTCGAGGCACCGGTGCTGGACAGCCTGCTGGAAGACCTGCCCGGCGCGCGCACGGACTCCTTCTGGAACAACCTGCGCGAGAAGATCCGCTCCTTCCGCGAGGTGCGGCCCGTACCGCCGCCAAAGGCGCTGCAGGCCAATCTGCGCAGCTACCAGCTGCAGGGCCTGTCCTACCTCAACTTCCTGTCGGAATACGGCTTCGGCGGCATCCTGGCCGACGAGATGGGCCTGGGCAAGACCGTGCAGACCCTGGCCTTCATCCAGCATATGGTGGAAAGCCGCTTCGAGGGCCCCAACCTTATCGTGGTGCCCACCTCGGTGCTGCCCAACTGGGAGCGCGAAGCGGAAAAGTTCGTGCCCGGCCTGCGCCGCCTGACCATCTACGGCACGCGCCGCGAGGGCATGTTCAAGCATATCGCGGAATCGGACCTCATCATCACCACCTACGCCCTGCTGCGGCGTGACCTGGAGGAGATGGAGAAGTACGAGTTCAACACCGTCATCCTGGACGAAGCCCAGAACATCAAGAACCCCAACACCATCACGGCACGCGCCGTGCGCCGCATCCATGCCCGCATGCGCCTGTGCCTGTCCGGTACGCCCATCGAGAACAACCTCTTCGAGCTCTGGAGCCTGTTCGAGTTCCTGATGCCCGGCTTCCTCGGTTCGCAGCATGCCTTCCAGCGCGGCATCGTCAAGCCCATCAAGGACGGCGACGCCGAGACCCTGGACTACCTGCGCACCCGCGTGCGGCCCTTCATTTTGCGCCGTACCAAGGCCGAAGTGGCCAAGGACCTGCCGCCCAAGGTGGAAAGCGTCACCTGCTGCGCGCTGGAAGAGGCCCAGGCCGAGCTCTACGCCGCCTTGGCCCGCAAGCTGCGCGCCCAGGTGCTGGCCGACGTGGACGAAAAGGGCCTGGCCAAGAGCCAGATGTCCATCCTGGACGCCCTGCTCAAGCTGCGCCAGATCTGCTGCCATCCGCGCCTGCTCAAGATCGACCTGCCCGGCTTCTCCAACAACCTGCCTTCCGGCAAGTTCGACGCCTTCAAGGACATGGTCATGGAGATCGTGGAGGGCGGTCACAAGGTGCTGGTCTTCTCGCAGTTCGTGCAGATGCTCCAGATCATCCGCCAGTGGCTGGAGTTCTCGCAGATCCCCTTCTGCTATCTGGACGGCGCCAGCAAGGACCGTTTCGAACAGGTGGACCGCTTCAACAACAGCCCGGACATCCCCATCTTCCTCATCTCGCTCAAGGCGGGCGGCACGGGCCTGAAC
>ERZ827088.3851-NODE-3851-length-13252-cov-4.966129_pt1 | contig 13252 bp, 8 predicted proteins | sample MGYA00519922_ERZ827088 | MGnify/ENA primary metagenome ERZ827088 (study PRJEB31778, sample SAMEA3449254) | human gut metagenome | biome: human gut; feature: human-associated habitat; material: faeces | place: United Kingdom | collected 2010/2012 ... | reverse complement strand
CAGGAAAAAGAGCACTGTCTGCCAGTCCACCTTTCGGAGCAGCCGCAGCGGGGCAGGGTTGGCCAGCAGGGTCAGAATGGCCGCCACAATGCCCACCGTGGCCACCTTCCTCGATATGAGGCTGACGCTGGGCCATATCTCCACACCGGCTCGCAGACCCACCGCGCCCATTGCGTACAGACGCAGGTTATACTGCTCGTTCACAAGATTGTAGGTGCGGGTGGTGGTCCTGTGCTTAAACAGGTAAACGCCGAACACATATCGCTTGGCATTGGTATAGTTGAAGTTCATACCCATGGTCATTCGGATGTTCAGCTCGACCACAAAGTCTACCGTAAGCTCAAACTTGATGATTTTTGCGACGGTCTTTTTCATACTGAAAATCTGTTTGCGGTACAACTCCACCCAGTCGCTGTCCAACTCCAGCATACTGTTGTACAGCTCCTGCAAGCTGAGCTTGGAAGTGTCAATTTCTTCGCGCTCTCCGCCGGTGTCCTTGCCCTCCAAAGCATCCAGTTTCTTTCCCAGTTTGTCCACCAAGTCCTTCACCTTCGTCACGGTGTCCTTTTCGCCCTCAGAAACAACGGTGGCATCGAGGTTGATGGCGGTGTAGGTATAAACATTCAGACCAGCCTCCAGATACACATCGCTGATCCAGTAGAAAATGAACTTGTGTTTCCAAACGAGCTTGCCGTGGGTACTCAGATCCAGTTTCAACTCCTGAATAAAGGTGGGCGTGACGGTGATGACAATGTTGCCGCCGTCCTTTTTAATCTCTTTCGTAACCTCCAGTTGCAATTCCAGACGCACGCCGGACAGCGGTTTTCCAGACGCATCCTTAAAGTTTTGCAATTTTTTTGTAATCTGAGCGCTTTTGACCTTAACACTGGTCTTACCCCCGCCGTTGGCATTTGCCCCCGCCGGTGAGGCAGCGCCGGAGCCTCTTGCATCATTCAAGGATAGGGTGGAAATGCCGAGCGTGCCCTCCGGGTCGATGTCAATGGAACGCAGGTCGATCTCATCACCTGCCGTCAGGCCGCTCAGATCCATCTTGTCTATCGCCACGGAAATGCGGTCCGCTACAGTCTGGGCAAAGCCGCTTTCTATGGCTTGACGGGCGATCTGTTTCTCCAATTTTTGGGTGTCAACACCATCCAGCATTGTATCGCCGCTGATGGGGTCGGTGGTGTCCACATCCATGGAGGAGAGCACATCATCTTTAGTGGCATCGGTATAGGTGAGTTGATAATAGTCAGAACCGAGTTCATCCGTGGTATAGTCCACAGCTGTGATGCGGCCGTAGCCATCGGATGCTGCGGTTTCGATTGTATAGCTTTCGCCCGTATAGAACGCAAGGAAGTCACCCACATCAACGGTGGTGTTTTCGTCCAGATTTTCCACACCCGATGCAGTGGTAAAGGTCAGCTCCTCCACGGGAACGAGGACGGTATAGCCGCCGGAAGGGTTCTCTTCCTTAGCCGCTTTACAGTCTGCCTGCACCGGCAGCACATCGGGAACGAACAGAACATCCTCCACCGCGGCTGACTGATAGGAATAGGTATTGGTTGTCTTGTTGACCCCGGTGATTTTTACATAGGAAACATCGCCGGTGTTGTCATCGGTGGTTCCGACTGCCACACGCTTTTCAGGCTCGGTACCCTCATAAATGGCCACGGTGTCGCCGACTGCCAAGTTGCCGTCGTAAACAAAGGTACCTGTGCTGTCGGAGACGGCATCCATAGCCGCGCCGCCGCTACCAAGAGCAGCGACCGGCATGCTGAGCGCCTTGACCCGCTTACCGTTCTGGGTGGCATTGCCGATAGCGGTTGCCGGGATGGATATGACCTCTTCTCTGAGGTGCCAATTCAGCACCGGATTGCCCACTTTCACGGTGAAGTGGTATTCCCGCACGGAAGACACTTTGCCGTCAAAGTACAGACTGTTATCTTCCAATACCACCTTATAAGTGCCGCCCTCTGCCCATCCGTCTGTGGGCGGCGCAACGGTGTAGGTGCCGTTGGGATTATTCCTGACATCGCCGACAACGAGGATCGTATTGCCGTCCGCGTCTACTTCGCTGGTGGGCTGCTCCGTGCCGATCAGCTTGATTTTGTCCCTCAAATCGGTTCCGGAAGAACTGCTTTGGATGGTGATTTCAAAGTTTGTCTCTACATCCGTCGCTCCGGCGTAAGTCGGTGTTTCCACGCCCTCGATTGCATCGTAGTCCACCATCTTTGCGTAAAGGGACAGATTTTCGCTGAGCGGATCACCGTCGGCAACGGCCTTGTTATAGTTTTCATCATAGTACCAGCCGACGAAGGCTTTCTTCGCTGCCGAAGGCGTGGGAAGATTGGCGATGGAAAGCACAGAGGTCGTCTGCGTAAAGGTGGAAGTCGTTCCATCGGGCAGATACAGCGTGATGGTATGCGTTGTGCTGCCGGAGCCGCTTCCACCAGAGGAACTGCTGCCGGAGGAACTGCTGCCACTATTCGGCTTGCTCTGATCTTCCTTCTGTGGTGTCTCACCCAATTTACGCCCCACGATGCCGGGTGCTGAATACCAAATCTCCACCGCCTCGTCCGCACGCATACACAGCGTCGCCATCTGGGCGCGGGTAGCATTGCCTTCGGGGGCAAAGCGTGTGCCGTCACCGTTCAAAAGTCCCTGTTTCCAGAGCTTCAGCACAGCATCCTGTGCGTAGGCGGGGGTGCGCTCCAGATCCGCAGGCGTAGTGATGACATTCGCACCGGTCGCATAGTCCACTTGGAACGCTTCAAAATACCGCACGAAGAATGCTGCCATCTGTGCCCGGTTGATGAACGCATCGGGAGAAAATTTTCCGTCACCTGTGCCTACTGTGATGCCGTACCTTGCCGCCCACTGCACATAGGGGGCGTAATACATCGTCTGCGGCACATCAGAAAACGGAGTCTCTCCACTGTAATCATCTGGATTTACACCGGCCATACGCCCAAGCACCGTAACGAACATCCCACGGGTCATGGTGCCGCTGGGACTAAATGTGGCAGTTGAGGTGCCGTTGAATATACCGTGGGAATAGACGTACTCCACAGCCTTGGCACACCAGTCCGAGGACTTTACATCCTGAAACGGCATTGTCTGGCTGGGCTGCTCCGCCCTGCCGCCGTTGCCTGCGGCAAGTACCTCCATGGGCAGCATCGTTACCAGCAGGACGATACTCAGCAGTCCGGCCACAAACCGGTTCCATTTTCTCCTCATCCAATACCCCTCCTCATTTTTTAATTGGATGCGCGGAAAGTACGGCCCCCCTCTCAGGCGCACGCCTGAGAGGGTTTTGCACGCAATTCCCTCCACAGCATGATGTTACACTTTTATTTTACCATTCTCATACCGTGCTGTGTTGTGTTGTTTAGGGGCAAATCCGTGTCGTTTAGGAAAAAGAGCCCTTTGCCGCTTGTAGAGATGAACACACTTTGTTACAATGGCAAACAGGAAAGGAGGCGGTATCATGGAGCCTCAGCACAGAAAGATCTGGCCCGCAGCCACTCTGTTGATCCTTGCTGCCGCTGCAGCGGTCTTCTGCCTGTTCCGCCTGTCTCAGCCGGACAGGATGCAGACATCGCTTCTTTTGAACTGCACACAGACGAACCGGAACGGTTGGACCTTTGAGACAGAAAGCGGTCCGGCGGAACCTGTATTTGGCTTCGGCGGCTATCTGGATGGTATTCCGGTGGGCGGAGACAGCCCGGTGGCGGCGGAGCGGGTCATGGAGGAGCCCGGTCAGCGGGATCTGCTGCAATTTTTTGGCTTTGGCACGGGGATACAGGTGTTTCTGGATGGTGAATTGCTCTACACTGACTTTCCGAACGAAGAAAACCGTGCGGATGCCTTTTGGGAAAATGTGGATTTCAGCAGCATTTCCCATGACGGCCTGTGCATCCCGCTTCCTATAGACTGCGCCGGAAAGACGCTGCGAATCGTCACCTACGACACAGCCCTCAACGGTTTACTTTACCCTACTTTCCCATCTCTGGTCAGTCGCTTTTCCGACTCTGTGACCGCTGTTTCCGGCATTGTCTGGCCCATGGCGGTCATCACAGCACAGGTCATACTGGCGCTTTTCCTGCTGCTGGTTTTCCTTTTCAGCGCCCAGACGGGGCCGTATCTGTGGAAACTGCTGCCGCTGAGCGGCTATTTTCTGCTGACGGCGGTGCCTGTGGCGTGCGGCTCATTCTTCGCACTTTCTGCCGGATTGGATACAACGGGCAGCCTGACGGACTGGCTCTGTCTCATTTATATTGACTTGCTGTTCTGCTTTCTGGCCATTTCCCTGCATGGTTGGAAGCGCCGGATATTGTTGATCGGAGCGGCGACGCACATTTTGTGCTCGGCCCTGCGGTGCTTTACGTCGGTCACACTGTTTTACGGCAGGCTGATGGACTGGCTTGGCTTTGGCCTGTTCCTGCTGGCGGTTCTTTTGATGCTGCTCTCTCATGAACGGATGCTCCGTCGGACAAGCCTCTGCCTCTGCTGCGTCGCAGGCGCGCTGTTTGCCGCATGGTGCGTCAGCCGGTTCGTGGGCGTGGAATATCTCTATCCACTGAGCAATCCCATCACTTCCCTGCTCTACGGCAATCCGAAAGCGCTGTATACCCTACTGTGCGCTGTGACCGGTCTGCTCTGTGCAGTGCAGGTGGTGGCGGAGTTCATCCGCACCGCCTTCTCCCGCCAGCGGCAGATGATAGCCCTGCAAAGCCGCAGCCAGCAGGCCCAAGAGCAATACAGGCAGGCGCAGGAATCCCTTCGGAATGTATCGGCCTTCCGCCACGAGTGGAAAAATCACGTAGCTGTCTTGTGGACTTTGACGCAAAAGCAGGATCTGGACGCCATCCATGACTATCTAAGCCATCTGGGCGGACAGCTGGAGCAGCTTTCCCCCAAGGTCTACACGGCGAACCCGACAGTCAATACCATCTTGCAGCGCGTTGCCGCGCAGACGCAGGAGCTGGGCATTGCGTTCCGTGTCAGCGCCCTGCTGCCGGAGTCCCTCTCCATTGATGAGGGTGACCTTTGCGGCTTCCTCTTCAACCTGCTGGACAATGCTTTGGAGGCGGCGGCCAAGGTGCCGCACGGCGAGATCATCTGCTCCCTGCAGATCCGCCAGCAGTACCTCGCCATCCGCTGCGAGAACACCTATGACGGCACGGTACACACGGATAGCGCCGGAAATCTTCTGACCACGAAGGATGATCCCGCCGAACATGGCTTCGGTCTGATGAAGATGCGCTCCATCGCGGAAAAGTACGGCAGTGTGCTGGATATAAGCTATGACAAAAACCGCTTCACCGTGATGACGGCACTGCGGCTGAAAGCATGACCATATTGCGGAAGCCTTTCCTCCAAACCGAAAATATGCCCCGCTGTTGAGCCACTACGGACTGAACAGCGGGGCGTTTTTTTGTATATAAATTAAATGCGGTTGAGATAGCGGACGAATCGATTTTGGAACTGCACCATATAGCGCCGCCCGATGCTCACCTCACCGCCCTCCAGCAGATATACCGTCCTGCCGCTGACCTCCCGGATGTGGGAGAAGTTTACCAAAAAACTGTTGTGGCAGCGGCAAAAATTTTCTGCAGGAAGCGTTTCCTCCGTTTGGCTCAGAGAACAGGGCAGAAACTGCTCGCCGTGGATCGTGTGGAGAACAGCGCCGTGCTCCCGGCTTTCTGCATAAAGGATATCTGCAATCGGCAGAACAAATGTCCTACCGCCGACATGGATGGATACGGTCTTGGACTGGTGATGGAGCCGCAGGTCGGTTTCAATGGCCCGTGCCAACTCTTCCCGCTTTACCGGCTTGAGCAGGTATTGAATCGGGCGGACCTCATAGCCGTCCTTCAGATACTCCGAACTGCCTGTGAGGAAAAGGATACTGGTACGGTCATCCGTCATGCGCAGTTTTTTTGCAAACTCCATGCCGCTCTCGCCATCCATGAGAATGTCCAGGCAAAGCAGGTCAAACCGTTCACCGGACAGCAGCTGTGTTTCCAGATCCTCTGCCGAGGAAAACGCAGCGATACGATGTTCGATTTCCAGGTCGGTGAGGACTTCGCCGCACAGTGCCGCCGCTTCCTCCCTCGTATCCTTTTGATCTTCGCAGACCGCCACTGCATACATCGCTCATCACCTCCCGGAGATCAGATAGATTTTAGCACAGATTTTGTTTTTTTACAACAAAGCTGTTTGTTTGGGCATTTCAAGTATCGACAGATCAGCGCGCAAGCGACATGGAGTAAGCGGCGACTGATTCAGTTAAGGAAACGCTTGTCCTGGTCATATTATGCCGCTAAGAAAACTATCTGGATGTGTAATGTCTGAAAAGCCTTCCTTGCTGAACACAACCACATGATTGTGATCTATGCTAAGGAAAAACCAGCACAAACCATCAAGACCTTCCTACGTTTTCTTTCGTGCCTGAACATCGCTCTTCACTTTATAAGTACTTCGTTCAGCACGCCATAGACCTCCGCCAAGGCGCGGACATACTGTGGGAAATTGCGCCGCAGCTCACTGTCGTCCTCCGACGGCAGGACCGGCCTCTGCATCATGCGATGAACAGCCCTCCATACCTGAAGCCTGCTGCCGGGATAGGCTTCTCTCAGCTTCTCGACGGCACGGCTCTTTGCCTTCTCCACGGCGGACTCCTTCATCATGTGATACATCCCGATCTCTTTCAAGGTCGCCTCCGGGTATCCGAACACGCCGCAGGTCTTGCCGAGAATGTCCCTGTCCTTCTTCGGCAGGGTGTCGAACAGCTCCCGGAGGAGCTCAATGCAGACCTTGCGGTACACGGCTTGCTCCGCCGAAACGGAGAGCATCCCCGGCATCAGCCGCTCGTAGGGATCGCCGTCATAACCCTCCGGGACAAGATCATGCACACCGAGGAAATGGGTGTTGTAGCGAACATACCGGCTGACACGAGCCTCGGAGATGCCCAACTCCTCCGCAATTTCGCCGGTATCTTTCCATGCAACATGATACAGCCTCTGTGCCTGCCGGACGGCAGCCATCTCGTCCTTGCTCAACGCCATACAGCCAATATTCTGCTCCAGCCAGCGGGTCATGCGCCCCTTCAAATGCGGGTAGAGATAGGTGGTGAGCGCGGCGCGGCTCTCGTCATACTCCCGACTCTGTATCCGTGTCAGGAACTCCAACGCGCCCTCGCCGCAGAGGTCGTCCAGAATCGTTTTCGTATACGCGGAAAACTGATTTGGATGATGCTGATCCGTCATCAAGCAGTTAAACTCCGCCGCGGCTTCCTTGGCGATGCCGCGGATCAGACCGATGTTTTTATAGTACAGCTTTTCCAGCGCAGCTTCATCACCGTCATAATATTGGCGAATTAGTTGCTCGTTGGTCATGCTTGCTCACCCGCCTTTTCCTTCGGCGGACGGCCCCTCGGATTGGCCGTTCTGGTGATCCCGCAGTGCTGGTAGACACGCTCAGAGGAAATGCTCTGCTCGAAAGCATCCACGGAAGTGTCCGCGTCGCGCAGGGCATCGTAGAGCAGGTCGCGCACATAGTCCTTGGCTCTTCTTGCATCCTCCTGTGAGATCGCACCCCGCTGCATATCCTTTGTGATGCGGGCAAAAGCGGTCACCTTGACTTTGACCTTGGGAATGTCCTTCGCCAGCTTCTTCTGCACCTCCACCGTGCCGAACTGCCGGCAGGTGTAGCCGGGCGCGTGGGGACACGCCTCTTCACAGTACAAAGCATGGACGCCGCTCTTGAGCAGAAAATACCGTCCGCAGATGATGCAGCGGCGGACGTTGTGTCCGCTGTTCAGCGCCAGCATATAATCCGCTTTCATCAGCGCCTGCAAGCTGTCGGTCACATGCTCCTGACAGATAGCGACAGAGCCGTCCGGCAGCGGCCGCGGCACATAGGAAAGCTCGTAGGCATCGTGGGTCGTATAGCAGTCGCCATTGTTGCGGATGGGATTGACGATGAGCTTTTCCGCGATACGATCATCATTGTAGAAACCGTAGAGCGCCTTCGCATACTCCTCCGGACTGTTGTGTTCCAGCTTGGATAAGCCGAACCGGATAAAATTCTGAATGGTCTCGTTGAAGGCGCGGATGTCATGGAGGTACAGCGCATAGCGGTCAAGGCGCTTCTGGTAATCACGCCATGCGCCCCTGGTGGGACCGAAGGCGCGGAGCATCTCATAATAAAAAGCCATCCCATCTTCCAGATCTGCCTCACTCGGATGGAACAGGTCGAGGGGAGCGTCTTCGCCGCGCTGGGAGAATTGGTTTGCCACGCGCTCAAGCTGTCTCTTTTGCGCTTCCGCTGTCGGCGCTTGATCCTCTGTGGGAAATACGCTGAACTGCTCCGTGATCTCCCGTATGGCAGAGAAGAAAGCGTCCTCGTCTTCGTCCAGCAGCAGGCGGAACACCTGATACCGGCGCAGCTTCTGACAGAGCGCATCCATCTTCTCATTCAGCTTCCACCAAAGCGCTATGTCCCGCTTCCGCTCATATTCTTTCGCAAGATCGGTGATCTGTGTCATACGCTTTTTCAGGCGCAGGTATTCGTCCGGAGACAGATTCAGCAGATCGGCGGTCAGCATACCAGCGGTCAATTGCTGGCCGTTCAGTTCCAAGGTGCTGCCATAGGTGTAGAAAATGACGCTGCCTCCCATGTGTATCTTCCCTCACAAAAATTGTCCTACTTGATTTTTAATTTGTCCGCTCTTTTTCTCAGCATAGCATAAATTCCTCCACAATACAGGCAGAGAGGAAAAACCACGCGCCGTCCCGTGGTCGCTTCCCTCTGCATTTTATTTCGCTCTCATCGTTCCGATGGGAGCAATATTTTTAAGGAGGATGCAGCAAGGAGCGTTTTATATCGGTGCCGAAAGAAAAAACGCTGCGCCTTTTTGCTCCAGCAGTACGAGCGAAACAGAGAGCAGCAGCGCGAGGTGCGCGGTGGGAGCTTCGAGCGGAACATCAAATTCCTCCTGCATCCTGCGGATGCGGTAGAGCACCGTGTTGCGGTGGGTGAAGAGCGCCTCGCAGGTCTCCTTGAGCGAGCGGCCGCAGGAGAGGTACCAGTATAGCGTTTCGCAATATTGACTGCCCTTTTCGCGGTCGTATGCGGCGAGCGACTTGACGCAGGGAGCGATAAGATCGCGGTGAGAGCGAAGCTGGTTCAGCAAAACAGGCACTGCAAGATCGGCGACGGTAAAGACGCTGCCGGAGTGGAAGCCTTCATCCGTAATGATATCCAGAGCCTCACGCGCGGTGCGATAGAGCGCGGGCAGGTCATAGAGATCGCCGACGCCCTCGGTGATGACGACCTTCAAATGAAATTCGTCGACGAGCTCGTCGAAGGCGCTGTGCACGTACCCTGCATGCAGGAAGAGAATGGCGTCGCCCTTATATTAAGAAAGGGTGTGAGGCGTAAAAGCGGTAGGTCAGCTCATCCTTGAGCTGGTTCTTGCCGAGGTAGAGCGTGCGGTAGGCGGACAGGTCGATGAGCGCGAAGGCGACGGGGTGAAAATCGGCGAGATAGGTCGAGGCGGTCTGCAGCTTGAAATAAGATTCGGCGGGAAAGCCGCCGTCGAGCAGGTGCATCAGAATTTCTTCCGCGGTCTCAAAGGGCTTGCCCTGGCGACTGGCCTCGACAAAAAGCTGCTTTGCGAGCACGCGCTCAATGATATCGTAGGTCTCGTCGGGAATGCTCTGCAAATGGCCGTCCAGATCGACGCAGACAAGATAGCCCAGGCGGATGCCCGCGCTGATGAGCGGGGCAAAGCGGCGGCGGTGTGTGCTGTTCTCCAGATTAACAAGATCGAGCGCTTTGATCTGACGCTGCCGCAGAACGCAGAGTTCGCGCAGCGCGACCTTTGCGAGGACCTGAGCGCCAAGACCGCCGCGGTCGAGGGCGCAAAGAAGTAAATAGCTGTTCCGCGATCCGCGGCGTGATATACGAAAAAAAGGGCATCGAAGGCTTTGACTTTCGATGCCCTTTTTCTGGTAAGGGTGTGCGTTGGAAGGGAAGTATGCTCACGCCTTTCCCTGCTCTGCACCGTCGTCCAGCAGCATTTGCCGCAGGCGTTTGGCGGCCAAGCTCAGAGGCTGGCCCTTGCGCTGGAAGAGGTAGATGCTGCGCGGCGGGATGGGCTCGTCGAGCGTGATGGGATAGATGCCGGTCTCCTCCGGCGCGCCGTAGAGCATTTGACGCGGCACGAAGCCGACGCCGAGGTCGCTCTGCACCACGGGCAGGACCTGGCTCGTGGTCGTCACCTCCACGTCGGGGGCGAAGGGGAGAGCGCGGCTTGAAAAGAGGTCTGCGTAGAATTTGCGCGAAGCTGTGCCGTCGACAAGGCTGATGATGGGGTATTCCGCAAGGCGGCGCAGAGAGACCGTTCCCTCGGCGAGTTCGGCAAAGGCGGGACCGCAGATGGGGATCTCCTGAATGTTGCTGATCTTCTGCTGCAGGAGCGTTTCTGGAACGTCGGGTGCATCGCTCGTCACGGCAAAGTCGGCAAGGCCGTTCTGCACGGCGGCAAGACCGTTGGGCGTTGTGTGGTTCGTCAGGCAGATGCGCACGTGGGGATAGACCTTGCGATACTGCGCGAGCACGCGCAGCAGGCAGCCGCGCAGGGCAAGGCCGCTCGCAGCGATATGGACGACGCCGCTTTGCAGGCTTTGGTCGGCGCGTAGCTCATTCTCGCCCGCTTCGATTTCAGAAAAGGCGGCGGCAATGTGGGCGTAGAGCTTTTCCCCCTCGGGCGTGAGCTTTACGCCCTGCGGCGAGCGGGAAAAGAGCGAGCAGCACAGCTCGGCCTCCAGCCGGTGGATGGTGCGCGTCACGTTGGGCTGGTTGCTGTAGAGCGCGGCGGCGGCCTGTGAAAAGCTCTTATATTTGGCGGCGTAATAAAATACGCGGTAGCTGTCATAGCTGATATTCATGGTGAAAAACGTCTCCTTTGGACGGAAACTCGGCCGGAACTCCGCCGAGCGCGCCCTGCGGGCACGTTCTTCTATCATAGCAAACGCGGCGCAGCGGCGCAAGCGATCTGCGCGGGAAAAGATGCGCAAAAAAGCTTGACGAAAAGTAAACACGGCGGGGAAATGCCGCAAATTGGTGCAGCGTCAGACCTTTTTCGACCCCATAGCAAAATGACATGGCGGCCATGTCCAAATGGTATTTTGCTTTTCCCGCGCGGGCAGCTATAATGGCTCGCGTTGAGAAAAATCGATCCGGGAGGCTGCCATGTTTGCACAGATCATTGCCATTTGCATTTTTGTCGTCATGTTCCTGCTCATCATCCTTGATAAGTTCGAGCGTCACTATGTCACGCTCGGCAGCGGTGCGCTCGTGCTGGTGCTGGTGTTCGGCCTTGCGATGCGCTCGATGAGCGCTATCTGGGAGACGCTGGATCTCGGCGCGTTCTTTCAGAGCACCTTCTGGTACGGCGCGAGCGAGGAGAGCACCGCGGGCATCAACTGGTCGACAATTTTATTTATTGCCGGCATGATGATCATGGTCGAGGGCCTCGGCAAGGCGGGCTTTTTCCGCTGGCTGTGCCTGACGCTCGCAAAGCTCGTGCGCTACCGCACGGTGCCGCTGCTCATCTGCTTCATGGCGCTCTCAGCGTTCCTCGCGATGTTCATCGACAGCATCACGGTCGTTTTGTTCCTCGCCACTGTTACGCTTGAGCTTGCGCAGACGATGAAGTTCGACCCCGTGCCGATGATCTTATCTGAAATTTTCTGTGCCAACCTCGGCGGCGCGGCGACGATGTGCGGCGACCCGCCGAATATCATCATCGGTACGTCTCTGGGCTACTCGTTCTTTGATTTCATCGAAAATACCGGTGCGGTCGTGGCCATCTGCTTCGTACTCATCCTCATTTATTTTATGCTGTGCTTCCGCAAGGAGCTGGAGCACGCGGAGAAGGCCAACGGCGGCCCTGTCACCTGCCCTGCGCCCGCGACGGCCATCACGAATAAGAAGGCGTTCCTTGCGAGCGCGGCGGTGTTCCTGCTCGCGGTCATCCTGCTCGTCACCCACGCGCAGACGGAGCTGACCGTCGCCTGCATCGGCGTCATCGTTGCGATCCTCACGCTCATCGTTTTGGGCTTGACCAGCGGGAAAAAATCTGTTATAGAAGTTATTAAGGGCGTGGACTATAAGACGCTGCTTTTCTTCACCGGCCTGTTCGTCTCCGTGGCGGGCCTTGAAAAGACGGGCGTTCTCAATGTCATCGCGAACTTTATCACGAAGGTCAGCGGCGGCAGCGCGGCGGTCATCGTGGTCATCATCCTGTGGGTCTCGGCTGTCACGAGCGCGTTCGTGGATAATATCCCCTTCGCTGCGACCATGATCCCCGTCATCCGCGCCATCGCGGCGGCGGAGGGCATGGACATCGGCGTGCTCGCCTGGGCGCTCTCGCTCGGCACGGACCTCGGCGGCAACGCGACGCCCATCGGCGCGAGTGCAAACGTCGTCGGCACGTCGGCTTCGGCCAAGGGCGGCTATCCCATCGGCTGGGGCCGCTACTGCAAGTACTGCGTGCCTGCGACGCTCATCGTCATGGCGGTATCCACGGCCTACCTGTTCCTGCGGTACCTGTAAACGGAGAGAAGAAAGGAGCGCGTTCCTATGAAACAGCAGATCATCGTTGCCCTCGGTCGCGAGCACGGCAGCGGCGGGCATTACATCGCGGATATCATCTCGAAGGAGCTTGGCATCAAGCCTGTCGACGATATGATCAGCCGTATGGGTCTTTCCGATGAAGATCTGGAGAGTATTTCGGGCGAAATGCTCGGCGCGATGAACGGTCTGGAAGGGCTGATGGCAAACGCGCAGAACCAGGATGACGACACAGACGATGAAGACGACGACAACGCCTCGCAGACCGCGACGTTCCCATTTCTCAACAAGCTTTTCGGCGCTGCCGGCAATAACGGCGGCAATACGTCCGGCGAAGCGCTGACGCCGCAGAATGAAGAGCCACGGCAGACGCCGCCGCGCGGCGACAAGCCGAACGGACAGAAAAATAAAAAACGCAAATTCCTCGACACCTACTGCCAGAACCTCACGCAGAAGGCGCGCGAGGGAAAGCTCGACCGGATTGTCGGGCGCGATGTGGAAACCGAGCGCGTGGTTCAGATTCTCAACCGCCGCCAGAAGAACAATCCCTGCCTGATCGGCGAGCCCGGCGTCGGCAAGACGGCAATTGCCGAGGGCTTAGCGC
>ERZ827088.3841-NODE-3841-length-13286-cov-12.071801_pt1 | contig 13286 bp, 16 predicted proteins | sample MGYA00519922_ERZ827088 | MGnify/ENA primary metagenome ERZ827088 (study PRJEB31778, sample SAMEA3449254) | human gut metagenome | biome: human gut; feature: human-associated habitat; material: faeces | place: United Kingdom | collected 2010/2012 ... | reverse complement strand
AACCATGACCGTAGCCCGACGGGGAATTCCTTCTGCGTGAGTGTGCGGGAATAATTAAAAACGATGCACACCGGGTTTTTACCGCGTTAATGATTCGCGGGTTTATCCCGGTGCGATGGTGGAAGAAACAGGAAGCTGTATTACAGAAAGTGCTACTACTGTATCCCGATGCGATGTATGTAATGTGAGTCAGATAATGGCACAGGATGTGGTGATGTGGCAGTCTGGAACACAGGATATATTGTCAGAATAAGACCCGTAGGAATAAAAATGAAAAGACGCCTTTTACTACTTTTTCTGTTATCTGTCCTGGCAGTGGGATGCTCGCAGCAAAAAGCTGATGAGCCCCGGCAATTAGTGACGGTGTATCCACGATATCCGGAATATGCTGCAGCAAATTATATCAAGGGGCTGGTTGAGGTTAAGTTCGATATTGGTGCTGATGGGACTGTGACACGGATCGTTTTTCTCCGCTCAGAGCCTCATAATTTGTTTCGTGATGAAGTGGTGAAGGCCATGGCGAAATGGCGATTTGAAAAGAATCGCCCCTGTCAGGGAGTGAAGAGACAATTTATCTTTACGCCGTCACGTCCTTGATGCTTCCAGGTAGAGAGGGGCTGGAAGCAGGAGAAAAATGAAAGAGCCAGCGGTTATATTTTTGTCATGGCTGACGAGGAATGATGGAAGAAGGCGTTGTATGCCACACAACGCCTCACTGTTCATTTCTTCTTTTTCTCTGGTGGAACCCGATGAATAAGAGTTGCACTGGTTTCCGATGAGATGGCGATATACTCGGGCAAAGTATGCTGGCAGTTTTCCAACTGGTCAAAAATACCTGCTCTCGTCTGTTGCAATGCCTGCAGCATGCGGCGGCAATGCGCCTTGCTTTTACTAACCATCTTTCCTTCCTCTATCAGTCGCTGCGTGAACTCATCATGGAATACCAGGTAAATGCGGATGTTATCGGTTTTGGCTACGCAGCATAGTACAAAACGGACAGGTGCATCCCGGGACGGGGGAGGCGTCACATGTCCCTGTGATGGTTGTTCCGGGTAATGTACTGTGTGGGGCATAAAAATGTCCGATAATTTTACTTTCTACCGCAGTTAGTTGATTCGTTGGTCCTGGTAGCACATTGGGCGAGGATTTAAATGCCAGGCAACTGAAGGATGATGTCGCAAGGGAGATAGCGAGAATATTTCTGATTTTCATTTGATGATGCCTCTGTGTGAAATGACGGTAAACGACGCACTTGTGCCGGCACATAATAGCAAGCACCATAATAGATCAGATTCGATTCTTGCTGTAAGTGATAATTATTCTCGTTTTCGGGTCCTTTCCGTCGATCCAACAGGTTACGGGGCGGCGACCTCGCGGGTTTTCGCTATTTATGAAAATTTTCCGGGAACCATGTCCGGTTTCTCTTCAAGTTAACTATATGAAAAATAAAAAAAGAGGTCTTCTGTGAACCGGGCATGCACAAAAAATAGACATGTAAGCCGGACATGACCGGTTTTGTTGTGATTGTGAAGTGAGAGTTTTTGCGAGGTGAGGAGTGGCTACGCAGACTGAAGTTGCCAGGCATTTAAGTCTGACCGATCGCCAGCTTCGCAGATTGCAGAAATTGCCGGGTGCCCCGATATCGAATAAGCGAGGGCAACTGGATCTGGATGCCTGGCGCGATTTTTACATATCGTATCTGAGAAGAAGTAAAAACGATGTGCCTGATGGCGTTAGCGAAGACGACTATGAGGAGAAATTGCTTATTGCCAGATGGGAACTGACAGCAGAACAGGCTGTTACACAGCAGTTAAAAAATGAGGTGTCAAAAGGAAAACTTATTGATACCGGGTTCTGTATTTTTGCTCTCAGCAAGCTGGCAATGGCGTTATCCAGTACGCTTGATTCCATCCCTTTATCCATGCAGCGACAGTTTCCTGATTTAACACCGCGCCATCTTGACCATCTGAAAACCCTTATTGCGAAGGGGGCAAATCAGTGTGCGCGGGCGGGGGATAAATTACCGGATTTACTCGATGAATATATCAGAGCAACAACTGAATAATATGATGAGTGCTGTCACAACAGCATTACAGCCCCTGATAAGGGCATTGCCGGTGACGCCAGTTGAATGGGCTGATCAAAATTATTATCTGCCTAAAGAATCTTCATATGGTGAGGGAGAATGGAAAACGCTGCCGTTCCAGATCGCCATCATGAACAGCATGGGGAATGATCAGATCCGGACTGTTAATCTGATTAAATCTGCCCGTGTTGGCTATACAAAGATGTTGCTGGGGGTGGTCGGGTATTTTATTGAGCATAAATCCCGAAACAGTCTGCTTTTTCAGCCCACGGATTCTGCCGCTGAAGATTTTATGAAGTCTCACGTGGAGGCGACGATTCGGGATGTTCCCTGCCTGAAAAAACTTTCTCCATGGCTGGGGCGTAAACATCGTGACAATACTCTCACGCTGAAACGCTTTTCATCGGGTGTGGGCTTCTGGTGCCTGGGCGGCGCTGCCGCCAAAAACTACCGTGAAAAATCCGTGGACGTGGTCTGCTATGACGAACTTTCCTCGTTCGAACCGGATGTCGAAAAAGAGGGTTCGCCAACCCTGCTTGGGGATAAACGTATTGAGGGCTCTGTATGGCCCAAATCCATTCGCGGCTCGACGCCTAAAATCAAAGGCACCTGCCAGATCGAAAAAGCGGCCAACGAGTCGGCGCATTTCATGCGTTTTTATGTGCCCTGCCCACACTGTGGGGAGGAGCAGTATCTGAAATTTGGCGATGAATCCACGCCTTTTGGCCTTAAATGGGAGAAGGACAGCCCCGAAAGCGTTTTCTACCTCTGTGAACATCATGGCTGCGTGATCCATCAGTCTGAGCTTGACCAGAGCAACGGGCGGTGGATCTGTGAAAACACGGGGATGTGGACCCGTGACGGTCTGACGTTTTTCAGCGCCGCGGATAATGAAATTCCGCCGCCGCGCTCCATCACGTTCCATATCTGGACAGCGTACAGTCCATTCACCACCTGGGTACAGATAGTCTATGACTGGCTGGATGCACTGAAAGATCCCAACGGCCTGAAAACCTTTGTGAACACCACGCTGGGCGAGACCTGGGAAGAGGCCGTGGGCGAAAAACTCGATCACCAGGTACTGATGGATAAGGTCGTGCATTACACGGCGGCGGTGCCTGCCCGGGTGGTTTATCTGACGGCGGGCATTGACTCGCAGCGAAACCGTTTTGAGATGTATGTCTGGGGATGGGCACCGGGAGAGGAAGCTTTTCTGGTGGATAAAATCATCATTATGGGGCGTCCTGATGAGGAAGAGACGCTGTTACGTGTGGATGCGGCGATCAACAAAAAATACCGCCATGCGGATGGCACCGAAATGACCATTTCCCGTGTCTGCTGGGACACCGGGGGGATCGATGGTGAAATCGTCTACCAGAGGTCAAAAAAACACGGTGTTTTCCGTGTGCTGCCGGTAAAAGGCGCGTCTGTCTATGGCAAGCCGGTGATCACCATGCCGAAAACCCGCAATCAGCGGGGCGTTTATCTGTGTGAAGTGGGGACGGACACCGCAAAAGAAATTCTCTATGCCCGTATGAAAGCCGAGCCCACGCCTGCGGATGAAGCCACGTCGTATGCCATCCGTTTTCCTGATGATCCGGAGATTTTTTCGCAGACAGAGGCGCAGCAACTGGTCGCGGAAGAGCTTGTGGAGAAGTGGGAAAAAGGAAAGATGCGTCTGCTGTGGGATAACAAAAAGCGGCGTAACGAAGCGCTGGACTGCCTGGTGTATGCCTACGCGGCATTACGTGTGTCCGTGCAACGCTGGCAGCTTGATCTGGCTGTACTGGCAAAATCCCGGGAAGAAGAGACGACCCGGCCAACCCTTAAAGAACTGGCAGCGAAGCTGTCCGGAGGAGTGAATGATTACAGTCGCTGAACTGCAGGCGCTGCGTCAGGCGCGCCTTGATTTATTAACCGGTAAACGGGTGGTGTCTGTCCAGAAAGATGGACGAAGAATTGAATATACGGCGGCCTCTCTGGATGAGCTTAACCGGGCGATCAATGATGCGGAGTTGGTACTGGGGACAACCCGCCGTCGCCGTCGTCCGCTGGGAGTGAGGTTATGAAACGAACGCCTGTCCTGATTGATGTGAACGGCGTTCCGCTTCGTGAGAGTCTCAGCTACAACGGGGGCGGCGCAGGATTTGGCGGGCAAATGGCGGAGTGGTTGCCACCAGCGCAGAGTGCCGATGCAGCCCTGCTGCCTGCGTTGCGTCTGGGGAATGCCCGGGCAGATGATCTGGTGCGCAATAACGGGATAGCGGCTAATGCGGTGGCCCTGCATAAGGATCATATTGTCGGGCATATGTTTCTGATCAGCTACCGTCCGAACTGGCGCTGGCTGGGGATGCGGGAGACTGCGGCAAAAAGTTTTGTCGATGAGGTGGAGGCGGCCTGGTCGGAATACGCCGAAGGGATGTTTGGCGAGATCGACGTGGAAGGGAAACGCACGTTTACGGAATTTATCCGTGAAGGTGTGGGCGTTCATGCGTTTAACGGCGAAATCTTTGTGCAGCCGGTCTGGGATACGGAAACCACGCAGTTATTCCGTACGCGTTTTAAAGCCGTGAGTCCGAAACGGGTGGACACGCCAGGACACGGTATGGGGAACCGTTTTCTGCGGGCCGGTGTGGAGGTCGATCGATATGGTCGTGCCGTTGCGTACCATATCTGTGAGGATGATTTTCCGTTCTCTGGTAGTGGACGATGGGAACGGATCCCGCGTGAACTTCCCACCGGGCGTCCGGCCATGCTGCATATTTTCGAGCCGGTGGAGGACGGGCAGACCCGTGGGGCTAATCAGTTTTACAGCGTCATGGAACGGCTGAAGATGCTCGATTCCCTGCAGGCAACACAGCTTCAGTCGGCCATAGTGAAGGCGATGTATGCAGCGACGATTGAAAGTGAACTTGATACCGAAAAGGCCTTTGAATATATCGCCGGCGCGCCACAGGAGCAGAAGGATAATCCGCTTATTAATATTCTGGAGAAGTTCTCCAGCTGGTATGACACGAATAACGTGACACTGGGCGGTGTCAAAATTCCGCACCTTTTCCCTGGTGATGATCTGAAACTACAGACAGCGCAGGATTCAGACAATGGATTTTCTGCGCTTGAACAGGCGCTGCTGCGGTATATCGCCGCCGGTCTTGGCGTTTCCTACGAACAGTTGTCCCGTGATTACTCGAAGGTCAGTTACTCAAGTGCCCGCGCCTCCGCCAATGAGTCGTGGCGCTATTTTATGGGGCGGCGAAAATTTATTGCGTCCCGGCTGGCCACGCAGATGTTTTCCTGCTGGCTGGAAGAGGCACTTCTTCGGGGGATTATTCGTCCGCCACGGGCACGTTTTGATTTTTATCAGGCGCGATCAGCCTGGTCACGGGCTGAGTGGATTGGAGCCGGAAGAATGGCCATTGACGGGCTCAAGGAGGTTCAGGAATCAGTGATGCGCATTGAGGCCGGACTGAGCACGTATGAGAAAGAGCTGGCGCTGATGGGCGAGGATTATCAGGACATTTTCCGCCAGCAGGTCAGGGAATCTGCAGAGCGGGAAAAAGCCGGACTCTCACGTCCGGTGTGGATAGCGCAGGCGTATCAGCAGCAGATAGCGGAGAGTCGCAGGCCGGAAGAGGAGACAACACCACGTGAGACGTAATCTTTCACACATTATTGCAGCAGCATTCAATGAACCGCTGCTTCTGGAGCCCGCCTATGCGCGGGTTTTCTTTTGCGCGCTCGGGCGCGAGATGGGGGCAGCAAGTCTTTCGGTACCACAACAGCAGGTACAGCTTGATGCACCCGGAATGCTGGCTGAAACGGACGAGTACATGGCCGGAGGTAAACGACCGGCCCGTGTTTACCGGGTGGTGAACGGTATTGCGGTACTGCCGGTGACCGGCACGCTGGTGCACCGGCTGGGGGGGATGCGGCCATTTTCCGGAATGACTGGCTATGACGGCATTGTCGCCTGTCTTCAGCAGGCAATGGCAGATAGCCAGGTGCGGGGCATACTGCTGGACATTGACAGTCCGGGCGGGCAGGCCGCCGGCGCGTTTGACTGCGCTGACATGATTTACCGCCTCCGGCAGCAGAAGCCGGTCTGGGCACTGTGTAATGACACGGCCTGTTCTGCAGCCATGCTGCTGGCGTCGGCCTGCTCCCGACGGCTGGTTACCCAGACATCCCGTATCGGCTCCATTGGCGTGATGATGAGCCATGTCAGCTATGCCGGTCATCTGGCGCAGGCCGGTGTGGATATCACGCTGATTTATGCCGGGGCGCACAAGGTGGATGGCAATCAGTTTGAAGCGTTGCCGGCAGAGGTTCGCCAGGACATGCAGCAGCGGATTGATGCGGCGCGCCGGATGTTTGCCGAAAAAGTGGCGATGTATACCGGTCTGTCTGTTGATGCCGTCACGGGAACAGAGGCTGCCGTTTTTGAAGGTCAGTCCGGCATTGAGGCCGGGCTGGCGGATGAATTAATCAATGCGTCGGATGCCATCAGTGTGATGGCCACGGCGCTGAACAGTAATGTCAGAGGAGGCACTATGCCGCAATTAACTGCAACGGAAGCCGCCGTGCAGGAGAACCAGCGAGTGATGGGGATCCTGACATGCCAGGAAGCGAAAGGACGTGAACAGCTTGCCACGATGCTGGCAGGGCAACAGGGCATGAGCGTTGAACAGGCCCGGGCGATTCTGGCCGCGGCGGCACCGCAGCAGCCGGTGGCATCCGCACAGAGTGAAGCCGATCGCATTATGGCGTGTGAAGAAGCGAACGGTCGTGAACAACTGGCAGCAACGCTGGCGGCGATGCCGGAGATGACGGTGGAAAAAGCCCGCCCGATCCTGGCTGCTTCACCGCAGGCGAATGCCGGGCCCTCACTTCGTGATCAGATCATGGCACTGGATGAGGCAAAAGGGGCTGAGGCGCAGGCTGAACAGCTGGCTGCCTGCCCGGGAATGACTGTGGAGAGCGCCCGGGCTGTGCTGGCTGCGGGATCAGGTAAGGCAGAACCGGTCTCTGCATCCACAACCGCCCTGTTTGAACATTTCATGGCGAACCATTCACCGGCTGCGGTCCAGGGGGGCGTGTCACAGGCGTCAGAAGACGGTGATGCGGACGTGAAAATGCTCATGGCCATGCCATGAAGTCAGTGCTGAACATCAATACGAGGTTTTAACAATATGGTGACGAAAACCATCACTGAACAGCGTGCGGAAGTACGTATTTTTGCCGGTAATGATCCGGCTCATACCGCCACAGGCAGCAGCGGGATTTCCTCGGCAACACCGGCACTGACACCCCTGATGCTGGATGGGGCCACCGGGAAACTGGTGGTCTGGGACGGACAGAAAGCCGGTAGTGCGGTTGGCATACTGGTACTGCCGCTTGAAGGCACAGAGGCGGTGCTGACGTATTACAAGTCGGGGACCTTTGCGACGGAGGCAATCCGCTGGCCTGAAAGTGTGGATGAACACAAAAAGGCCAACGCCTTTGCTGGCAGTGCCCTGAGTCACGCGGCGCTGCCGTAACACGTTATCAGGCCACCGCGTTGGCCTGACTGATTTCTTAATGAAAGGAACTGATTTATGGGATTGTTTACGACCCGCCAGTTACTCGGTTATACCGAACAAAAAGTTAAATTCCGTGCGCTGTTTCTGGAGCTGTTTTTCCGCCGCACGGTGAATTTCCACACCGAAGAGGTGATGCTGGACAAAATTACCGGAAAAACGCCGGTGGCGGCCTATGTCTCCCCGATCGTTGAAGGAAAAGTGCTTCGCCATCGCGGTGGTGAAACCCGCGTGTTACGTCCGGGCTACGTCAAGCCCAAACACGAATTTAATTACCAGCAGGCGGTTGAGCTCCTTCCTGGTGAAGATCCGGCTCAGCTGAACGACCCGGCCTACCGTCGTCTGCGTATCATTACCGATAACCTCAAACAGGAAGAGCACGCCATTGTCCAGGTGGAAGAAATGCAGGCGGTGAATGCCGTGCTGTATGGCAAATACACCATGGAAGGGGATCAGTTTGATACTGTCGAGGTGGATTTCGGGCGCTCTGAAGGAAATAACATTGAGCAGGCTGACGGTAAAAAATGGTCTGAGCAGGACCGTGATACGTTTGATCCGACGCATGATATTGACCTCTACTGCGATCAGGCCAGCGGCCTTGTGAATATCGCCATTATGGACGGTACGGTCTGGCGTCTGCTGAATGGCTTTAAGCTGTTCCGCGAAAAACTGGATACCCGTCGCGGCTCAAATTCACAACTCGAAACGGCAGTGAAAGACCTGGGGGCGGTGGTGTCCTTCAAGGGGTATTACGGCGATCTGACCATTGTGGTGGCGAAAACGTCTTATGTGGCAGAGGACGGTACCGAAAAACGTTATCTGCCGGAGGGCACACTGGTCCTGGGGAATACGGCAGCAGAGGGCATTCGTTGCTATGGTGCCATTCAGGATGCGCAGGCGTTGTCCGAAGGTGTGGTGGCCTCTTCCCGTTATCCGAAACACTGGCTGACTGTGGGCGATCCGGCCCGTGAATTCACCATGACGCAGTCCGCACCGCTGATGGTGCTGCCGGATCCGGATGAGTTTGTGGTGGTACAGGTGAAATAATCCGTGAGCGGGGGCGAAATGCCCCCGTGTCTTTTTTCACAGGAGGCTGAGATGGCAACAAAAGAAGAAAATCTGAATCGTCTTCGTCAACTGGCTGGCCTGCTGGGGCGCGAGGCGGATATGTCGGGGAGTGCTGCGGATATTGCTCAACGTGTGTCTGAGTGGGAAGAGGAGCTTGCTGTTTCCCCGGAGGGCATTATGCACTCTGATGAGAGCGGGGCTGATCAAAATCACACAGACGATGGTGAGCAGTTGCACAACACTGATGCTACGGATGATGTTAAAGCGGTCCGTGTGCGGAAATGCCTGCATGTGATGGGGTATTGCCCGGAGACAGGCCGTCCCGTTGAACTGACGTACCGGGGCATGCGTGTTATGGTGCCATCACCACTGGCGACAGCCATGATACAGCACGGAACGGCTGAGCATGCGTGATTTTCAGAATGCCTTTGATGCTGCCCTTGCCGGGGTGGACAGCACGATTGTTGAAGTGATGGGGCTCTGTGCGCAGTTCACCTCGGGAGCACAGCGTGGAAGCGAAGTTCAGGGGGTTTTTGACGATCCGGAGTCGCTGGGTTTTGCCGGTGGCGGGGTCCGTATTGAAGGAAGCAGCCCGTCATTATTTGTGCGGACGGATACGGTGCGTGCCGTGCGGCGTGGTGACACGCTGACCATTAACGGCGAGATGTTCTGGGTGGATCGTGTTTCTCCGGATGACGGGGGCAGCTGTTATCTCTGGCTCAACCGTGGGCAACCACCCGCTGTTAACCGGCGACGATAAACGCAGGGTGAAATTATGGCGATAAAAGGGCTTGATCAGGCGATTGATAATCTGAGCCGGGTTCGTAAAAACGCCATTCCGGCGGCTTCAGCAATGACGATTAACCGCGTGGCCACAACGGCGATTAATCAGTCTTCATCACAGGTTGCCCGGGAGACAAAGGTACGCCGGAAACTGGTAAAGGAACGGTCCAGACTGAAACGGGCGACGGTCAGAAATCCGAACGCAAAAATTATCGTTAACCGCGGTGATCTTCCAGTGATTAAGCTGGGGATCAGGATGCTGGGCCGTCGTCCGAACAGCATACTTAAAGCCGGTCAGCATCGGTATCAGCGGGCATTCATTCAGCGATTAAAAAACGGTCGCTGGCATGTCATGCAGCGTGTGGCCGGGAAAAACCGTTACCCTATTGATGTGGTGAAAATCCCGATGGCGGCCCCACTGAAACAGGCGTTTGATGAGAATGTTGACCGTATCCGGTGTGAACGCCTGCCCGGAGAACTGGCATCCGCGCTGAAACAACAACTGAGGATTGCGATAAAACGATGAAACACACTGACATTCGTGCCGCAGTGCTGGATGCACTCGAGCAGCATGAACACGGGGCGACGCTGTTTGATGGTCGCCCCGTTGTTTTTGACGAAGAGGATTTTCCTGCGATCGCGGTTTATCTGACGGATGCAGAGTATACCGGTGAAGAGCTGGATGCAGATACCTGGCGGGCCACGCTGCATATTGAGGTGTTTTTACCGGCACAGGTACCGGATTCAGAGCTTGATCAGTGGATGGAAAGCCGGATTTACCCGGCGATGACCGCGATCCCGGCACTGGCAGGACTGATTACCACGATGGTTACGCAGGGCTATGAGTATCGTCGTGATGACGATATGGCGTTATGGAGTTCTGCAGATCTGACTTATTCCATTACATACGAGATGTGAGGACGATATGGCAACACCAAATCCCCTTGAGCCGGTAAAAGGTGCCGGTACCACTCTGTGGGTTTACAACGGCAAGGCTGATGCTTATGCAAACCCGTTGTCAGACGATGGCTGGCAGCGACTGGCTAAGGTGAAGGATCTGACGCCGGGCGAGATGACGGCTGAACCCTACGATGATAACTACCTGGATGATGAAGACGCGGACTGGACCGCGACCGGGCAGGGACAGAAATCTGCAGGTGATACCAGTTTTACGCTGGCCTGGAAACCGGGAGAGGAAGGTCAGAAAGGGCTTATAGGCTGGTTTGAAAGCGGCGATGTCCGGGCCTATAAAATCCGTTTTCCGAATGGCACGGTGGATGTGTTTCGTGGCTGGGTCAGCAGTATCGGTAAGGCCGTGACGGCGAAAGAAGTGATCACCCGCACGGTGAAAGTCACTAACGTGGGTAAACCTTCTGTAGCGGAAGAACGCAGCAAAATTACGCCGGTCACTGCGATTAAGGTAACGCCGACAGGTACGGTTGAAAAAGGGAAAACAACCACCCTGACCGTTACTGTGGAACCGGAAAATGCAACGGATAAGACATTCAGGGCGATTTCCGCCGATCCATCAAAAGCCACCATTAGCGTGAAAGATATGACGATTACTGTGACGGGGGTTAAGGATGGAAAAGTCAGCATCCCTGTGATTTCCGGTAATGGTCAGTTTGCTGCGGTGGCTGAAATTACCGTTAATAATGTGCCGGGTGGCTAAAGAGCTGAGAGATAAGCGATGTTCCTGAAAACAGAACAATTTGAATATAACGGTGTATCCGTCACGCTTTCTGAGCTGTCTGCGCTGCAGCGTATTGAGCATCTTGCCCTCCTGAAACGGCGGGCAGAAGAGGCTGAAGCCAGCGGCAACCTGCAGGTGAGTGTGGAAGATCTTGTCAGAACCGGCGCGTTTCTGGTGGCGATGTCCCTGTGGCATAACCATCCACAGAAAACGCAGTCACCGTCAATGAATGAGGCCGTGATGAAGATAGAGCAGGAAGTGCTCACCACCTGGCCTGCCGATGCCATTGCCCGGGCGGAAGACGTGGTGTTGTGCCTGTCCGGGATGATCGAAGCTGTTCGTCCGGATACTGATATTACTGAAGTGGCGAAAAATAACACGCTGACTGATGATGATTTTTCTGCGGGAAAGTCTTCGACGGCGAGCTGAACTTTGCCCTCAGACTGGCGCGTGAGATGGGGAGACCCGACTGGCGCGCCATGCTTGCCGGGATGACATCCACCGAATATGCCGACTGGCACCGTTTTTACCGCACGCATTATTTTCAGGATACCCAGCTGGATATGCATTTTTCCGGGCTGACGTACGCTGTACTCAGCCTGTTTTTTTGCGATCCGGATATGCATCCCTCTGATTTCAGTCTGCTTGTCCCCCGGCATGAGGAAGAACAGGTGGAGAGGCCGGATGAGGACAAAATGCTGATGCAGAAAGCGGCAGGACTTGCCGGAGGCGTCCGGTTCGGTGGGGACGGAGGGCGCGATATTTTATCGTCTGCGGATGTGGCGGATGTCATGGTGGATGATGCCGCATTAATGATGGCTTCAGCGGGGATTCCGGGAGGTGTGAGATATGTCCCAGCCGGTTGGTGATCTTGTTATTGACCTTAGTCTGGATGCTGTCCGTTTCGATGAGCAGATGAGCCGGGTAAGGCGTCATTTTTCAGGTCTGGATACCGACGCCAGAAAAACCGCCAGTGCTGTTGAACAGGGCCTGAGCCGCCAGGCGCTGGCTGCACAAAAAGCAGGGATTTCCGTCGGGCAGTATAAAGCGGCCATGCGAACCCTGCCCGCACAGTTTACGGATATCGCCACGCAGCTTGCCGGTGGTCAGAATCCCTGGCTGATCCTGCTGCAACAGGGCGGTCAGGTGAAGGACTCCTTCGGCGGGATGATCCCCATGTTCAGGGGGCTTGCCGGTGCGATCACCCTGCCGATGGTGGGGGCCACCTCGCTGGCGGTGGCGACCGGTGCGCTGGCGTATGCCTGGTATCAGGGCAACTCAACCCTGTCCGATTTCAACAAAACGCTGGTCCTTTCCGGCAATCAGGCGGGTCTGACGGCAGATCGTATGCTGGTCCTGTCCAGAGCCGGGCAGGCGGCAGGGCTGACGTTTAACCAGACCAGCGAGTCACTCAGCGCACTGGTTAAGGCGGGGGTAAGCGGTGAGGCTCAGATTGCGTCCATCAGCCAGAGTGTGGCGCGTTTCTCCTCTGCATCCGGCGTGGAGGTGGACAAGGTCGCTGAAGCCTTCGGGAAGCTGACCACAGACCCGACGTCGGGGCTGACGGCGATGGCACGCCAGTTCCATAACGTGACGGCGGAGCAGATTGCGTATGTTGCTCAGTTGCAGCGTTCCGGCGATGAAGCCGGGGCATTGCAGGCGGCGAACGAGGCCGCAACGAAAGGGTTTGATGACCAGACCCGCCGCCTGAAAGAGAACATGGGCACGCTGGAGACCTGGGCAGACAGGACTGCGCGGGCATTCAAATCCATGTGGGATGCGGTGCTGGATATTGGTCGTCCTGATACCGCGCAGGAGATGCTGATTAAGGCAGAGGCTGCGTTTAAGAAAGCAGACGACATCTGGAATCTGCGCAAGGATGATTATTTTGTTAACGATGAAGCGCGGGCGCGTTACTGGGATGATCGTGAAAAGGCCCGTCTTGCGCTTGAAGCCGCCCGAAAGAAGGCTGAACAGCAGAGTCAACAGGACAAAAATGCGCAGCAGCAGAGCGATACCGAAGCGTCACGGCTGAAATATACCGAAGAGGCGCAGAAGGCTTACGAACGGCTGCAGACGC
>ERZ827088.3835-NODE-3835-length-13309-cov-4.012751_pt1 | contig 13309 bp, 17 predicted proteins | sample MGYA00519922_ERZ827088 | MGnify/ENA primary metagenome ERZ827088 (study PRJEB31778, sample SAMEA3449254) | human gut metagenome | biome: human gut; feature: human-associated habitat; material: faeces | place: United Kingdom | collected 2010/2012 ... | reverse complement strand
GCTGGCGATGGCATGAGACGGTCGAAAAAGCGGCAAAGCCGCTTTTTCGAGAAAGATGCAGTCTGCCGCGCGCAGGCGCGAACTCTGCGAGGCTTTTTTCGGCAAACTGAGGCTCCCTGTCTCCCCCTTTGGGAACAGGGAGCCTCTTTTCTTTTTTATGCATGGGTCCATCCCATCGTTTCATGGAAAGTAAGCGGACGGTCCCTTGCACTTTTGGAAGGACTGTTTTATAATACGCATAGAAACGCTCCGGCCGCGGGAAGAGAGAGAAGGACCTGCGACCGGAAATCGAAGAAGAAGGAGAACGTCATGACAGCCAGTGAGAAAAAGCAACTGATGGCCAACGCCTGCAAGGTGCGCATGGGCGTCATCGAATCCACCTATGGCGCCAAATCCGGCCATCCCGGCGGAAGCCTGTCCGCCTCGGACCTGTTTACCTATCTGTACTTCCGGGAGATGAAGGTGGACCCCGCCGACCCCAAGTGGGAGGAGCGGGACCGCTTCGTCCTTTCCAAGGGACACACCGCCCCCGGCCTGTACGCCGCCCTGGCCCTGAAGGGCTTCTTCCCCTGGGAGGAGCTGAAGACCCTGCGCCACATCGGCAGCCGCCTCCAGGGACACCCCAACATGAACGAGACCCCCGGCGTGGACATGTCCACCGGCTCCCTGGGCCAGGGCGTGTCCGCCGCCGCCGGCATGGCCCTGGCCGCCAAGTACCAGGGGAAGGACTGCCGGATCTACACCCTGCTGGGTGACGGCGAGATCGAGGAGGGCCAGCCCTGGGAGGCCTTCATGTTTGCCCACCAGTATAAGCTGGACAACCTGTGCGTCATCATCGACAATAACAACCTGCAGATCGACGGGAAGATCACCGACGTGATGAGTCCCTACCCCATCCCGGAGAAGCTGCGGGCTTTCGGCTTCCAGGTCCGGGAGATCGACGGCCACGACTTCGAGCAGATGGAGTCCGCCTTTGACGAGGCCAGAGCCACCAAGGGCGTCCCCTTCGCCATCATCATGACCACCATCAAGGGCAAGGGGGTCTCCTTCATGGAGGACGTGGCAGGCTGGCACGGTAAGGCCCCCAACGACGAGGAGTACAAGACCGCCATGGACGAGCTGAAAGCCCGCCTGGCAGAAGTGGAGGGGATGTAAGATGGCAGATGTGAAGAAGATCGCGACCCGGGACAGCTATGGCAGCGCGCTGGCTGAGCTGGGCGCCTCCCATCCCGACCTGATCGTGTTCGACGCCGACCTGGCCGGCGCCACCAAGACCGCCGTATTCAAGAAGGCGTTCCCCGACCGCCACTTTAACTGCGGCATCGCCGAGGCGGATATGATGTCTGCTGCCGCCGGCGCCGCCGCCATGGGACTGGTCCCCTTTGCCTCCAGCTTCGCCATGTTTGCCGCCGGCCGCGCCTTTGAGCAGGTGCGCAACTCCATCGGCTACCCCCACCTGAACGTGAAGATCGGTGCCACCCACGGCGGCATCTCCGTGGGCGAGGACGGGGCCTCCCACCAGTGCTGTGAGGACTTCGCCCTGATGCGCACCATCCCCGGCATGGTGGTCATGTCCCCCTCCGACGACGTGGAGGCCCGGGCCATGGTGAAGGCGGCCTATGAGCATGAGGGCCCCGTGTACATGCGCTTCGGCCGCTCCGCCGTGCCGGTGTTCCACGAGGAGGATGGCTTCACCTTCCAGATCGGCAAGGGCGAGGTGCTCATGGACGGCTCCGACGTGGCTATCATCGCCACCGGCCTGCTCTCCTATGAGGCGCTGGAGGCGGGCAAGGCCCTGAAGGAAGCCGGGATCAGCGCCCGAATCATCAACATGGCCACCATCAAGCCTCTGGACGAGGAGCTGGTGCTGAAGGCGGCCCAGGAGTGCGGAAAGATCATCACCTGCGAGGAGCACTCCGTCATCGGCGGCCTGGGTGAGGCGGTGTGCGCCCTGCTCAGCGAGAAGTGCCCCACCCTGGTGCGCCGCATCGGTGTCAACGACGAGTTCGGACACTCCGGCCCCGCCGCCGACCTGCTCAAGCAGTTCGGCCTGAGCGCGGAGCATATCGTGGAGGTCGCCAAGGACTTCTGCGGCAAATAAGTGGACGGCGGCCCCCTGTTCCCCCTCGGGACAGGGGGCTTTTATTGGGCAAAAATATAATTATCGCCAGATAGTGATCATTGCGCCATAGCATTTGCTGTGATCGAGAAAATCGCAATAGCAATAATTTGAAAGGAGCGATTATGGCAAAGCTGATACAGGACCTCAGCATCGGCGGGAACCTGCGGAAACTGCGGGAGGCCCGGGGGCTGACCCAGGAGGATGTGTGCGCCAGGATGGCACAGCTTGGCAGGCCCATGCTCCAGTCCGCCTATTCCCAGATCGAGACCGGGCGGAGAAATCTGTTCGTCAGCGACCTGATTGCCCTGAGGACCGTGCTGAACGCCCAGTACGACGATTTTTTCCGGGGGCTGGTGCCCATCGACCGGTACAAGGATGAGACGCAGACGTGAGAAAACCAGGTGCCGCCCCGGGGGCGGCACCTGGTTTTTTAGTCTTAAAAGGGACCTTTGTCATTTTGCCCGCAGCATCCGGCTGGCGTTGAGGATGGCCAGGACCGAGACGCCCACGTCGGCGAAGACGGCCCACCACATGCCCACATAGCCCAGAGCGGACAGGACCAGCACCAGCCCCTTCACCGCCAGGGCGAAGACGATGTTCTGACGGACGATGGACAGGGTCTTGCGGGCGATGCGCACCGCCTGGGCCAGCTTGGAGAGGTCATCGTCCATAAGCACGATGTCCGCCGCCTCGATGGCCGCATCAGAGCCCAGCGCTCCCATAGCCACACCGATGTCCGCCCGGGAGAGGACGGGGGCATCGTTGATGCCGTCCCCCACAAAAACAAGATTTTCCTTGGGCTGCTTCTGGGCCAGCAGGCGCTCCACCTGGTCCACTTTGTCTCCGGGCAGCAGCTCGGCGTGGAACTCATCCAGACCCAGCTCCCGGGCCACGCCCTCGGCGGCGCTCTGGGCGTCGCCGGTGAGCATGACCGTGCGGCGGACTCCGGCGGCCTTCAGGTCAGAAAGGGCCTGGGCGGCCTCCGGCTTGGGTTGGTCGGAGATGACGATGTGACCGGCGTATTCCCCATCCACCGCCACGTGGATGATGGTGCCCATGTGGCGGCAGCGGTCCTCAAAGGAGATCTGGAACTGGTCCATCAGTTTCTGATTGCCGGCCAGCACGGTCCTGCCATCCACCACGGCCTGGACGCCCCGGCCGGCGATCTCCTTGACGTCGGTGACCCGGGCCGGGTCTGGGGCGGGCCGGCAGGCGGCCTGGATGGACAGAGAGATGGGATGGGTGCTGAAATGCTCCGCCAGGGCGGCCAGCTCCAACAGTTCCTGTTCGCTGAGCTGCTGGGGGTGGATCACCGTGACCTCGAAGGTGCCCCGGGTGAGGGTGCCGGTCTTGTCAAAGACCACGATGCCTGCCCGAGCCAGGGCCTCCAGGTAGTTGCTGCCCTTCACCAGAATGCCATGCTTGGAGGCACCGCCGATGCCGCCGAAGAAGCTGAGGGGGATGGAGATCACCAAGGCGCAGGGGCAGGACACCACCAGGAAGTTCAGCGCTCTGGGGACCCACACGCCCCAGCCTCCCTCAAGCAGCAGGGAGGGGATAACGGCCAGGGCCAGGGCGGCAAAAACCACGGCGGGGGTGTAGTACCGGGCGAATTTAGTGATAAAGTGTTCCGCCTTGGCCTTCTTTTCGCTGGAATTCTCCACCAAGTCCAGGATCTTGGCCACGGTGGATTCCCCAAAGGGCCTGGTGACCCGGACATGGAGCAGGCCGGACAGGTTGACACAGCCGCTGATCACCTCGTCCCCGGCGGCTACGTCCCGGGGAAGGGATTCCCCGGTGAGGGCGGCGGTATCCAGCGCGCTGTTTCCCTGGGTGACTATGCCATCCAGGGGGACCCGCTCGCCGGCCTTGATGACGATGGTGTCTCCCACCGCCACCTCATCCGGGTCCACCTGGACCAGCTGGCCGTCCCGTTCCATATTGGCATAGTCGGGACGGATGTCCATCAGGGCGGCGATGGACTGCCGGCTGCGCCCCACAGCCACGCTCTGGAAGAGCTCGCCCACCTGATAGAAGAGCATGACGGCCACGGCCTCGGGGTACTCCCCGCAGCCGAAAGCGCCGATGGTGGCGATGGACATGAGAAAGTTTTCGTCAAAGACCTGGCCGTTGCGGATGTTCTTCACCGCCCTCCACAGTACATCCCAGCCGATAACAGCATAGGGGATGAGGTAGAGCAGGAGACGGACCACCCCCTGGGCGGGGACGGTGTAGAGGAGCAAAAAGAGGACGGCGCTGATTAGGATGCGGGAGAGCATTTTTTTCTGCTTTTTTGTCATGGCGGTTCCCTCCAGAGGCGGGGACAGAGGGGAAGCTCCCCTCTGTCCTGTTTTATTTCACCAGGATCTCGCAGTCAGGCTCCACTTTTTTGCAGACCCTGACTGCCTCCTTCACAATCTCATCAAAGCGGGCGTCATCCCCCTCGATGGTCATCTTCTGGGCCATAAAGCTGACGGAGGCGGCGGTGACGCCGTCGATCTTCTGGACGGCGGCCTCCATTTTGGCGGCGCAGTTGGCACAATCCAGGTCTACCAGTTTGAACGTCTTTTTCATCTTCAACACTCCTCAAAACTTTTGATGGGTCATGGTCTCATTACCACCGAGTCCACCGGGATACAGCTGGACGGGACGGAACACGGTTGGAGGGAGGCACCGCCCCCTCCAGAAAGGCGCAGCAGGCTGGCACGGCGGTCTCCTCCGCCACCGCCCGGCGGTCCCCCTCTTCGGCCAGGGCATAGGCAAACGTGATCCGCAATGAAAGAAAGCCACCGCTCACTCTTCCACGTGTTCCATCCCCTGGCTGATGATGCGGCAGACGTGCTCGTCGGCCAGGGAATAATAGAGGGTCTTGCCATCCCGGCGGAATTTGACCAGCTTGCTGCTCCGCAGGACCCGCAGCTGGTGGGAGATGGCGGACTGGGTCAGTCCCAGCAGATCAGCGATGTCGCACACGCACAGCTCGGACCGGAGCAGGGCGTAGAGGATCTTGATCCGGGTGGAATCCCCGAAGATCTTGAACAGGTCGGCCAAGTCGCTGAGCACCTCATCCGGCGGCAGGACCTGACGGACCTGGTCCACCGCGCCCTGGTGCACCTGGGTGATCTCACAGTGATCGACGAATTCCATAGCGGTCTCCTTCCTAACGATTAAACATATGAGCGCTTGTTCATATATTATACTATGACAAGGGAGCCCATTTGTCAAGAGGAATTTTTAAATTTTCCAAATACCGGTGGAGATTTGGAAAAAAGGCTGATATAATGAGGGCTGCCCCCGAAAAAGGGCCAAAAACGGACGCCGGGGACAGAATGACGGAGAAAAGGAGCATGTTCCATGAATGAGATGTTGAAGCTGATGCACGACCGACGCAGCACCCGGGCCTACCGTCCCGAGCCGCTGCAGGAGGCGGTGATCCAACAGATCCTGGAGGCCGGCCGTTTCGCGCCCAGCGGGATGAACAAGCAGCTGAACCATTTTTATGTGATCACGGATCCAAATTATTTGGCAGACCTCACCGCTCTGGTCAGCCGCAAGATGGAGAACTACCGGGACAAGGACTTCCGCTATGGAGCCCCGGTGCTGGTTCTGGTGACCAACCAGAAGGAGAGCACCACCTGCGTCCAGGACGCCTCCTGTGCCATGGAGAACATGATGCTGGCCGCCTTCTCCTTAGGAGTAGGCTCCTGCTGGATCAACCAGCTCTACCGCACCCGGGAGGACCGGGAGGTCCAGGAGAAGCTGGCGGAGATCGGCGTGACGCCGGAGGAGATGCCGGTGGCCGCACTGGCCCTGGGCTGGCCCGCCGTGGACTTCCCCGGCCCCCGGGAGAAGACCGGGAACCTGGTGTCTTGGGTCCGCTGAGGCGGGGAACAAAAATTTTTCAGATCAGGGGGAACTTTTTGGGCAGGACCGTCGTCCAATGTAGGGTAAGACGATCCCAGGCGGATCGATCCCCCTAAAAAGGAGTTTGATCTGAAATGATGAAGCATCGCACCTTTGCCCTGTTTTTGGCCCTTGGCCTTTCCCTCTCCCTGCTCTCTGGCTGCGGCCCCAAGGAGAGCGGCAGCACCTCCCAGCCTGGCGGCAGCACCTCCTCCAGCCAGGGGAGCCCCGACGCCTCCCAGCCCGACGTTTCCCTGCCGGATGCCAGCGCCCCGGACACGAGCGCACCGGGGGAGAGCGCACCGGAGGCCCCCCAGCCTCCGGTGGACGAGCCGGAGGCGGTAGCGGCGCTGGCGCTGGATAAATCCGACTTTTCCCTGTTCAAGGCCGGGAGCAGCTATCAGCTGAAGGCCACAGTGTCCGGGGTGGATGCCCCCAAGGTGACCTGGACCTCCAGCGATGAGACGGTGGCGGCCGTGTCCCAGGACGGCACCGTCACCGCAGTGGCCCGGGGCACAGCCACCATCACCGCCGCCGTGGAGGGGACGGAGCTGCGTGCCTCCTGCACCGTCCGCTGCAAGCTGCCGGAGGATCAGCCCGTTTCCGGCGGCGGGAACAGCTCCTCCCAGGGGAGCGGGAATGGAGGCAGCTCCTCCCAGGCGCCGGCGGCGGACCAGACAGACCTGTCCGCTTTTTATACCCAGCTGTCCGGGGACTATGAGTTTCCCTCCTTCATGCAGCAGGCCGACCAGGAGCTGATGGATATCTTCTACCCCGGCCTGAGCGCCGTCTCCTCCCAGCAGATGCTGGTCTATGTGAACCAGATGAGCATGAACATGGGGGAACTGGCCCTGATCGAGGTTACGGACAGCAAGGACGTGGATGGGGTGAAGGCCATCCTCCAGGCCCGGATCGATGGCATGATCAACGGCGGCGCCTGGTATCCCGAGCCCACCCGTATCTGGACCGAATGCTCCCGGGTGGTGTCCAACGGAAACTACATTTTGATGGTGGTCCATGAGCAGTGCGATGCCATCGTAGACGACTTCAACGCGCTCTTTTGAATCTGAAGCACCCATTCCGCAGGCGGGCGAGCTTTCGCCCTGCGCTTTGAGGAGGACTCTCTTATGGTATTTTCCACCCCCCTGTTTCTGTTTGTCTATCTGTCACTGACCTTGCTGCTCTACTATGCGGTCCCGCTGAAGGGGCGGAATTTGGCCCTTCTGGCGGTAAGCCTGTTCTTTTATGCCTGGGGCGAGCGGATCTATGTGGTCATCATGGTAGCTTCCACCCTGATCGACTACACCCATGGGATGCTGGTGGAGCGATGTAAGGCCCGGGGCAACGACCGAGGCGCCCGCTGGGCGGTGGCGTCGTCGGTGTTTTTCAACCTGGCGCTGCTGGGCTTTTTTAAATACTGGGACTTTTTGGCCGCCTCCTTTCAGGCGGTGGGGCTGAACTTCATGCCGGTCCTGAACGTCCATCTGCCCATCGGCATCTCCTTTTACACCTTCCAGACCATGAGCTACACCATCGATGTCTACCGGGGGGACGCCCGGGCCCAGCGGTCGCTGGTCAACTTCGGCACCTTCGTTACCCTGTTCCCCCAGCTGATCGCCGGCCCTATCATCAAATACAAGGATCTGGGAGATCAGATCGACAGCCGGACCTGCACCGTGGAGAAGTTTGCCTCCGGCGTCCAGATGTTCGTCATCGGCCTGGGAAAAAAGGTGCTCATCGCCAACAACGTGGGCATGCTGTGGGAGAGCTACAAGGCCATGGCGCCGGGGGACCTGACCGTGGCCGGGGCCTGGCTGGGCGTGCTGGCCTTTGCCATCCAGATCTACTTTGACTTCTCCGGCTATTCGGATATGGCGGTAGGCTTGGGACGGATGCTGGGCTTTGAGTTCATGCGCAACTTCAACTACCCCTATATCTCCAGGAGCATCACCGAATTCTGGCGGCGGTGGCACATCTCTCTGTCCACCTGGTTCCGGGAGTACCTGTATATTCCTCTGGGGGGCAACCGCTGCTCCAAGGGGCGGTGGGTCCTGAATCTGTTCCTGGTGTGGGCGGCCACCGGCATCTGGCACGGGGCCAGCTGGAACTTCGTGTTCTGGGGATTGTACTTTTGGGTACTGCTGCTGGTGGAGAAATTTGTCCTGCTCCGGTGGCTGAAGCGGGCCCCCGGTGCGGTAGGCCACCTCTACACCCTGTTTTTTGTGCTGGTAAGCTGGACCATCTTTGCCATCGAAGACTTCGGACAGCTGGGGGAGTACCTGAAGGTGATGTTCGGTCTGGGAGGCGTGCCCCTGATCGATGGGGCTTTCAAGTACTACGCGGCCAACTATCTGCCGGTCCTCTGCATCTCTGCCCTGGCTGCCACCCCGCTGGGGGCGGCGGTCTACCGCAGGCTGAATGTCCGCACGGCCCATATCCTGGGGGCGGTACTGATCCTGGCAGGGCTGTTGTTGTGCACTGCCTATCTGGTGGACGGGACCTATAACCCCTTCCTGTACTTCCGGTTCTGAGGAGGAGATATCATGACCAAAGCGTACAGCATTTTTCTCACCGTGCTCTTCACGGTGTTCATCGGGGGCGTCCTGGTGATCAGCGCCCTGCTGCCCAAGGAGGAGTTCTCTGAGATGGAGAACCGCTTCCTCCAGAAGCCGCCGGAGCTGAGCATAGAGACCGTGAAAAATGGGAAATTCATGGAGAATGCAGAGAAGTATGTCAGCGACCACATCGCAGGCCGGGACCTCTGGGTAGCCGCAAAGGCGTGGGGGGAGCGGCTCAGCGGCAAGCAGGAGAACAACGGGGTCTATTTTGCGGCCCAGGACACCCTGATCAACCGAGTGGAGGAGCCTGACGGGGAGACCTGGGAGCAGCTGGACCAGAATCTGGAGTATCTGGACCAGCTGGTGAGCAACGCCGGGGTGCCGGTTTACTTCGGCCTGATCCCCTCCGCCGCCCAGGTGTGGCACGACCGGCTCCCTGACGGGGCCCCCACTGCCGACGAGGCGGCCATCATTGAGACCCTTTACAGCCGGACCGCGGCCCGCACGGTGGATCTGCTCTCCGTCCTCTCCGCCCACAGCGGGGAGGAGCTCTACTACCGCACCGACCACCACTGGACCAGCCTGGGCGCCTATTACGGCTACACCGCCCTGATGGAGGCCATGGGGATGGAGCCGGTGGATCTGGCGGACTATGAGAGGACGACTGTGACCGACCAGTTCTATGGGACCATCTTCTCCGCCTCCGGGGTGCGCTGGGTGGCCCCGGACCGGATCGACACCTACATCCCGGCGGATGGGGTGAAGGTGACCTCCTATTTTGACGGGACCCCATCCCAGGGAAGCCTCTATGTGGACAGCTATCTGGAAGTAAAGGACAAATACTCCTACTTTCTGGGGGGTGTCCAGCCCCTGTGCGTGGTGGAGACCGGCCTGACCGACGCCCCCCGCCTGCTGCTGATCCGGGACTCCTACTCCGACAGTCTGACCCCCTTCCTGACTCAGAGCTTCTCCCAGATCCACCTGTTTGACCCCAGGTATAACCTGAGCAGCATCCAGGGCTATATCCAGGACAACGGCATCGATGCGGTGGCGGTGCTGTACAGCATCCCCAACTATATCGCCGATGAGTATCAATTCGTGCTGTCCCGCTGATGCCCGGAAGAAAAGGGCACATGAAAATTTGGAAAAACGATTGTAATTTTCCAAAGAATCGTGTACACTAGAGACACGAATCACCGGAAAAGGAGGCATCCCGTTTATGAAGGTCGCCCGTTTCGTACTGAAGATCGTGGCCCTGTCGCTTACCACCGCCGCCGTGGTATGCGCGGTCATCGCCTACTGGGATAAGGTGGCGGAGTTCTGCGGCTGCGCCGGAGAGAAGCTGAGAAAGAAAACCGGCTGTCCCTCCGAGTATGACGACTACGTAGAGGAGTAAAGAAGATCGGCTGAACTTTTCAAGTTCAGCCGATCTTCTTTTGCGCTTGGGAGGGGGCGCATGGCGTGCACACCCCACGGCGGCATTGCGCCTGCCCTGGCAGAACAGGGGGCGGTAGGAAGCTGGCGGGCTCGCAATGCGCGCCCCTACGAAGTGACTGAAGGTGCCATATAAGGGCGGCTCCCAGAGCCGCCCTCAAGCCTTCCCCACCTCCTGGGGAAAGGTGGGGAAAGGTGGCACGGCGTGAGCGGTGACGGATGGGGGGCCTTTCCCCGCGCCAGGCCGAAACCGGCGTGAAGGACCAAGTCTGTCCCTGTGCGAGCATCAAGAGAGGACAGTCCTGTAAGACCATGTCCCCGTGACGTCCTGCAAAAAACAAAATACTCTCTTCCTCCGCCGCGATAAAAGTCCGGTTTATAGGACTTCTTTTCCGCTATACTGAGAGCACAGAAAACGGAAAGGAGCAAGACAGTATGGATTATAACATCGTATGGGTAAGGGGCCACGTGGAGGTCTACGACTGGGCCGGCCGGTTTTGCTTCTCGGCCGACAATGAACGGGAAGCGCTGGAGGAGCTGGAGCTGACGGCGTAAAAATCACAGTAAAAGAGGCTGTCCATACCCCGGCGGGATGGACAGCCTCTTTTATTGCATGGGTGCAGGGCCGGACAACACCTCAGGAGTCGATGAAGCTGCGGATACGCAGCTTCACCCCCAGCTCAGCGGCGATCTGCCTGCAGGTCTCGATCTCCTCCGAGCTCTTGTCCTTGTCCACAATGGTAAGCACCACATGGGGGACATACCGGGTGGCCTCCCGGGCAAAGTCCAGCATAGCCTGATAGGCCGCCTCTCCCTGAGCAGGATGGCACAGAGCCGTATATTCTGCAGCAGTGACCGCATTGAGGGAGATGGAGAGAGTGTCGATGCGGCCCTTCATCTCGGGCACCACGTCCCGCCCGAGGATCAGGTTTGCGTGGCCGTTGGTATTGATGCGCACAGGTGGCAGCCTTCGGCCGAAACGCTCCTTCAGCTGGTCTACCAGCCAGAGGATATCGTCCAGGCGGTAGGTGGGCTCCCCATAGCCGCAGAAGACGATCTCCCGGTAGGAGCAGACGTCCCGGCTGAGGAAGCTGTCCAGCGCCTCCTCCCGGGTGGGCTCCCGTTCCAGCCAGAGGGAGTCCTCCGTATAAATGGAGCCTTCCTTCCGGCCGTGACGCAGGCAGAATTCGCAGTTGCAGTTGCACTTGTTGGTGAGATTCACATAGAGGGCGTCTTCATACTCGTAGGTTATGGTCATGAGAAAACATCCTTTTTTTAAAATAGCCCAGGGGCCGCCGTTCTGGCGGCCCCTGCTTGATGCGTCACCTTAGGAAATGCCAAAAAACCGCCGGCCATTTTCCAGCGTCACCGCAGCGACCTCCTCCGGGGGGACCCCCTTCACCTGGGCGATGGCCTCTGCCACCAGATGGACATAGCCGGAGTCGTTCCGCTTGCCCCGAAAGGGCTCGGGGGTCAGATAGGGGGAGTCAGTCTCGATCATGATCCGGTCCATAGGGAGCCAGTCGATGACCTCCAGGGCCTTTCGGGCGTTCTTGTAGGTGATGACTCCCGTAAAGGAGAGCATCCACCCAAGCTTGACCAGCACCTTGGCATCCTCCAGGCTGCCGGAATAGCAGTGGTACACCCCGGTGACCTGGGGATGCTCCCGCACGATGGAGAGGCAGTCCTGGTGGGCCTCCCGGTCGTGGACGATAACGGGCAGGCGGAGGGACTGTGCCAGCTCCAGTTGGCGGTGGAACACGTTCTGCTGGAGAGCCCGGGGCGGGTTGTCCTTCCAGTAGTAATCCAGGCCAATCTCTCCGATGGCCCGCACCTTGGGGCGGGAGGCCAGCTGCCGCAGCTCCAGCAGGGTCCCCTCCCCCCATTCTCCGCAGTCGGAGGGGTGGACCCCCACCGCGGCGTAGACATGGGGAAATTCCTCTGCCAGGGCCACTGCGGTGCGGGAGCTCTCCAGGTCGCAGCCCGGGTTGACGATCAGCTCCACCCCCTTCTGGGGCATAGAGGCTAGAAGTTCCTTCCGGTCGGCGTTGAAGGCCCCGGAGTCGTAGTGGGCATGGGTATCAAAATACATGAAATGATTCCTTATTCAGCGGTAAAGTACACCACATACAGATCACCGACGGACTCATCCTCATAGTACTCCTCAAAGCCGAGAGCAAAGTCCTTCTGATCAGAGGGGACCTCAAAGACCAGAGAGCCTTCCGCACTGCCGGCAATGGGAATCTCATACTCATCAGCCAGTTGGGACTCACAATACTGGTTCAGAGGATAGGCAAAGTCCTCATCTCCGTCACCCCAGGCGATCATAAAATCATATTGTCCCATTGGCATGGAATAAGTCTCGGTGTTCTTGATAGTCAAATCGGCCACCACCAGCTTATAGCCGTCCTGGGCAGTGTAACCCTCATGATCGGCGGAGGCCACGGCGCTGTTGACTGTAAAATCAAAGAAAGCGGTGGAAATGGTATCGCCTACATGGTAGGTGCCGTCGCTGCTGCTGGCACTGCCGCCGGAGGAGCTTCCCCCCTCCATGCCGGGGATGGAGCCGCAGGCGGAGAGCAGGAGCAGAATGCTTGCCATAAGGGAAAAAACGATTCTCTTTCTCATAATTACAACACCTCAATTTAATACGTCGTTGCGGGGGGAGGATACTGCGCTCATTATACCAGAGGAAGAGAGGGAACGCAAGCATGAACGGGAGAAAGAGAAGATGCTCAAAGTGCTTCCGATAAGTTTAATTTGGAATATTCCTCATCGCTGACCGGCTCACACCATTCATTGCGGGTGCCTTCCCCTGGGACCTCCACTGCCAGATGGATGAACCAGCTGTCCGCTTCCGCCCCATGCCAGTGTTTGACGCCTGCTGGGATATGGACCACGTCCCCGGCACGCAGCGCGCGGGCGGGCTGCCCTTCCTCTTGGTACCACCCCCGGCCGCCAGTGCACAGCAGGATCTGTCCCCCTCCTTTGGAGGCATGGTGGATGTGCCAGTTGTTACGGCAGCCGGGCGCAAAGGTTACGTTGCCGATGGCTACTCCCTGGGTGGAGAGCATATTCAGATAGCTCTGTCCCACAAAATACTGGGCAAAGGCAGTATTCTCACCGCCGCGGTCAAAAATTGTGTGAATGATCTCATGTTTCATGGGGATGTCCTCCTGCATTTTATCCAGTTCCAGGTTTAGTCTGGCCGGGACTGCTGCGACTGGAGATGACGGAGCAGATGCTCCTTGGTCATCAGCCCCTGATCGTACCGTTCGATTTTGTCATTCAG
>ERZ827088.3834-NODE-3834-length-13318-cov-3.372239_pt1 | contig 13318 bp, 12 predicted proteins | sample MGYA00519922_ERZ827088 | MGnify/ENA primary metagenome ERZ827088 (study PRJEB31778, sample SAMEA3449254) | human gut metagenome | biome: human gut; feature: human-associated habitat; material: faeces | place: United Kingdom | collected 2010/2012 ... | reverse complement strand
CATGGTCTTGTAGCGGTTGAATGTGTCCTTGATGGAGCGGCCCAGGACGTGGGGGATGCCGGGATGGCCATTGGCCGAGGGAGGGCCTTCGAAGAAAATAAACTTCGGCTCGCCTTCACGCTCGTCGATACTTTTGTGGAAAATATCGTCCTTCTCCCACGCTTCGAGCACCCGTCTGTTGGTGCCTACAAGGTCTAAACCTTTGTACTCCGGAAATCTCTTTGCCATAAGCCTGTTTTGCTTTTCTTACTTTTTTGTGATATTTAAGGCGCAAATTTACATATTTTCCCCCAAACTACCAAACGTTGCCATACAAAACTTTCCTTGGGCCTAATGGTTCATACGCAAAATGGCGTGATAGGGTAGTTTGTATTGAGGCAATACGGCCTGCTTGGAAAGGAAAAACCAATACAACAAAGGCGAAAATATCGAAAGTTGGCAGAAGATAAAAAATAAGGGCGGTCAGCGACCGCCCCTACTAATAATCTATTGTGGTTTTACTTATCAACCACCGCGTATTATCCCTGGCACTTGCAGGGCTTCAGCTCCTTGAAGAAGTCGTGGCCCTTGTCATCGACGAGGATGAAGGCTGGGAAATCCTTGACCGTGATCTTCCAGATGGCCTCCATACCGAGTTCGGGATAGGCCACGCAGTCGATGCTCGTGATGCACTCCTTGGAGAGGACGGCAGCCACGCCACCGATGGTGCCGAGGTAGAAACCGCCATGCTTCTCGCACGCATCGGTAACCATCTGGCTGCGGTTGCCCTTGGCTATCATCACCAGACTTGCTCCATGAGACTGGAATTCATCTACATAGGGGTCCATACGGTTGGCTGTGGTGGGGCCCATTGAGCCACAGGGATAGCCAGCCGGTGTCTTGGCGGGTCCGGCATAGAGTATGGGGTGATCCTTGAAGTACTGTGGCATCTCCTCGCCGGCGTCGAGACGCGCCTTGAGCTTGGCGTGAGCGATGTCGCGGGCTACGATGATGGTACCCTTGAGGTTGACGCGGGTAGAGACGGGATACTTGGTGAGCTCGGCACGCACGGCGTCGATGCCCTTGTCCAGGTCTATTTCAATGCCCTTGGCGCCTTCTCCGGGGCGACGATACTCTTCGGGGATGAGGTCAGAGGGGTTGGTGTCCATCTTCTCGAGCCAGATACCGTCACGGTTGATCTTGGCCTTGATGTTGCGGTCTGCCGAGCAGCTTACGCCCATACCGATGGGGCAGCTTGCGCCGTGGCGGGGCAGACGTATCACGCGGATGTCGTGGGCCAGAGCCTTGCCGCCGAACTGTGCGCCGAGTCCAATCTTGTGGGCCTCGTCGAGGAGTTTCTGCTCGAGGTCGATGTCGCGGAAAGCGCGGCCGGTCTCGTCGCCTGTGGTAGGCAGCGCGTCATAATACTTGATACTGGCGAGCTTGACGGTGAGCAGGTTCTTCTCTGCCGAGGTACCGCCGATGACAAAGGCGATGTGGCTGGTGCCACTTACGCCCAGACGATCAATCTTTTGGGACAGCTCCACGGAATCCAGCATCTTTCCCTCGATAGCCAGGGCAATCACGTAGGCATCGTCCTTCAGGGCTTTTAAGATCCTCTCGCCTTCTTTTTCCCGGATGGCCACCTCTTCCGCCTCGCTGGCTCCATCCGGCGTCTTTTCATCGGCCAGTTCCACAATTTCCAGCTTGCAGTAGCGGCTCAGGCGCTTAGAATATTCCCTGATGGCGTCCGTAAAATATTTCTCTTTTATTTTGCCCACTACGACACAGGTTATTTTCATAATTCAATCACATCCATATCCTCCGGAATCAGAAGGTTTCCGGTAAAATAGGTTTCTCCCTCCGCCCGGTACAGCTCCTGGCGACGGGCGATATTCTTATCCTCCGTATGGTACAACACCAGATTTTTCACATGCAGGCGCTCTGCCAGCTCGCAGGCGTCCTTTACCGTAGAATGATGCTTTTCATAGGGCCGGAAGATGTCAGCCTGCCCATCCAGACAGAAGGCCTCATGGAGAAGCCAGTCGCTTCCGGCGGCATACTGCTCCTCTTTCTCATTGTAGGGCTCGTCACCGCAGCAGGTCAGTTTTCGACCGTCCCCCAGATCACACATGTAACCGTACTGCTTTGCCTTGGTGGATCCGATATCAAAGAAAGTGTAGGTGTGTCCCAGAATCTTCTTCTGCTCACCGTCGGACACGGGAACCAGATGTACCCGGTCGCCGATGAGCTTCGTCTCTTTTTGGTTCAGCAGCATCTCCGCCAGGGTCCGAAGCATTTCCGTCAGTTCCTGATGGGCGTAGATATAAGCCTCTCCCTGATACTTTCCGGCGTTCATATTCTGACAGATGACGCGCAGCATCCAGATAATTCCCATCACATGATCGATATGCTTGTGGGTTACAAAAATATGGTGAATGTCGTTGACGTCAATCCCTGCCCGCTTCAGTCTTGCCAGGATTTCACTGCCGCCTCCTCCGTCCACCAGAAAATGGCCTTCTTCACTGGTTAAAACATAACAGGTATTGTAACATTCCGTCACCAGCGCACTGCCGGTTCCGAGAATTGTAAGTTTCATAGGGAATTCCTCTCTTTTCTGTAAAATGTTCTTTCATAAAATCTTTTTTATCTTACCAGAGCTACCCGGGGTTGGCAAGAAGCTTCCCAAAAAAAGTCGTACCACAGAGATTTTCTGTGATACGACTTTGGATTCACATGATGTGCGATTTATTTCTGGCTCAGGTACTCGTGGATGCCCTTTGCAGCCTCTTTTCCTGCGCCCATTGCCAGGATAACGGTAGCAGCGCCTGTTACAGCGTCTCCGCCTGCGAATACGCCGGCCTTGGAGGTAGCTCCTGTATCCTCTGCAGCAACGATACATTTTCTCTTATTGATTTCCAGACCCTTGGTCGTAGAGGAAATCAGCGGGTTCGGGGAGGTTCCCAGAGACATGATAACGGTATCGACGTCGATATCGAATTCAGATCCCTCTACCTCTACCGGGCGTCTTCTTCCGGAAGCATCCGGCTCGCCAAGCTCCATGCGAACGCAGCGGATACCCTTTACCCAGTCATTCTCATCCTCGAGAATCTCTACCGGGTTGGTCAGCAGATCGAAGATGATGCCCTCTTCTTTTGCGTGATGTACTTCTTCCTTACGTGCCGGGAGCTCTTCCTCGGAACGACGGTAGATGATATGTACCTCAGCGCCCAGACGCAGTGCCGTACGGGCAGCGTCCATGGCCACGTTACCGCCGCCGACTACAGCAACCTTCTTGCCATGGAAGATCGGGGTATCATAATTCTCGTCAAAAGCCTTCATCAGGTTATTTCTGGTCAGGAACTCGTTTGCGGAGAATACGCCGCAGGCTGTCTCGCCCGGGATACCCATAAACTTCGGAAGTCCTGCGCCGGATCCGATAAATACAGCGTCAAAGCCTTCATTCTCCATCAGCTCGTCGATGGTTACAGACTTTCCGATGATAACGTCAGTCTCGATCTTAACGCCGAGAGATTTTACATTCTCTACCTCCGGAAGTACGACGCCGTCCTTCGGAAGACGGAACTCCGGAATACCGTATACCAGAACGCCGCCTGCTTTATGCAGCGCCTCAAAAATAGTTACGTCATAACCCAGCTTTGCCAGGTCGCCAGCGCAGGTCAGACCTGCAGGACCGGAACCGATGACCGCAACCTTCTTGCCATTCTTCTCTGCGGGAGCTGCCGGCTTGATGCCCTGCTCTCTCGCCCAGTCGGCTACAAAACGCTCCAGCTTACCGATGGAAACTGCCTCGCCCTTGATACCGCGGATGCAGCGTCCCTCACACTGGCTCTCCTGGGGACATACACGTCCGCAGATAGCCGGAAGTGCGGAAGACTCGCTGATTACGCTGTATGCTTTTGCAAAGTCGCCTTCCTTTACTGCGCCGATGAAATCCGGAATATGAATCTGTACCGGGCAGCCTTCCATACATTTTGCTTTCTTACATCCGAGACATCTCTGTGCCTCTTCTACTGCCTCGTCCTTATTGTAACCAAGGCAGACCTCATCGAAATTCGTAGCACGAACCTTCGGATCCTGCTCTCTTACCGGAACCTTCTTTAATACGTCAGCCATTACTTGTCACCTCCGCAATTTCCACATCCGCCGTGATGTGTCTTTCCTTCCTTGTATGCAAGCATGCGGCGGCCTTCTTCTGTCTTGTACATAGCTGCACGCTTCATCGCCTGATCGAAATCAATCTTGTGGCCGTCGAACTCCGGTCCGTCTACACAGGCGAACTTGACCTCGTCGCCTACTACCACACGACAGGCTCCGCACATACCGGTTCCGTCTACCATGATCGGGTTCATGCTGACGATAGTCGGGATGCCCAGCTTCTTCGTGGTCAGACAGGCGAATTTCATCATGATCATCGGTCCGATGGCTACACAAAGATCGTAGTGATGGCCCTCGCTTACCAGCTTCTCCAGCATAGCGGTACCTACGCCCTTGAAGCCGTAGCTTCCGTCGTCGGTACACAGATACAGGTTGCCGACCTTGCTCATTTCCTCTTCCATGATCAGGATGTCTTTGGAACGGGCGCCGATGATGATATCGCACTCTATGCCATGCTCATGCAGCCATTTTGCCTGCGGGTATACCGGAGCAGTACCTACGCCGCCTGCAATGAAGATAACCTTCTTCTTCTTTACTTCTTCTAAGTCGTCGGTAACCAGCTCGGACGGACGTCCCAGCGGTCCTACGAAGTCAAGGAAATAATCTCCCTCTTTCAGGTCTACCATCTTGCTGGTAGATACGCCGATGGGCTGGAATACGATGGTAACAGTTCCGGCTTCTCTGTCATAATCACAGATGGTCAGCGGAATACGCTCCCCCGTCTCATCCAGTCTTACGATAATGAACTGTCCCGGCTGACAAGAAGCTGCCACTCTCGGAGCGAGGACAACTTTCTTGTAAACATTTGCAGAGAGCTGCTCTGCTTTTACAATCTTGAACATACGTTTCCTCCTGGAGTATAATCTTGCGAATCTAAAACCCGCTTAAGGGCCGTCGGAATTGCTTCCCACGGCCAAATCTAACTCATCTTTAATATAATAATGCAATTTTCCGAAGATTTCAACTGTTAATTCATTTTCAGCGCATGTAATCCGGAAGTTTTACAGTTCATAATCGAAGCATGCCCGATCACAGGTAGCCGGTTTGATAATCTCGGTCGCTACCGCCACGTGAAGTGGATGTACCTGATAGGCCGCCAGGTCCTCCGCGGTCTCCACATCGGATACCAACAGCAGTTCCCGGTTGCTTCCCGGAAGCCTGTTCAGCTTCATTTCCGCGAAGGTCAGGCCTTTAATCTGTCCCACCAGCGCTTTCAGGCGCGCGTCCGCCTCTTTTGCCAGGGCCTCTTTCTTCTCCTCCGGAAAATCCTCTTTAAAATTCCACATAACCAGATGCTTTACCATAATGTTTCCTCCTCTTTAATTATCATCGTCCGTATCAGCACCGGCTGCCGGGAAATCCAGCTTATAGGCCAGTACCAGCGGTTCGCTTATCATACCTTTTTTATTGATGGCAACGGCGCAGAGTAAAACTTCCCCTTCTTCCATCAGTTCAATGGGGCCTTCATACCGGGTGCTCTCACTGGTTGGGATGCTGCCGTCCAGTGTATAATAAATGCTTCCATATTCTGCTGACAGGTTCAGCCGCAGATAATAATTGTAAATGCCCTCCGGCGTATCACAGGCAGGCTTTTCAATCCGATAAGGCAGGAGCGCGTCCCGGATATCCGGATACGGACATTCCGCTATCACGTCTCCTACCAGCTCCGTCTGCCCGGTCTCATTTAAAAGCTCCATCAAATCCAGATACAGCTCCTGCAATGCCTGACTGTCTCCCCGGGCCAGACTTTCTGTTTCTACAGCCTGTTTCATATAAGTCAGAGCCGGGGCTTTGGCTCCTGTCTTCGCATAGACCTCTGCAAGCAGACGCAAAGCTTCCGTATCACTGCCGTTCTTCTCATTCTGAATCTCCTGCGCCCGACGCAGATACATGATAGCCTTTTCATATTCTCTTTTTTTCTCGTACTGTCTGCCTTTTCGAAGTTGATAGGAATAATTATTATCGCTGGTCATTACAGAATAAGACAGGGTAAAAGCGCATCCGCAAATCAGCAGCACCATCAGAAAGAGCAGACTCTTATAGCGAAAGCGCAACGAAGTCCGCTTTCCTTCACCGGACGTTTTTCTGCCCTTTCCCGCTGTCGTCCCGGATTCTTCCAAAACCGGAAAGCTATCCGGTTTCATTTCTTCCGGTTCTTCCTGCTCAATCAGCACCTCGTCCAGCGGATCATAGTCCGGAACAATCTGAATTTCATGTCCACAATGTTCACAGTATATTTTTCCGGGTTCCAGCTCACTCCCGCAATTTGGACATTTCATAAGCTTCCTCTCTTTTGCAATCAGACGTATTCTTCCAGATAACGTTCAAATTCTTCCATGGTCATCAAAATTTCCCGGGGCTTGGTTCCGGCTTCTTCGCCCACTACCCCAGCTTCAGACAGCTGATCCATGATACGGGCGGCCCGGTTAAAGCCCACTTTAAACCAGCGCTGCAGCATACCGATGGATGCCTTGTCTTTTTCGATAATGAATTTTCCGGCTTCCGCAAACAGTGCGTCCCTCTCCGGGCCGTCGCCCGACCCGTTGCTATTGCTTTCCTGCTCTGCAGTCTGCGCTGTATTGATGTGATCTTCGACAGCTGCATTATAACCGTTTCCGCTGTTATTCTCCTTCAGGAACTCTACTACCGCGCTCACCTCTTCGTCAGAGACAAACGCGCCCTGCACACGGACCGGCTTGGGATAACCGTAAGGATAAAACAGCATATCGCCCTTACCCAGCAGTTTTTCCGCTCCATTCATATCGAGAATGGTTCTCGAATCCACACCGGAAGATACCGCAAACGCGATACGGGACGGCATGTTGGCCTTAATAAGACCTGTGATAACATTCACAGACGGTCTCTGGGTCGCGATAATCAGATGAATCCCCGCCGCGCGGGCCAGCTGCGCCAGACGGCAGATGGCGTCCTCCACTTCACCCGGAGCCACCATCATCAGATCTGCCAGCTCGTCCACCACAATGACAATCTGCGGCAGCTTCTGGGGTTTGGTGTCATCTTCAATGTGTTCAATATTCTTAATTTTCTCATTGTAACCGGCCAGGTTCCGGACATTGTAATCCGCAAAGAGCTTGTAGCGATGGGTCATCTCCGCCACCGCCCAGTTCAGGGCTCCGGCCGCCTTTTTCGGATCTGTTACCACCGGAATCAGCAAATGAGGAATGCCGTTGTATGTACTCAGCTCTACCACCTTCGGGTCGATCATGATAAGCTTCACCTCATCCGGAGATGCCTTATACAAAAGACTCATGATCAGTGTGTTGATACAGACAGATTTACCGGAACCGGTTGCTCCGGCAATCAGAAGATGGGGCATCTTGGCAATATCCGTCACCATGATTTTACCTGCAATATCTTTGCCCACCGCAAAGGCCAGCTTCGACTTATGGCTCTTGAATTCCTGGGAGGAAACCAGCTCCCGGAAAGATACGATGGAATTCTCCGCATTGGGAACCTCAATACCCACGGCTGCTTTTCCCGGAATCGGCGCTTCAATTCGCACATCAGTCACGGCCAGATTCAGCTTGATATCATCGGCCAGGCTTACGATCTTATTGACCTTGACGCCCTGATCCGGCTGAAGCTCATAGCGGGTCACGGCCGGCCCCTGGCTTACATCCGTGACCGTTACGCCAACGCCGAAGTCCCGGAGAATCTGCTGCAAATGAAGAGCCGTCTCATGCAGAATCCGATCCGTGTCTTTATTCTCTGTATGCTTCACCTGATTCAGCAGACGAAGAGGCGGATAAACGTATTCCTGCGGAAGCGCTGTCGGCGTATCCGCTTTCTCCGGCACTGTCTTCGGCTGTTGTGCCGGTTCCACTGTCGGCACATGGGGCGGTTCCGCCTTTCTGACCGGCTTCTCCGGCCGGGATTCCGATGCCGAAGCTTCCGGCTGAACCTGCTCCCGTACTTCAGGCTCCGGCCAGACAAATGGATCTGCTTCCACTTTCTGCTCCTCCGGCTCTGACGTCGGACGCTCCCGGTGAATCGGAATCCGGAACATCTCATCCAGATCCTTCAGGTCCGGTTCTTCTGCATATTCAAAAGCTTCCGGCTGTTCTGCCTGCTCCGGCAATCCGGCCGCGTCTGTGCCATCCATATCAGGCAGGGTAATCTCCCGCATTTCATCCGTATAAGCTTCTTTATTCACACAGGGCTTTTGCCCGGCTGCTTCATTTTCCGGGGTATTTTTTCCGGCTGTCTCTTTTATCGCGGTTTCCTCCAGCGCTATCCCGGACACCTTGTGCTCCACTCTGGGTCTGCGTGGCTCCCGTAACTTCTTCGGCGGTTTTTCCGCTTCTGCCGGTTCTTCATTCTCCAGTTCTTCCGTCTCCATGGCTGCCCGTTCTTCCATGGCCTTCCTTCTGGCCTCCCGGCGCTCCTCAGCCTGAATCCGGTATCGCTTCGCGTCCTCTTTCGCTGAATCGTATACCTTTTTGCTTCCGCTTTTTACGCCGCCGATAAAAGAACGTTCGGTGATTACCACAGCGCAGATAATAAACAGTACCAATATGATAATCCAGGCACCCACCGCGCCAAAAGCTCCGGTCAGCGCCTTGTAGATCAGGCCGCCAACCGCGCCGCCGCCTGTCTTATGCTCTGACGCATAGGTATAGAAAGCCGTTACAGTTCCGGCCCCGTCCTTTTCTCCGAATATCAGTTCGAATGCCGCGCACAAAAGAATGCCTGCTATCACCATGGCTGTCGCTTTCACAACCGCAATGGTATTATCACGGTTTGAGATCGAAAACGCCGTAACCAGGAACAGAACCACTGGCAAAATATATGCAAATATTCCAAAAATACCGAACATAACACCGCTGACAAAACTGCCCGCGGCTCCGCCGACTCCAAAATTACTGATTAGAAGCAGAACGGAAACCGCGAAAAGAATCAGAACCGTCACCTCATCCCGGATAAACGCGTTTTCTTCTTTCCGCTTCGCTGTTGTCTTTCTGGAGGCCGTTGTCTTTTTTCGTGTGGTTGTCCGGCGTTTACCGGAGTTCCCTGCTGCCATCTCTTATGTCCTCCCCTTTTACTCGCATAATTATTTTTATTATATCATTTCTGGGCCTTGCTGTCCACGCATCATTTTTCCTCTATAAGCGTCCGCAGCTTTTTAAAAGCCTGAGCGATTCCCCCTATCTCATTGATGAGTCCTTCCTTCACAGCCTGTCCGCCTACCAGGACAGAACCCACATCTTTTGTCAGCTCTCCTGTTTCCAGCATAAGCTTCGAAAGCCGTTCTCCCGAAATAGTACTGTGGGTGGTGATGAAACCGGAAATCCGGGCCTGAATTTTCTGGAAATAATCAAAGGTCTGAGGAACGCCGATAATCAATCCGGTCATCCGTACCGGATGAATCATCATGGTTCCGGTGGGAACAATAAAGGAATAATCCGCTGAAACTGCCAACGGCACACCAATGGAATGGCTGCCTCCTAAAACCAGTGACACCGTAGGCTTGCTTAAAGACGCGATCATTTCCGCTATGGCAAGTCCCGATTCTACATCGCCGCCCACTGTGTTGATGAGAACCAGGAGACCCTCCTCGCTCGGGCTGCCCTCCAGGGCCGCAAGCTGTGGAATCACATGTTCATACTTGGTAGTTTTCGCGTTAGACGCCAGACACTCATGTCCCTCGATTTCGCCGATGATATTCAAAAGGCGGATTCTATGTTCGCCTTCCTCAAGCGTCACCTGACCATAATCCTCGATTTCCTGGTTCTGTTCTTTCTGAACTTCTGTCTTCTGCTGTTTTTCCTTTTCCATAAAAAATACCCTGACCTTTCTCACATACTTTTTCTTTAGTATGCTTTCCGGTCAGGGCATTTATACCTGTTCGAAGGCTTAAGCCATGTAGCGGTTCTTCAGATCATATACCATCTCTGTATAGCGCTCCCGGCATGCTTCATTCTCACCGTTTTCGATCTTGTGGATACAATCCATAAGATAATCATTCCAGATCTCTTCGTATACAGCGTCTGCGTCTTCCTGTCGTCCGATACGGTTCACGATAGTGGGGGCGATATTGTAATATTCCTTTACCATCGCTTCGCCGTCCTTACGCTTCAGAAGATACTCATCGCGATAAGAACGTAAAAGCTCCAGCTCATAGCAGTCGTCAGCTTTGCCCTGGCGCTCACAGGCCGCGGTCGTAATATAACAGAACTTTCGATGGAAACCCTGCTCTATTTTCTCATAATCCGCCTTGCCTACCGATGTCTTAAACGCTTCGTTCCATTTCGCTACCAACACATCCGTCAGCGGCTCTGCGGAATCATTCTTCTGCTTCTGCTCCAGAATCGCCGGAAATACGTAAACAGCCAGGATCATATTGTAATTGATCTGCTGTTCATTTTTCTTTCCTTTCTTGGGAATGCCCTCAAGCTCCGCCCGGGCGCAATCCACCAGATGCTCTGCCAGCTTATTAAGCCAGGCAGCCGGATTTTCCTCCTGCTGGTATACAGCCTCAATGGCGTTTATCGTGTCCAGATGCTTACGCAGGTAGGCCTGAAATGCTTCCGGATACACGCTTTTCTTAAAGGAAGTCATGGGATTGCCCTCTGTCAGAAGCATATCCTCGATGCCCTGCATGGCCTGATTATAACTCTCTCCGTATGCTACCAGATCCATATGTACTCCTCCCGATTACTCGTCCCAGTTATGATATACATTCTGCACGTCGTCATCCTCATCCAGAAGATCCAGTGTTCTCTGCAGATTCTTAACCGCGTCCTCGTCAGTCAGAGTTACGTAAGTCTGCGGAATCATGGTAACCTCTGCCTCTGCCATGGGGATTCCCTTTTCCTCCAGCGCAGCACGTACTTCACTGAAAGAATCCGGATCGGTCAAAATCTCGAAGCTGTCTTCTTCCTCGGAGAAATCCTCTGCCCCTGCGTCCAGCGCCAGCATCATCAGATCGTCCGGATCCATATCGCACTCCTCGCGGTCTACGATGATCTGTCCCTTCTTATCAAACATATAGGATACACAGCCCTGGTTGCCGATGGAGCCGTTGCCCTTGGTAAAGGCGCTTCTTACATTGGCCGCGGTACGGTTCTTGTTGTCGGTCAGCGCATCTACAATGATAGCGATGCCGTTGGGTCCATAGCCTTCATAAGATACATACTCATAATTAACAGCATTGGCGTTTCCTGCCGCTTTCTTGATACCGCGGTCAATGGTATCGTTGGGCATATTGGCCGCCTTTGCCTTGGCAATGACGTCACGCAGCTTGCTGTTGTTGTTCGGGTCAGCGCCGCCCTCCTTTACAGCTACAGCCAACTCACGGCCAATGATGGTAAAAATCTTTCCCTTTGCTGCGTCATTCTTCTCTTTTTTATGCTTAATGTTCGCAAATTTTGAATGTCCTGACATATCTAAACACTCCTATTCTTCCTGTTCTGTACTTTTTTGCCGCCGGTTCTGTCAGCTCCCGACAGACGGTTCTCTCTATTTTAGCACTAATTTTTTTGAATGGCAAGTCTTATGTATCCAATTCGAGACTTACCCGCAATGCTTCATCCACCCGATGAAGGGATTTTTCATCCAGATGACAGATTTTATCCCGGAGCCGCTGCTTGTCAATGGTCCGCAGCTGCTCCAGCAGAATCACGGAATCCCGTACAATCTGACACTGTCTGGTGCTCAGTTCCACATGGGTCGGCAGCTTCGCTTTATTCATCTTCGAGGTAATGGCCGCCACGATGACTGTGGGACTGTGCCGGTTGCCGGTATCATTCTGAATCACAAGCACCGGGCGCACACCGCCCTGCTCGGAACCAATCACCGGTCTTAAATCCGCGTAATATACATCGCCCCGTTTGATTATCACATTTTTCACACTCCAATTTAAAAAATACATAAGGTCTTTCCTCTCAAGTATTTCCAAAATTTTCGTGTCTATACGCCGGCTTTTTCAGGCGTAAAAATCGTGAATCTCTGACACCTGCCCGTGCCGCAGATAAATCCGCGGAACGCGCTGGGACAAATCACAGACAAATTCGTAGTTAAACCGCCCGGACAGCTCCGCCAATTCATCCACGGACAGAACCGCTTCTCCGTTTTTGCCAAACATGGTCACTTCCATGCCCGGAACTGCTTCCGGAATCTCCGTCACATCTACCATCATCTGATCCATACAGACTCTGCCGCAGATAGGCGCCCGCTTACCAGCGATCAGTACCACGCCCTTATTGGACAGGCTTCTCGGATACCCGTCCGCATAGCCCACAGGGATGGTAGCAATCCGGCGCGCAGAATCCGCCGTATAAATGCCGCCATAGCTTACTTCCGTTCCGGGCGCGATGGTCTTTACATGTACAATATGACTTTTCATCTCCATCGCCGGTCTCAGGGGAACCAGCTCCTTCTTCACCTCGTCGGAAGGATACAGACCGTATACCGTAATACCCGCCCGTACCATATCCAGATTTGCCTCCGGCAAATCAATGATGCCGGCGCTGTTGGAGCAGTGATGAATCTGAAATTTCACGCCGGCTGCCTCACAGGCTTCCCGGAACGCGCAGTACCGGGCAAGCTGCTTCTCGGTAGCCGCTTTATCCAGCTCGTCAGATTTGGCAAAATGGGTAAACAGCCCCTCCATCCTGATGCCCGGAAGCCTACTGATAGCGCAGACATCCTGCACGCTCTCTTTGGTATCCGCAAATCCAATCCGGCTCATACCGGTATCTACTTTAATATGAACACGTACTTCTTTTTGCTGTCGAACTGCTTCCGCAGACAGTTCCTTCGCCATATCCAGGCGAAATACCGTGGGGCGGATATCCAGGCGCACCAGCTCCTCATAATCCTCCGGAAATACGTACCCCAGAATCAGGATTGGCTTTTGAATGCCATTTCTTCGAAGCTCTGCAGCTTCTTCAATGGTCGCTGCCGCAAAGCCCCACAGATAATCCTTCTTTTCTATCATTCTCGCAATGGGCGCTGCTCCATGTCCATACCCGTTGGCCTTTACTACAGCCGCAATTCTTGTTTTTTCTTTCAGGTTTGCCTTCATAGCCTCAAAATTATCTTCTATGGCATCCAAATCCACATAAGCCGCCACGCGCTTATATCCTTTCACGTCTGACACTCCTCACTATCCTTAATATACTATGCGTTTACATGCAAA
>ERZ827088.3829-NODE-3829-length-13327-cov-3.444394_pt1 | contig 13327 bp, 6 predicted proteins | sample MGYA00519922_ERZ827088 | MGnify/ENA primary metagenome ERZ827088 (study PRJEB31778, sample SAMEA3449254) | human gut metagenome | biome: human gut; feature: human-associated habitat; material: faeces | place: United Kingdom | collected 2010/2012 ... | reverse complement strand
ATCGACGATGAACTGGATGTTATACAGGCCGACGATGCCGATGCCCAGACCGAGCTTCTTGGCATAGGTCAGGATCGTGCCCTTGACCTTGTCGGAGATGGAAAACGGCGGGTAGACGCTGATGGAGTCGCCGGAGTGGACACCGGTGCGCTCGACCAGCTCCATGATGCCGGGCACGAACACGTCTCTGCCGTCGCAGATGGCGTCGACCTCGACCTCGCGGCCGGAGATGTACTTGTCGACCAGCACGGGCTTGCCCTCGCCGGTGCGCACGGCATTCTGCAGATAGTGGCGCAGCATCTCGTCGTCGGCCACGATCTCCATGGCGCGGCCGCCCAGCACGAACGACGGGCGCACCAGCACCGGATAGCCCACCGCGTGCGCCGCCTTGAGGCCGTCGTCCAGATTCGTCACCGCCGCGCCCATCGGCTGCGGGATGTTCAGCTCGAGCAGCAGCTTTTCAAAGCAGTCGCGGTTTTCCGCGCGCTCGATCGCAGCGCAGTCCGTGCCGATGATCTGCACGCCGCGCGTCATGAGCGGCTGCGCCAGATTGATGGCCGTCTGGCCGCCGAGACTGGCGATCACCTGATCGGCCTGCTCCTCGTGCAGGATGTTCATGACGTCCTCGGGCGTGAGGGGCTCGAAATACAGCTTATCGGCGGTCGTGTAATCGGTGGAGACCGTCTCGGGGTTGTTGTTGATGATAATGGCCTCGTAGCCCGCGCGCCGGATGGTCTGCACCGCGTGGACGGTGGAGTAGTCAAACTCCACGCCCTGACCGATGCGGATCGGACCCGCGCCGAGCACGACGACCTTCTTCTTGTCCGAGCGGCGCGCCTCGCTCTTTGCGCCGGGGGCATAGGTGGAGTAGAAATAGGGGATGTAAGCGCCGGTGTGGCTGGTGTCCACCATCTTGTAGGCGGGGTAGAGCCCCAGCTGCACGCGCTGGGCATACACATCCTCCTCGCGCACGCCCCAGAGCCGCGCGATGTAGGGGTCGCAGAAGCCCATCTGCTTGGCCTGCTTGAGCGTCTCTCCGTCGCCCTTGTGCGTGCAGAGCGTCTGCTCCATGTTCACGATGGTGCGGATGGTCTCGAGGAAGAACGGCGTGATCATCGTCAGCGCAGCGACCTCGTCCACGCTCGCGCCCAGACGCAGCAGCTGCGCGACGGCAAAGAGCCCGTCATCGCGGAACTGGCGCAGGTACTCGGTCAGCTCCGCCTTGGTCATGTTCTGGAACTTCGGCAGCCAGAGGTGCTGCGCGCCGATCTCCAGCGAGCGGACGGACTTGAGCAGGCACTCCTCGAGCGTGCTGCCGATGCCCATGACCTCGCCCGTGGCCTTCATCTGCGTGCCGAGCGTGTTGGCGGCGGTCGAGAACTTGTCAAACGGGAAACGCGGCAGCTTTGCGACCACGTAGTCCAGCGACGGCTCGAACGCGGCCGTCGTGTTGGCGACGGCGATCTCGTCGAGGTTCATGCCGACGGCGACCTTGGCCGTGACGCGCGCGATGGGATAGCCGCTGGCCTTACTCGCCAGCGCCGACGAGCGGGAGACGCGGGGGTTGATCTCGATGAGGAAGTACTCCGAGGTCTTGGGGTTGAGCGCAAACTGCACGTTGCAGCCGCCCTGGATCTTCAGCGTGCGGATGATCTTGATCGCGCTGTCGTTGAGCATCTTCATGTCATGGTCGCTGAGCGTCATGATCGGCGCGACGACGGCGGAGTCGCCGGTGTGCACGCCCACGGGGTCGATGTTCTCCATGCCGCAGATGGTGATGGCGCGGTCGGACGCATCGCGCATGACCTCAAACTCGATCTCCTTATAGCCCTTGACGCTCTTTTCGATCAGCACCTGATGGATGGGCGAGAGCTTGAACGCCTGCATACCCAGCTCGACGAGCTGCGCCTCGTCGTCGGCAAAGCCGCCGCCCGTGCCGCCGAGCGTGAACGCCGGGCGCAGCACGACCGGATAGCCGATGGCCGCGGCCGCGGCCTTGGCCTCCTCGAGGTTGTAGGTAATCTGCGACGGGATGACCGGCTCACCGATGCTCTGGCAGAGCTCCTTGAACTGCTCGCGGTCCTCGGCGCGGCGGATGCTGTCGCTGTCCGTGCCGAGAAGCTCGACCTGGCACTCCTTGAGCACGCCCTTCTGCTCGAGCTGCATCGCCAGATTCAGACCGGTCTGGCCGCCGATGCCCGGGACGATTGCATCCGGACGCTCCTTGCGCAGGATACGCGCCACATACTCCAGCGTCAGCGGCTCCATGTACACCTTGTCCGCGACGGAGGTATCCGTCATGATCGTGGCAGGGTTGGAGTTGACGAGGATGACCTCGTACCCCTCCTCCTTGAGCGACAGGCACGCCTGCGTGCCGGCATAGTCAAACTCGGCAGCCTGGCCGATGACGATCGGGCCGGAGCCGATGATCATAATTTTCTTCAGATCCGTTCTTTTGGGCATGTGATTTCCTCCTCAGTACGTAAAAGGTTCTGTATGTGATGTATTTTTGTATGTAGGTGTAAGGCGCTCAGACCTGTGCGTCCTGCCAGACGACGGCGCCGCCGCAGACGTTGCGCACGCACCGCCCGTAGACCGTCTGTCCGGCGAAGGGCGTGCTCTTTCCCATGGAGCAAAACTGCGCCGGGTCGATGCGGTATTCCGTGTTCAGGTCCCAGACGGCATAATCGTCCGCGCGCAGCGGGAAGCCGAAGCGCTTTCGGGGGTTGATCGCCATGAGCTCCACAAGCTTGTCGAGCGTCAGCACGCCGGTGCGCACAAGGTGTGTGTAGAGAATGGGGAACGCCGTCTCGAGACCGACGATGCCCATGGCGCTCCCGGCGAGGCCCCTGGCCTTTTCCTGCGCGCTGTGCGGCGCGTGGTCGGTCGCGATCATGTCCACCGTGCCGTCGAGGATGCCCTCGAGCAGCGCGTCCCGGTCGGCCTGCGTACGCAGGGGCGGGTTCATCTTGAAGCTGCCGTCCTCGCGCAGGTCGTCCTCGGTCAGCACGAGGTAGTGCGGTGCAGTCTCACAGGTGACGTCCAGCCCCTGCGCCTTCGCCCGGCGGATAAGCGCCACGCTCTCCTTGGTGGACACGTGGCACATATGGTAGGCGCAGCCTGTCTCGCGCACCAGCTCGAGATCGCGCTCCAGCTGCCGCCACTCACTCTCGCTGCTGATGCCCTTGTGCCCGTGGGCGCGGGCATACGCGCCGTCGTGGATATAGCCGCCGTGCAGGAGGGTGTTGTCCTCACAGTGCGCGGCGATGAGCTTGCCGAGGCTTGCCGCCTTGCGCATCGCGGCGCGCATCACGTCCGCATCCTGCACGCCGCTGCCGTCGTCGGAAAAGCCGGCGACGTAGGGCGCGAGCTGCTCCATGTCCGCAAGCTCCCTGCCGCCGCGGTGCGCGGTGATCGCACCGTAGGGCGTCACGTCAATGACCGCATCCGTGCGGATGCGCTCCAGCTGGGGGGCAAGCGTCTGCAGGCTGTCCGGCGCCGGATCCAGATTGGGCATGGCGCACACGCGGCTGTATCCGCCGCGCGCCGCAGCAAGCGTGCCGGACGAAATGGTCTCCTTATAAGAAAAACCCGGCTCACGGAGATGTACATGCACATCTACGAAACCAGGTAATACCACGAAAGAAGAAATATCAAGTTCGTCACCGGCAATGCTGCCGCTGCCAAGAAAAACAGAATCACGGTTGCCGGAAAAAAGATCCCACCCAAATGCCTGCATATTCTCTGCGGCCGCAACCATTTTTCCTCGCCTCATTTCTGCCGAATCGCAAATTTTTGATATAATATCACATAATCGCCCGGTCTGTCAACAAATCCGGCGGCTTTGCGCGCCGTCTTTTTGCACGAAAAATTCCGTCATTTTCCGTCCCGCGTTGACACGCAAACCAGCGCACAATGCAGCGCCGGAAAACCGGCTGCAAACAGACTCGGCGGCGCGCCCAAAATGGGCGCGCCGCCTTTGCTTTGCGTAAATGAAAGAAGGGAGAAGGATGTATTCCGGGGATCAGTCCTCGAGCTCCGCCGCGACATTGGACGCGTCGTACTCGCGCTCCTTGATCGGCAGCGTTGCCAGCGAGCAGAGCACGTAGGAGATCGTGACCGTGGCGATGGCCACCGAGATCATGTTCATATCGACCAGCTTGCCCATGAGGATGGGGGCGATGAACGCGCCCAGACGGCCGATGTTGAACGTGAAGCCGACGCCGGTGCTGCGCAGGTGCGTCGGGAAGCACTCGCCGATGAACGTCGCGTGGATGCCGGTGGGCATGCCGTAGCAGACGCCGTAGAGCAGCATGAGCACGAGGATGTTGCTGCTGTTGGCCCAGAAGGCCAGGCACAGGCCGAAGATCGCCGTGCCGATGGTGCCGATGAGGAAGAGCTTCTTGCGGCCGATCTTGTCGGCGATCTTGCCGCCGCCGGCCGTGCCGATGATCATGGCGATGTAACCGGCCGCGGTGATCCAGCCGCCGGACTGCATGCCGACCTGCGACTGCACGTAGTTGGGCAGCCAGGTGATGAGGCCGTAGTAGCCGTAGAAGTACAGGATCATGGAGATCGACCAGATGATGAAGGACTTGCGCATACGCGGGTGTGCCCAGATCTCGGCATAGGCGTTGACCTTTTTGCCCTCAGCCTGATCGCGCTTGTCGCGGTTGGCCTTGGCAGCGGTGAACGAGGGGGCGTCCTTCATGCCGAAGATCATGAAGATGACGAAGATGATGGGCAGCGCGCAGATGCGGAAGCACCAGCGCCAGCCGATGCTGGGCAGCGCGAACGCCGACATGGCGCAGCAGACGACATAGCCGAAATTCCACACGGAGGTAGCGACGCCGCTCATGAAGCCGCGCTTATTGGTGGGCACGAATTCGCCGATGAGGATGGAGGCGATGTAGTAGCAGCCGCCGAGGCCGACGCCGGTGACAAAGCGCAGCAGGCCGAAGATGGAGTAAGACTGCAGCAGCGAGGTCGCAAACACGGCCAGCGTTGCCAGAATGACGTCGACGATCAGGATGTTTTTGCGTCCGAAGCGGTCGGCAAGGTAGCCGGCCACCATGCCGCCGAGCATCTGACCCATGAAGGTATAGGTGCCGAGCGAGCCCGCCTGCACTGCCGTGAGCGCGAGGTCGGTTCGAATGGTCGAGATGCAGACAGAGTACATCATGGTCGCCAGACCGGCGGTCAGCATGGAAACGAAGGACCCGAGCAGCGCATTGCGCGAGTACTTCTTGAGTTCAAGTTCTGTCATGGTTTTCTGTTTCCTCTCTAAATGGATTCAATGATAGATGTTGTACGTACCTTCTTTGTGCACCTGCGCACGCGGCGCTGCGGCCGCATAGCCGACGATGGCGATGCCCCAGCACACGTGCGTGTCCGGCACGCCGAATGCACGCAGGACGGGGCGCACGCGCGCGTCGTCGCAGATGTCGCGGGCCTGATTGATCCAGCATGAGCCGATGCCCATGTCGGCAGCCCGCAGGAAAATGTTTTCGAGCATGCAGCCGACTTCCAGCTTCTGATTGTCGTTGCCGCGCTCGACGCAGGCGAGGATCGCAGCCGCCGGCGCATACATATTATATCCGGGACGGCCGAGCACCTCGGCGAACACGCGCGCAAGCTTCTGCACGTTCTCGTGTCCGGCGATCACGCACAGATGCCGCGCATGATCGTGAAATGCCCACGGCGCCGCAAGCCCGGCGCGAACCAGCTCGGTGAGCTGCTCGTCGCTCAGCTCCGCGTCCGTAAAGGCGCGGATGCTGGCGCGGGAATACAGAATTTCCTGAAAATCAGCCATTGTTCATTCCTCCGCTGTGCCAAGTGCTTTTTGCTGTTTTTCCGCCGCTCTGAGCGCGAGATACTGCTTGCGGTACGGCCCTTTGAACAAGCCGACGAGCAGGATCACCATCGCCGCAGCGCCGAAGCCGATGATGATCTTCCACGCGAGGCCGAACGACGCCGCCGTCCCGTCGGAGATGATGCCGCCGAGCAGCATGGGAACGCAGACGTTGCCGATCATCATTGCGCCGGCATATGAGCCGATGATCTCATCATAATACTTGCGGCCGAAGGCCTCGGGGATCAGGTAGGGTGCGGTCGCGTTGTCGAGCGGGCCGTTCATGCCGCACAGGATGACCGTGACGAGCAGCAGCGCAAACGAGCCGGTATTGTTCATGAGCACGATCGCGCAGGCGTAGCCGACGATGGACACGACGTGCATCAGCACGACCATCTTCACACTGCCGAGCTTGTCGGCCATGACGCCCATGAGGATCATGCCGGCCGCGATGCAGACCGACAGCACGGACGCCCAGTTGGAATACGTGACGGTGTCCAGACCGATGGGGCCGCGGAAGAACGCGCCGTTGTAAAACCGGAACGCCACGCCGGGGAACGAGGAGATCGCAAGGCCGATCCACAGCAGCCAGTAGCTGGGCGTCCTGCGCGCCGCGGCCAGATCGAGTCCGCCCTGACGGCTCTCTTTTTCCTTCTTTGCCGCGACGGCCGCGGCGATCTCCGCCGCTTTCTCATAGCCGTAGGGCTTCACGCCGAGCTTGGCGGGGTCATCGACGATCATGAAGATCGTGACCAACAGCAGCAGCACGCCGCCGAGCGCATGGCAGCGGTAAGCGACCTGATAGCCGTAGGCCGCGATGAGCCGGCCGACGATCGGCAGGATGATCATGCCGCCGAAGCCGTAGCCGCCCATGATGAAGGCCAGCACGGACGAGCGCTTGTCCACGAACCAGTTGGTGATGACGACGGAGACCGGCGTCGCGCAGGCGAAGAGCGTCACAAGGCCGCCCAGCGTGCCGCAGATGCGCAGAAACCAGATCGTCTCGGCATAGGAGTACAGGATGTAATGGAACATCAGCAGCAGATCACCGAAGATCAGGAGCTTTTTGGCGCCGAATTTCCGGAGCAGCGGCTTGAAAAAGAACATGGAAACGATAAAGGATGCCAGATATGCAACCGTCAGGTTGCCGGAGATGGAGCCGGTGGAGATGCCGGTGTGGGCGCTGATCTCGGGGAGCATCATGGAAAAGCTGGAGCACAGGCCCATGCCGAGGAACATCTGCAGGAAACAGCCGGCCGCGATATACCAGGGATTGCGTTTGAGCGTTTTCATCGGAGGTTCACTCTCTTTCTACTGCTTGTAAACGGATCGCCGAATCCCTGCGCGCACGAGATCCAAACTTATCGTTGCTTCATTTTGGCGGCAGGCGGACGGCCAGCGGCACATACGCCTGTCCTGCTTGCCCGCAGGGCCTCGCCGGCCGGACAAAGCCCTGCGGTGCGGGTAAGGAATGCCTCAGTACAGCTTCTGGTCGTAGACCTCGCCGAGAAGCTGACGGGCGGTGTCTTCATTAAACTCCGTGGGGCAGAAGTGCCAGATCGGGTCGAGCATGACCTTCTCCACGGTCGCGTCGCTGACAAACTCCTCGCGGGAGATGCCGCGCTCTGCCGGGGTCGCGATGTTCATCTCCCAGACGAGCTTCTTCATGGCGTTGGCCACGTCGGCGGCGACGGTCTCGGACCGGTCGTCCATGCCGAAGCAGCGGGCGATGAGGCGGATCTCATGGTCGCACTCCTTGCGGGTGAAGTACAGCGCGACCGGAGCCGTCCACGCGCAGCAGTGACCGTGCGGGACATGGAAACGGGCGCCGATGGCGTGCGCCATGGAGTGGCCGCAGTTGCCGTAGCTCTCACCGGTCAGGCCGAGGTAGGCGGCCATGGACATGTTGGCGCGGGCTTCGAGGTTGTCGGGCTCTTTGTAGGCCGTGAGCAGGTTCGCCCACGAGAGTTCGAGCGACTTGCCGCAGATCATCTCCGTGAACAGGTTGCTCTTGGTGCAGCACAGCGCCTCGCAGGCGTGGGCGATGGCGTCCATGCCGGTCGTCGCGGTGACGTAGGGCGGCAGGCTCTTGGTGATCTGCGGATCGAGGTAGACAAAGTCCGCCTTCGCCGCCTGAGAGGACAGCGTCGCTTTCACGCCGAGCGTCTGAGACGCGATGATGCACGACCGGGTCGCCTCCGCGCCCGTGCCGGACGTGGTGGGGATGCTGATCAGGTGCGCCTTACGCGGCAGATCCGGGCCGTTGTACCAGCCGACAAAATACTGGTCGATCGGCAGCGGCTGGTCGACCAGCAGGGTCGCCGCCTTGACGATGTCCATCGTGCTGCCGCCGCCCATGGCGAGAAAGCCGTCCACCTGATGGTCAATGGCAAGCTGGCGCACCTCGAGCACGCCGGTGTCCTGACCGTCGGCATAGGGGCAGGAATACGGGATGAGCTCGATGCCCTCCGCCGTGATCGAATCCAGCACCGTGGACACCACGCTCTCCGGCAGATTTGCATCATAGCCGGCCAGAACCTTCGTGCAGCCGAATTCCTTGAACTTCTTACCGGTCTCCTTCGCGACACCGTCGCCGTATTTCAGCAGAGGCTTGATCGTCGTCTCAAAGCTTTTCATAACGTGTAGCTCCTTTCCTCTCACGGATAAGATGTTTTCGTTTATTCCAGAGCGATCGCGCAGTCATACGCTGCCGAGATCGCTTCATAGATCATACCGGTCTTGGCGCTGTCGCCGATGTTGAAGAATTTCTCCACACCGCACGCGCGCAGCTTCTCCACCTCGGCGCTGTTGGAGCGCACACCGATCGCGGGGATGATGACATCGGCCGCGAACGTGACCTGCTCGCCCGTCTCGACCGACTGGGCGACGACGGCGCTGTCCGTCAGCTCAAGCACCTTGTGGCCGAACACGGTCTTGACGCCGGATGCCTCGGCATACTCGAGGTCGAGCTTGTGCTCGAGCAGCGTGATGAACGCGCGCTCCTGCATCTCGATCTCCGTGACGTCGTTGCCGAGCGCGGCGAGCATATGCGCCGCCTCCAGACCCGTCTGACCGCAGCCGAGCACGACCACCTTCTTGCCGCGGATCTCCGGCCGCTCGAGAATGTAGCGGCGGGCGCCGATGACGTTCTCACCGTCTGCGCCGGGGATGGGCGGGATGAACTCATACGAGCCGACCGCGGCGATCACGGCGTAGGGCGCCTCCGCCTGCAGCAGCTCGGGCGTGACCTCCGTGTTCAGGCGGACGTCCACCTTCAGCTCGCGCAGCATATTGGCATAGTAATTGATGCCGTTCTGGAACTCCTGCTTGCCGATCGGCATACCGGCCGGGACCATCATGCCGCCGAGAAAATCGTTTTTGTCGCACAGGATCGGGCGGAAGCCGCGCTGCGCCAGCGTGATGGCGGCGAGACAGCCGGCAGGCCCTGCGCCGACGACAACGACCTTGCGCCCGGCGCCGGTCTGCGGGGTGTCCTCCACGCGGGGCGTGAATGCCTCGCGGCGGCAGCGCGGGTTCATCGTGCAGCCGCAGACATCCGCCGGCAGCGCATACACGCAGTGCATGCACGACAGGCAGTAGCGGATGAGATCCTCACGGCCGGCCTTGCACTTGTTGACCCAGTGCGGGTCGCAGATCGAGGTGCGGCCGAGCGCGACCAGATCGCACTTGCCCTCGCGGATGATCGCGTCCACATAGGACGGATGCTTGAGGTTGCCGCTCGCGGCAACGGGGATGGACACCGCGTTCTTGACGATCTCGGCGTATTTGACCTTCCAGCCCTCGGGACGGTGGCCGTCGCCGCTCATGCCCTCCAGGCGGGTCAGACCGCCGCCGCCGTTGACGGTGATGAGTGCGATGCCGGCCTTCTCCAGCTCTTTGGCGCTGGCCGCAAGCAGTTCGGGCGTGATGTCGTCGTTGATGATCTCGCTGCCGTTGAGCTTTGCGATCAGCTCCACGTGGCTGTAGCCCGCGGCGTCAAGCGTCCGGCGCGTGAGCGTGAGCGCCTCTCTGGCGAAGCGCATGGAGTTTTCCACGCTCTGCTGGCCGTATTCATCCGTGCGGCGGTTGAAGTAGGGGCTGAAAAACTGCTCGCCCAGATAGTTGTGGGCGTTGTGCCACTCGACCACGTCGGCGCCGGCCATCGCGCAGCGCAGCGCAGCCGCGGCATACTTCTTTTGAATGTTGTGGATCTCATCCACCGTGAGGCGGTTGACGATCGCGATGTCCTGCGCGCGCTCGACCGCATTTGCATAGGTATACGGGGCGCGGCCGGGCATCCAGGGCTGCAGGCTCGCCTTCGCGCCGCCCGCATGAATGGCAGCGACCGCCCGCGTCAGGCCGGGGATGTATTTGTCATCGCCGAGGCAGGGCTGCGTGGGCATCGTGCTGGGCCAGTTGAGGTCGATCGGCATGATGCCGACCGTCACCATGGCGACGCCGCCCTCTGCGATCGCGCGCAGATACTCGACATAGGCATCCGTGACATAACCGTCCTTGCAGAGGTAGCGCGCCATCGCGGGCACGATCACTCTGTTTTTCAGGACCATGTTGCCGATGCGTACCGGCTTCAAAAAGCTGTAAGACATAGCTGCTTGGTCTCCTTTTCCGTTTTCAGAGGTTGTGTGTTAATAAACGCTCATGGCAGGACGATGGGCATTTCTTCCGATAATAAACATCGGGGTTTATTGAAAGCTGAAAAAAATGCCGGTCCGGAGATCTGGCGCCTCGCGATAAGAGCGGAATCGCATGTGTTTCTCCGTCTCAATCGACAATTTGGTTATACCGCATTGTCAAGCTGTTGTCAATACGGTTTGTGAATTTTTTGCGTTTCACTACTGCACAAAGATTTCTGTCGATTTTTGTGCAATTCTACAAAGCGAAAAATAAACTCGCGATTTTATTGACAATTCCCGCAGGGCGTATATAATGACATTGTTAATAAACTCTCAAGATTATTCTCGGCCTCGCTGTTTCGGACACTCCCCCAGTTTCGAACACATCAGAAAGGATGTTTCTTATGCAAAACGAATTTCAGTTTTTCATTACAAAGATCATTCACGGCGTTGGCAGCAGCAAGAAAGTCGGCGATATCGCAAAGAAGCTCGGCGCCCGCAAAGCCCTCGTCATGCACGGCCCCAACGTCAAAGCGGCCGGCATCGTCGACCCCTGCATCGAGGCGCTCAAGGCCGACGGCATCACCTGCATCATTTATGATAAGGTAGAGATCGAATCGCCCATGCATTCCATCGAAGAGGCCGCTGCGCTCGGCCGCGCGGAGGGTGCCGATATCTGCGTCGCCATCGGCGGCGGCAGCTGCATGGATACCGCGAAGGTCGCGCGCATGCTCATCACCAACCCCGGCACCTGCCGCGATTACACCACGGCGATCGGCACGGAGCTGTACCCCAACGCGGGCATCCCGCTCATCTGCATCCCGACGACCGCCGGCACCGGCTCTGAGGTGACCTTCACCGCCGTCATGCACGACGTGGAAAATCAGCGCAAGATCTCCACGCGTGACCGCGACAAGCTCGTGCCCGATTACGCCATCCTTGACCCGGCCGTCACCGTGACGCTGCCGCCCGAGATGACCGGCGCGACCGGCCTGGACGCGATGGCGCACGCGATCGAGGGCTTCCTCAAGCCCGAGGCGCACTGCTACTGCGACCCGCTGTGCATCCAGGCGATGAAGATGGTCTACTTCAACCTGAAAAACGCCTACGAGCACCCGGACGATCTCGAGGCGCGCGACAACATGCTCCTCGCGGCGAACATCGCCATGGGCGGCATGGCCGACGTCGGCGTGCAGATCGGTCACGGCATCGGTCAGGCGCTCGGCGCATACACGCACGCGCCGCACGGCGTCACCTGCGCGTGGGCACTGCCGTATGTCATCGAGCATCTGTACGACGTGGAGGCCGCCAAGGTGCGCCAGATCGCGGACGCCTTCGCGCTCGATCTGCCCGCCGATGCCAGCCCGGAGACCGTGCGCGACGCCGTTGTCGCCGCCATTGAGCAGCTCAGCGCCGACGTGCACCTGCCGATGCCGCGCGACCTCGGCTGCACGATGGAAAAGGACTACGACAACTTCGTCAAATTCGTCCTGCGCGAGCAGCGCCTCATCCAGATGTCCGCCAAGCACGTCTCGGACGACGACGTGCGCAGATACATGACCGATCTGATGACCCGCGCGCACTGAGCCGCGCCGCGACAGACAAATCTAAGAAGGAGTACAAACGATCATGAGAAAACTTCTCGAGCCGCTGAAAGTCGGCAATATGGAGCTGCGCAACCGCGTGATCCTCTCGGCGATGGCCAAGTATTTCTGCACCAACGGCTTCATCGGTCAGGAATACATTGAATACTACCGCACCATCGCCCACGGCGGCACTGCGCTCATCACCCCGGGCATCATGTGCGTCGAGCCCAAGTGGTACGGCCAGCATGAGCAGCCCTTCCTCAACGACGACAAGTATATCCCCGGCCTCACGGCGGCGATCGACGCCGTGCACAACGAGGGCGCGAAGTTCTCCTGCCAGCTCTGGATGCCCGGCCACCTGCCCTACACGCAGGCCGACTACATCGAGACCAACGGCCCGAAGCTGGTCGCGGTCAACTACATGTCCCGCGAGATGATCCAGGAGATGCAGCAGAAATATGTCGACGCGGCCATCCGCTGTGCCAAGGCCGGCACCGACGCCATCGAGTGGCACATGGCGCATAACTACCTGCCCGAGCAGTTCTACAGCCCGTACTTCAACCACCGCACGGACGAATACGGCGCGCAGAACGTGGACAACGCCATGCGCTTCTCGCTCGAGATCATCGACCGCATCAGGAAGGCCTGCCCCGACGTGGAGGTCGTGGCGAAGATGAACGGCACGGACTGCCACGACGGCGAGGCCAGCATGGCCTGGCTCGGCAGCGCGGCGTCGCTGCTCGAGCAGCACGGCGTGAGCCTCATCACCGTCAACGGCGGCGGCGTGATGTCGCGCCTGACCGGTATGAGCGCCGACGGCAACTGGGAAGAGGGCTGGAAGGTCCCCTATGCCGAGGTCGTGAAAAACAGCGTCAGCATCCCGGTCGCGGCCTGCGGCTCGCTGCGCCATCCCGACTACATCGACAGCATCATCCGCGACGGCAAGTGCGACGCCGTGGCCCTCGGCCGCCAGCTGTTCGCCGAGCCGGAGTTCTGCAGCAAGATCGCACAGGGGCGCGAGGATGAGCTCAAATACTGCGTATCGTGCATGCACTGCCTGACCAAGACGCCCTTCGGCCCGCAGCAGCCCGGCTGCACCATGAACCCCAGAGGCCGCCGCGAATACTGCATGCCCGCACAGCTCAACATCAACGGCGACCATCTGCCCGTGGCCGTCATCGGCGCGGGCCCCGCCGGACTCGAAGCCGCCGTGACGCTCACCAAGCGCGGCTTTGACGTGACCGTGTTTGAAAAGT
>ERZ827088.3827-NODE-3827-length-13329-cov-3.295615_pt1 | contig 13329 bp, 9 predicted proteins | sample MGYA00519922_ERZ827088 | MGnify/ENA primary metagenome ERZ827088 (study PRJEB31778, sample SAMEA3449254) | human gut metagenome | biome: human gut; feature: human-associated habitat; material: faeces | place: United Kingdom | collected 2010/2012 ... | reverse complement strand
CCTTCCTGACGCATGTAGATGACCGCGCCCCGGCCTTCCTTTTCGATGCGGGTCAGCGCGGCGGCAAGCTGGTTGCCGCAGTCGCAGCGCAGGGAACCGAACGCGTCGCCGGTCAGACATTCGCTGTGCACGCGCACGAGCACGGGATCGGGGCCGCCCTTTTCGGACACGTCGCCCTTGACGATGGCGACATGGGTATCGGCGCTGATATCGTTTTCATAGGCGATCATCGTGAAGTTGCCGTAGCGGGAGGGGAGCTTGGTTTCGGCCACGCGGCGCACGCCGAGCTGACCGTGCCGCAGATGGTAACGGATGAGGTCGCGCACAGCGGCGATCTTGAGGTTGTGCTCTTCGGCGAATTTCTCCAGATCGGGCATACGGGCCATCGTCCCGTCGTCTTTCATGATTTCGCAGATGACGGCGGCGGGTTTCAATCCGGCGAGCACGGCGAGGTCCACGCTGCCTTCCGTCTGTCCGGCGCGGGTGAGCACGCCGCCGGGCTGGGCACGGAGCGGGAACACATGGCCGGGCGTCACCAGATCCTCGGGGCGGACGTCGTCGGCCACGGCGGCGAGGATGGTGCGGGCGCGGTCGGCCGCCGAAATGCCGGTGGTCACGCCGTTGCGGGCTTCGATGGACACCGTGAAGTTGGTGCCGAAACGCGAGCCGTTATGTTTGGCCATCAGAGGCAGTTGCAGCTTGTCGGCCATTTCGCCGGACATGGGCAGGCAGATGAGACCACGGCCGAACTTGGCCATGAAATTGATGGCTTCAGGGGTCACGAATTGGGCGGCCATGGTCAGGTCGCCTTCGTTTTCCCTGTCCTCATCGTCCACAAGAATGATCATTTTGCCCTGCCGGATCTCGGCAATGGCTTCTTCAGTGCTGCACAGAGGCATGTCAATTCCTTGGCTTGTGCCGTACGGGACGGCGTTATCTTCGTTTGTGCCTAAAGGTAGGGCCGCTCTGCCGTCCTGTCAACGGGGGACGCGCTTTGGGGCCGGGCCGTGGCCGGGCATGCCCTCCGCAGGGAGCCCGAAGGCGGACAGGGGCATCCGGCGGCCCGGAGCCGTGGCTAGCCCTCGTTGCGGGGCAGATCGCGCAGGGGCTGCCCCAGCAAAAAGGGCAGTTCGGCTGCCGTCAGCGCGCCGCGCTCCACACAGAGCCGGCGGAAGGCGGCGTCGTACCGCTCCATGGCTGCGGCGGCCTCACGGTCGCCCATGTCCAGCAGAACGAAGTACTGGCGCACGTCGCAGGCTTCCTCATGGGCCTGCACCAGCTCCTCCCACAAACGGCGCCGCGCGTCGGGCAGGGGCAGCAGGGCGATGGCCGCCCGGCGGTCCAGGGCCGGGACGTCCCGCAGCAGGGCCTCCAGCGGCCGGGTATCCTCGCAAAACAGCACGCCGCACTGCACGGGACGCCGCTCATAGATGGTACAGCCCGTGCCGGGCGCATAGGCCAGGCACTGCCACGGATGCGGGGCCTTGCCCGTACCGGCCAGCTTGATCATCTCGTTCTCCAGCTGGGCCAGGCCGCCGCCCATGCCGTCCTGCCGGGCCCACTGGCCGCGACGCAGGCAGACGAGCATCTCCGGCTTCAGGGCGCCCGAGGACAGCAGCGGGGCATCGTCCCGCAGCAGGCCGGGCCCGCCCAGTTCACAGCAACGGCCGCAACGGCGGCACACAGGCGCGTTATCCGGCATGGCTGCCTTCCTCCTTCTCATGCTCGGCGCGGGCGGCACGGTTGGCCTCGAAACGCTGTCCGAAGCGGCGGGTGAGCCAGCGCGAGAAGTCTTCCATATAAGCGTAATACACGGGCGTGATGTACAGGGTCACCAGCTGGGAGAAGCACAGGCCGCCCACCACCGCCAGGCCCAGGGGACGGCGGGCCTCGGCGCCGGCGCCCATGCCGATGGCGATGGGCAGCGCGCCCATGAGGGCCGCCATGGTGGTCATCATGATGGGACGGAAACGCACATGGCAGCCTTCGGTGATGGCGTCCAGCGGCGTGCGCGAGGGGTCATGGCGCTGGGCTTCCAGAGCGAAGTCCAGCATCATGATGGCGTTCTTCTTCACGATGCCCAGCAGCATGATGACGCCCACGAAGCCGTAGAGGTCCAGCGGCTGGCCGAAGATCCAGAGGGTGAACAGGGCCCCGAAGCCCGCCGACGGCAGGCCGGAAAGGATGGTCAGCGGGTGGATGAAGCTCTCGTAGAGGATGCCCAGCACCAGATAGATGACCACGATGGCCAGCAGGAGCAGCCAGCCCATGCCCTTGAGCGAATCCTGGAAGGCCTGGGCCGTGCCCTGGGACTTGGCGCTCACCGAGTCGGGCAACAGCGGCAGGCTGACGCGTTCCACGGCGGCCACGCCTTCGCTCAGGGCCACGCCGGGACGCAGGTTGTACGAGATGGTCACGGCCGGGAACTGGCCGTCATGGTTCACGGCGATGGGGCCCACGCCCGGGCTCATCTTGGCCACGGTGGACAGGGGCACCAGCTCGCCGCTGGAAGAGCGCACATACAGGCGCGTCAGGGCGTCGGGGTTGCGCTGGAAGTCTTTGCGCACCTCCACGAAGACCGTGTAGTCGTTGGTGGGCGCGTAGATGGTGGAGACTTCGCGCGAGCCGTAGGCCGTCTGCAGGGCCAGCTCGATCTGCCCGGCGCTGATGCCCAGGGCCGAGGCGCGGTTACGGTCGATGGTCACCCGGATCTCGGGGTTCTTGAGCTGGAGGTCGCTGTTGACGTCCTGGATCTCCGGCACCTGGCGCAGGGCGGCCTCCACCTTCTGGGCACATTCGAAGAGCTCCTGCATATTGGTACCGGTGAGGGTGTACTGGTACAGGGCCTTGGTGGAACGCCCGCCGATGTTGATGGCCGGCGGCACGCGCAGGAAGACCTGCATGGCCGGCGAGGTGTTGAGCTCGCGGCGCAGGCGCTGCACCACGGTCTGGATGTCCGGACGCTCGCCGTGGGGCTTGAGGTGGATCATGAGCGTGCCGTTGCTCATGCTCTGGCTGCTGCCCACGATACCCACCACGGAGTTGAAGTGGTCCACATGCGGGTTGTCGCGCAGCACCTGGTCCAGCTTGTGCTGGGCCTTGACCATGCCCTCGAAGGAGATGCCCTGCTCCGCCTCGGTGGTGGCCACGATAAAGCCCATGTCTTCGCTGGGCAAAAAGCCCTTGGGCACGATGACGCCCAGCCAGCCGGTGGCCAGCAGCAACAGGAGCGAGAAGATCAGCGTGGCGCGGCGGTGCCGCAGCACCACATCCAGAGAGCGGGCGTACTTGTCGGCCAGCCATTCGAAGGCGCGCTCCAGCTTGCCGTAGATGCCCTCATAGCCCACGCGGTGCTTGCTGCCCGAATGGCGCAGGAAGTAGGCGCAGAGCATGGGGGTCAGGGTCAGGGAGACCACGCCCGAGAACAGGATGGCCGTGATGATGACCACGGCGAACTCGTAGAACAGGCGGCCCACGATGCCGCCCATGAACAGCACGGGGATGAAGACCGCTGCCAGAGAGACCGTCATGGAAAGGATGGTGAAGCCGATCTCGCCCGAGCCGTCATAGGCCGCCGTGAGCGGGTCCTTGCCCATCTCCTGGTGGCGGACGATGTTCTCCAGCATGACGATGGCGTCGTCCACCACGAAGCCCACGGCCAGGGTAAGGGCCATGAGCGAAAGGTTGTCCAGGCTGAAGCCCATGGCCAGCATCACCGCGAAGGTGGAGATGACCGACATGGGCAGGGCCAGGCTGGGGATGATGGTGGCCGGCAGGTTGCGCAGGAACAGGAAGATGACCAGCACCACCAGGAAGACCGTCAGCACCAGGGTGAACTTCACCTCGGCCACGGACTCGCGGATGGATTCCGAACGGTCATAGAAGATCTCCAGCTTGACCGAGGGCGGCAGCTGGCGGGTAAGGCCGGGCAGCAGGGTCTTGATGTCGTCCACCACCTGCACGGTGTTGGCGCCGGGCTGGCGTTCCACGGCCAGCATGATGCAGGGCTTGCCGTCATCGCCCCAGGAAAGCTGCTTGTCCTGCTCTTCGCTGTCCACCACCTCGCCGATGTCCGCAAGGCGCACCGGCGCACCGTTGCGATAGGCCACCACCACGTCACGGAAGGCTTCGGCGTTTTCCAGCTGGCCCGAGGCCTTGATGGCGCTGGCACGCCGCTCCCCTTCCAGCGACCCCGTGGGCAGCTTGCTGTTGGCATTGCTCACGGCATCGGCCACCTCGTCGATGCCCAGCCCGCGGCTGGCCAGGGCGTCGGGGTCCACCCGCACGCGCACGGCGTATTTCTTCTGCCCGTAGATGACCACCTGGGCCACGCCGCTGACCATGGAAAGACGCTGCCCCACCAGGGTATCGGCATATTCGTTGAGCTCATACAACGGCAGGGTCGGCGAGCTCACGCGCAGGTAGAGGATGGGGAAGTCCGCCGGGTTGACCTTGCGGAAGCTGGGGTCCGCGGTCATGTCCGAAGGCAGGCGGCGCTGGGCCAGACCGATGGCGGCCTGCACGTCCAGGGCCGCGGCATCGATATTACGGTCCAGGGCGAACTGGATGGTGATGCGTGTTCGGCCCGTGGCATTGACGGACGAGATGGAGTCGATGCCCGCGATGGTGAAAAATTCCTTTTCCAGAGGCGTGGCCACGGAGGCGGCCATGGTCTCCGGGTCGGCGCCGGAAAGGTCGGCGCGCACCTGGATGGTGGGGAAGTCCACGTTGGGCAACTGGTTGACCGGCAAGTTCACGTAACTGGCAGCCCCGAAAAAGAGCATGCCCAGCATGATGAGTGCCGTGGCCACGGGTCGACGGATGAAAAGGGCAGCGATATTCATACGCTGCAGCATACCTGCCCGTCACGCAGGACACAAGCGGGCGAGCCTGTGGCCCGCCCGCGAAAATGTTGCGTCTGCAACAGTATTTTATTTGAGATTCAAGGGGATTATCCCCACAAAACGGCCCGGGATTTTTTTCTGCTAAAAACAGCCCGCCTGGCGCAGGAAAAGAAAGGCCCCCAGACCGATGCACAGGGCGCCGATGACCTTGCGCAAAAACGGTGCCGACACGCGCTGGGCCATGGCGATGCCGCCCAGCAGGCCCACCACCTGCACGGCGCACAGGGCGGGCAGCAGCATCCAGTCCACATGGCCGCCCATCATGTTGCCCATGCTGCCGGAAAACGAGGTGGCGATCTGATAGGGCATGGACAGGGCCACGGCATGGATGGGGGAATAGCCCACCAGCACCATCCAGGGGATGGAGGCCACAGGGCCGCCCGCACCGGTGAGCCCGGCCATGAAGCCCGTGGCGCCGCCGATGACCGCCCTGCCCTTCCAGCCCAGCCAGAAGGGGCTGCCCTTGCGGCCCGGTTTGGGCGGACGCAGGGTGCAGGCACCTGCAAAGACGATGATGACCGCCAGGATCATGACCAGCGGCCCGGCATCGATGCGGGCATTGACCAGCGCACCGGGCGCAGCACAGACGAAGCTGCCCAGGGCAAAGGGCACGGCCTCCATAAAACGGTAGTGCCCGTTCTTGTGATAGAGCCATGTCCCCACGAAGCCCGTGCCGATGAAGGAGGCCAGCGCCGTCCCCATGGCCGTGTGCGGCTCCAGACCGCTCATGAGGATGAGCACCGGCGGCACCAGGATGCCGCCCACCCCGGCCAGCCCCACAAGAAAGCCCACCAGCAGACATACCAGCAAAACAACGATCATCACGACCCCCGGATGTGCAAAAATCGATGCGGCACGCTGGCCGCACCTTCTATGCCTTATTCTCCTTTTCGGCCCTGCTGGCAAGATACGGCGCGAATGTTGCGCGGATGCGTCCCCAGCCTTCCCCGAGGCTCAAAATGCGTTGCATCCGTGCATCATAAAAAGGCAATAGATTCTTTTTACTGATAGTTTCCGCGTATCCCCGACAGAGCGCCCGCCCTGCAGGAGAGCACGGCAGGCGCGCCGTCCCGGCAAAGGGCATGAAAAAAGGCAGGGATCATACCCTGCCCGTATGACTTTAGGAAAGACCGCCCCCTGCCCCGCGGGGCTATGGCGCGCAAAGCCGGATCACTGCCATTCCGGGCCCTCCATGAGCCCGCAGGAACTCATGGCCGTGAACAGCACGATGCCCGCAGCCGTGGAAAGGTTGATGCTGCGCACGCTGTCCTTGAGCATGGGGATGCGTACCTTGTACGGGGAGCGCTTCAGGATCTCCGGCGGCAGGCCGCGCGTCTCGGGCCCGAAGACCAGGCAGTCGTCCGGCGCGAAGGCGAAGTGCTGCAAAGGCTCCCCGCCCCGGGCCGAGGTCAGCACACAGCGCGGCGGCGTACCGCCGTTCTCCGCCGTGGCCGCGGCCAGCCAGCTGTCCCAGTCCGGCCAGACATCCATGCGCACATGCGGCCAGTAATCCAGCCCGGCACGCTTGAGGTAGCGGTCTTCCAGCTTGAAGCCCAGCGGCTCGATGAGGTTGAGGTGGATGCCCGTGGAGGCGCACAGGCGCGCGATGTTGCCGGTATTGGGCGGGATCTCCGGCTCGAACAAGACGATCTTCATAGGATGGCGTCCCTTGTTGATGACGACGGTAACTAAAGTGTGGCGGGAAGAGGGCTTTGAAGGGGACCACTTCCTCGCGGCAGCGGTCTGCTGACGCTCCTCCCTGCCCGCCGGCCACGCGGAGGCGTCACGGGCATGGACAGAGATGCGGAGGCTCCCCCAAAACGAAGGGCCGTACCCGCTGGCGCCGGCCTTGCAGGCATGGGCAGCGGGCAGGGGACTCCCCTCCCCCAAAAACGATACGTACCGGCCGGGAGAAGCGTCCCGCCTAACCGGCGGTCCCCACCTGTCCGGTGATGCCCGGCACGGCCTGACAGCGCACGCGCATGTCACGCGAGGCCCGGCCGCTGTCGTCCAGCACGGCGAAGAGGTCTGCTTCCACCACCTCCACCCGGGCACCGGCAGCGTCATGGGCGGCCAGGCGTTCTTCCAGCAGGGCCACGGCACGTTCCTTCACGGTCTCCAGCGTGGCCGCACGCGGCAATTTTTCTTCCAGTTCCAGCGAAGGCACACGCAGCAGGGCACGGCCGCTGTCGGCGTAGACTTCCAGACCGGCGGTGGGCAGGGTCAGGGCCGCGCCCACCGCATTGGCCACCGGCGCGTGGGGCGGGCAGTCCACGGGCAGGGCCAGCCGTCCGGCCAGACGCTCGCGCAGACGTTCCGCCGGGCCGCCCACCAGCCAGACCCGCTCCGGCGCGATGTCGCGCAGGCCGCGCAGGGCCGCCAGCGTATAGACGGGACGGGCATTGACGCCGTCCACCAGCCCGCGCACGGCCGCCTCCACCTGATCGAGGGCATCGGCCACGGCCCGGGCGGCCAGGTCTTCGGGCTCCATGCCGTGCTCCCCGGCCAGGGCCGCCATGCCGCGCAGGGAGGCCGCCGCATCGCCGGAAAGGTTGCCGGGCCGCTCCCGGTCGCAGACGTTGAGGGCATCCAGCAGCGTGGGACGCGTGCCGCCGAACGCCATGGCCGGGCCTTCGCGCAGGGGACCGGTATGCACGCGGGCCTCAGCGCCCTGCCCTTCCACGCGCAGCAGGGAATCGCCGCCCACGCCGATGGACAGGGACGCCAGCGAACGCACCAGCGTCCGGCGGCCGCGCACGCTCATGCCGTCACGGTCCACCACCGGCGAGCCCTGGGCGAACAGGGCCACGTCCGTGGTGGTGCCGCCCACGTCCAGCAATACGGAGCAGGCATCTTCCGCCACGGCGGGACACAGGGCCAGAATGCCCATGACGCTGGCCGCCGGGCCGGACAGGACGGACTGCACGGGTTCCTGCCGGGCCAGGGCCGCCGGAACGGCCCCGCCGTCGGCCTTGAGCAGGCGCAGGGGGGCCCGGATGCCCGCTTCCTGCAGGCTCTGCTCCACGGCGGTCAAAAAGCCGTCCACGATGCGGGCCACGGCGGCATTGTAATAGGCCGTGGCGATGCGGCGCGGGAAATTGAGTTCGCCGGACAGGCTGTGTCCGCACACGGGCGTGAGCCCGGCAGCGCGCACCACGTCGGCCATGGCCAGCTCATGCGCGGCATTGCGGGGCGAGAACTTGCCCACGCAGGCCACGGCCCGCACGCCCTTCTTTTTCCAGGCGGCGCAGGCGTCGGCCAGGGGGCGGGTATCCAGCGGCGTCACTTCCACGCCGCGATGGTCCAGACCGCCGGGCAGGATGCAGACGTCGTCCCCGATGGCGAAACGGGCGGGCGCCAGACCAGGCCCGGCGCTCAGCGCCAGGGCCACGCGGTCGGCCCGGCCCTGCACCAGGGCGTTGACGGCCAGGGTGGTGCCCACGGTCACCCGGTCCGCGGCACGCAGGCGCGCCGGGCCCTCGGGGCCGAATTTTTCTTCCAGAGCCTTTTCCAGAGCGGCCAGTGCCGCACGCACCGAAGAGGGCAGATCTTCGTGGCAGGTGGGCGCCTTGGCCCCGGCCAGGATGCCTTCCGGCCCGCAAAGCACGGCATCGGTATGCGTGCCGCCCGCATCGATCCCCAGAAACGTCTGCGCTGTCATGCTGCCTCCACAGGCATCGCTGCCTGAAATGTTTGTCTGCTGGGTTGTAAACTTTCGTCCCGCCACTGACAAGCAAGGCCCGTCCACTGCCCTGACGGGGGGAATCCCCGGCCCGGCATACCGGGAGGGGCCGGAAAGACCGCCGGAGGATGCCCAACTGCCGCCGGGATGCAGGAAAGCGGCCCGGGATGCCCCGCCGGAAGGGTGCCGGAGCTCTCCTCTCTGCGGCACGGCAGCCCGCGCCCGGTAGCGGGCTCCCGCCTCTTCCCGTTGCGGGCAGCGCATCTTCCTGCCCGCGGACGCTTGCCATACGCGGCGCTTTCCAGTAAATTTTTACCCTTCGGACAGGCCCCGCCGCGCGCGGAAGATCCGGCCTGGCCAATATCGCGGAATATATTGAGGAATGTATCATGCAAACGACCGATTTCATCTGGTTTGACGGCAAAATGGTCCCCTGGGCCGACGCCCAGGTTCACGTTCTCACCCATGCCCTGCATTACGGCAGCGCCGTTTTCGAAGGCATCCGCGCCTATGCCTGTGCTGACGGCACTTCCGCCGTTTTCCGCCTGAAGGAACACAGCCAGCGCCTACTCAATTCCGCGAAGATCCTGCGTCTGAACATTCCCTACACCGTCGACGAGATCAGCCAGGGCATCCTGGATACCCTGAAGGCCAACAAGATGAAGGAAGGCTACATCCGTCCCCTGTCCTTCGTGGGTGATGGCGAAATGGGCGTCTACCCCGGCAACAACAAGGTCCACACCATCATCGCCGTGTGGCCCTGGGGCGCCTACCTCGGCCCCGAAGCCCTGGAAATGGGCATCCGCGCCAAGACCAGCTCCTTCGCCCGCATGCACGTCAACACCCTGATGAGCAAGGCCAAGGCCGCCGGCAACTACGTGAACTCCATCCTGGCCAAGATCGAAGCCAAGGAAGACGGCTACGACGAAGCCGTGATGCTGGACACCAACGGTTTCGTTTCCGAAGCCACCGGTGAAAACATCTTCATCGTGCGTGACGGCATCATCAAGACCACGCCCTGGACCTCCATCCTGGGCGGCATCACCCGTGACTCCGTCATGAAGGTGGCCCGCGACCTGGGCTACACCGTGGAAGAACAGCAGTTCACCCGCGACGAGCTGTACATCGCCGACGAAGCCTTCTTCACCGGTACCGCCGCCGAGATCACGCCCATCCGCGAAGTGGACAACCGCACCATCGGCGCCGGCCATGCCGGTCCTGTGACCAAGCACCTGCAGAAGGAATACTTCGGCGTGGTCAAGGGCCAGAACGCCAAGTACGCCGACTGGCTGAGCCACTACACGTTCTAGCACTCTCTTCCGGCGCGCCTGTAACCTTCAGGGGGACAGGCGCGCCCTGCCGTTTTTTTCATGAAGCACCTCTCCCTCGCCGCAAAATACCGCCCCCAGACCTTTGCCCAGGTCGCCGGACAGGACATGGTCAAGGCCGTGCTCTCCCGTGCCGCCGCCGAAGACCGGGTCGCCGCCGCCTATCTGCTCAGCGGCACGCGCGGCGTGGGCAAGACCACCATCGCCCGCATCTTCGCCAAGGCCCTCAACTGCCGCCATGCGCCGGGCCCCGAGCCCTGCAACCAGTGCGACCAGTGCCGCAAGATCACCCAGGGCAGCCATGTGGACGTCACCGAGATCGACGGCGCCTCCAACAACAGTGTGGAAGACGCCCGCGCCCTGCGCGAGAACATCGGCTACGCCCCCATGGAGGGCCGCTACAAGGTCTTCATCATCGACGAAGCCCACATGCTCTCGCGCAGCGCCTTCAATGCCCTGCTCAAGACGCTGGAGGAGCCGCCCGCGCGCGTGGTCTTCATCTTCGCCACCACCGAGGCGCACAAGTTCCCCATCACCATCGTCAGCCGCTGCCAGCATTTCGTCTTCCGGCATCTGGGCGAGGACGCCCTCGTGCAGCACCTTTCCCAGGTCCTGAACAAGGAGAACGTCCCCTTCGAGGAAGGCGCCGTGCGCCTCATCGCGCGCCGGGCCGCGGGCAGCGTGCGCGACAGCATGTCCCTTTTGGACCAGACCCTGGCCCTGGGCGGCGACAACCTCACCAGCGCCGTGACCCGCGAAGTGCTGGGACTGGCCGGACAGGAACTGTTCGCCGACCTCTTCGACGCCCTCCATGCCCGGGACTGCGCCGCCGTCTCCCAGCTGTGCGCCAGCCTGTTCCGCCAGGGGGTGGACATCGGATTTTTCGTGCGCGAGCTGGCCGGACATCTGCGCGACCTGTTCCTGCTGCGGCAGGGCGGCGAGGCCGTGGCGCCCACTTTGGGCCTGCCCGGCGAGGAGATCCTTTTCTGGCAGGGCCTGGCCCCGCGCTTCTCCGCAGGACACCTGCACGCCGCCTGGCAGATGGTACTGGACGCCCAGCGCGGCATCGTGCAGAATCCCGAGCCGGCCGCGGCCCTGGAGCTGTTGCTGCTCAACCTGGCCCTGCTGCCGCAGCTGCTGCCTTTGGAGCGCATGGACAGCGTCCCGGCACCGTCCGCGCCCGTACAGGGGCATCCCGCTCACGACAGGCAGGAAGGCAGCCCCCTCCCGCCCCGGGACATGGGCCATGCCGCACCTGTCCGGGCCCCGGCGACCCGCGCCCGTGAACACGGGACCCCGGCGGAAAAGAGCGCCGCTGCCGGCAGCAGCGAACCCGCTCCCGAGCCTGCGCCCTCCCGGCAGCCCGGAAGTTGCGCCCGGCCCCAGCGGGAAATGCCCGCGGGACAGACAGCCCGTCCCGCGCGGGTGACGGAAACCTCGGCCCCGAAAACCGCCCAGCCCCGACCCGAGGCCCCGGAACATCCGGAGCATGTGGGGCCCAGCGAAGCGGGCATGATCGAAGCTGACGACATCCCGGCCGCCGCGCCGGTGGAACCTGCCCGGCCCGCAGCTCCGGCCGCCCCTGTGGCACCGGCCGCGACGACGGCCCCCGTGCCTCCGGCAGCACCTGCCGTGGAGGCGCGTCCGGCAGCCCCTGCGGCTGCGGAAGGCTTCCGTCCCGACTGGCAGGCCTTTTGTGATTTCTGCGCCCAGCGTCTGGAAAAGGGCGAGGCCGCGCCGCAGCTCCATCTGCTGCGCCAGTTGCGCGCCAGCTGGGAAGCGGACTGCCTGCGCCTGACTCCGCGGGCCGAGACCCTGCTGCATCAGACCGAGAAGCAGCGGCCCCAGCTGGAACAGGCCCTGGCGGCCTGGGGCGCCGGGCATCTGCACCTGGAGTTCGTGGCCCCGCGTCAGGCCCGTACCGAGGCGGAACTGATAGAAGAATTTCGGAACAGGCCCGAGATGCAGGCCTGCCTCCGTCTGCTCAACGCCAATATCGAACATTGTACCGAATCCAACCAAGGAGATACCCATGCGTAACATGAACGATATCCTGCGCCAGGCGCAGGTCATGCAGAACAAGCTGGCCAAGCTGCAGAACGAACTCAACGAACGCACCTACGAAGCCAGCAGCGGCGGCGGCATGGTCAAGGCCGTGGTCTCCGGCAAGCAGGAACTGCGCGGCCTCACCATCGACCCCAAGGCCCTGGAAGGCGGCGACGTGGAAATGCTGCAGGACCTCATCATGGCTGCCGTCAATGAAGCCGGCCGCATCGCCCGCGAGACCCTGGACCGCGAGATGAGCGCCATCTCCGGCGGCATCCGCCTTCCCGGCGTGTTCTAGGCCATGCACAGCCAGATTCCCGAACCGCTGCGCGCCCTGGTGGAACAGCTGGCGCGCCTGCCCGGGCTTGGCCCCAAGTCGGCCATGCGCGTGGCCATGACCCTGCTCAAGTGGCCCGAGGCCGAGACCCGGCGCCTGGGCAAGGGCATCCACGACCTGCGGGACAATCTGCACCTGTGTTCGCGCTGCGGCGGCCTTTCGGCCACCGATCCCTGTGACATCTGCAAGGACGAGAACCGCTCCCGGGACACGCTCTGCCTGGTCAACGAGTGGGACAGCATGCTGACCCTGGACGAAGGCGGCTTCTATCACGGCCAGTACATGATCCTCGGCGGCCTGCTGGCCCCGCTGGCCAACATGGACAGCGACAGCCTCGACCTCGACCGCCTCATCTCCCGGCTGGAGGAAGGCGAGATCCACGAGCTCATCCTGGCCCTGGGGGCCACCATCGATGCGGAGAACACGGCGTCGTTCATCAGGAACCTCGTCCGCAAGCGTTTCCCGCACATCAGAGTGTCGCGTCTGGCCCAGGGCATCCCCCTGGGCGCGGAGGTCAAATACATGGACCGGGAGACATTGCGCCAGTCCCTGCAATACCGGCAGGATATCTAGCGCGTCCCGGCAATTTCCAGACGGGAAAGGGAGCCTTGCCCAAGGCGCCCTTTCTTTTTTTCATGCCCGGGAACGGCGGCGGCCCGTCCGCCCCTGTCCCGGCACGGGGATCTTCCCGCAGGGACGGCCAGCGCCGTCCCCTCCTTCCCGCACATACCGGGAAGGCGTCTTCATCACGCCGTCATGTACGCATGTCCGATGGCTGCCGTTCCGGGGGGCGCGGCAGGCCGCAGGGATGCCGTTTTGCGGTGTGTTCCGTGGACCTTTCGCCTTACAGCCCCCCGCCGGTCATACCGACGGCCCCGGATGCCACGCCCGGCCTTTTGCCGAGAGTCTTGGCCAACGGGCACGGCCTGCGGCCCCATCCGGTCGCGCGTTGCTGTCGATGCCCGTAGTGGCCTCGCGGCCAACGGGCACGGCCTGCGGCCCCATCCGGTCGCGCGTTGCTGTCGATGCCCG
>ERZ827088.3826-NODE-3826-length-13330-cov-7.565122_pt1 | contig 13330 bp, 11 predicted proteins | sample MGYA00519922_ERZ827088 | MGnify/ENA primary metagenome ERZ827088 (study PRJEB31778, sample SAMEA3449254) | human gut metagenome | biome: human gut; feature: human-associated habitat; material: faeces | place: United Kingdom | collected 2010/2012 ... | reverse complement strand
TTTATTATACCTCTTTCCCGACCTTTTGGCTGTTCTTTCTTTGTGCGGGATTGCCCTAAACACAAAGACAACCGAAATAACGAATCCGGCAGCAACACCGCTCCTGATAGATGAAGATTTTACGGTACATGTTGGTACAGCAACGGGATTTGGCGGCGGCGAAGTGACAGCAAGAGTGATCCTGCGGCAGCCTATTATGCAAGGGGGAAAAGATACCATTGCATGGTTGTTTATTGATGCGTCCACGCAAACACCCGGAATGGGGACAAAATGTGCGGAGGATGGCGACTTCAAGTGGCAATTCCTCGATAAAAGTGGCCCGTTTATCCTCGGTGAGAATGCGGATGCACTAACTGGTGCGACTGTTACCTCAACGGCGGTGGTAGAAGCTATCAATGCGGCATTGAGTGCACCGGCAACTGCGGAAAAGGCTACATGGGTTTCTGTACAGGCGTTTGGCGGTGAATACATCGGCGTGGGCGTAACGGATGAAAACGGCGTGATCACCTCTTTTACGATTGATGCTTCCTCCCAAACACCGGGCTTAGGGCAAGAATGCGCAAGCGCAGCATTCACAAGCCAATTCATTGGCAAGAAAGCACCATTCGTGCTGAATGAAAACATTGACGCGGTAACAAGCGCAACCATCACATCACAGGCGGTTGTAGATGCGGTGAACAGCATCTATGGATATTAAGGAAAGGAAGGAACCCCACATGAAACGACTCATAGCATTACTCCTTGGCATCGTGCTGCTGCTGACAGCCGTGCCTGCTTTGGCGGACGAGGAAACCGACGACTTGAACGAAATTGCGCGCAAGGTGGAGGAAGAATACCTTCTGCCGTTGAGCGAGGGCAAAGGCGCAAAAACCGAAGTTTTGGAAGTCTGCTTGGAAATGCTGAAAGATGCGAAAGGCGGCCCGAAGAAAAAGCCGCTGGAGTTGTACTGCAGGGTTCTGCTGGCCATTGAAAATGGTGAGTTTGAAGATGCAAAACATACGATGTATGTGCTGAACTCAAAGTCCATGAAGGACACATTTGACAAAGCATTCGTTGAAAAGAGCGGCGGCGAGACGGAAACTTCGCTGATGACGGTTGATACCCTGTCCCTCTATTTGGAGGGGCGCGAAGCCGAGAACAACAACGAGCGTGATTTAGCGCTGGCAGCGTATGACCAGTGCTATAACAGCGCGGACGTTTCGTACCGTGTCACAAGGATTGAAGACGAGCAATACAGCGAAGCAACTGATTTGTGGATAGCTGGAAATTATGACACGGCAAAAAAGCTGCTGAAAGCACTGGCAGAGCGTCAACATGCGGAAGCCATTGCAGCATTGAGAGAATGGGCTACCCCCGAACCGACGGCAAAATCGAATGCCAGCGCCAATGCAACGCCGAAGCCCACTGCCACCCCCAAGCCTACCCAGAAAACCACCGCAAAGCCCACGACCGCATCCAAGGCTTCCGTCTCCATCACCCTCCAGCTGAACCGCGCGGGCATCAACTCCGTTGACCTCTCGTGGACGTGCGGTACGTCCGGCGTGACGTACGAAGTGCAGCGCAAGGGCGACAGCAGCAGCTCGTGGACGACGCTGGCAACCATCAGCAGCAAGAGCTACACGGACAACAGCGCACAGGCAGGCACGAAGTACACATACCGCATCGTGGCGCAATCGGCGATCGGCACGTCGAACGAAGTCAGCGTGACGACGCTGCAAAATTCCACTCCTACGCCCAAGCCCAAGACGTGGGGCAGCTGGAGCAGCTGGTCGACGAACCCGGTCGGTGCGAGCAGTACACGTCAGGTGGAAACGAAGGTGGAAACGCAGTACAGCTCGGTGCCGGTGTACAACTATTCCCGCTGGTACTACTACAACACGTCGTGGGGACAGTGGACGCACTCGTATACACAGTACACAGGTTCGAATTACAAATCCGGTTCAGGCGAATGGCAGTACAAAACAACCAGTCAGCCGCTGGCGAAGGTCAACAAGATTGACGGCCGTCAGCAGTACAACGGCGGCTGGTGGAATGAGTCAATCAGCTACAAGCAGGAGAGCTATCAGGTGACGTATTACCGTTACCGTGATCTCAAATAAAAACGAAAAGAAAGGTGGAACTTGACGATGAAACGAATCTTGGCATTGCTGCTGGGCATCGTGCTGCTGATGGCGGCCGTGCCCGCCGTACCCGCCTTGGCGGACGAGGAAACCGACGACTTGAACGAAATTGCGCGCAAGGTGGAGGAAGAATACCTTCTGCCGTTGAGCGAGGGCAAAGGCGCAAAAACCGAAGTTTTGGAAGTCTGCTTGGAAATGCTGAAAGATGCGAAAGGCGGCCCGAAGAAAAAGCCGCTGGAGTTGTACTGCAGGGTTCTGCTGGCCATTGAAAATGGTGAGTTTGAAGATGCAAAACATACGATGTATGTGCTGAACTCAAAGTCCATGAAGGACACATTTGACAAAGCATTCGTTGAAAAGAGCGGCGGCGAGACGGAAACTTCGCTGATGACGGTTGATACCCTGTCCCTCTATTTGGAGGGGCGCGAAGCCGAGAACAACAACGAGCGTGATTTAGCGCTGGCAGCGTATGACCAGTGCTATAACAGCGCGGACGTTTCGTACCGTGTCACAAGGATTGAAGACGAGCAATACAGCGAAGCAACTGATTTGTGGATAGCTGGAAATTATGACACGGCAAAAAAGCTGCTGAAAGCACTGGCAGAGCGTCAACATGCGGAAGCCATTGCAGCATTGAGAGAATGGGCTACCCCCGAACCGACGGCAAAATCGAATGCCAGCGCCAATGCAACGCCGAAGCCCACTGCCACCCCCAAGCCTACCCAGAAAACCACCGCAAAGCCCACGACCGCATCCAAGGCTTCCGTCTCCATCACCCTCCAGCTGAACCGCGCGGGCATCAACTCCGTTGACCTCTCGTGGACGTGCGGTACGTCCGGCGTGACGTACGAAGTCCAGCGCAAAGGTGGCAGCAGCAACTCGTGGACGACGCTGGCGACTACCAGCAGCAAGAGCTACACGGACAACAGCACGAAGGCAGGCACGAAGTACACATACCGCATCGTGGCGCAATCGGCGAGCGGTACGTCGAACGAAATCAGCGTGACGACGCTGCAAAATTCTACCCCCACGCCTAAGCCTGTAACGCCTAAGCCTGTAACGCCTAAGCCCGTGACGCCTAAGCCTGTGACACAGCCGCCCAAGACGTGGGGCAGCTGGAGCAGCTGGTCGACGAACCCGGTCAGTGCGAGCAGCACCCGCCAGGTGGAAACGAAGGTGGAAACCGAGTACTACTCTGTGACGGTGTACCACTATTCCCGCTGGAAGTACTACAACACGGGCTACAACATGTGGTATTACTCCTATGCACAGTATACGGGTTCTAATTACAAATCCGGTTCGGGCGAATGGCAGTACAAGACAACCTATGAGCCGCTGTCGACGAATGGTTCTGCGGATGGTCACACGCGCTATGTGGACTACTGGTGGAATCAGACAACCGGCACGGAGCAGAAGAGCCGTCAGGTGACGTATTACCGTTACCGCGACTACAAATAATCCCCAAAGCGGGCAGGCACATACGCCTGCCCGTTTTTTGCGTCGTTCTTTTTTCGGAATGGCTGCTGAATTGCTTGAAAAAATGGAAATAAAGGTGTATAATGAAAGCAGAATGATGTTCTCCGGTGAACGGCGCGCTGCTTGAAAGAGAAGGTCTGACATCGGACGATAAAAAGGAGGAATTATCATGGCAGTGAATTTGAAGAAGGGTCAGAAGGTTGATTTGACGAAGGGCAATCCCGGCTTGAGCAAAATCATGGTCGGCTTGGGCTGGGACGTGAACCGCTATGACGGCGGACATGACTTTGACTTGGATGCCTCTGCATTTCTGCTGGGCGGAAATGGCAAGGTTGCGAACGATTCGAACTTCGTGTTTTACAGCAACCCGGCTGATCCATCCGGCGCGGTGCGGTACGGCGGCGACAACAGAACCGGCGCTGGGGAGGGCGACGACGAGACGATTTTCGTTGACCTCGCCACTGTTCCGGCAAACGTGGAGAAGATTGACTTCACCGTGACCATCTACGACGCCGCCGAGCGCCGCCAGAACTTCGGGCAGGTCAGCAATGCGTACGTCCGCGTTGTGGATGAATCCACGGGTATGGAACTGATTCGCTACGATTTGGAGGAGGATTTCTCCATTGAAACGGCGATTGTTGTTGCGGAAATCTACCGCCACAACGGTGAATGGAAGTTCAATGCCATCGGCAGCGGTTTCCAGGGCGGACTCGAAGCCCTCTGCATCAACTTCGGCGTGAATGTATAACGGTGCGGAAATAACCTGACAGAGGAAGAGACGTACCCCGTTTCCTCCTCTTTTTTTCAAAATACAGCACGTCTGCGGAGGAAAATAGGAGCATGAAGAACAGCAAACGCCTTCGGATTAGTTACAACGCCCCCGCTATCTTGTCCTTTGTCCTGATTTGCTTTGCGGTGCAGCTGCTGAATGTCCTGACAAAAGGGGCAAGCAATCGGGCTGTGTTCAGCGTCTATCGTTCCTCGTTTCTTGATCCGCTGGCGTATCTGCGCTGCGTCTGCCACGTCTTCGGCCACGCAAACTGGAATCACCTGATGGGCAACATGATGTATATCCTGATTCTGGGGCCGATGCTGGAGGAAAAGTACGGCACGTCCAACATGGTGTTCATCATGCTGGTGACGGCGCTGGCGACGGGGCTTGCGAACCTGATTTTCTTCCCGAACATTCGCCTGCTGGGGGCGAGCGGCATCGTCTTCGCGATGATTCTGCTCTCATCCATTACCATCACGGAGGAGCATACGATTCCGCTTTCGTTCATTCTTGTTGCCGCGATTTACATCGGGCAGCAGGCGTATCAAGGGCTTTTCACGGCGGATAACATCTCGCAGATGGCGCATATCGTGGGCGGCATGATCGGCTCGGTGCTGGGATTTGTGATGAACAAGTATAAAATGAGCCGTTATGAACGAGGCAGCCATGGCTAACAGAATCAACGCAAGCAATCTTTCTGATTTGCTCCTTCCCATGCGCCAAAGAGGAAATGCGCCGGGGGTATACTTTGTGCGCCTGTGCCAATGGAGCCCGGAAATCAAGAATTTTCTCTGGCGCTACCACGAAGCGGCGCGCGCAAAGGGCGTTATCATTGAGGGGCAAATCGGCAATCCGGATGAGCGGCAGCTGAGTTACCTGACGGAAATGCTGGGCAGTGCGTTTGAACCGAATCCGGCGTTCATTACCCAAGCGCTGCAAAAGTGGATGCCGCGCATGAGTCAGGCAAATCGCGTTTCGTTTGCCGAAGCAATGTGCGACCAGATGGATGAATTGAAGCGGAAGGGAAAAACGGACAGCATCATCCGAAACATCTACATGAAGGTGATGTGCTGGCTGTACTACAAATTCGAGCGCCTGATGCCCTTTCTGGGCGACGACAATCCGCCCCGTATTCTCTACGAATGCAATGCGGTTACGGCGCATGAGCTGATTCTCCTGCGCATTTTGTCGATGATGGGGACGGACATACTGCTGCTGGAGCCGCAGGGCGACGCGGCGTACTTGAAACAGGATGCAGCCTCGGCATGGTCGCAGCTGCTGATTGTGCAGGGGATGCCCTTCGCGAAGGATTTCACACTCAAGCAGTTCCGCAAGGAAATGGCGGCAGCAGCGGCGGGAAATATGCGCCCGCCGTCGCAGCCTGCGCCGCGCCCGGTGGCATCCGCGCAGCCGATGCGCCAGCCGGCCCCCGCTGTGCCGCGTCCGGCGATAGCGCCGAACCAGCTGATGCGGACAACGCCACCCGCTGTGCCGCAGCGGCGCGACCCCGAAACATACTTCCCGAAGCCGTCGCGGATGGCGTGCACGAATGCGTGGATGAAGGAAGCATCCTATGAGGAAATCCTGACCCCCATTGCGGAACGCGGCGACGACTTCCGCCTGTTCTACCATGCGTTCATCCGCTTAAAAGGCGTGCCGGACAAGCAGACGTACATCAGCGACCTGTTCCAGTTTTACCAGAAGTTCCGCAGCACGGGGCGCAGAATCGCCATTGTCGACGACGGATTATCCCTGCCCGGCCCGGAGGAAGCGGCGCAAATCCGCCGTCACCCGTACCGCTCGCAGGAGGAGCTGATAATCGACATTGCCGGGAATCTGCCCGCGTGTGCGAATGTGGAGCTGCAGCGGCTGATGCAGCAGGCGTTCGTCCGGACGATGATGGCGGCGGCAAAAGCCGAACCGAACCTGAATCGCCTCCTGATTTCCGCCGTGTATCTGCTTTGCTGGATTCGGCAGTATCAGGCGGCGCTGTTTCAGGGCTACAAGGGCAGCGAAATTCCGTGCTTTGTGCTGATGGGCGGGTGCAGAAATCAGCATGACGCGCTGTTTGTGCAGTACCTTGCCCAGCTCCCCGTGGATATCCTGATTCTCGCGTGCGATTTGAGCCGCCCGTGCACCGTGCAGAGCGAACAGCTGCTGGAATTGACGGGCAAGGACTCCATGCCCGTGCCGAAATTCCCGCGTGACGGCGGCAGCGTGCAGATGCGTACAATGGCCTCGAACGCCGAGCAGGACTTAACGTCGATTCTCTACACCGATTCGGGGATTTACCGCAATCGGCAGTTCTCGCGGGCGGACGCGATTACGCTGCAAACCACCTACGACGAGGTGTTCATCCTCTGGGGTCAGGAACTCAAATACCGCGCGAATTTCAGCACGGTGAATCAAGTGGTCAACATGCCCGTGGTGTATGCAAAGGCTTCCGGCGTGGAGGATGGCAAGGTGGAGGCATACTGGCAGAAAATCAAACTTCTGCTGGGAGATGACACGATGCTGATTCCCTCGCTGCCCTACGTTGTAACCGGCGCAGCCAACCAGTTTCAGCCGCTGGCGGTGAAAACGCTGCGAAACGGCAGGCTGAAGCGCGAGGAAATCAAGGCAGACCGCCAATATCCGTTCGCTCTGCTGCGCGAAGAACTGCAGGAGCATATGTTTGACAAGGTGCAGCTGATGCTGGATGAGCGGATAATCAAAGGCACGTTCACCAACGGCACGGAATACACGGTGCTGGCGACGGTGCTGAACATGAACCGCGATATCGTCCGGCGGCTGCAAAGTTTCGATTTTACGAAGAAGAATCCCAAGATGGTCGTGTTGTGTACGGGCGAGCAGCCGTGTTCGCTGGAGGATGCAATCCTGATGACCTTCCTGAATCTGGTGGGCTTTGACATTGCGCTCTTTGTCCCGACCGGGTATCAGACGATTGAGCGCTACCTCAATGGGAATTATCCGGTGGAGCACCAAATCGGCGAATACGTCTACGATTTGCAAGTGCCGGATTTTAACGCACTGACCCCAGTCAAACGTTCGTGGCTTGAAAACATACTGAAAAGAGGTAACTGACAATGGCAATGAATTTCAACCGTCCCGCAGGCGCACCGACCACGGCCGTCGCCGCCAAGCCGGAAACGGCGCTGATGGAAGTGCAGCCCTATGACATCATTGCGGATCAGCAGGCGACGCAGAAGCAGCTTGCGCATTCGCCTGAAATCGAGTCGCTGACCGCCAGCATCGACGTCAACGACTTGAACACGATTGTTACCTTCGGCAACCACTCGGCGGAAGAAATCTCCAAGGCATCGGATGTTGTCCTGCGCAGCATGAACATGAGCCAGCTGGATGAATCCAGCAAGATGCTCAATTCGCTGGCGAAAATCATGGATCAGTTTGATATCAACGAGATTCGTGACAACCCGTCGCTGTTTGGCAAGCTGTTCGGAAACCTGCGCAAGCAGCTGGACAAGATTCTGGCGAAGTACAACACGATGGGCAACGAGGTGGACAAAATCTACGTCCAGCTGAAGCAGTATGAAGGGGAAATCAAGCAGTCGAATCAAAAGCTGGAGACGATGTTCCAAGCCAACGTGGGCTACTTCCACGAGCTGGAGAAGTACATTGTCGCGGGCGATCAGGGCTGTCAGGAAATTCAGAACTACATGACCCAGCTTCAGCAGCAGATGGAAGCAACGGGCGACCAGTCCATCACGTTTGAACTGCAGTCGCTTCAGCAGGCGCTGGCGATGCTGGAGCAGCGCACGCAGGACCTGCGCACGGCGGAGAGCGTTGCTTTGCAGTCCATCCCCATGATTAAGACGATCCAGTTCAGCAACATGAACCTTGTCCGCAAGATTAACTCGGCGTTTATCGTCACGCTGCCTGTCTTTAAGCAGGCGCTTGCGCAGGCGATTATGCTCAAGCGGCAGAAGATTCAGGCGGATGCTATTTCCGCACTGGATGAGCGGACGAACGAAATGCTGCTGAAGAACGCCCGCAACACGGTGGAGCAGGCGAAAATCACCACGCGCCTTGCCTCTGGCAGTTCTATCAAGGCGGATACGCTGGAAACCACTTGGCGCACCATTATGACGGGGCTGGACGAAACGAAGAAGATTCAGGAGAGCGCCCGCACGCAGCGCGCGCAGGATCAGGCGAAGCTGGAAGCCATCAAGAAGGACTTCATGTCCCGCTATAACATGCCCAACAGATAAGGAATAAAGCAAATGAGAAAACTATTTGCGCTTATCCTGATTCTGGGTGTGTTGGCGTGTGCGCTGGGCTTCTATGCCGCTGATACGTTTGAAACCAGCGACTACTACCGTGTGCTGAACCCCGTTTTCCGCACTGCCGTGGGTCACGACATTGACCCTGACACGGTGAAGGACGTGATGGCGATTCATGTGGATGGCAACCTGCCCGGTGTCGGTGAATTTAACTTCTCGCTGAATGCCCTGATTGATGGCGGCGTTGATTTGCCGGGATTAGGGCATGTCTCGCTGTCCGATTTGCTGGGGAAGGAACTGAACTTCGGCCAGCGCCTGCAGGCGAAAGCGGTGATTGCCGGATACGGCTGGAGCCACGAGCTCAAGCTGTATGGCGGCATTGCGGCAGGCGTGATGGCGTTCCTGCTGATTGGAACGCACCGCCCGAAGCGCAGAAGGTAATCCGGCTATATATTAAAACCCCATACAGGGTGCGCAAATGCCCTGTATGGGGTTTCAATTGTCATGATATTATTTTAGCCAGTCCGCAAATTCTTCCTGCGACTGCCCGTCAATCGTCAGAAACGTGCACGTCGGATGCCCAGCATCGAGGTACGCCTGGTCACTGCCCGGCAGCGGTGGATCCTGCTTCATTGGGGAGAGCCAGAAGTACGTCTGCTTGCGCGGACTGATGCGCTGCTCGTAGCTGTCGCGGTAGCCGGCGCGGTTCAGCGGGCACAGCACCTGACTTTTCAGCTCCGCGCGGGGAATCGGCGGCGCGTTCAGGTTGCACACCGTCAGTTCCGGCGCGCCGCGCGTGACCAGCTTCTCCGCCATCTCTACGGCCCAGTCGGACAGGTACGCCAGCGTGTCGTGCGGCGTCTGCTTCTCGGCGGATACGGCAATGCCCGGCTTGCGCAGGAATGTCGCTTCCCGTGCCGCACCGACGGTTCCGGACACATACACCGACATGCCGACGTTGTAGCCCAAATTGATGCCGCTGATGACGGCATCCGCATCCGGCGCAAGGTTCATTGCTCCGATGCGGCAGCTGTCCACCGGCGTACCGAAAATTGCCCACGCTTCATCCGCATCGGGCACTTCGCGCTTCTCCGCCAGAATCGGCTGCTCGATGCTGAATGCGTGCGCCTTTGCGCTCTGCTGCGTCGCTGGCACGCAGACCGTCACCCGATGCCCGGCACGCTTGACCGCCTGCGTCAGAATCGGCAGAAACGGGCTGTTGATGCCGTCATCGTTCACAATCAGAAAGTGCATGGTTATTCTCCTTCCGCAGGGGTCAGCGCGACCAAGAGCGTCTGCATGTTCTCGCGCATCCGATCCTCATAGTAGGTCAGCGGCACGTCGGTTTCCGGGCCGGTCACAACGGGGTCAAGCGTGTAAATCGGCGCGCCCGTCTCGCGGGAAATCGTCTGCGCCGCCATATCATCGTACTGCGGCTCGGTGAACAGCGGCGGATTGTTCAGCTCACGGATAGTGCGCACCAGCTCCGCCAATTGCGCGGGGGACAGCGCGTCGCCCGGCTCGTGGTTGACGACGGCGGCGACTGTCAAGCCATACGCCCGCGCAAAATACGGGAATGCCTCGTGGAAGGTGACGATGTTCTTGTTCGGCACGGCTGCAAGGGTGGCTTTCAGCTCCTCATCCAGCGCCGTCAAGCGCGACACATAATCCGCGCGGTTTTGCCCAATCTGCGCTTCGTACTGCGGCATGGCGCTGATAAGCCCGTCTGCCAGATTGTCCACCATCTGGATGGCGTTCTGCGCATCAAGCCAGATATGGGCGTTCGCTTCGCCCGCGTGGTGATGCCCGTGGTCGTCGGCGTCTTCCTCCTCGTGGTCATGGTCATGGTCGTCCACATACTCGTCCATGCCGTCCTCGGTCAGCAGCGTGATGCCGGCGGACGCATCCACCACGGGCAGCTTCGGGAACGTGTCCATCACGCGGGTGAGGTAGCTTTCCATGCCCGCGCCGTTGATGAGAAATACATCCGCCTTGTTCAGCACCTTCATATCGCCGGTGGAAAGCTGATAATCATGCAGACAGCCGGTGTTCGGTGCGGCGAGGTTGCGGATGGTGATGCCGTCGATGCCCTGCGTGAGGTTGAGGGCGAAGAGGTAGATGGGATAGAACGACGTGACGACGGTTTCCGCCGCCGCGAAGGAGGGGGAGAGAAAGATGAGTAGCGTCAAAAGGGCTGCAAGCAGCTTTTTGGTTTTCATGTGATGATGATTCCTTCCTAAAACAGTGGTTGATTGGGGGATGCAGCGGATACCTGCGGCGCATTTTCCCGAAGGATTCGTTCCAGCAGCGCTTTTTCCGCCGATGACAGCGGGTAAAATTGCATCAGCGTCCGCATAGCGCACAGGCTGCCGGAGGTCATGGCGAACGCCATCAGCGTGTCCTTCGGCATTCCGGTTGTGCCGAGGGATTCAAAGAGGACGGCAAGCAGCTCATCCGCCAGCAGGGGAAACTCCTCCATGCGGAAACGGCGGGTTCGTCCGTCCGGCATGGAAACGCGCATCTGCGGGCCGAGAATGGCGTATAAATCGCGGAACAAGCCATCGCGAAGCGCTTCGCACAAGGCGGAAAGGTCGTCGCCCACGCGGTAGTGCCGCAGCCGTTCTGCCGCATGTGTTCCGACCCCGGAATGCGCCAGCGCTGTCCCGATTCGTATCGCCAGCACCTGCTGCACCCGGTCAAGCGGAATTGCAATCGCCATAGCCTGTCCTCCTTTGGGGGGAGATGCAGAATCCCCGCCCTTTTCATTTCGACGTTAAAAGGCAAAATCCCTTGTTTCCAAACTTTTTTTGCACTTTTTTTCGAGCGGTAATTCCCAGAAAAATATGCAGGATTCAGCATAAAACTCGCCGCTGCATGAAATTATCCACAGGAACTTGTAGAGAACATAGCTTCTTTCCACAAGATTTTGTTCCGTCGGGCTGCAAAACGGCATGGGTCATGCACAAAAATGACGGAATCGGAATGCTTGCGATTTTGGCGAACCTGTGGTATGATACAAAAGGATGCGAATGGACATGAATGCAAAAGCATCACAGGCTCACGGCCGCAGGTCGGTCGTGCGCCTTTTTCGCCCCCTTGCGTCCCCAACGCGGACAAAAAAGCCGGTCGGACAATGCGTCCGCGCAAAGAATACGGAGGAATCCCCTGATGGACATGGAAGAGCTGTGGTCAAAGACACGCGAGGTGCTTCGCGCGGAAGTCAACGCCGTAGTGTACAATTCTCTGCTGGGCAGCAACAACCTCGTTCCGGCGCTGCTTGACGGCGATACGCTTGTGCTTCGCGTGGTGATGGACAATCTGAAGCTGCTGATTACCAACCAGTGGTATTCGACGATTGTCCGCGCGCTCAGCCAGGTGGCGGGCCATCAGATGGATGTGGAAATCCTGACGCAGGAGGAAATCGAGGCGCGTCCGCAGCTGAAGCAGAAGGCGGTGGAGGAGCAGGAGACGGTGCTGGAAAGCTCGGTCGCCCTGAACCCGAAGTACACCTTCGAGACGTTCGTCGTCGGCAGCGGCAACCGTTTTGCCCATGCCGCCGCGCTGTCCGTCGCCACTGACCCGGCTCATTCCTACAACCCGCTGTTTATCTACGGCGGTGTAGGCCTTGGCAAAACACACCTCATGCACGCCGTCGGCAACTTCATCCGCGAGCATGACCCCAGCAAACGCATCCTCTATATCCCCGGTGAAACCTTCACCAACGAGTTGATTTCCGCTATCCAGCAGGGGCGGAACATTCAGTTCCGAAACCGCTTCCGCAGCGTTGATGTGCTGATGGTGGACGATATTCAGTTCATCGCCGGCAAAGAATCCACGCAGGAAGAATTCTTCCACACCTTCAACACCCTGCATACCGCCGGGAAGCAGATTATCCTCACATCCGACCGTCCGCCGCAGGAAATTGCCCGCCTTGAGGATCGCCTGAAGAGCCGCTTTGCGTGGGGGCTGACCTGCGATATCAAGAAACCGGACGTGGAAACACGAATCGCCATCCTGCGCGAAAAGGCACGGCAGGAAAACATCACGATGGATGAGGACGTGTACGAGGCCATTGCGACGCGCGTCGAATCCAACATCCGTGAACTGGAAGGCAGCCTGACCCGCCTTGTCGCCTATGCGCAGCTGACGAATCGCCCGATTACCGTGCAGCTGTGCGAGGAGGCGCTGCACGACATTTTCGCCAAGAAGGTGCGCAAGGAAGTGACGGCGCAGGTTATCATGCAGGCGGTTGCGAACTACTACTCCATCACGGTGGATGACCTGATTCGCCCCACACGCCGCCGCGAAATTGCCGTTCCGCGCCAAATTGCGATGTACATCACGCGCGACCTGACGAACCTCTCCCTGCCGCAGATTGGGCAGGTGTTCGGAAACCGCGACCACACGACGGTGCTGCATGGCTGCAACCAGATTGCCAACGCCATCAAGAACGATCCGTCGATGGCGAGCGTGGTGAATGATTTGAAGGAAATCATTGTGGACAACAAGTGATTGCATCAATATGTATATTCCCCCTCGTGCTGTGTTAATACAGGCGAGGGGGAATTTTTTATGCGGCTTGATTTGCGTCGGAAGTTTACACCGGAGCATCTAATACGAACCGTAGGTTCGCTGGATAAACACGCGGGCATTGTATGAAAGTGTCACCAACTGAATCGCGCGGAAGGGTCAAGGGAGGAACTCCCTTGCGGAGTCCAGAG
>ERZ827088.3821-NODE-3821-length-13351-cov-2.674188_pt1 | contig 13351 bp, 10 predicted proteins | sample MGYA00519922_ERZ827088 | MGnify/ENA primary metagenome ERZ827088 (study PRJEB31778, sample SAMEA3449254) | human gut metagenome | biome: human gut; feature: human-associated habitat; material: faeces | place: United Kingdom | collected 2010/2012 ... | reverse complement strand
GCCTGTAGCTAGCGTTCATCCTGAGCCAGGATCAAACTCTCCATTGTAAAATATCCGTTTGACTTCCCTTGCGAAAAGGGAAAGACTTTGTCTCTGTTCTCAAGGACGCTCATCCAGATGTACCGAAGATTGGGCTCAAAGCACCTGTTCCAAAAATTGGACGGCTCTTCTTCTTTACCCGGATGCGACCTGGCCAAAATGATCAGGAAACATCCGCTTCTTGTACTACTCTCTGTCTTATGTAAATCTCTTCAAAGATCGCTTATCTTTATCGCTCTCCCTTTCTCGGCGTATGCTTTGTTCGGAAAAGCGGGTGCAAAGGTACGGCGTTTTTTAATACCCTCCAAATGTTTCGAAAGAAAAGTTTGCGAAAGCTGGCAGTTTTTCGCATTGTTTTACAAAATGAGGGTAAAAACGGGGCGCTTTTGGGGAAAAGGCAGAAAAAAGGGGATATTCAGGGAACACGACCACCTTGTCATGGAGGCGGCCTTGGAGGCAGAACGGGGCCATATCGTGGGAAAACGATGCCTTGGAGGGGCGAAACAAGGGCAGGAGAACAGAGGAAATGGGGCGAGACGGACGGAAACAAGAGTCTCTTACGACTGGGAAGCTATTTTCTCCTTATTATATATATAGCGTAGGAAAGGCGAAAGTGGCCGTTGCGGGTATGAGCACCCCCTCCTGCCCTCTTGGGGGAGGCCAAAAACCCATCGCCCATCCTTCGGGATGGTCTCGGGATGGGTTCGGGACGGAAAGCCGCACGCGAACAAGCAAATTTCTCATACAAGCCAGGCAACAGGACCACCGCACTCGAATAGGCTCAAAAGTGGGGTAAAAAATGAATATAACTTCGTAGCCCTATGAATATAACTTCGTAGGCCAATGAAGTTAACTTCGTAGCCCTATGAAGTTAACTTCATTTTTCAGGGCAGTTAGGAAGGGTTATCACCCCTCTTTCTCACGCAGGGGCGACCGCCACGTTTCATTTATTCAAGCCAATAAGAGACAAGAGAGGGGAAATACATCTACAAGCATCAGAAGAGATGAAACGCTATGACACATACACCTTCTCTTCCAAACACAAAATGACACTTATCGCGACCTATACATGCTCATAACCGGAAAAACGACAAAAACAGCCGTAATAACAAAAAACTCGAAGATTATTTGGAACTAACAGGAAATCTTTGTAATTTTGGCACGAAATTGTATGCGATGTTTGTTATTTGATTGATCCTCATCTACAGACACGACCTTTTCACTATTGAGAGTATTACAAAACCTACGCAAGCAGAAACGTCTTGAACAATGAAATTAATGGTTATCATATTTTCACTTTTTGCTTTGTGTTGTAACATCTGTACAGCCCAAAACAAAATTGAGGGTAGAGTTACCTTTATTGGCAACACGCCTGTTGAAAATGCCATAATTGTTATCAAAGCACTAACAGATAAAGGAGAGCGCATCGTAGCTAATACTACAACCAACAAACAGGGGCTCTATGCGGTCACTCTTTCGAGCGACAACAGGCGGCTCGTCCTATACGTTTCTGGCTTCGACATCAACACCTTGAGAAAAGAAATAGCCAACACACATCAGACAATAGACTTTGTTGCTGAACCCCGCAATTTCGAACTGCAGGAGGTTTTTGTCAAGCCAACCTCTATAGAAGCAAAAGGCGACACGCTAACTTACAACATTGCTCTATTCAAAGACAAGAATGACAGGATTCTTCGCGAAACTTTGGAGCGAATGCCTGGTATTAGCGTAAATGATGCGGGAAAAGTATTGTACAATGGCAGAGAGATTACGGAGTTTCAGATCGAGGGAAACAATCTTTTTGAAAACAAATACTCCATAGCTCTTGACCGAATTGACCCTAAGGATATTGTTGCCGTGGACGTGATGCAACACCACCAACCGATTCGCGCTCTGCAAGGTAGCCGTATAACGGATGATGTGGCGATCAACTTAAAGCTATCAGCGAATGCTAAAGATAATTTATCGGGAAAGATGGAAATGGGCGGCGGCTATAGAGACGGCAATAGAAGCAACTTGGTATATACTGCACATTTGTACGGGGGACTGTTCAATGCTCGGCAGCAGCTCTTTGCCACGACAGCCATAAACAATAGTGGCGACCAGCTGCGGAGTGTTTATGCAGTGCCATTAACAATGTTGCAAGAAAATATTCTTTCCACTACCACGCCACAGAATTCAATACTTGGACAAAATGACTACATGACCAATCAAAGCAAGGCGTTGTCGCTTAACGGACTGTACAAGAACGCAGAAAACTCTAAATGGAGTTATGCCGTAACTGCCATAAATGAAAACACCGAAGGACATACAGATATTGAGCGCACTTATTATGTTGGAAAACAAGAAATAAAGCACGAACGTAATCTTGCTTTTGGGAATGCTTTCCAAAACGTGGACCATTTATTGAAATATGAGAAAAACGCTCCACGGTGCTACCTCATGAACAAGCTCGTTGGTACATGGAAGAGAAATCTACCATACGTCAACCAAGACATACAATCTACACGACTTGAAGAACACCTTTGCCAAAAAGAATATACACTAGACAATCAGTTACAAATGATACATCGATGGAATGATGTGAATGGGCTGGACACCAGGTTCAATTTGCATTATTCCAACAAACATGAGAACCTTACGCTGAGACAAGGAGCAGGGGCAAGTCCCTCGCCTTCAGCCGAAGCACTACAAAAAGTAAGACAACATTTCTATTTTGCAGAACTGCGACAAGAAATGCTCTCCACGATAAAGTTTGGAGGATGGATTATTGACCCGTATTGGTTTGGGTTAGCCGATAAAACCACACTGAGCACAACAATGTGTTCGTCTATTTCGTTGTCATCACCAGAGAATACTTTTGCCCCTGATGACAATGTACACTACAATCGGGTAAAGGCAGGAATAGGTTTGACCATCCACTCTACCGTGGCCCGCTTTCGGATCTATGGCTATATCCCGCTGGTCTATTCCCATATTACAGCATACACTCCCTATATAAGCCCCAAGCGGCACGCACTACATATTGACCCTAACCTGACAATAGAGCGTCCATTGGCCCCCTACTTGTCGCTGCAAATTCAATGGACACAAGAGTTCCAAGACAACAAGCCTGACGACCTCCTTCGTGCTTTCATTATTCGCAACAGTTACGAGCAGACCCAGGCAAGCATAAAAGAGATAACATCAACGGATTATCAACGCTTGGGAGCCAAGCTCAATTATGCTAATGCTTTTAACAGGTTGATTGGAAACCTGCATATAGAATACACGCGTCTAAATAGCGATATGATGACAAACAAGGTCGTAAGAAAAGATCATTTGGTACTCTTTCTAACACCACAAGCCTACGGAACCAATTCGCTAAACTTAGGTGGCGAAGTGGCAAAAACGTTTTATTGGAAGAAAGCCAACGTGGGCATAAAGGCGAATCGCACACGCTTTTCCTCATCGCAAATGCTAAACGGCACTAAACTACCGTTCGTCCTCTACGAGAGCAGCATTTTATTGCGAGGGAGCATAATTCCCGTCAAAGGTGTTCTAACCGAAATTCATACATTTATCAATCGCAGTCGCATGTCTAGACAAAAAGAAAATTACACTGACGTGATTACAACTCGCTTTATGCTGAGCGGAAAGATAATGGCTACTATCAACAGATGGAGCGTTGTCTGCAAAGCCTTGTATTGCCAGCAAGACCACAGCCATACTTTTCTCTCAAATCTAAAAGCATATTATAGGACAAAGACTGCCGAATGGAGTCTCTCCATTCATAATCTGCTCAATGCCAAACAGCTGAGCATGACCTCCGTGAACGCACAAGAAAGCGAACGCAACACATTCTATCTTGTTCCACGAAATCTAATTCTGTCATTAAATCTCATTTTATAGAATATGAAAATATCTCACAAATGTCTATTGGTCCCAGGGGCATTAATAGCCTTTTTGGCAGCTTTCCCGGTACAAACTTTTTGCCAAGCCTTTGTGCTTGGCAAGAATCCCTCATTCACTGCATTGAATCTGAGAAACAAGAAAGCGCTCGACGACGTGCTTTTGGAGGTGCGTTACCTATTCACATGGTCGAAGCTCCATGACTCTTCACAACCACACACAGAGCAACGAACTATACTCATGGGACGTAACAACATTTACTCACGCAACGAAGCACTCTACCAAAACGACTCCGTCGCAACATCACTGATGGCCAAAGGAGCAAAAGGCGTGGCCCTTTATTCTAACCCGACCGTTCCATACGAGGTTTGGACCAACCGCGAAACAAAAAACACGGAAATAAGCTATCGTGTTCCTTTCGACAATATGGTAATATCATTTGCCTTTCCGAGCAATATTATACAGTGGAGTATTAATGAGGATGAAAAACAGGTCGTATTAGGATACGCCTGCTCAAAAGCTACGACACTCTACCGCGGAAGAACCGTCACCGCATGGTTCTCAGAAGACCTACCATACGACGCTGGACCTTATTGCTTTACTGGACTGCCTGGACTAATCATGAAAATTGAGTTAGAGGATTTATCATGGGAAGCCATAGGAATAAAAAAAGGAAGAGACGGGGAGCAAATATACACATATGCCCGCCCGAGACAGCAAATGTCGCGAGAAAAGGCCATAAACTTTCTTATAAATCTTTACAACGATCCCGTGGCTACATATAGTACATTAGGAGTGGAGTGCTACTCTGCAGAGAATACAAGCAAAATGCTTGTATCGGGAAGTCTGAAATGGGAAATACCAAGTATAATAAAACTGGAACAGTAAGTTCCTTGCATGTATAATTTAAAACTTTTTAGTTATGAAAAAACAAAGAATTAATCTCTTCTTGAAAGAAGAGCAACTTTTAAGCGATGCTCATAACAACATCTAAAAAAGAACATGGAGATTACTTCTTTTGCGCTTTTCGGGTGGTCTATGGCCCTCGCGAGCATTTTTTTTTTCATTTTCATTTGCAAGAAGGTCAGGCGAACAACCGCAACGGGAGCTGGCTTGCGAAGCAATGATGGCAGCGCAGACCCCGATGTAAAGATCGTAGGGCAAGACGAAAAATACAAGAGAGCAACTTGGGGCATCTGCATCGGCGCCAGCATCATAGTTGGCCCAATGCTGGGATTTGCACTTGGCTTGGCACTCAAACTCGTCATCCCGACCTACTATCATATCGAGGACCCCACCCCCAACGGCCACTACACATGCTATGCCATCAACGGAAACATAGGAAAGGAACTATTCGGAAAATACGTCTTCAATAATACCGACGAAGAATATTATCTTTGCCGGAAGAACTATCAGTACGGAACTCCAGATGACAAGACAACCTACGTCAAGGCCATTGCACCACACAGCACCACATCTGTCCCCATGGAAATTGACGGATGGTTTCACCCCTTCCCCACCCGCATCTCCTACCATCACGGAAGAGGCCCAGATGCCGTGGACGATCATGACAAAAATTTGCACTATATTTTCACAAAGTCACAATTTGACGAAATATTCAGCAAATAGTTCGCGTCGTGCCTTTATATCGCAACCAGAAGACCAAAGTCAATTGCATTTCACACGAAAGCAGAATGATATAAGGGGAAAATCGAACGGAGTAGGAATATTTCTTATAAAATATTTGTGATTTTTCGGAATTTATTAGTAACTTTGTCGTGTCGATTAGTTTTCACTCCAACCCACAGACGCGAAACGTCCATGGCAGGAAACCACCGACACGGCGCACGGTCGAACCATACCGTGCGGGCAAGAAACGATAAAAAACGAACAATATCAGATAACAAAAGACGACTCACCATGCGTATGAGAAGAACAGCATTCATAATGGTATTGATGACAGTCTTCACCGTCTCCCTCTTTGCCCAATCTCGTGGCCGTAACTACATCAAGCAGAACATCTCCGAATGGGGGGGCTGCCGCAACGTGGCCATCACCGACACCGGAGGCGACCTCGCCCTCAACGGAAAGAACGACTATGCCTATACGGCCGGCATCCCACAGGCCCTGGCTGACGCGCTCGAAAAGTATCACGACGATGACGACTACATCGACGACGTGCAGCTGACCGAGGACGGCGAATGGCTCATCCTCGTAGGAAAGAACGGCTGCCAATGGTCCAACATCCCGTCTGAACTGGAGAGCAAGCTCCGCCAGTGGAACGAGGCCGAAGAGACCATCACCTCCGTGACGTTCAACGACGACGGAGACTGGATTGCCGTCTCCACCGACCACGTCGCCTCTTCCAGCACGGATATGGACGACTGAATCAAGGAAGGCATCGAGACTCACGGACAGCTGTGGGCTGCTCACTTGACCAACGACGCCTGCGTGCTCTGCTTCGAGAACGGATACAAGTTTCTCGGCAACGTGCCCCAGAAACTAAAGGATGCCCTCAAGGCCTCGAAGTATGACGTGTACCGCATCAAGTTCACGAAGGAAGGATCCTATTTCTTCGCCGACCAAGAGGGACACTACACCTTCTGGATGTAACCACACCCTATCGCAACATTCACCAATCACTACCCTATTATGAACAAAAAACTATTATTCACCCTCACCCTCTCCGCCCTTCTCTTCACATCCTGTGGCCAAAGCGGCAGCAAGCAGGACGCAACCACGACGGACACCACGACCACCGAGGCCGCAGCACCTGAGAAAGTGAAGATAGACGAGAACGACGCCGAATCGCTCGTAGCCGCCTTCGAGCAGTATGCCGACCAGTATGCCGCCATCATCGACAAGCTCAACGCCGCCAAGCCCGGATCCTCCGAGTTTGAGGCAGCCTCCAAGGAGATGACGGAGCTGAGCGAGGAATTGCAGACCACATCGGAGAAATGTCAGAAACTTGCCCCCAACTTCACCAAGGAGCAAAAGCAGCGATTCCTGAAAGCGGCCATGAAGTTTGCGTCAGCTTCCAAGAAGATCAAGATCGACGTGTAAGTAATGCGTGAGCGTACTGCTCATGGAATAGATTGGAAAATAGAACTCCCTATGACTGACGGCCAAAGGCCGCCTGCCATAGGGAGTTTTCATTTGTGCGCCCGATGTATCATCGACTATTCCCACTGATAGATGTCACTGGGCGGCATTTATTTTCTTTATCACCTGTTTCCAAGCCGACCGAAGTCCTGGCGACAACGGTTCGCAACAGATCATGTCGAGGACTTGGCGTAGTTCGCCGAGCAGTTCGGGCCAATAGCGCATCTGCTCATAAGCAAGTTTGATACACTGAGCCCTGACGGCATAGGCCGACTTCGAGTCGGCGATTCGCACTAAGCAATAGTCCATAAAGTCTGTACGGATGTCTTCTTTGCCAAATGGCTGACGAAGGAGAAGGGCGAGCAACAACCGAAGCTTGGTTGCATCGTGCTCCACGAGGCAACGGTCTATCAGATGATGGCTCTTGGCATAGAGCCACTCGTGATCCGAGGAAGCGAAATGGGTCAACGCCCAAAGCGCATTGACAGCCACACGACGATCGTCGTCAAGGGTCAATTGGTATAGTTGCTCCTTAAGATGATCGTTGTGCTTCCCATGGGCAAGCACACAGATCTCCTTGATCTCATCCTGGGAAAGACGATGAGCAAGCATGGATCGAGCTATCATAGACTGTCATTTTATCGGACGTCAACCACGCCCAAAACACCGACAACTTCCGCAAAGTGTGCGAACGATACACTTTGCGGAAGTTTGAAACTTACTTCACTACCTTGCGCGTAGCACGGCTACCGTCGGAGTAGGTAATGGTGCGGACGAAGATACCCTTTGCCGGGCGACTGACCACACGGCCAGAGAGGTCACGATACTCAACACGCTCGATCTGCTTCATGGAAGCCTCGGAGATATCGATGCCGTCGGGCACACCGTTGGGATAATACTCCGCCACACCCGATCCGAGACGCACGTCGCCGTCGATATAGAAGGCCTCCATACCGATCTTCTCCTTCACCTCCTTGTAGAAATAGATGGTGCGGTCGTTCTCGTCATACTTATAGAACTCGTAGCCATCGGTGAAGGCATAGGGCACGTCGGTCATCTCCTCCGTCAGGTTGGCATAGTCGTCGGGCGAGAACGTGACCACCTCGCCATCGATATAAAGATTGTAGTAGAGGCAAGACGGGTCGAGATAGTTGAAGTCGGCAGAGTAGTAGCTCAGCGAGTACTGCAGACCACCTGGGCCTCCCCATGGGTTCGGGTCGTAGGGCTGGTAGGCCGTGAGCTTCGGCGGCATGGGGGCTGCGGGCTTCTTGTCCCAACGGCTGATGAGGGCATAGCGGTAGGCATCGAAGATGTTGGTGCTGCGGTCGTCATCCATGCTCTTGTGGACCATGAGGATACCCTTGGTGGAAAGGGAATTGTTGTCAGCATCGTAGGTAAAGACGAGGGGCTCGCCAGAGAAGCAAGCCTTGTCAAACTCGGTACCCATCTCGTCCTTGCCCTTGCCCACCACGGCAGAAGAGGCATAGACATAGCATGCCGTCAGGGTGTCGATGCCGACGAAGGAGGTGGCGGGGAAGGTGACGGTCGTGCCGTCCATCGTTCCCTTGATCCAGTAGCCTTTCACATTGGCCGAGAGGTCGCCCAGATAGACATCGCTGCCATCGAGAGCGTAGCGCACGGGATAGAGCTGCGACTGCCCCTCCATATCCATATAGAGCATCAGACCGTCGTTGACCGTGGCACTTGTCGGTGGTACCATTGTGTTGTTGTCCATACGCACACCCTTGTAGGTGGCCTCGGCATAGCTCGTCCATGATCCGCTGGCAAGGCACATACCAATCAACTCGCCCTCGGGGAGCACCATCTTGAGCGAGTCGCCATGCCATACATACTTGAGCACCTGATCGGCGGGATCCTCGTTGGGGACGAGCGTCTGCTTGCCGTTTCGCTCTCCTGGGCGCACGCGCTCCAAGTATCCGTAGCGTGTATCACCAGAGAAGAAGTCCTCCTCGGAGAAGATGGCCTGGGGAAGCTGGAAGGCAATGGTGTCACCCTCCGTGCGATAACCCTTGATCCAGGTCTGCGTGTAGATGGAGTTGATGGGGTTCTCAAGATAGACCGCGCCATCCTCACCGAACACCATCCGCTGCCAGTCGCCTGTGCTCTGGTGGTCCACAGCATAATAATACACCGACTCATAGCCCGTCGTCGTACGATAGAGGTTGATGGTCTCGCCCGGCGCGGGTTGCGTGATGAGCGAGTCTTGCTGCTGTGCCAGCGTAGCCGTCGAGCAGAGTGCGGCGAGCAGCAGGGTTGCGTAACATTTCTTCATAAGCCTGTTTGATTTTGTTTGATAAATGGTTTTGTTTCGTTAGCTATTTGCCGACAAAGATACGGTTTTATTTTATAATCAGCAAATATTTATAAACAAATCTTTCCATACCGCCTCTTTTCATCATGATGGAGAAAGAAGCGGTGTGGGGAAAATGCAAATTGAGCACAGATTATTGACGTGAAACCAGGTAGAAAATGGAGAAAACTGAAAAAAGTTAAAAGTTTTATGGAAGGTACCACGGGACCACTCTCTTGGAACTACAACGAGACCAGTAAGGAACTGACCATCACCGGCAACGGCGCCATGCCCAACTACGACTACGGCGCAGCACCGTGGCAGGAGTATCAGGAGGGCATCGAGACCGTGAACGTCGGAAGTGGCGTGACAAGCATCGGCAACAACGCCTTCTGCAACTGCATCTACATGACGACACTCAGCCTGCCCGCTGGCATGGAGACCATCGGCGACAACGCCTTCTCCTACTGTCTGTCCATCACGTCAGCAGAACTGCCCGGCACCATCACCAAGATAGGAGAAAGCGCCTTTGAGGGATGCACCAGCCTGGAGAGCATCGCTCTGCCAGAGGAACTGGAGACCATCGGCGGATTCGCCTTCGCCGACTGCGTGGCCCTGGCTAGCGTGGACTTCCCCTCCTACCTGACCTATATCGGGCGCTGGTCTTTCAGCGGATGTGAGGCGCTCGGCGAGGTCAGCATCCCGGCAAGTGTGGAGACCATCTCCGACAATGCCTTCGCAAGCTGCGTCAACCTGTCCTCCGTGCAGTTGTCAGAGGGTCTGAAGAGCATCGAGGAGACGGCTTTCAACGCCTGTGAGCAGCTGCAGACCATCACGATACCCTCAACGGTGACCAACATCGGAGGCGGTATCTTCGCCGACTGCAAGAAGCTGTCAGCAATCGACATGGCAGAGGGCAACACGGCTTACGTCTCCGTAGAGGGCGTGTTGTACAACAAGGCCATGACGACGCTCGTGCAATATCCTGCGGGCAAGGACAACGACTCATATACTATCCCCGAGAGTGTGACGATGGTGGGCGACTATGCCTTCTGCGGCAACGACTACCTCACCTCCCTTCCTCTGCACGACAAGCTGAAGGTGATCAGCGACTTCGCCTTCGCCCGTGTCAGCGGCGTACCCACCTTTGACGTACCTGCCAGCACGGAGAGTATCGGCGAGTCGGCATTCCACGACTGCTGGAGCCTCACGGACATCAATGTGGCCAAGAGCAATCCCAACTACACGTCGGTGGACGGCGTGCTCTACGACAAGGAGATGAACACGCTCATGCAGTATCCGGAGGGAAAGACCACACCGGAGTATATCGCACCGAAGAGCCTGCGGAATCTCGGCCCATACGCCTTCTTCGGCAACAAGAAACTCACTACGGTGGACCTGCCCGACGGCGTGGCCTCCATCGGCGACTTCGCCTTCGGATGGTGCCAGAACCTCAGTAGCCTCACCGTGCGCGTCGCAGACCCTGCTACTATCGAGCTGGGTCTGATCCCGTTCTTCAGAGGAGCGAACGCCGTGGACTGCACACTCCGTGTGCCGGTCGGAAGCAAGACAAAGTATGAGAATGCTGACCTGTGGAAGGATTTTGCCCCGAATATCGAGGAGCTGACCAGCGACGGTATCGATAGCGCGACGGCAGACAGCCAGCAGGCTGACAAGGCGGAGCGCGTATATAGCCGCGACGGAGTGCAACTGCGTGGCACGCTGAGCCAGCAGCAGAAGGGTGTCTATATCGTCGGTGGAAAGAAAGTCGTGAAGCGATAATCGCCTACCCAAAACGAAATAAACTCTAACAACCGATCGAGGTTGAATCTATTTGTGCCAAACTCTCATCATGGGGTTTGGCACATTTTTCTATAAGAGTGGCAAGACCGTGAGAAGTGGAGCTCTCACCCGCGGGCCTTGTCCCTTGCCTCAGAACAGAAACAAAGGGGTGGAGCAACCGTCTGGCTGCCCCACCCCTTGATAATATCTTTCCTTACTTAGAGGTCGTTTTCGTTATTGGCGGCCTCGCCGTAGTCCATGGCCTGACGCTCTCCGCGGAGCACGGCAAGGGCATTCTCGGTGAGTGCCTTCATCTCGTCCTGGCCCGGGTAGATGGTGACAGGGGCGATGAACTCTACGCGCTCCTTGATGTGGTCAGTGATATACTGAGAGCGTGCCAGACCACCCGTGAGGAGGATGGCATCGACCTTGCCCTTGAGCACTGCGCCCTCGGCAGCAATACACTTGGCCACATTCCAGATCATGGCATTGAGGATCAGCTCGGCGTGCTTGTCGCCATGCAGCACCCAGTTCTCCACCTCCAGCATGTCGTTGGTGCCGAGGTGGGCGATGATACCGGCCTCGCCGCTCACCTTCTTGACAAGCTGATCCTGCGTGTAGCGGCCAGAGAAGCAAAGACGGATAAGGTCTGCTGCAGGCAGGGATCCTGCGCGCTCGGGAGAGAACGGTCCCTCGCCGTCGAGGGCGTTGTTGGCGTCGATGGCCTCGCCATGGTCGTGGGCAGCGATGGAGATACCGCCACCGAGGTGGCAGACGATGAGGTTGAGGTCCTCATAGCGTGTGCCATGGTCCTTGGCATAGCGGCGGGCAATGGCCTTCTGGTTGAGCGCATGCCAGATGCAGTAGCGCGGCAGCAACGGAGAACCAGAGATCTTGGCCTCGGGAGCCAACTCATCGACCACACCAGGGTCGGCCACGAAACTCGGGCAACCGATCTCCTCGGCAATCTCGTGAGCGATGATGCAGCCCTGGTCGCAGGCGTGCTGGTGGAGGGCCTTGCGCTGGTCCTCGACCATCTGATCATTGACACGGAAGACACCAGACTTGACAGGCTTGGCAAGTCCGCCACGGCCGATGATGGCGTCGAACTGCACGGGAAGACCATGCTTCTTCACCTCTGCGATGACCAAATCCTTGCGCATCTCATACTGGTCGGAGATACGCTTATACTTCTTCAACTCCTCGCGGGAGTGGTTGATGGTTGCTTCAAAGATCAGGTTCTCGTCGTCGGAAACGGAAATCTTCGTCGAAGTAGAACCCGGATTGACGGCTAATATTCTATACATTTTGGTAGATTATTTCTAAGTTTGGCTTGGTTACACTAATATTACTGGTGTGCCATGGCTGCCATGGCGATGTTCAAGAACTTGGCCTCGGGGGAGTCGCCACGCGACGGGACTACAACGGGAGCGGTCGGACCCTGGAGGATACCAGCCGTGATAGCGCCACAGAAGAGCGTGATGGTCTTGTAGAACACGTTGCCAGCCTCGATGTCCGGAACGATGACGGCATCGGCATCACCCTCTACGCAAGACTCCATGTTCTTCGCTTTCAGGGCGGCGGGAGAGCAAGAGGTCTTCAAGTCGAGCGGACCATCAATGCGAACGGGACCGAAGAATCCCTCCTCGGCACGCTTCTTCTGCTCCAGATAGTCGGCGGTGCAGGGGAAGTGGCGCTCATCCACATGCTCAGAGCAGTGGATAAGGGCAATCTTCGGCTCGGCAATGCCAAACTGACGGCACAGGGCGGTGACATACTTGATCTGCTCCGTGCGCTGCTCGGGCGTGGGATAAGGAATCACGGCGGCGTCGGTGAAGAACAGAAGCTTGTGGTATTGCGGCATCTGGGCCACGGCGATATGGGTCAGCACGTTGCCCTTCGGCAGGATACCTGTCTCCTTGTTGAGCACGGCGCGGAGCACCTGGTCGGTATTGATGAATCCCTTCATGAGCACATCGGCACCACCCTCGCGGACGAGAGCCACGGCCTTCTGTGCCGCGTCGAGCTTGTCGTCAGTATCGACGAACGTCACGCGGTCCATCAACTCGGCGTATTGCGGGTCGTTCTCCACGGCCTGGCGTGCGCCAACCATAATTGCGGTTACGAAACCAGCCTGCAATGCGCGGGCCACTGCGCCACGCGTGGCATCGTCCTCGGGCCACACGACGGCAAGACGCTTCACCACCTTCTGCTCGGAGAGGTGGC
>ERZ827088.3815-NODE-3815-length-13356-cov-50.199008_pt1 | contig 13356 bp, 10 predicted proteins | sample MGYA00519922_ERZ827088 | MGnify/ENA primary metagenome ERZ827088 (study PRJEB31778, sample SAMEA3449254) | human gut metagenome | biome: human gut; feature: human-associated habitat; material: faeces | place: United Kingdom | collected 2010/2012 ... | reverse complement strand
CTAAGTTACCAATTCTCGTCTGATGGCTACATACGGCGGTCAGTTTACGCTTACAAATATTCGCGCTCCACATTCGTTGAGTGCCAGTACTGAATGGCGTTACCAGTAATACTGATAAGAAGACATGTGCCCGTACATAAAAGCGCTTTTATCAGCGCAGGGACATTATTTGCCCGCTGTTCTGACTGCTTCATAGCCCTGATTGTGCTCTTCAGTATTTCCGGGTCAGGTGCCGGATGTGATGGCGAGGATGGCTCGGTATTTTCGGTCATAGGTTGTAGTCCTTCCAGGGATCAATATTCCCCGGCAGCTTTTCATTCACCTTGTCCACGACCGCGTCGCAGACCTGGTTTTCCAGCTGCGACAGAATGTCGTCAAGGCTGGGGAACTGGGGGAGGTTTATGCTGATTTTTTTGATTCGTGACAGACAGGACTGCAGGGATGAGGAAACATCGTTTTCACGTTGTGACCATGCATCCGCAGCTGCACGTGCTCGCTCATATCCTGTATTACTACCGGCCTGTGCCGCGCTACCCGCACGACAGGTTGCAGCACTTGCCGTGGATGAAATCAGGATAAGGCCGAGCACGGCAACCAGAGACTTATGCATGTTCATATGGCTTCCTTACCGGCTCATCGGCCGGGGCTGTGGGAGAGATCCTGATGCAGAGTTTTTTCCTGCCTGTCCTCCGGCTTTTGGCTGTTGGACCACTGCTGCCATGACTGCTCGAAGCCCAGGTTCCGGTACAACGCATCAGGTTGTTTTTCCGGCGTGTAGACAGCAGCAAAAAGCGGTTCTTCCCGGGTTTTCAGATGAAACTGCATAAGCTCCGGTGCAGGGCGATTCGTGCTGTCAGCATCGTGGTTTACCGCTTCACCATAACCTGCAAAGCGTAAACCTTTGTCGGTCAGCGCATTGATAACCAGCTGACTGTTGTCGGCTGATGGGGTGGCCAGTGCCGGATACAATGTGCCGTTCAGCCGGACCACACCCTGCAGATGTTCATCGGCACTCTGGACAAGTAGCAGGTTGAGTTCACGCGTATCCTTATCCACTGATCCCAGAACAGGTGTCAGCTTGTCAGGGGCTGCGCTGGTTATTTCTGTTACCTGATTTGCGTTCTGTGGCGCGGAGACCGGATGTCGGTCTTCACCGATAAACAGATGTGAGCCGACGTTTTCTGGCATACGTAACGCTTTCATCTCTTCGGGCCACCCCTGGCTGATTTGCGCAGCCACTTTCATAAAGGTTTCGACCGGAATCGCCTGAATACGCTGACCTTTATCCGGATTATCATGTGATACCGAGATCCCGTTGGTAACTGACTCCATGGACCACTTATTCCGGAAACGTGCTTTTTGCTCTCCCGGGAGGATGAATTGTTCGCGGTTCTGAAGTGTCAGTGTCACCACGTCACCTTTCTGATGGTTTTTGACCAGACTTTCCAGTTGTTCCCCCCAGTAGAGTTTGCTGCCACTGCGGTTTTTAAGCTCAACAAAGAAACTCTCTCCTTTGCCGGGTGCATATTCAGCACGACCAAAATTGTGCAGTACGGCAGTCACGCTCTCTCCCGGGCGAAGTTTTCCTGGTGGTTCTTCACCTTGTGCCGCATCTGCCGTTTTGCCAGGTTCAGCCGGTGATGATGCAGGGACGGTGCTGACGGTTGATGCTTCAGGGGCTACTGGGGACGCCGGGGATTGTGTGGCTTCTTTTTCCTGAACAGGGTCTGGGACTGCTGGTTGTTCAGGGGTATTCCGGTTAAGTTCCGGTGTTGGCTTATGGGTGACAACAGTATCTTTACCGACAGCCATTTCCTTGCGTAATTTTTCGAGCGCCGCTCGCTGATCCGGGAATTTCATGCGCACTTTGATGTTGTGCTCGATGATCAACTGCATCGCTTTTTGCTTAAAGGCATCACTGCCCGTCAGCTCAATGACACCACCATAAAAATCAGTGGCCACAGCAAGTGCAGCCAGAACACTGCGATCGTCATTGCTGGCACCGTTGACCATTTCCAGCCGGTTTACCCGGTCAATGAAGGCAGGTTTGCCATCCAGTTTGTACAGGACGGTTCTGTCTGCTCGTTCTTCACCTTCCAGCGATTTAATGATTTCGTCCAGATTGAGCGATATCGGTGCATCAGGGCGTTCCGGGGCGTAGACAATACTGTCAGGTGCCGGTGTGGTCGTCGTGGTTTCCGGTGAGGGTGTGGGATCACTGTTCTCATGCGCCTGTGAATCCGTTTTTTTACGCGTAAAAAAGCCACGCGCTTTGTCGAGAAACGATGAAGTATTATCAGAAGATGATGTGCTCTGAACAGGTTGCTGTGGAGTGGGGGCATCCCGGACAGCCGGTTCTACTGTATCTGTTGTGGCCTGAAGTTCTGACTCATCAGCCTGAACGTGGCCTGTGTCCGGTTGCGACGGCATATCACTGTTTTCCTGCAGATGCTCAGGATTTTCATTGTTCATCAGCTCCTGATATGCGCTGTAGTTTTCGTATTCTTCGGGGCCATCTGACTCAGGAAGGAACGGCTCTGGCTGAAGGGGAATGTCTTCAGTTACATGGTTGACCGCCTCTTCCCGGGGAGTATCCGGGGATATTCCGGTGCTTTGTTTGTCATCAGGTTCCGTCATCACGGTCATTTCCTCTTTGACTGCATCAGGGGAAGGTGATGGCTCGGCTGATTCATTCATGGTTTCAGATGAGGGACTGTCTTCAGGGGATGCGGTGGTGGCAGCAGGGGCCGGTATTTCAGGTGAAGTGCCGGATTCCTGTTGTGACTCGTTTTTTTCCGGTTGTGACAGTTCAGCTTCAAATTCACGCCAGTCTTTATCTGTGGCCACCGAGACAACTTTTTCCGGAGGTTCCGCCGGATGAGCGGGTTCATCAGGGGCAGACGCCGTTGTACTTTCCGGGGACGCCGGTGATTCTGCAGGGGAGTCCTGAACTACAGAGCTTTCCGTTTGCGCCTGAACGTTATCAGCGTGCCGCTCATCTTTGCCGTTATTTTCAGTGGCGTGACTGGTAAATGACTGTGTTTCATCAGCAATGTTACTGCTGGAAGCAGCTGGTTGTTCCTGCTGCGTGGCGGACGGCAGAGAAGGTCCCTGGTCATGGCTGTGCCCTGTATCGGGTGATGTTTCAGGATATTCTGTCGGAGTCATGGTTTTTTCCTCAGTGTGGACCGGTGTAAAAACGAGGTTGCCGATCACCAGTGCCTCGCGGATTTCCGGGGTGTTACTGTTGGGGGTGGAAACCCCGATGTGTTCTAACTGGGCGTTGATGACATGCTGAAAAGCGGCCCGTCCCCGGCTTGCGTCCAGGTCATTGAAATCGGTCAGCCCCTGCGCTTTTTCGGCATCGGTGAACGCAGGAAAGATGACCGTTCCTCCTGTCAGTTCTGCGGCTTTTGTTGCACTGACGATACCTTTGTTAACCCGGATTGCATGATCGTTGTCGGCACAGAAGATAAAGGGGCTTTGCGTCCACTTTTGCCGGGCATTTTCGGCAACGGCAATCATGTTGCCTCCATCCACCGTCATCAGTACCGGAAGGCCCGTGGCTTCGTGCAGGGAGGCCGCAGTGGCATAGCCCTCGGCAAACAGTACCGGCTGACCGTTGCGCGGTGTGCCCAGCGCAAACCAGTTACCGGTTTTCTCTGAATCTTTCAGGATGCGGGCATCCTTCCCCCCGGTGACCGGAATACGCTGGTAAGAGCGTATCGCGCCGTTACGGTTACTGAAGGGAATAACCAGTTCATTTTTGTTGTTTACCCGCACCCCCGGTGCAGCCTGAATGCCTTTCCGGGTCAGGTATTCATGTGCTGTGGCCTGCGGCCATTTGTTGACATAGCGGCGGGCATACGCGGCCTGTCGGTTGTACTGTGCTTTCAGTTCCCGCTCCGCGTCCTCCCTGCGTTGCATTGAATGCGCTTTCAGGTGGAGTCTTGCGCGGGGATCTGTCTGTTCTCCGCCGGAGAAGGTCCAGGTGATCGGCGAATCATCCGCGCTGCGATAATCCCTGTACCAGCCGGCAGGTCTGCCGTCCAGGAATCCGCGATATGCGCCACTTTTTTGTCCTTTTTTGTCATCGGCGGTCGGGACACGGTGGATTTTCCCGTCCATGACCGGCAGTTCTTTCAGAACCAGTCCGGCATTCTCCAGAACCTGGGCAAACTCGGTGACCGGATCACTGCCGTTCATGGAGACGTCCTGTGGCCGGGGCAGCCAGCGGTCCAGCCTGGACAGGTCCGCCCCCGGGCGGGCGAACCAGAGTTTGTGCTCCTTGTCCCAGATGACGGGCGTGTGCCCGTTCATCGGGGGATGTGCTTTTTTGAGATCTTCTATTTCATCTGCAGGCACGGCAAGCCAGGTGCGGTAGCGGGATACAGACGGCATGAGTGCTTCTCCTGAAAAAAGACGGAAAAAAACCACCGCCGGAAGCCGGGGGTGGCTGGGGGGATAGAAAATCGGGGGAGAAATGTTTGTCAGGGTTTCCAGTCTGTACCCTTATTCCAGCGATCCTGCCAGTGTTCAAGATATTGTGCGGCTACATCCGGCATATTCTTGAGCACAACGACATTCTCTGAATTCTTGCGTGCAGCAGCACGAGAGAAGTTATAGGAGCCAGTTTCAACCGTGTTTCCGTCAACAATGATGACTTTGTCGTGATGGATGGGGAAGGCATCTACAGTCCGGAGAGGAATGTCCAGCAGGTTGATATATTTCATCGCTTCCTGACTTGCCCGGTTCGTATTCCCCTTGTCATCAACAACAATACGGACGTCCACTCCGCGTTTTTTCGCTTTTGCCAGCGCATGCATTACATCCGGGTCGGTGAAGGAATATGCCATCATCCTGATGGAGCTTTCCGCACTGTTGATTGTGTCAAGCACCAGAGCGGATGCGCTTCCTTCAGGAGAAAAGCCGACCTTCACGGATGGCGTGTCGATCATTGCAAACGATGGTGTCGTGAACAGTAACGGGCATGCCAGTAGCGATACCCGGAGCAGAGTAACGATAGTTTTTTTACCTGACATAAAGACTCCAGAATTTAATCGAGGCCAGTCCAGTCTCGTGGTGATTCCGTATGGTGGCGATACCACCATGGACGACCGGAGGCGATGGCCCCTCTCAGAATGCTGAAAATGCGTGTACAGATAGTCCTGACAGTCCAGCCTGAACGGTCGAGAATAACGAAAAATAAAATGATGCCGGTGCAAATCCAGAAGGTTGTTTTGGAGGGAAAGGGGCATATAAACAGATAAATCATGGTGAACGGCAGAGGTACGCCCTGGATGTTGACTGGCGGTGTTGCATATCGCCAGAAACCTTCTCTTTTCATGACCGTAACTCCCCTGGCGGGATAAAAAGAATCGCTTCTCTTCGGTCAACTTCATTCCGGATATACATTTCCAGAATCTGGTCCCGGATACGGCGCTTCTCCTGCCGGATTATGGCATCAATGTGATGCCCCCACTCTGCATGCGGCATTCCGGAAAGATTGTCGCGAAGCTCATCGTTAATGACGATATATTCCCGGACGGCTTTACGACCACCGTCATTTGTTCTGACCAGAACCTGAACCAGAATGAACTGCAACAGTGACAGGACAGCCCAGGCCATCGAATCCCTGATGACAGGGGGAAACAGCCCAAGAAGACGTGCCAGCGTTTCACCAGGAGATTTCGTATGCATGGTGCTCAGGCAGTAATGCCCGGTGTTGCCTGCCTGTACCGCTGCGTCGGCGGTTTCGTTATCCCTGATCTCACCAACACCGATAATTTCGGGATTACGTCGTACAGCAGAACGCAGTCCGGCAGCAAAACTGACCACATCACGCCCGATTTCTGCCTGATGCGGTGGGAGCAGATCGTTTTCATTTCCCAGGATATATTCCACCGGGTCTTCATATGTCACGATTTTGGCGTCGGGGAAATTGTCCATAATGTAACGGTACAGTGCTGAACACAGCGTTGATTTTCCTGACCCGGTTTCACCACATACAAATCCCAGACCGCTTTTGCAGACCATTGCTTCAAGCAGGTCTGGTTCAATGTTCATGGAGAGAATGTCCGGTATTTCTGTCGGGATGACACGCATGGTTATTGAGATTGCTTTCTCCTCCGCACCAGATGTGCCCTGAATGAGGTGAGAGCGTAACCGGATGCGTTCTCCGCGTTTAAGACCATAGCGCCCGGATGCATCCCCGTTAATCTGTATCGTCCTGTCAACCGGATTGCCTGCCAGAACGCGGGGAATGACTTCCCGACCGAACAGTTCATCAATCAGGGAGGACATGAGTGTGGTTGGTAACGTTGCACTGGAACAACGCACCCGTCGGCCAAAGCGACTGACAGATACAGGTGACCCGCCGGTCAGATCCACATCACTGACTTTATGTGCGGCACACCAGACAAAGAAATGCCGTAGTTCATCTGCAGTGAAACGCTGAAACGGAAAAAGACCAAACTCATCAGGAATATTCATCGGGAGCCTCCTTCAGTGCCTATAAGCGGACGCCAGTGAGATTTCTGAAGATTGAATTCCGCATGATTTTTAAGGCGACGAACACGATCTCCAGTGACCAGTTTTTTCCCGTCACCTGTAACGGTTTGCATTTGATCAGAAACATCCGGACGGGTGATCATGCCCTGACGCCAGAGAAGTGAGTACAGCATCATGCCCCGGTAATCACGGGTGAGGGTTTTCTGGTTGGCTTCAAGCGTCAGGTCGGCGTTTTGTCTTCCTTCCTGCCATCCCTGCCGTAATGCGGTTTCCCACACTTTTCGTTGCACGCTGTCTTCTGGAACGACGCTGCCTTCTGTACCCGGAGTGGCTGTTGTTGAAAGCCCCCGGAGAAGCCAGTCACGCCAGCCCGGTGGATTGCTGACAAAGCGTTCAGGGCGAATGATGGTCCAGACCCGGGAAGAGGTCCGGATTTGATCTGGCGTGATATGAGCTACGTCCTGTGCTTCATCAATAACCGGTGGTAGCCAGCCTTCCGGGCTAATCAGTGGCCGGAAATCGTATAAGGCATTAAGTGTGCTTTCCCGGGCGTTGAGCGCCTGAATCAGCTCCCATGAACGCTGAGCCTTGCCACCACGAAATCCAAGCGTTTTACCTGCGTCGGTCAGCATTTTCCAGCGTGTTTCTGACAGACTATCCGGCTTTTCACTTCGTGGTTTAAGCCATGCATTAATGTCAGGTGGTGGCGTATTGACACCACCTGGCGAGATGGTAGGGGAAGAAGAACAACCAGTAAGCAGTATTACTGGCAAAAGGAGAGAGGTGAGTGCTTTCATTTTTTCCGGTTCTCCGGCTGCATGAAGCTGACCTGTAACAAGCCCGGATATTGATGGATTGTTGCTCTCCAGGCTGTCTGGGCTTCAATAAGTCTCAACGTATTGGAAAACGTCATATCCCGGACGTGAAGGTTGACTGGTAACGGCAGGCGGACACCATTGTAGTTAAACTGCATCCCCCTGACTCTGGCCAGTTCGTTCAGTAATTCAATTGCATCACCTTCCCAGTCAAAGGAAAGGCGATCGCTGTTAGCTGTCAGAAGATGAGACCCCGTTGAAACCGGAAGTTGGCCGGAAAATACACCTTTGTCCCATAATGTGTACTGAGTGTGCCGGGTAACCGCCACATCAGAGGCAGCACCGTAGTTACGCGGAACAGGAGTATGCTGAGAAGGGGAGTTGCAGCCAGCCAGAAAAAGGGCGGCAAGACACCCCGCAGGTATAATACGGTTCATAATAATTCCTGAGCAGTTAAATCAGAATGGGATATACCGGTGCTCCGGTACAGACAGGATGATGTTTGTTTCCGGCTATACTTGCGTTACCGGAAATAAATGCCAGTGTGGCCAGGTAAATAGCCTCATAGTTTACTGAAGGTGATTATTCCTGATACTGGCTGGTTGATGTGTCGTCAGACATAAAACGAATATGAGCGTAATCTTTAACGCTCCGCGCCGAATCGATCCATGATGGATGACTCGACGATTTATGAATCGAACGTACCGGCGCTTGTCCCTGAAACAGTTCCCGGCCCTCGTCCGGATAACCTGCAATTCAGACAGGCACATGTGCCGGTACACTCTTGTATCTTACTGAGTATATCAGAATTTATGTAAATTCAAATATACTCTATGCCTCTTTGTTGTATTTTCCGTCAAGTATGAGCCGGGTACCATCGTAATGCATGATCAGGGCATCAAGGTACGCCGGTTTGAATTTCTTGCCGAGCCTATCTCTGGCCAGAAATGATAAACAATGATTATGTGTCATTATTACTATGTTCCTTTTATGAGATTCTCTTGCGATTGATTCAAGCGTCTTATAAAGATCATTATTGCAGTCTGATAAACTGTCCATAACGACGGGTTCTTTACCGGAGAAGAATTTTGCAGTTTGTATGGTTCTTACCGCATTGCTGGAGTAAATATCATATTCACTGAAGATTGTTGCGAACTTAATACCTTCCTGCTGTGCTTTCTCTGTACCGGTAATAGTGATTCCGCTTTTATCCGAATAGCATGGCATATCTGAACGGTCGCAACGTTCTCCATGGCGGAAAAGGAAAATAACGGTGTTATCAGCATTAATTTCTTTTGCCTGTTCCAGGGTGATATCGGGAAGCGAGCTTTTTGCTTTTGTCACTGCCGCTACCAGGAAAACAGAAAATAAAAGAATGAATGCTGTTTTTGAATAAGAAGAACGTGGTTTCATCATGTTATTTAAACTGAATATAAAAATACCCCCGGGTTTAGTGCCGGGGGCGGGGACAGTAATCAGAAAGTGAACTGAAGTTGTGCCATTGCACCGTAATCGTGGTCAGTTCCTACCAGGCCGGAAACATCGATATGTACGACGTCAAATGGAGAGATACCAACGCCAGCGGTGAAGGCGCTTCCGGAGTTTGATGCCATGTTCTGACGATAACCGGCACGCAATTGCGCCCATTTCCATGCGTTAAATTCAGCACCAACACTTGCAAACTGACGTTTGCTGTCAGAAGTGAAGCCACTGGCAGGAGTCAGATCAATGTCAAGAGCAGTGGTAAACAGGTCATTATGCCAGGATACACCGGCGGTTGCCTGCGGACGAACTTTGAAGGTTTCTTTAAAGCCATTGACGACTTTAGTATCAATACTGCGTGGAATGATGTTCTGGGCAACAAGACCGACAGTCCAGTTGTCATTCAGGTCTGTATAAGCACCAATATCGGCGTTGAATCCGTTTTTCGTGTTGTGGTACTTGTCACCGTCAAAATCGTCTTTGTCGTAATCACGAACCGTTACGTTGTAGTTAAACAGGTCCACACGCTGATATTTTGGTGTGACGCCAAGAGACCATTTTTGTCCGGCCGTTTCCAGTTCTTTGGCAAATGAAATTCCGACGTCGGTAATTACAGCTGCACGCCCGAATGCGCGTGAGGTCAGGGCATTCTTATCGACGTCGGTAATTGTTCCATTGGCAACTTTGTCCAGATAATCCAGGTCTGCATCGTTTACTTTTCCGTTTACGCTGACAGTTCCGTAAGACTTGACCATAAGGGCAAACGGCAGAGTGTCATTTGCCATGGCTGCTACAGCTGATACACCTACCTGAGCATCTGCATTGATATTGCGGAATTCCTGCAGACGATGTTTAAGATTTGCCGCTGCCTGTTGTACGCCATGCTGGTTATCTACAGCACTGTCAAACAAATCCCAGTCATCTTTAACATCATCAGCTTTATTTGATACATCATCAGGATCAGCAACTTGTGCCCCAACAGACGGCAGAAGAAGGCTGAAATCATCATTGCTGTTGTGCTTTGTCAGTAAAGCCGGGTTTGCCAGAGGTGCCACACCATAATGGGAAGATGCTACCCCGGTACCACCCATTGCATCGTTACGCGCTTCAAAATATGACGTCGCTGCTGCAGCGTTAAAGGAAAATAATACAGCAGATGCAATGATGGTGCGGGTAATATGATTTTTCTTCATCATTTAATTTCCTGTTTATCAGAATTTAGACAAAACAACGCTATGACACGGATGTGCCGTAATTTTTACTTTGGTACTATCTGGTATTTACCAGGGTAATAAAGACGTATTAAATAAGCTAACAGGTAGTATTTGCCCTGTAATAAGGTTCCCGGCAAGGCCAGGTCTCAACGTGACGCGTCGCAAAGACATTGTTGTATTCTGCCTGGTTGTATATTCAGTTAACCATTTTCTTTTTTCATCGTTCAGAAGTGTTGGTGATAATGATAGTGCCGGATATATTACAGAGCCATTTATTTCTTTTTTCTGTCTCAATATTACCCCGCAATATTCTCTTTTCGTGTTTCCGGCGAAGGGGAAACTATGCCAGAAAATAACTTCAGTGTTGCTGCTATCACTAATAAGCATTCTGAAATTATCAGCAGTATCTGGCCATTCACCGGACAACGCTATCGGATAGTTTTCATGGCCATTCAGCCAGTCCGGATTGAGATTAAAACATTCAGCAAGATGTTCGAGAGCGTCAGCTGAAAGATAGTCTGCAAGTCTGGCCGGGTCCTGTATAACCGTGGAGCGGATATTCCATGGCGACAGCAATGTTGCCAGTAATGGCGCATTTATATCATGCGACAGCATGATGTATTCAATTCTGCTTATTATGTTTCCTGTGGTGTTATCCGCAGGCATAAACATATTATGAAGAGCATCCTCAAGCAGGATTCGGGTTAAATCAGCGGTGGATATGGCTAATTGTTCGCTCATTATCCCCAGAACTTCTCTTACCCCTTGGGGGTAACGGACCTGCAGAGGTGTCGGGTTTATCTGACGACCGTTGATGAGTTTTTCGCCGATTGCTTTTTTGTCCAGCGAGAGCATCATTCGGGCCGCAATACCGGTCGTATTCAGTCTCATTGTTCCTCCGACTGAAAAAGTCTTTTCAGCTCATGTGGTTATTGTATCTTCGGTGTTTTTTCTGGTGAAACGAATAATTTCGATCATGCAGATCGAATGTGTTTGGCGAGTTGTTGCAACTCGCCTTTCTGTATGTGTTTTGAATGATGTTTACAGCGGGGTGCTGCCCGGGTTCAGAGGGCAAATCATAATGTAGTCAGGGTCGTTAACAGGTAACGCTCCGGGAGATGGGACACGTTCGCCTTTCTGTGCTGCAATGGCCAGTGTACGCAACAAAACCTCACTGGCGCGGTGAACTGCTTCCTCTTTCGTTGTGGCAGTGACGTGAAGGTTATCAAAATCACCGATCTCAATACGATGCGCTTTCTGCCCATTTTCTTCATCGATGGTCGTGATATGGGCAGGATACGGCACAAACCATGCTGCCACTTTTTGTGTCTGCCGCCGGCGGGCATCAAGCTTACTGACCAGTTGCCATGCACGAAGATGAGTATACCGTTTCAGCATATTCATGGAACGATGTCCTGATATTGCAGCAATCTCCATTACATTCAGGCTACCCAGTTCGAAGAAGCGGCTTATTGCTTCATGCCGTAGATCGTGAAAATGCAGGTCCTCGATGCGAAGTCGTTGTGTGGCTATTCTCCAGGCATTTTTAAAGCCGGATGCGGTGTAATCAAAAACATTGCCGTGGAGATTAACGGGCATCATCTGAAGAAAGTTACGGGCACGTCTGGACAGAGGAACATCCCGTGAGTGACCGTTTTTGGTTTCAGGTAAATGAGCCACACCGTGGCGCAAATCAATGTGCTCCCAACGTAAGGCCAGTATTTCGCCCTGCCGCATGGCTGTCTCAAGGGCAAGATGGAAAATGACATACAACATCAGATTTTTTTCGCGGAAATAGCGAGAAAGGCGACGTTCTTCTGAAGACGTTAGCCGGCGATCTCGTCCGGAGGATACTTTCGGCTTGCGAACCAGTTCAACCGGGTTAGTACGACAGGTTCCCCATTCAACACGAGCAATATTGAACAGAGATGACAGAAGGGCGAGTTCAAGACGTACAGTATTACCTGTAATGGGTTTACCCGTTCGGGGGTTGATTTCTGCTAAACGAACGTCTCTGTATGTAGCAATATCAACGGTTGTTATTTCGTCCATATTCCGAAGGGCAATGGGATATCGCTTGATAACATTGCTCCGGTAAAACTCCTGTTGATGCCCTTTCTTGTGAACAGAAACTGTTTTCAGGTACTTATCCAGTGCGCGTGACAGGGACATTTTACGGATGCGTGGAGACGGCATGCTAACCTCAAAAGAGGCAAAAAATAATGCCAACAATCATTCTCTGCAAGCGTGCCAATCCGGTACCTGGGGCGCTCCTAAAATTCAATTCACAACGCAGACCTACAACATAGCTAAAAACACTCGTAATTTAAGGCTCGGGGTCCATGCATATTGCTCATGGACTTACCTGAATGGCTCACCCTTTGGTGGTTTTCAACAGGTATATTCCGACCAAAACAACGTTTGGTATGTGAGTAATTATGCTTGGGGAAATTATGAGTCTGGTGGGACCATATCAGTCACATGCCTCAATCTTCCTGGTGCTGGAGCTTAATTAAAGGGGCAACAGTAGGCATCGACATGTTCCTCATCAACACCATCACCAATACCGTACATGCGTGTTCCAGTCATAATGTATCCAGTCGGACATTGAATCGGCTTGTAATAGATCGAACCACCACTCTTACCGCCGATAAAGTGATTCATTGCTACGGATGATTTGTACCAATTACATGCTGAGTAATTAATTTTATTACCCCCTGACCACCGACCGGATTGGCACGTAGGCCAGTGCCAATCCGGTACCTGGAAATCATCATCAGCGTCGATATGGACGAATATAAAAACATTTACGTTATATCCCAAAAACACACAGGTCTTAGGGAGGTTTAAACTGTGTATTAACACCTATCGTATTGACGGGCGTGAAATGGCAGAAACAGAAGTCGTTCCTATTGACATGCCTGACTCTAACGGCGAGATGACTTGGCAAGCCAAAAACTACACACAGTATTCGTCCTACTTTATGAAGATTACTTGCTTGAAATAGCTTATTGGCAAATGGCATATACAGTTATTGAACCATTCTGATCTTCGGTTGTATCGCACGCAGCCGACCATGAGTTATTGGCTGATGGGAATGACCTGGTAAGCCATATGTAACCAGTTCGTGAGGTGCATATTCCGCCGCCACCTGTAACACGTTTTCCAGTTGGACAGGTAGCTGTTGCTCCAGGAAAGCGCCAACCTGTGGCCTGTGCTGTAGCAATTTGAAGCTCACCAGATCCTACCTTTCTCCAGGTACCGGATTGGCACTGGCCTACGTGCCAATCCGGTACTTGGCGTAAAAGCAATTCTGGTAGTACGGTGATAACTGG
>ERZ827088.3813-NODE-3813-length-13361-cov-2.707726_pt1 | contig 13361 bp, 19 predicted proteins | sample MGYA00519922_ERZ827088 | MGnify/ENA primary metagenome ERZ827088 (study PRJEB31778, sample SAMEA3449254) | human gut metagenome | biome: human gut; feature: human-associated habitat; material: faeces | place: United Kingdom | collected 2010/2012 ... | reverse complement strand
TGTACGGCCCTGCGGCCATGGATCTCCCGCGTGTGGTGGCCCTGGGGCTGGGCGCCAGGGAAAAGGCGGGCGGAGAAGATGGCCTGACCGCCCTGCGCCATGCCGTGGGCGGCGCGCTGCGCCTTTGCCGCGAGCACGGCCTGGAGAGCGTGGCCGTGGACATGCCCTCCGTGGAACGGCTCGCTCCGGTCTATGGGCTTGACGCTTCCCGCCTCGCGCGGGGAATCGCGCTGTCCGCGCTGCTGGGCCTGTATCGCTATGAGCGCTGGAGGAGCGGACAGGACGCTTCTCCGGCAGATCCCCGCTGGCTGGCTTTTCTGTTCCGCGAGGAACATGCGGACGACGCCGTGCGCGAGGCCGCTCGTCTGGCTGAAGCGGAAGCGGCGGGCCTGTATCTTGCCCGGGATCTGGCCAACGGTCCGGCCAATGAAGTGACGCCCTCCTTTATGGCGTCGACGGCGGAGGAGCTCGCCGCGCGCTATGCGGAATACGGCATGAGCTGCCGCATTCTGGGGCCGGGTGAGCTTGAGGAGCGCAACATGGGGGCGTTTCTTGCCGTGGCCGGGGGCGCGGAACAGGAACCCCGTCTCGTGGCTCTGGAATACGCGCCCCGTGGAGCGGAGGGCAGGCCTGTCGTTCTGGTGGGCAAGGGCATTACATTTGACAGTGGAGGAATCAGCCTCAAGCCGTCGGCGGGCATGGCGGAAATGAAGGGAGACATGTCCGGAGCGGCAGCCGTGATGGGCGTGTTCGAGGCCATGGGGCGTCTGGCTCCGCAGTGGACGCCTCCCTGTCCCGTGGTGGGGGTGATGCCGTGTACGGAAAACATGCCGGGCGGGCGCGCCACGAGACCCGGAGACATTGTGGTCGCCATGTCCGGCAGGAGCATCGAGATCGTCAATACCGACGCCGAGGGACGGCTGGTGCTTGCGGATGCCATGACCTACGCGCAGAAAACCTGGAATCCCGGCGGAATGATCGATATCGCCACGCTCACCGGCGCCTGCGCCGTGGCTCTGGGCAAGGGAAACGCCGGACTCTTCGCCAATGACGACGCTCTGGCGGACATGCTGCACGCTGCGGGCTGCAGCCTGGGAGAGCGCAACTGGAGGCTTCCCGTCTGGGAGAGCAGCCGGGAGATTCTGAAGAGCAATGTGGCGGACATGCTCAATTCCGGCGCGCGCGAGGGGGGGGCGCTGCATGCGGCGTTCTTCCTGAGCTGTTTTGTGGAAGAAGGCATGCGCTGGGCGCATCTGGATATCGCGGCTGCGGATGCGGGTGAGTCGCCGATCAATGCCAAGGGTGCGACGGGGTTCGGCGTGCGTACCCTGCTTGACGCCGTGCGGAGCGCGCAGCAGTGGCGCTTAAACTGAGCTTCGCGCAGCAGACCTGCGTGCGCGCCGCGGGCAAGGCCATGCAGGAGTGCCGCATGATCGTCCCAGGCGCGCGCGTGGGCGTGGCCGTATCCGGCGGAATGGACAGCTTTGTGCTGCTGAAGGTCATGCAGCTCCGGCAGCGCATTGTTCCCTTCCGTTTTGAGTTCATGGCCCTGCATGTGAATCCCGGCTTTGATCCCGACAATCATGCTCCCCTTGCGGACTGGCTGCGCGCGGAGGGCATAGCCGGACACCTGGAGGTGACGGATCACGGCCCGCGCGCCCACACGGAGGAAAACCGGCGGAATTCTCCCTGCTTCTACTGCGCCCGGCTGCGCCGCAAGCGTCTGTTCGCCCTGTGCGGGCAATACGGACTCACGCATCTGGCTTTCGGGCACAATGCCGACGATCTGGTCACCAGCTTCCTGATGAACCTTGTGCAGACCGGCAGAGTGGACGGCATGGGCATGAGCGAACCGTTCTTCAATGGACGGCTGCGGGTCATCCGGCCGCTTCTGCTGGTGGAAAAGACCGATATCGCGCGCGCCGCGCGGCAGTGGGAACTGCCTCTGTGGAGCAATCCCTGTCCTTCGGCGGGGAATACCAGACGGGCGGACATGATGACGCTGCTCGACACCATGTGCGAAGGCAGCAGGTTCCGGCGCAGGAATGTCTTTCACGGTCTGACCCGCTGGCAGATGGCACGGGATGCGGCAAGAGCGCGGGCGGAAGACGGCGGAAATACGCCGCGGGACGAACGGGGAGCTTGCCCCGCTCCGCCTTGCGGAGGAGCGTGATAGTCCCCCGCGCGTTGACCTTGACGGCGCTTGACTTTATCATGGACGCCTCGCGGACCCGTTTTCTCCGGTTTTACTGCCCGGGTTCCGCATACTCGCGCATACCCCTGGGGCATCAATGCTTTTTGGCAAGTATCATGTCGTCATATTCAAGGAGAAGGGCGGAGCTTCCCGCAGCCTGCGGCTTTCCGGCTGGTTCGGCTGGCTGCTGTGCCTGATGTTCTGCGGTCTGGCCGCCTCAAATGTGTGGCTGTGGAAATATTTCACGCAATCCCGGCTGCTTGAGGGCAGGCTGGCGGAAGCGGAGTACGCTCTGGAGGCCAGGCAGGGACAGCTTGCGGGGCTGGCCGAGGAACTGACCGCCGTTCGCGATGACTTGCAGCGTGTGCAGCAGTTCGATACCAAGCTGCGGGTCATGGTGAAAACAGATGTGGGCGTAAACGACCTGCCCCTGGGCGGAGCGGGTGAGGCCGGCCTGGGACATATTCCTCTGCACCGCTACGAGCTGGCCGCGCGCAAGATGCGTGCCTTCCTCAAGGAGCTGGCTCAGGAAACGCGCGTGGAGGAGGTTCGCCAGCAGGAACTCATGCTCGCCATGCGGGAAAATCGCGGCAGGCTGGCTGTCACGCCTTCCATCTGGCCTACCGAGGGATTTGTCACGTCCAGATTCGGATACCGCAGTTCTCCGTTTACGGGGCAGAGCAGTTTCCACAAGGGACTGGATATTGCCGCTCCCACAGGCACCCCTATTTACGCCCCGGCGCGGGGGACGGTGACCGCTGCCGGAACGGACGGCGCATATGGACTCTGTGTGGATATCAGCCACGGCGGAGGGCTTTCGACCAAGTACGGACATATGTCGAAGTTTGTGGTCAAGTCTGGTCAGAAAGTGGAGCGCGGACAGCTTATCGGCCATGTGGGCAGTACGGGCCGCGTGACCGGGCCGCACCTGCACTATGAAGTGCGCGTCAACGGCGTGCCCACCAACCCCTACGCCTATATCCTGAACTGAGCGGATTTTCGCCTTTTCGACGGCGGCTCTTCAGGGGGGCGAGCTTCATGGAGTATCGCAAAGGAAGGTACTGAGCCGAAATTGTCATTACTTCCAGGGTGTCAGGAAAAAAATAAAAAAGATGAAATTTTTTCTTGACGGCAGGGCCTTTTTCACCTAATAAGACATCTCCACGTTGGGCTATCGTTCAATTGGCAGGACGACGGATTCTGGTCCCGTTAATCATGGTTCGAGTCCATGTAGCCCAGCCACAGCGTCCCTATCGTCTAGACGGCCCAGGACAACGGCCTTTCACGCCGTCAACGCCGGTTCGAATCCGGCTGGGGACGCCAAATGATTTCACTAGGTTACACAAGCCTTTTCCTTATTGGAGCCTGTTGTTCACAGGTTCCTGTTTACAAAATGCCTCATGAGTCTCCACCTCATGGGGTATTTCCATTTCCAGCAGTCGAGCTGCTGTCTGCCCTATCACATGCTCGCCCAGCGCCGAAGGTATCATGCTCCTGTCGGCATACAGCCCGGCGCTGCGCACATAGATGTCTGTCGTTGTGGCCCGCGAGTGGCCCATCAGAATCTGCGTATCGCTGAGCCCTCTGGACACGAATACCACAGCCGCCGACTTGTGCCGCATGGCGTGAAAACCGAACGGCCTCACTCCCGCTCGCTCGCACAGTCGCGGCATGAGGTGATTGCGCTGCCGGAAAGGCAGCCCCATGCAGGCGTCATTCTGAACCTGCATGAACACGTTATCCACCTGACAGGGTCGGGCTTCCCGCCACCAGGCCAGAGCCTTGACCAGCTCCGGGTGCATGGCGATCCAACGGATGCGTTTGCCGCCGTTTTTGCCCTTGTGGTCAGTGAGCCGGATTCGGGCGCCGTCCATGTCTACATCTCGCGACCAGAGAAGGCGGAAAACCTCGCCCCGTCTGGCCCCGGTGAAGTAGTACGTCAGCAGCATGACCAAATCCTGGCCGTGCGCCTGTTGCAGCACCCGGATCACGTCCTCCTCCGGCGGCACATAGCGGTCATCCACCTCCACCGGGAACGGCCTGATACGCTCAAGCACCGGGGCAGCTTGCGGAAAGCCTTCAACGCACTCAATAGCCCAGTTCCACGCGGCCAGCACATTCTTGCGGTAAACATTGGCCCGCTTGGCCCCGCGTTCATCCGCCACGTCGGCCAGAAACTGGTAGAGCATGGGCTTTGTAAGCCCCTCCACCGAAGTGATGCCCTCTTCCCGGCAATAAGCGAACAGGGTCCGCATCACCGTCTTTTTTTCCGTATATGTCGAGTGCAACATGGTACGCTCCGCATGTGCAAGGTACAGCTCACCCCAGGCCACGAGCAGCTCTGAGCCCGTGAGGGTCGTTTTCTCTGCATGATCGCGCAGGTATTCCTCTTTCCGTTACACCTCCCACTGTCGTGCCGCGAGCCATTCCGGCCCCTTTTTCCGGCCCGGCGGAAACAGTTTGCTGTCCACCTCCCTGCCGTTGACGATTACTCTTGCCAGCCAGGCGTTGTCTCTCGCTTTGATTTGCGTAGGCATCGAAGAACTCCATGACCGTGCCCCAGCGAAAACGCCAGCGGTTCCCAATCCGTCTGCCGCCGATCCGGGAGGCTACCCGCCGCACGGTTCGGGGGTCAAGCCGCAGGGCGGCGGATACTTCAGCCAGGGTGAGAATATCGTCGGCGGCAGGCATGACCGTTCAATCCGTAACTGGCTCCACAAACACGGCCTTTCCCTCGGCGATCCAGCTTTCGGGGATCATGACGTGGTGGGGATGCAGGCAATGCGGGCACGGCCACTCCACTTCCAGCACGCGGTCGCCCCAGGCGGAGACATCATTGACGGAGCAGATGTGCCCTGTTTCCGCCGCCGTGCGGCGCATGTAGATTTTCACCACATCGCCCACCCGGACGGGTAGTTCCGGCTTCCAATAGCTGCCCTCGGAGCCGTAGCCGATCCGCTGCCTCGGGGGCGTGTCCAGCAGGCGCAGAAACCTGTAGCGATAGTCGGCCTTGCGGGCCGGGGCGGGTACTTCTTTCCAGGGCATCACTTACCCCCTTTGCAGACGTGATCGCAGAACGAGCTGACCTTGCAGTTGCCGCAGTGTGCGCCGAGGCAGCGCCCGCTCAACTCTTCCAGCAGGCAAATGACCTCCTCAGCGTCCCGGCACCAGACGTTGACCGCACGGTAGAGCATGAGTCCGGGTGATTGCTGAGGGGCGCGAAGGCCAATGACGGGCACGCCCGCTCCGACGGCGATGCCCACTTCCACGCCCGCGTCCTGGCCGGGCTGACCCAGGTACACGACCACATCCGCGCTGGCGCAGGCGTCCCGACAGAAGGCGTACATCCGGCCGGGCTGCCGCTCGGCATCGAACCGCTGACGACGCTGTTCCGGGGGCAAACTTGGCGGAGGCGTGAGCTTGCGCGTCCAGTCCAGAATACGGATGTCGGGGATGCGGGCGCGCAGTGCGTCGTGGAACTCACGCGCGGCGTGCGGGTGGATGACGGACGCGGCGGTGTAAACGGTAAGGGGTGTCATATCTCCTCCAGTTCGTCTTCCCATGCGCTGATTTGCAGACCCGAGGAAAACTCGATGAGCCATGATGCTGAGGGGTGGGCGGCCACGATGATGGCATTGAACCAGCCACGATAACCGGGGATGTACCGGACGCTGTCTCCGATGGCGTATGGCCTCATTGCCGACGCTCCCTGTACTGGCGGGCCATGTCGCGCAGGCGCCGCTGTTCGGAAAATTCTTCCCACAAGCCGATGCCCACGCCGATGACGGCGAAAATGGCGAGTGCGGTAATCATGCCCTGCCCTCCCACAGTTCCCGGAAGCTGCCGCCGGGGCACAGCGCCCGCAGGCGGAAAAGAATGTCTTCCATTGACGCGCCGCGCAGAACGACGCGGCGACCGCCCTTGACCGCGTAAAAGGTAAATCTTGCCTTGTCCGGTTGCTTCGGATAGGTTGTCTTGTGCATGAGCTCTGTCCTCATGTATTTGCCCTCGGCGCTGTTGCAACCAGTTCCGGGGGCGTTTTTTTATTGCCCTCCGGGAGATGCCCGGCGGGAGCCGTATTGACGCTGGTGTACCGCTCGGGCCAACTCCATGAAGGTGACAATGGCCGTAGCGGCCTCCTGCCCCTCCTTGAGGATGCGTTGGAGCTGGTCGGCGGGAATCTTGCCGTCGGCGATGTCCTGAGCGGCTTCGGCGGCGTATTCACCGAACTCCCGGACACTTTTCAGAATGGCCGGGCCGAGATCGGCGGCTGTGGCGTCGGGCCGCAAGGGCACGAACACGCCGCCGCGTTCACGGGCCAGAAAATTGAGGGGCGCGTCGGAGCCGGTCAGCTCCATCAGCGGCAGCAGGAGATCCGCGCCGAGCTTGTGGCCGGGCTGGCGGGAAAGTTCGCTCATCAGGGTGTTGTAGTCCTTGCCGGCCAGTTCCGCGATGGTGCGGGCCGTCAGCTCCGACGGCGCGTGTTTGACCAGTTCGTGCAGAACGGCGGTCAGAGAAGGAAATTCGGCGGACATGCAAACGGCTCCTGCTTGTTTGCGTGGATAGAGGCGTAAAAAAAGGCTATGCGGAAAACGGGATGGCGTCCGGCTCGCGGCGGTCCAGGAAGACGCAGATGATTCGGGTGCGCCCCTCCTACTGCGCGGCCACAAGGCCGGGGACGGTGGGGACTTTGCGCTGCGGGCCGGTGGGAATATCCATCGGCGTGGGCAGAAGATGCGCGGGAATGCCGAGCCTTTTGAGCTGAACATACCTTTTGACGGGAACAGTTTCCTTTTTCAGAAGGGAACAGGCTCCCTGGCCGGTTATGCCGAGCTGTTCCCCGACCCATCGGTAGGTCATGTTGCAGTTCGACATCCATCTACGAAGCTGGACGGTACGGGGTTCATTCATGGCTTGCTCTCCTGTAGCTTAGTTTGATATGTGTTTTTGTGGTTGGTTTTATGTGTTGAGTTGTTGATAACCTGTTTTTCGATTGATAGCAATCAAAAAAAGATTTGCGATGAAAAATTTGTTTGAACGTATCCTGAAAGCCGTTGAGTTGCTTGAAAATAACAGCCAGACGGCTTTTGCAAAAAAAATCGGTTGTCAGCAATCTACATTTAATGGATATCTGAACGAGAACGGGCAAAGAAAAATTCGGTTGACCTTGCTGGCTGATATTCTGCGAACCTATCCGCAGATTTCCCGCAACTGGCTTTTCTTCGGCGAAGGAGAAATGACCGAAGAAGCTCCCTCTCGGGAAACGGTGTCCCCCCTGACCGCAGTACTTCCACTTAGGACAGCGGAGGTTCCGCCACCGACCACGGTCGCCCCGCCCCCGCGCACGGTGTTGAATGGCGGGCGCGAGGCCGCAAGCGGCGACATTGAGGAGGAACTTGTCCGACTGCGGGAAAAGCTGGCGGCAGCTCAGGAAGCCAATGCCCGACTGGCGGAAACGAACGGAAGATTGAGCGAGGAATTGATCCGCCTGAACGCGGAGCGGCGCAAACTGGAGGAACGCCTTGCATGGGAAAAGATGCCGGACAAAATTGCCCTTTCGCCGCTGACTGTCCGTGGCGGAACCTCGGAAGAACATTAGGGCCGATGCAATAAGGAGATGTCATGCTGAAACCTGCTCTGTTTGTATGTGCCGCGTTGACCGCCCTGCTGCTGGCGGGCTGTCATCACGGCTGGTGTTAGGAAAGCGCCGCCGGGGCCGGTCGTAATCCCTCTCATTGGCTCTTGGTGGGGGCCCCGGCGGCGTCCGGGCATGGCCCGGAATTTGGGAAAAATGGTTACTTTTCACGGTTGAAAAACAATTTATTCCAAAATTGACTTATGTCAAGTCTAAATTGGAATTATTTTTTAGGTTTTACTTATGGAGTTATTTGAACGTGTCCGCCGGATATCCAAAGAGTGCGTGGGATCGGAAACAAAACTTGCCGTCAAACTAGGTTTGCCGCAGAGTACCTTGAACAAGTATATGAATGTAAAAAGTCAGCGTAATCTCTGGCAATATTTGCCTGTGATTCTCGCTGCTTTCCCCTATGTAAACCGTAACTGGCTCTATTTCGGCGAAGGGGATATGCTTGATTCGAGCCAGGCCGCCTCCCCCGCGACACAGGCAACGCCGGACGAAAAAGACCGCCGTATCGCGGAGCTGGAAGAGGAGCTGCGAGAAGAGCGCCGCCTGAACCGCCGTCTGATGGAACGGCTGCTGGATGAAGAAAAAAGCTGAGGCGATGGCATGCTGAAATCTGCTCTGTTTGTATATATTGTTTTGCTCTCTCTGGGGCTGGCAATCAGTTATCAGGGTACTATCAACTATTATTCTGTTTTTATTAAGTTATTTAGCTTGTTTATTATAAGCATAATACTTGTTTTTTTATACCTTATTTATAAATTTGAAAAAATTAATACTCACTTTATACCTCAAATATACAGAAAACGATTCAAAATTTTACTCAGAATTAATAAATTTGTCAGGAAATCACCATCTAAAATATTTTTTATTCTTTCTCTTGTAATATCCATAATATGGATATTCTGGGGAATATTTTACACTTCCCGTTTAGAACAGCCAAATGAAGTTGGTGACTCTTTTGGAGCTATTAATACGCTCTTCTCAGGATTTGCTTTTGTAGGCGTTATTGTGGCAATAATATTGCAGAGTAAAGAACTAAAAGCACAACGAGAGGAATTGTCACAAACTCGACAAGAACTGAAAGGACAAAAAGAAGAACTCACTCTACAAAATAAGATATCACAAATTGCACGATTTGAGAGTAGTTTTTTTATTATGCTTTCTTCACACAGAGAAATATTAAAAAATTTGGATTATAACAATAAACATGGAATTGAATTAATAAGAGGTATTGGAGACAGATTTAAATCGATGTTTATAATTGATAAAAATGGACGTGTATCGAGAAATGGTTATTTTGCTGTATCTCTATTTAGCTTAGATGAAAGATTAAATAATATAAGAGATTCTTTTGAAGAATTTAATAATATCTATAATTTTGATAGCTATTTTAGATATATGTATGGAATTATTAAATTTGTAGATAGCAATGAAACATTAAATGAAAAAGAAAAATTTCATTATATTGATTTGCTGAAAGCACAAATTAGTAAAGATGAACTTAATATTGTCTTTTATAATTGTTTAATGTCAGAGTATAAAAAAATGAAGAACTATATAGTCAAGTATAGATTTTTTGATAATTTAAAGCCTGATATTCTGGCACTAGAATTAGATATATTTTTTTATCCAAAAGAGGCATTTGGTGAAGAATGGGTAGAACATATAATATCAGATATTATAAATTCTACACCACCTTATATTATGCAAATGATGCAGGAAAAACTAGAAACATGGCAAAATGGAGAATATACATGGGAATAGCTATTAACCATTAAAGATAGACGTAACACGTCATCTGGAAGGTTCGATTTTTACCCCTTGCCACTTCTCCAGACTTTCTTTAGATCAAAAAACGCCCCGTCGCGGGGCGAGCCTTCTTTCCGGTTTTGGTTACGGCAGGCGCGGGAAGGAGGTGCTTTATGAGGAGAAAACTCTGGCACTTGCTGGAAGTTGTCGCAATCTACGCGCTCAAGCGCCTGATTGATTGGTTCTTCGACAAGAAGAATTAATAAAGCGACCCCGGTAGTGCTAGCGACACTGCCGGGGTCAATTTTCGGCTAAGGCATGCCGGAAAGAAGGCTTCGACAAACTCCGAGTCTGCCGGGGTCAGGGTGTTAGACGCGCCCTGGCCCTTTCCTGTTTCAGAAGATAACCACTTCCCTTTTGCTTGGCAAGCCTGTCGTTCCGGGAGCAGAAAACGGCGCTCCGGTTCGTGCTTTTCACAGACCCGTAATGTGTGAATTGTCTGACCAATAGAGATGCTCATACGGGTCACGGCAGCATGGGCTTCTCCTCTTGTTGTGTCGGCGGCACTTCTCGCGCCATTGCGCGGCGTGTTCGCGTCCGAAGCCGTCCGGCGGATACAACATTTCCACCGGCGAGAGTTGATCCAGAATTTCGGGCGGGCAGAGGTCGGCTTCAGGGCAGCTGCCTTCTTCAATGAGCTTGTACCCGTAGTTGCAACGTCCATGCGTCTCATGCGCGTACAAGGCCACCACGCCCATGACGTGGCCGCCCCCGTCTTCTCCTGCCAGACGCACCGCCAGATACACGACCTGTTCGCTGCGGTGGTTGAAGGCGGCCAAAACCGTGTGCGGGGCCAGCTTCGCATTGAAAAAATCCATATCGCTCAGTGCCTCGTCGCGTTCGGTGAAAATCCAACCCATGATTGAACTCCTTGCATGATGGTGACCGCGCCCCCGGTTCGTGGCATGGCCGGGAGACGTGGCGGGTTAGTGGTTCAGAATCCAGTGGGCAAAGCTGATCACGGCGCTGCTTTTTCTGGGCAGGCCGTACTTGAGGCTGTGCTTGCGGATCGTCCATCCGGAATAGCTGGAAGGGCCGCCCAGGTAGTAGCCGGAGCCGCCGCTGTAATTTTCGCGGTGTTCCACGCCTTCGCTCCCCGCGAGGTGCGCGGTCGGGGGGAAGGTGGCCGCCATTTTACGCATTTCGGAAAAATTGTTCCGGTCGGATCTGGAGAAGCCGAGAAGCACTTTTTCCGTGATGCTGTACGAAAAATAATCGGTCATGATGTCGGAATCGTTCCGCCGGAGTTCGGCGACAAGATAGCCTTTGGCCCATTCGGGCGTGAACTCCTTCCACAGCTTTTCACAGTGGCTTTCTTCAGCCCTGCGTTCATCCTCCTCCCGGAGGCGTTCTTCCGTGCGCTGTGCTTCGGCCTCGGCAGCGCGCCGGTACAGATCCTCGCAGGCGTCCGGGGCCGCGCGGTAGTCGGTGCGGTAGTCCCAGTGCAGGATGGTCTTGCCGGGCGCGGCGATGGTCGAGGCTTCCACCCAGCGACCGACAGGCCGACCGTCGTCGCCGTCCTCGCGGGCAAGGTACAGGCGGGCATCCCCCAGGAAGGGGTCGCCGTTCAGGAGGCGGATAGTCTGCTGTGACGCTTCCACCCGCGTGACCGTGTAGGTATCGTGGTAAAAATTGACCAGCCGTCCCAGATAGTCGTTGATGTTGGCCGGAGCATTATGGCCGTAGCCGAGTCCGGAACCGGAAAGAGAGGAAAGAAGAATGTGCATGATGATGGCTCCTTTTTATGTAACTTGTTGATTTCACATAACTTATTCATACCATAATGACGCGGGGCGTCAATAAAAAAATCAAACAAAATCGCATAGTTATCAAAAAAAATACCCCGCCGGAGCGGGGCTTTTCGAGCCAGGGGAGGAACGGGTCAGTCGTTCTTTTCCAGTTCCTCGCGGACGCGCTCCGCGGCGTATCGGCCCATGCTGTTCAGCATCCTGACCCATGCGCCGCGTGTCGGCGACCACTTGAAACCGTGGCTTTTGAGCAGCGTGCGGATTTCCGGCTCCGGCTTGCCGTCGAACAGGAACATGATGCGGTTTTCTCCGGCGTCTTCGCGGCAGGTATAGCCGTTGCCTTCCCGTTCCACCGTGACGTTTCTCTCCGCAGCGCGTTCCAGTTGCTGAATGCGCTGCCTGACGCGCCGGATGTTGGCGTTGTTGTTCTGAAGCTGGAAGGGCATGAAGCCGGGGCGATTGCACCAGCCGGGATCAAGAACCTCTTTCGCTTCGGCCTCGCGCATGCCCATTTCCATCAGGGCGGGCAGTTGCCGTTCCGGCGTCTTGTGCTTGCGGATGAGGGCATTGGCCTGCTTCATCCATTCCTGAACTTTTTCCAGTTCGGCCAGCTTTTCCCTGAGTTTTTTCACCGCGTCCGGATCATCGCTGGAAATGCCGCCCGTGCCCACGGAGGCCGCTTTCTGTGCGTAGTAGTCCGCCTTGTCCATCGTGGCGAACGCCTTGCCGAAGGTGTTGTGGATGCGCTCGCGGTAGCGGCGATCCCTGCCTTCAGAGTAGTGGCCGACCAGAATGGGCTGTCCGAAGGGGATGACCGAAGCCATGTCATGTGCCTGGTCGTGCAGGCGGATTGCTTCGGCGCGGAGCTGTTCGGCCTTGCGTTCATAGCGTTCCCGCCGGGCTTCCTGTTTCAGTTCGTAGTCGTTCATGATGGTGATCCTTTGCTTGAGGGTTATTGAAAGCGTCCAGGTCAGTGGCATGGCCGGGGCGGCGATTACGCATTTGCTCCGAACAGCTCACGTTCCCTCAGTTCAAAAGCCGTGAACATGGCCGGGCGTCCATAATCGTCAGCCATTTTTTCAAACGCCGCCGCGACATCGGGGAAGTCCTTACGCATTTGGTCAAGAGCGCGTCCGTGGCACCAGTTGAGGCCCATGTCGACAAGGAAACCATTATCACATTCGAGACTGATGCCGATGTTCTCGATTTCAGCAAGAATCCGATTGAGTGCGCAGGTCATTCCGAAACTCCTTTTTTTGTTATAACTTGTTGATTTCACATAACTTATTCATACCATAATGACGCGGGGCGTCAATAAAAAATCAAACAAAATCGTATACTTATCAAAAAAAATACCCCGCCGGAGCGGGGTAGATGAGGATGGGAAGTGTCGCGGGGCGCGTTTCAGTCCGCAGGGTTCATGTCATGCCTGCGGGCGCGGCGGAACGGCCCGAACCGGGCAGGCAGCCCGCACAGGACGGCAAGGCGCGCGGCGGCGGCCTCCGCTTCCTCCTCCGAGGCAAAGCGCAGTTCGGAGCGGATTCCTCCGTCACGCCATGACAGACGCCATTGTTTCCCTTTCAGCCAGGGCAGGAAGGCAATGCGGAATCTCATGCCGGCTCCCGATCCCGCATCCGGCAGGCCAGCCACAGGATGATCAGGGCAAAGGCCACGCGGAAGATGCCCGCATGGCTCCACAGGGAAAGAACGCCCATATGGGCGAACACGCCCCAGAAGATGCAGAGGGACAGGGCCGCCGCCGTGCCCGTCCGCCTGCCGCCGATTTCGTGCAGGGCCACGGCGATGGAATCTATGGTCGAACTGGTGACGCAGAGCACGGCGACGAGCAGAACGGCATTCATGGCCGTATTGAAGGCAAAATGCGCCATGCCGAGCACAAGCAGCATGTACAGCCCGAAGAACAGCCCTCCCCACAGGTAGGCCCGGCGATTTCCGGCGGCTTCCG
>ERZ827088.3807-NODE-3807-length-13371-cov-3.706443_pt1 | contig 13371 bp, 11 predicted proteins | sample MGYA00519922_ERZ827088 | MGnify/ENA primary metagenome ERZ827088 (study PRJEB31778, sample SAMEA3449254) | human gut metagenome | biome: human gut; feature: human-associated habitat; material: faeces | place: United Kingdom | collected 2010/2012 ... | reverse complement strand
TACGTTTGGGATTACGACACGGAAAATCCCGCCCAGTGTGAAGTGGCTAATGCCGCAAGCATCACTTGGGACAAAGTTGCCAACAACATTGCAGCTTCCACGCTGGAGGACACGACGTCCGCACGCTTCTACACGCTGGATGGTCGTGAAGTAAGTGAGACCTCACGCACTCCTGGCATCTACCTCGTAAAGAAGGGAAGCCAAGTGAGGAAAGTACTTGTAAAGTAATTCTCTTATATACTAGAAGTTGTGTTTCCTGGGTAGGAGGGGTGCGGAGTAGATCCGCACCCTTTTTTCATTACAGCCTTGAAGCCAAGAGATGGGGTTGCCCCAAAGCACAAGGTACAGAAAATGGGATTGATCCTTTTTCATTATCTCCTGCGAAGATTTTTCCGACACACTCGACAATAAAAATCGCGCATACGCGTTATTATATAGTTACACCTAAAAGTATATACGCAAAAATCAATATCAAGGTATGAAAAAATCACTTCTTTTCGCCGCAGCGCTGCTCGCCATGGGCAGTCAGGCGAAGGCCGACGAAGGTATGTGGACGCTCTACAACCTACCCAACGCGGTGTACGAGCAGATGAAGGGCTACGGATTTGCTCTGCCCTACAGCAGCCTGTATCAGAGCGACGACGCCATCAAGAACTCAGTGGTAAACTTCTCGGGCTACTGCTCTGGAGTAGTGGTTTCGCCCGACGGACTGGTGTTCACCAACCACCACTGCGGATTTGAGGCCATACGCAGCCACTCTACCGTGGAGCACGACTACATGCTCAACGGATTTTTCGCCAAGACCTATGCCGACGAGCTGCCCAACAAGGGCATGTTTGTGCGCTTCATGGTCGACCAGCGCGACATCACCCCACTGCTCGAGAAGCGGGGCATACGCACCATGACCGCCAAGGAGCAGGCCAAGCTGCTCGACGAGGTCGAGAACGAGATGCTCAAGGAGGTACACGCCAAGGATGCCAACCTGGAGCTTGAGATCAAGCCTTTCTATGAGGGCAACAAGTATTATGCCACTACCTACCAGGAGTTCAGAGACCTGCGTCTCGTCTTTACTATCCCCAAATCGATGGGTAAATTTGGCGGTGAGACCGACAACTGGATGTGGCCACGACAGACATGCGACTTTTCAGTGTTCCGAATCTATGCCGACCCGAAGACCAACGGTCCTGCCGACTACTCCAAGGACAACGTGCCATACCGCCCCAAGCACTGGGCGCCCGTCTCGCTCGACGGCTACAAGGAGGGAGACTTCGCCATGACCGTGGGATACCCCGGCTCTACCGAGCGCTACCTCTCCTCATACGGTATACGTGAGATGCGCGACGCCGACAATGCTCCCCGCGCACAGATACGTGGTGTGAAGCAGGAGGTGATGATTCGCCACATGCGCGCCGACGAGGCCGTGCGCATCAAGTATGACTCCAAGTACGCGCAAAGCTCCAACTACTGGAAGAACTCTCTCGGCATGAACAAGTGCATCGACTCTGTGGGCATTATCCGCCAGAAAGCCGACTTTGAAGACCGCATTGTCGACTACCAGAAGTGGACGGGATACCTCAAAGGCAAGCTCGACATGGACAAGCTCGCCAAGTTCTACGCCCAGCGTTTCGACGCTGCACGCATGCTCACCGTCTGGGGCGAGACCTTCCGCCGCACCGCCGAGCTCAACAGCCGCGCCATGCGCATAGCCAACAACCCCACCGCTGCCAACCCCACAGCGCAGGGCGTAATCTCTATACTGTCGCTGGCAGTCAATGTGGTGGTATTCGGTTTCATTATGAAGAAAGCCAAGGAGACCAAGACCAACCCCTATCGTCACGAGATCTTCACCCATCAGAAAGACTTTCAGCTGGCTATGAGCCGCGCGGAAGGCAAATAATCATACATAAGCAAACGCACTTGCAAGTATGCAAGTGCGTTTTTCTGTATACAAAGCCGAATTTGACATGAAGAGTACGCTGGCAGCGTATTGAAAAAGATCTGCCCATTTAATACAATACAAAATATAGTATTGATTAAGGGGAGATATATAATGAAGTGTCCTAACTGTCATAGAGAAATACCTGTCGGCTATCATACTTGCCCTTATTGCAAAAGGACCTTAAATACATATAATCAAAACAACAATCCATCCATCTCAAACCAAAACCGGGCAAAAAGTCGAGCCCTTAATAAAGGCACAAAGATACTCATTCTCGTAATAAGTATCTTTCTGCTCCTAACGGCTATCATTGCCGGAGCAGTCGCCTTATTACTGCATACCGCAAACAACAACCACAGTGTACCGGCCGTATCTTCTGAAAATGCCATCACCAGAACAGAGTGGATTGCAATGCTGGCTGACCAGGAGGGCTATACCGACTGCAAGAATGACAAAAGCTATTTTGACGACATAAACCAAAGCAATGATAATTTCAAAAAAATACAAGCCTGCGCCGAATGGGAAATCCTAGACAAAGGTGGATCGTTTTTACCAAATGACAAAGCTACAACTGAATTTGCCGTAATTACTGCAGTAAAATCCATCGGACTGCAATTTATATCGGCTAATGACAAACCCATTCGCACGGATAGTGAAATCATTCATTTCTACAAAGAAAAAACAGGAGATCGTTTTGATAATCAGTCGTATATTGACGCCGATTATGCAACAAAAATATTAAATAACACCAAGCAAATCAAAGAGGGCATCAAACTCAAGAATAGCGGCAGCGTAGAATACAAAGATAATGTCAAGAAAATTGACACAAGCTCCATAAAAATACATGGGAATCAGGCCACAACGCTACAACCAGTAAAAGTTGGCGACATATTGGTAATAGAGCCTTGCGACGCATATCCATCGGGAAAAGCACTCAAGATTAAGAAGGTAAAAGGAGAAAACATAGAATTCACCACGCCCGGCCTGGACGAATTTTTGGGCGCATACACATTTTCAGGTGAAGCGTCGCCGGTAGTAACAGCTGTTTCATCCTCCGACAAAGATACAACTGTGAAAATTGAAACAGGAAATGCCGATACTACACCAACCGTTACTCCCGCCGCGATTACGCCATTGGCCTTAGCAGGGAACGAAATTCCAACAAGCACAAGCACCAGCCCATTCAACTACGACATAAAACTCTCCAAAAAGGTAGGCAATGTAAAAATCAGCGGTACTATATCGCTCAAAAAGTTAATCATGCGAGTTGATGAATTCAATGCAGTAGGTATTACTGTCAAAAACTGTAACGCACACCTCTCCTATGACCTGGAATCCAAAATATCCGTATCCGGTAAAACCGAAACTAAAATACCGGTGCGCGTGGACGCAAAGCTTTTTGGCGTGCTAGGCGCGGCAATAAAGATAACCGTAAAGATTGGCATAGACGGAAGTGTGTCTGTCATTTCTTCAACCACGGTAACGGAAACCATGAAATACAAGCAAGGCGCACTGCCCATATTCCGGCAAACCAACACATCACCGCAAACCGATTTGGAATTAAAAGTAAAGGGCTATGTAAATCCGGAAATCTGTATCGCAGGCGAAGTATTTAATGTAGATATGTTTGACTTTGGCGGGACCATAGGTGTATTTAATGCCGACGCGTCCACAAACAAATACGGCTGTTTAGACATCAAAGCCTATGTACCGCTCGACCTATTTATAAATTCGCAAGATAGCGTCTTGGGCAAGTTAAAGATAAAAATATCCTGGAAAATCTGGGACAGTAAAAGCAGCAAAATAAAAAAGCAATGGCATATTGAGTCAGGAAAAATAGTGGCTAAATGTACCACGCCCAAACCAACAACCACAAAGCCGGCCACTACACAAGCAGAAAAGCACCCAACGGTCGGCAACTGGCGCAAGGCATATACCAACTTCTTAAAGCAATTTCTGGCTGAAGCAGACAATCCTGAAGCATGCGGTTTTAGCCTTGTGTACATAGATAATGACGATGCCCCAGAACTTGTGGTACGCGATGGTGATGCGCATTTTTCTGCTGCACATGTTTATACTTGCATAAATTCAAAAGTAGTCAAATTGGTTGGTGATTTAGGCGGCACATTTGGCGTGATTGGTTATATCGAAAAAGGTGGGTTAATATATGTGGACTGGGGGTATCAAGGTCATTTATCATTAACAATATACAGCGTAAATGCAGATATGTGCAAAAAGATTATTTCTATGTATAGCGATGAGGCGGCCACACCAGACACACCAACATATAAAGTGAATGATAAAGCAGTCAGTAAATCAGAATATGAGCGTACTTTGAAAAAATACAAAAACAGCAAAACCAAGTTTTCTAATGATAGTGATATGATCTTAACATTAGAGAATATTGAGTCTATCGCCAGTTAAATCTAAAAAGGTGCCCCATACGATGGGTATTCCATCGTATGGGGCGCCTTTCATGTACACATAGGTAATCGGGCAATACAATAAATCAATAACCCAGTTCCTCGTCCACGATCAGCACCTTAATGCGGCCGATGTGGCGGTCAAAGGCGGTGGTCACATAGTTGCAGCACACCCGCTGGGGGCTAAAGCAGCCGTCGCACAGGGTGGGATTCTCCTGATCCAAGCTGATGCAGTGGCCGGTAGCGGCGCAAGGGGTCTTGCAATTGAGCCGCTGGGTGTTGCGGGGAGCAGCAATGCGCTTTACCCGCTCCACCGCCTGGTCAAAGGTGTCTACGATCTTGTTGCGCCCCACGATCATAATCACCTGGCGGGGACCAAAGACAATGCAGGCCACCCGGTTGGAGTTACCGTCCACATTATAAAGCACCCCATCGGTGGTAATGGCGTTGGAAGAAGTGAAATAGGCGTCACAGCCAAAGGCATCCTGGTAGCATTGGCGCAGCGCCTCGCCCTCCAGTCCGGCCCGGTTGATATATTGATAATCCCCACCGGAGAGCAGGTCGATCACGCCCACTTCCTTTAAGGTCTCCGATCCGCCGTGGGACACGCTGCTGCCCGCGGGCACCAGCTTTTGCACCAGGGGCAGCACCTGTGCCCGACTCTCCAAATAATACGGCTCAAAGCCTCGTCTTTTTAAGTTTTTGATGGTTTCTTCTATTCTTGCGTCCATCCCAGTCGCTCCTTTCTTATCGGTTCCAGTATTTCCGGTCCAGCGCCCGGTATTGCAGCGCCTCCGAGATGTGGGCGCCGTTAATTTCCTCTGTCTGCTCCAGGTCCGCAATGGTGCGGGCAATGCGCAGGATTTTGTCATACGCCCGGGCAGACAACCCTAATTTATCAAAGCTGATTTGCAGCAGGGCGGAGGCATCCTCCGTCAGGCGGCAACAGTCCTTGGTCATTTGGGGCGGCATTTTGGCATTGCAGGTAATGCCGGTGCCCGCAAAGCGCCGCGCCTGCATTTGGCGTGCCCGATTCACCCGCTGCCGAATGGCGCTGCTTGGTTCGCCCCGGGTGGTATCTGCCAACTGGGCATAGTCTACGCTCTGCACCTCCACATGCAGGTCAATCCGATCCAAAATGGGACCGCTGACCTTGTCCCGGTAGCGGTTCACCGCCGCCTGGCTGCAAGTGCAGTCCTTGGTGGGATGACCCAAAAATCCGCAGGGGCAAGGGTTCATCGCCGCCACCACCATAATATTAGAGGGATAGGTTAGGCTGCCCCCGGCGCGGGAAATGGTGATCACACCGTCCTCCAACGGCTGGCGCAGGGACTCCTTCGTGCGCCGGTCAAACTCCGGGAACTCGTCCATAAACAGCACTCCGTTATGGGCCAGGCTAATCTCGCCGGGCTTGGGCACCGCACCGCCGCCGGTAAGCCCCTGGGGCGATACCGTGTGGTGGGGACTGCGAAAAGGTCGGTGGCTGATCAGCCGCGTGCCGCTGGGCAGTGCCCCGGCAATGGAATAGATCTTGGTGGTCTCGATCTGCTCCTCAAAGGTCATTTCCGGCAAAATAGACGGCAGCCGCTTGGCCAGCATAGACTTGCCGGTGCCCGGCGGGCCGATCATCAGGCAATTGTGTCCCCCGGCAGCTGCGATCTCCAGCGCCCGCTTGGCGTTCTGCTGCCCCTTTACATCTGCAAAGTCCAGGTACTCCAGCGTGTCCTCCTCCGGGGAAAATGCCCGGTAGCAAGGCTCTACCAGTACCTTGCCCTGCAAGTGATCCAGCACCTGGCGCACATGGGCCACCGGCAACACATCTATGCCCTCCACTATGCTGCCCTCGTCCCGGTTGGCAGCGGGAACAAACACCGCGTGCAGCCCTTTTTCCCGGGCGCACAGCACCATGGGCAGCACCCCGGTGCAGGGCCGGATTTCGCCGTCCAGAGACAGCTCGCCTAAAAAGGCACAGCCGTCGGTGCTGCCGTGCATTTGGCCGCTGGCTTTCATCAGTGCCACAAACACCGGCAGGTCGTAAACGGCGCCCTCTTTCTTTACATCTGCCGGGGCAATATTTACCGTCATACGGGACACCGGGAACTGGTAGCCCCCGTTCTTAATGGTCGCCCGCACCCGCTCCCGACTCTCTCGCACCGCCATATCCGGCAGACCCACAATGTCAAACCGGGGCAGACCGGTGCTGATATCCGCCTCTACCGTAACGGAAAAAGCGTCCAGCCCGTTCAGGCCCAAGCTCTCCACCTTCGCATACATAATAACGACCTCTTCTCCTGATTTTCTGCTTTTATTATACACGACCGACAGCCGTTTGACAATGCTTATTGACACCGGTGCAAATTGGGATTAAAATAATAGCGTGATGAGGAGCAGAAAGAGACAGACCCATCGTCAAAGAAAGGCAAAGGTGACAGTATGAATACCACAGAACTCTATACCCAGTGGCTGGAAAAGGCCACCGCTGATCCGGACCTGCAGGCAGAGCTGCAAGCCATCGCCGGACAGGATGAGGAAATTCGCGATCGGTTCTACCGCTCACTGGAGTTCGGCACCGCCGGGCTGCGAGGCGTGATCGGCGCCGGTACAAACCGTATGAATGTGTACACCGTAGGCCGTGCCACCCAAGGGCTGGCCGATTATCTGAACGCCAAATACGATCACCCGTCCGTGGCCATCGGCTATGACTCCCGGATCAAGAGCGACCTGTTCTCCAAAGAGGCGGCTGCTGTGCTGGCGGGCAACGGCATTAAGGTATATCTTTATAAAGAGTTGGAGCCCACCCCCTGCCTGTCCTTTGCGGTGCGGCAGCTGGGCGCCCAAAGCGGCATTATCCTCACCGCCTCCCACAACCCGGCCAAGTATAACGGCTACAAGTGCTACAACAAAAACGGCTACCAAATGACCGACGACGAGGCGGCGGAGACTTACCATTATATTGAAAAGGTGGACTACTTCACCGGCATTCAGAAAGCGAACTTTGACACCGCTGTGGCAGACGGCACCGTGGAATACATTGGCGAAAAGATGATGACCGCCTTTTTGGATGCGGTAGAGACCCAGTGTATGAACCGGGGCGTGTGCCAAAAGGCAGACCTGAAAGTGATCTACACCCCCCTAAACGGCACCGGCAATAAGCCGGTACGGGCGATCCTTGACCGGATCGGCGTGCCCCACGTGTATGTGGTGCCGGAGCAGGAGCTGCCGGACGGCAACTTCCCCACCTGCCCCTACCCGAACCCGGAGATTAAGCAGGCCTTTGAACTGGCACTGAAAATGAACGAAAATATCCACGCCGATCTGCTGCTGGCAACCGACCCGGACTGCGACCGGGTAGGCATTGCGGTGATGCAAGGGGGCAAAGTACGGCTGATGAGCGGCAACGAAGTGGGCGCTATGCTGCTGAATTACCTGCTGGAAATGCGAAAGCAAAAAGGCACTCTGAGCCAAAACAGCGTGGCGGTGAAGTCCTTTGTATCCACCGATCTGGCCCAGGCCATTGCCGCCCGCTACGGCTGCACCTTTAAGAATCTGCTCACCGGATTTAAGTACATCGGCGAGGTGGTGACGCAGCTGGAGTCCCAGGGCCGTGCAGACGACTTTGTGATGGGCTTTGAGGAAAGCTACGGCTATCTGGCCGGCACCCATGCCCGGGATAAGGACGCCGTGGTGGCCAGTATGCTCATTTGCGAAATGGCCGCCTACTACAAGCTGCAAGGGCTGAGTTTGGGCGATGTGATGGACAAAATTTACGCCGACTACGGCTACTATGACAACGCAGTGGTCAGCTACACCTTTGAGGGCGAGGCCGGTATGGAAAAGATGGCCGGGATCATGAACCACCTGCGCCAAAATCCGCCGAAGTCTCTGGGCGGCAGCCCGGTGGTGGAACACAGCGACTACCAAAGCTCCCTGTCCACCGATCTAGTTAGCGGCAAATCCGCCCCCATTGATCTGCCCAAATCCAATGTGCTGGAATACAAGGCGGAGAACGGCTGCAAGCTGATCGTGCGTCCCTCCGGCACGGAGCCGAAGATCAAAACCTATGTGACCGCCGTAGCCGCAGACAAAGCCGTTGCCCAGAAAATGGGGCAGCAGCTCATAGACGAAAGCGCCGCCTGGATGGCGTAACAGAAAGGAAGTAGAGAGAATATGCAGCAAAAATGGGTCAAGGTGACCGCCATTATTCTGGCGCTGCTGATGGCTTGCAGCGGTCTGGGCGTTGGCATTTACGCCTTTGTATCTTAACAAAAAGCACGCTCCGGCGCTGCGGTACTTTACCAGGCGGCGGGGCTTTTTTGATGGAAAGAGGTGGAGCCCTTTATGTGGATCTTATTTGCCGTAGGCAGCGCCTTTTTTGCCGGCGCTACCTCTGTACTGGCCAAGGCGGGGATCAAATCCGTGTCCTCGGACTTTGCCACTGCCTTTCGCACCGGCGTGGTGCTGATCTTCTCCTGGCTGATGGTCTTTGTGGTCGGGTGCCAAAACGCCGTCTCCACCATTACCCCACGGGCACTGGTGTTCCTGGCCCTGTCCGGCGCCGCCACCGGACTGTCCTGGCTGTGCTACTTTAAGGCCCTATCCATCGGCAACCTGAGCAAGGTGGTGGCGGTAGACAAATCCTCCACTTTTCTGACCATTCTGCTGGCGCTGATCTTCTTCCGCGAGCCGTTTCACTGGCTCACCGGGCTGGGGATCGCCGTGATGATCACCGGCACAGCCCTAATGCTGGAAAAGGGCGACGCCAAAAAGGGCGAAAAAGGCTGGCTGTTTTACGCCGCGGGCAGCGCCGTCTTTGCCGCGCTGCAGTCCATACTGGGCAAGGTGGGCGTGCAGGATATGGATTCCACCCTGGCCACCGCCCTGCGCACCGTGGTGGTGCTGGTCTTTGCCTGGGCCATTGTGCTGGGCAAGAAAGAGGGCGGCGACTGGAAAAAGATGACCCGCCGGGACGCCGTGCTCCTGGTGCTGTCCGGGATCACCACCGGCGCCAGCTGGCTGTGCTACTACCGGGCGCTGCAAACCGGCCGCGCCAGCGTGGTGGTGCCCATCGACAAGTGCTCCATGCTCTTTGCCGTGGCGCTGTCCGCCATCTTCTTAAAAGAGAAGCAGACTCGCCGCAGCCTACTGGCGCTGGCACTGGTGGTGGCAGGCACTTTCATGATCGCCTTGGCCTGACCGGATATACATAGAATGCAAAAAGGACCGTATCTCTCAGATACGGTCCTTTCCTCTTTGCTTTATAAGCACTGATTATCCCAGCGCATAGGCCAGATCGCCTGCAGCGTCCGTTGTAGGCTTCCCCTGCGCATACCCATAGGCAGTGGGCACAAAATACATCTTGGTGGCCTTGCCGTCCTTGGTGATCAAGCTGACGGCATAACCCTGCTTTGCCTGCTTCAGCCGTTCCATTTGGTCAGCGCCCGGCTGTACACCGGCAAGCGTGCGGGCAATGGCTTTTCGGTCCGTTACCGTACGGAACGGATCGGTATAAAGGGACGCAAAATTTTTGCGCACCACCTGGCCGCCCAACAGACTCTCCGGGCGGGTTAGGTAATAGCCGTCCTCACTGTCCGGCTCGCCCAGCAGGCATTCGGTATAATCAGCTGTCACCGTACAAATCGGCGATACCAGCATCGTCTCCACCTGATCGGCAGACGGCAGCGTGGTCTGCGCCCCATAGATAAAGCCGTCTTTTTGCAGCAGCTTTAAGGTGCGATTCGCCCCGCCGGACTGATTGGGCAGATACACCACCGAGCGTTCCACCGGGCACGGCGGATCGCTGTCTGTATGGGTGCTGTAAAAGCGGTTATAATAGGTACGCAAGGCCTGCGGGTCCATCTTTTGCAGTTGGCGGCGGGTCTTGCTGTCCGTGCCCGGGCGCACCTGGTAAATGGCAAAGGACACAGTGCTCCAGGACGCGTCTTGCATATTCATATAGGTCCAGTCCGCCTGGGTCAGCTCCATAAAATCTGCTCGAATGGCAGCGTAGTAGGCGGTCTGATCCACCTGCACCTCGCCCCGATTGTCCTCCATGGTCTGGTTCCAGTACAAATCGTCTCGTTCCGTGCTGATTAAGGACACCAGCAGCAGGTTCTCCTTGGCGCTGTTCTTCACAAAGGGCTGTTGCTGCTTATATTCCTTGGTGGAGCGGATCACATTGGCGCCGTTGTCCCCGTAAGCGGTATAGATCCGGGTCAGGACCTTGCCGTTCTTTAATTTGTATCGAAAACTGGACTTAAAGCCGCTGCCGCCCAGCGCCTCAGTCTCTGCTGCGGTAATGCAATCCCGATGCAGCTGCACAATGGCAGCCACAGACGCCGGATCCGTAAAAGTATAGCTGGACTCCAGCTCTTGTCGTATCGGTAGAAACCGAATGCGTACCCGGCTCCAACATATAATCCGGCAGATCCACCAGCGGGTCCTGCACCATAGGCTGCACCGTCACCTGCGCCACATCCTCTGCTGCCGGCACCTTGTTGCGGTAGTCGCTGCCCTGCACGCCTAAAAGGCACACGGTGCCAACGGTCACCACCACTAAGGTACTGCACAGCACCGCGGCAGTGGGATTAACGACCTTGCGGGTGTACACCAAGGTACACACCAGGGTCATCACGCCCACACCGGCACCACACAGCAGCGCATACACGCCATACTGATTCGCCTGCAAGGTTAGCAGCATAGGCAAACACACCAGGCTCAGCGCCGCCCCGGTGGTGGCCAGCACGTAGACCACCGGTGTGGACAGGGTCTGCTCCGCGCACTCGCCGGAGCGCCGCCGATAAAAGAACATTCCGGCAAAGAAGCTGACTGCACCCACCAGCAAAGCCGCCAGCAGCAAATAGTGAAAATCAAACACTCCCTGCACCCCAAAGGGCACATACGCGATAGGGCTGACCAGTGCCACAATCCGTACTGGCTGCTGGTTCAGCCCGGACAGGAAAGCGGGAAACAGCTCTGCATAAGAAATCAGTCCCAGGGGCAAACAGCCGCCGATACCGATAAGCAGGGTCCAGTATTGCCACACCTTGCCAGCCGTAACGGCGCATAGCAAACAAATACAGTAGAAGGCCGCCGCCGCTGCAAAGGCAACTGCCAGCAGCCGCAGGCCGTAACCGGCATCCAGTTGAACATGCCACTTGCGAGGAATCAGCTGCGGCACCAACCAGCATCCGATCCCGGCACCGCAAAAGGCCAGCAAAAGCACCAATTCCCCTATCACCCACTTGACAAAGTAAAAAGTGCGCCGAGTCACCGGCAGGGATAAATAGAAATCGCTTTGCCGCCGACTGTACAGAAAGCGAAAAGCAGATATGGCAAAGAACGCCCCCGCCATGATTGTGGCGGCGGACAAAAACAGCGCTATACTGCCAAAAATGCGCACCGTCTGATCCTGCGCGGCGACAGTGTCGGTATCCTGATTCATAAGTGCCTGCAAAAGGCCGTGGCACAGAGCATACAAGAAGCCTAAAAACGGAAACAATGCCAGCCAAACAGACATACGGCGCCCCTCCCGCTGCAAAGCGGAAAACAGCACCCACTTAGATGACCTTGTTGATGTCATAACCGGCCACCTCCATTTCGCTGATAAATAATTCTTCCAGAGTAATCGGTAGGGTCTCGCAAAACAGCGGATGCAGCCGCTGCACCAGCGCCAAAGTCTCTGTCTCCGTGCCCCGCACCGTCATCTCAAACAGCTTGCCCTGCTGGCTGCATTTGAGCAAATTCAGCCCAGAGCGCACCGTTTCAAAATCCGCCGGATCCGCCAATGCAAACTGCAAGCGGGTGATCCCCAGCTTCAGCCGATCCAGGTCGTCCTCGCACAAGGCACCGCCCCGATGGAGCAGCCCCACATGGTCGCACACATCCTCCAGCTCCCGCAAATTGTGACTGGCGATCATCACAGACGCGCCGTTCTCCGCCACAAAGTCCACCAGCAGCTTCTTCACCAGTTCCCGCACCACCGGGTCCAGGCCGTCAAAAATCTCGTCAAACAAGATACAGCGAGGCTGGGTAGACAACCCCAGCAGAATCGCCGCCTGGCGCTGCATACCCTTACTCATCTTGCCCAGCCGAGCGTCAAAGGAAATGGGAAACAGCTTTTCCATCCGGGCAAAGTAGTCCTCGCTCCACCCGGGATACACGCTGCGGTACAGCCGTGCCAGCCGCCGCACGGTGGCGGTGGGAGCTAAATACGGATAGTCCGAGATAAACACAGTGCTGCGCTTGACCTGCTCATTCTCAAAAGGCGCCTGGCCGTTAATGAGCACCCGCCCGCTGTCCGGCCGATACACACCGGCCAAAATGCGCAGCAGCGTGGACTTACCGGCGCCGTTAGAACCTACCAGCCCAAAAACGGAGCCGTCCTGCACCTTCAGCGTCAAGTGGCGCAAGGCGGTAACGCAGTCAAACTGCTTGCTCACATCTTGAATTTCAATCATCTCGGTCCCTCCTCTCCATCTGTTCTTCTACAATCTGCCCCAGCTCCTGCCGGGTCAGGCCGGCGTCTGCCGCTGCCTGTACCGCTGCGGCAAAGCGATCTGCCGCCAGCTTCTTAAACTGGGACAGCTGATCCTTCTCCGGCGAAATAAAAGCACCCCGCCCGGCTACTGTATAAAGCACGCCGTTCATCTCCAGAGCGGCATAGGCCTTTTGTACCGTGTTGGGATTCACCGCCAGCGTAGCCGAAACCAGCCGCCGGGACGGCAATTCGTCCCCATCCAAAAACTGTCCCGCCGCCAAGCCCTGCTTCACGAACCGGATCATCTGCAAATAGATCGGCATCCCCTCCACACTCCGAAACGCCTCAAAGGAAATCACAGCACCCACACCTCCCATCTAAAAACTTCAAATAATCTCCGTAGGGGCGACCCTCGCGGTCGCCCGCCTCACGAACTCCCAAGCCCTCCGTAGGGGCGGGGTTCTACCCCGCCCGCCAGGACTTGCGCCGCGTTTCTTGTAACGCTTCCGTAGGGGGCGATGCCCACATCGCCC
>ERZ827088.3794-NODE-3794-length-13428-cov-2.458461_pt1 | contig 13428 bp, 16 predicted proteins | sample MGYA00519922_ERZ827088 | MGnify/ENA primary metagenome ERZ827088 (study PRJEB31778, sample SAMEA3449254) | human gut metagenome | biome: human gut; feature: human-associated habitat; material: faeces | place: United Kingdom | collected 2010/2012 ... | reverse complement strand
CGCCGGTCAGGATGGCGATATCCTGCAGCATGGCCTTGCGGCGGTCGCCGAAGCCGGGGGCCTTGATGGCCACGACCTGCAGGGCGCCACGCAGCTTGTTGACCACCAGGGTAGCCAAGGCTTCGCCTTCCACGTCTTCGGCCAGGATCACCAGAGGACGATTGACCTTGGCGACCTGTTCGAGCACGGGCAGCATGTCCTTCATGCTGGAGATCTTCTTTTCAGTGCACAGGATGTAGGGGTTGTCCATCTCGCATTCCATCTTCTCCGCGTTGGTCACGAAGTAGGGAGAGAGATAGCCGCGGTCGAAGCGCATACCTTCCACCACGTCCATGGTGGTTTCCAGGCCCTTGGCTTCTTCAACGGTGATCACGCCTTCCTTGCCCACCTTGGCCATGGCTTCGGCGATGATGTTGCCGATGGTGGCGTCGGAGTTGGCAGAGATGGTACCGATCTGGGCGATTTCCTTCTGGTCGCGGGTGGGCTTGGCCAGGTTGGCCAGTTCGCCGATCAGGGCTTCCACGCCCTTGTCGATGCCGCGCTTGATGGCCATGGGATTGCGGCCGGCGGCCACCAGCTTCACGCCTTCGTGGTAGATGGCCTGGGCCAGGATGGTGGCGGTGGTGGTACCGTCACCGGCGGCGTCGGAGGTCTTGGAGGCGACTTCCTTCACCAGCTGGGCGCCCATGTTCTCGAACTTGTCGTCCAGTTCGATTTCCTTGGCGACGGTCACGCCGTCCTTGGTGATGACGGGAGCGCCGAAGGACTTTTCGATGGCAACGTTACGACCCTTGGGGCCGAGGGTCACCTTCACGGCATTGGCCAGCTTATCAACACCACGCGCCAGTTTTTCGCGGGCTTTCACGTCGAAGAGAACTTCTTTAGCGGACATTATATTTTCCTCCTGGGAATAATCGAAAAGCGGAGAGTGTGTATGACCGGCGCGTATGCGTTAGTCGGTCAGGATGGCGAGGATGTCTTCTTCGCGCATCACCAGATGGTCGATGCCGTCCAGCTTGACTTCGGTGCCGGCGTACTTGTTGAAGAGCACCTGATCACCCTTCTTGACGGCCAGTTCAACGCGGGTGCCGTTTTCCAGGACCTTGCCGGGACCGGTAGCGATCACCTGACCCTTGCAGGGCTTTTCCTTGGCGGTGTCGGGGATGTACAGACCGCCAGCGGTCTTTTCTTCGGTTTCCAGGCGCTTGACCAGCACACGATCGTTCAGGGGCTGCAGTTTCATGGTGTCAGATCCTCCAAAAATTTTTATGGCCACGCTTGGGTGGCATGCACAGCGTCCGCGGGGCGGAGCTGAAATTATCGCGTCATGACCGCCGTAAACCATTGCTGCGGTCCCGCAACGGGATAGTAGATAAGACACTCTTTGCGCTTGAAAAGGGGCAAAAAGGAATTTTTTTTGCAGAAAAGTTGTTTTTTTAACATAAAATAAATAAAATCAATATCTTATAGAGATAAAAAACTTTTCTTTCCAGCTGTTTTCCCGGGTACTGGGGGATGGCCGGGAAAAACGCGGCAGGAGCAGAATGAAAAGCGGAGGATGCGGCAGCAAGCGTGCAGCCAGCCTTGTGCCGCACAGGCAATCCGGTGTGAGGGCGGGGATACCGGATGCATCAGGGCAGACGCCGGGCTGGTTGCGGGCCGAAAAAAGGAAGGCCCCGCATGGGCGGGGCCTGAAAACAGCTAGCTGCAAGATAGACTAGTCTTTGTTGCCGAACAGCTGATCCGGCGGCAGGACAGTGAAGCCGTTGCTCTTGAGCAGATCCACGGCCTGGTCGGTCTTGTCGAAACGGAAGATCATGATGGCACAGTCAGCTTCACGGGTGATGAAGGCATACATGTATTCCACATTGATGCCATGCTGCGAGACGAACTGCAGCACGCTGTCCAGACCGCCGGGGGTATCGGGCACCTGCACGGCGACCACACTGGTGCGGCCCAGGGTGAAGCTGTGTTCCTTGAGAACGGATTTGGCTTTTTCCTGGTCATCAACGATGAGGCGCAGGATACCGAAATCGGAGGTATCAGCCAGGGAAAGAGCGCGGATGTTGACGCCGGCCTCAGCCAGCGTATGGGTCACTTCGGCCAGACGGCCGGCGCGGTTTTCCAGAAAAACGGAAAGTTGTTCAGCTTTCATGGCAGGATCCTCTACGCTTTGGGAGCATCGTCGCCCGAGGTGGGCTTTTTGTCCTTGCCGGGGGTGATGTCGATCTCGTCAGGCTCGGACGAGGCCCGGCGGAAATTTCGGATGGCCCGTCCCAGCCCGCCACCGATCTCCGGCAGTTTGTTGGGGCCGAGCAGCACTACGATCAAAATAAGTAACAGTTCCTGCATGCCGATGCCGAACATGGGGGCCTCCCTTGAATGTTGAGCCTTTCAGGCCATTGATTTGAAAAACATACGACGTGAAGGTGCCGAGGTCAAGACGTGCTGCGCTAAAGGACACCTCGCATGCGCTTGCGTACCTGCTGGGGAGAGGCGGGGGCCTTGAATCCCGCCTCGATGAGGCTGTGGGCGACCATGTCGCGGGCAGCGCGGCTCCTGCCGCCCATGACCACCACCAGCAGGCGGGTCTTGCCACGGCGGGCCGTGACGATGATGTTGTAACCGGAGGCCACGGTCCAGCCCGTTTTCAGGCCATCGACACCGGGGATGCCCAGCATGGTGTTGGTGGCCCCCAGGGTGCGCCCGTTGAAGCGGAAGGAGCGCAGGCTGTGGTAGCGCATGGCCTGGGGATGGCTGCGCAGATAGGCGCGGGCCAGGGTGGCCATGTCGCGGGCCGTGGTGCGCTGGCCCGCTGCGGGCAGGCCCGTGGGGTTCTTGAAGACCGTCCGGGTCATGCCGAGCTGGCGTGCCTTGTGGTTCATGAGGTGGGTGAAGTTGCGGCTGTTGCCGCTGATATGCTGGGATATGGCCATGGCGGCGTCATTGCCCGAAGCCACGGCCATACCGGTAAGGAGCTGGTCCACGGTGACTCTCTGGCGGGGACGCAAACGCATGCTGGAACCGCCCACCCGGGCCGTAGGATGGACACGGATGCTGGTGTTGCGTTTCAGGCGGCCCATTTTGATGCGGTCCATGACCACATACATGGTCATGACCTTGGTCAGAGAGGCGGGCGGGATGGACAGATTGGGGTTGTGCTCGTACAGCACCTTGCCGTTGCTCAGGTTCATCATGACGGCAGCGCGGGCCCTGCGGGCCGCATCGGCACCGGCAGGCAGCGAGAGCATGGCAAAGACAAGCAGCAGGACGCACAGCCAGCGCCCCGGGATGGAGGGGGAGTGGAACATGAGCTTCAGGCCATATGGTGGTAGGTTTGATGGGCTTCTTCCACAGCCTGCATGGCGATGGCCAGCAGCACGGGGCCGATGATGAGCCCCATGGGACCAAAACTGCCAAGACCGCAGAGAATGGCGATGATCAGTACGAAGAAAGGAGCGTTGATGCCCTGTTGCAGGAACAGGGGGCGCAGGATGTTGTCCACGCTGGTCACGGCCAGCGTGCCCCAGAGAGCCAGGCCCACGGCGGGCATGGTGGCGCCGGAGAACCAGAGGGAAAGACAGAGCGGACCCCAGACAAGCGCCGTGCCCACAAAGGGGATGGGCGCCACGACCGTGGCCAGCAATCCCCAGAAGGCAGGCTGCTTGATGCCCGCCACGGCAAAGCCGATACCGCACAGGACCCCCTGGGCGATGGCCACCAGGACGATGCCCAGCATGACGCCCTGCAGGGCCCGGCGGATGGCCAGGACGAAACGGCGCAGCATGGTGGCAGGGATATGGAAGATGCGGGCCGTGATCAGGTTGATGCGGCTTGCGTAGGCGGCAAAGATGACCGTGAGCGTCACGAAGAGGAACAGGGTCCAGAGGACGGTCATGGTGCCGCCCAGCACGTCCACGCTGCGGTTGATGAGCAGGCCCATGGTATCGGCCAGCATGGCATCGAGGTTGCTGAGGAACTCCGAGATCATCTTGTCCACTTTGGGATAGTCCGCCAGGCTGTGGCGCAGCTCCTGGAAGCGCATGACCCATTCGGGCGGCAGCTGGAAGTTGTTTGCCTGGAGTTCCCGCAGCCTGGCCAGACCGCCGGCCACCTGGGGCGACACCAGCAGCACCAGGGTGCTGATGGGGATGACCACAGCCGAGAAGATCATGACGATATAGCCGTACAGCGGCAGGCGATGGGAGCAGGAGATCACGATGTGCCCCAGCCTGCCCGGATGGCGCAGGCGCAGACGCTTGCGCCAGTGCCGGATCGTGCAGCGCATACGCCGGTAGACGGGCAGCGTCAGGCAGGCGAAGCATCCGGCCATGACGATGGTGACGGGGTTGGGGCGGAGCAGCAGGAACCAGGCCAGTGCGGCAAGGATGTACAGGAGGCGCGGCAACATGTTGGGCATGCGGGGAACCTTTAAGCGGCAGAATGGGTCTGGGCGAGGATAGCACGCGGGGCCGGAGCTGCCAAGTTCCCTGTGGGAAGAGGGACGACCGCGGGGCAGAAGCCGAAAAAAAGCCCTGTGCAGGGATGCAGCAGGGCTTGATGGTGTTCCGGTGCCAACGGTTAGTCGAAGATGCTGGAGCCGCGGAAGGTGATGTCCACGATCTCGTAGGTGACGCGGCCGCGCGGGATGTCCACGCTCACCTCGTCGCCCACTTCCTTGCCCAGCAGGGCCTGGCCCACGGGCGAGAGGAAGGAGATGGAACCCTTGGCGGGCTCGGCTTCGTCGGGACCGAGGATGGTGTAGGTGCGGCTTTCTTCGGTATCCACGTCTTCCACTTCCACCGTGGAGCCGAAGATGACCTTGTCGCCGCTCAGCTTGTCCAGGTCGACCACCTGGTAAAGAGCCATGCGGGACTCGATATACTTGATGCGCGCTTCCGCCATGCCCTGGCGTTCGCGGGCGGCATCATAACCGGCGTTTTCGCGCAGGTCGCCTTCTTCACGGGCCTCCTTGATGGCCTGGATGATGGCGGGGCGTTCGCTCTTCAGGCGGGCCAGCTCTTCTTCCAGACGCTTGTAGCCCTGCTTGGAAATGGGGATATTGGTCACGGCCATGATACACCTCTGTTCGTCAGATGAAAAAAAAGCGTCCGCTGCGCGGGCAGCGGAGCGCGTGAAAACTGCATTCGTTATTTGGACTATAGCCGTTGCCCCAGTATTGGTCAAGCCCCGCAGACCATACGGATCACCCGTCTGCCGGGATGCCGCCGGGCATGTTGAGGCTTGCACCGGGAGGCAGCTGCGTATATGGTGAAGATAATTTGAACAACTTCTTACCTTGCCGGAACGCCATGAAAAAATACTTGCGTTACCTGGGGCCTGTACTCATAACGGCACTTTTCGTGCTGGCCATATATCTCCTGTATCACAAGCTCAAAGCTTACAGCATCGCCCAGATCAGAGAAAGCATCCAGCAGGTCTCCACGGGCAGTATCTGTTTCTCCATCGGCCTGATGATCGTCAACTACATCATCCTGGTGGGCTATGACTGGCTCGCCCTGAAGGCCATCCACAAATCCTTGCCCCTGCCGCGTGTGGGGCTCGTTTCCCTGGTAGGGCAGGCCGTCAGCTACAACTTCGGGGCACTGCTGGGCGGTACGAGCGTCCGCTACCGGTTCTATTCTGCCTGGGGCTTTTCCCTGGTCGAGATCGTCCGTCTTGTGCTCATGCTGGCCGTCACCTTCTGGGTCGGTGCCCTGGGACTGTGCGGCGTGGTCTTCCTGCTGGCGCCGCCCGTGATCCCTGACGAGCTGCTGGCCAAGATGCCCATCCATGACGTACGCTTCCTGGGGGGCATCCTGCTGGCCATTGCCCTTTCCTATCTGGTGCTGTGCTTCACCATCCGCAAACCGGTCCATATCTTCGGCAAGGAATTCGTCTTCCCCATCCCCCGCATCGCCGTGGCCCAGATGGTCGTGGCCGGGGTGGACCTGATCGCTGCCGCCGCCTGCATGTATGTGCTGCTGCCCGATGATCTGGGCATCGGCTTCATCGACTTCCTGCCCAGCTACCTCATGGCGCAGGTGGCCGTGGTGCTGACCCACGTGCCCGGCGGCGTGGGGGTCTTCGAGCTGGTCATCCTGCACCTGACGCATACCCCGCGCGAGCAGGCCGTTTTTGCAGCCGTGCTGCTGTTCCGCCTGATCTATTTCATCCTGCCGCTGCTGGCCGCCGCGGCCCTGCTGGCCGTGTACGAAGCCCGGCAAAGCCGCAATACCCTGCGGGAAGCGGGGCGCTGGCTTTCGGTACTTTCCCATTCCATCGCGGCCTACACCACCTTCGTGGGCGGCTGCATCCTGCTGGTCTCCGCCATGCTGCCGACGCTGCCCGCCGTGGTGGCGCAGCTTGACGACTTCCTTCCCCGTACCCTGCTCATGGGCGGACATCTGGTCTGTGCGCTTTCCGGGGCCTTGCTGCTCTTCGTGGCCTATGGGCTGGAGCGGCGCCAGAACCGTGCCTTCTGGATGGCGGTGATCCTGTTGCTGCTGGGCATCGCAGGGGCTTTGCTCAAGGGCCTCTCCTTCCTGGCCGCCGGTGCCGCCCTGGTGGTGCTTATAACGGTCTGGCTGTCCCGGCGCCGCTTCTACCGTTCTTCCTTCTTTTGGGAAGAAGCCATCCCGGCACACTGGCTGGTCCTCGCCTTTGCGGCTCTGGGCCTGGCCATGGGCCTGGGCTGGTTCATCTACCATCCGGCATGGGACAGGGCCACCCTGTGGGGCTTTGAGCAGCACTTCAACGCTTCGCGCGTGCTGCTGGCCGATGTGGGCATCGCGGTCGTGGTCCTGGTGTCGTGGCTCGTCCGGGTCAGCCTGCGGGCCCGCAAGCGCCTGCAGGAACGCAATCTGCAATCCGGGCGTGTCCCGCGCGTCTGAAGTCGAGATGTATCTGAGGGCTGTCCCGCATGGGGCAGCCTTTTTCGTTGGCGGGGCAGAGGATGGGCCGGAGTTCTTTTTGAGGCTGCGGGCAGACTGTCAGCCGCGGCAAGCATGACCGGGGCACGCGTTTTCTCCGGTCGGACCGGTAAAAAGGAGGCCGGAGGGCTTCCGCCGTCTGGCTGCAGGTGTCCGGGCCGGGACATGGCATGCGCCTGGCAGCGTGGCGGATGACAGGGCAGCGAAAACGCCGGCTATTGCCGCTATACTGGTGTTTTTTGGGGGCGTCTTTCAGGCAGGAAGGCGCCCGTTACCATTCGGAGGTATGGACCATGATGACGGAAGAAATCCTGTATGCCCGCCTCAAGGAGGCATTGCGTGATGCCATCGCACGGCATCATCTGGACGAGCGCAGCATCAGCCTGAAAAGCCGCGGCCTTACCCCGGAAGAAGCCATAGGGAGGACCGCGCGCACGGACTATCCCATCCTCAACGGCAGGGAAGTCATGCTCCAGGCCCGGTTCGGCGAGGCTCTTGGGCAGGCCTTCACCAGTGCGCCGGTGGATTTCGAGGGCTCGCTGGCCGATGTGCTTGAACTGGACACGACACATGATCCCCAGGCAGCCGGGATGCTGGTGGCCACGCTCAATGCCGTTTTGCGGGCGGTGGGCGAAATCGGCAATACGGTCCACTGCCGCGATGACGGGCCGGAGCTGTGCGCGGAACGGTATGCCGCTCTTGTCCGGGAGCGCTTCGGTACGCCGCGCATCGCCCTGGTGGGGTTCCAGCCTGCGCTGCTGGCACGGCTGTCCAAAGGATTCAGCGTGCGGGTGCTGGATCTCAATCCCGAGATCGTGGGGACGGTACGTTCCGGCGTGCTGGTGGAAGACGGCATGGCAGCCTATCAGGATGTGGTGCGGGACTGGGCCGAGCTGGTGCTGTGTACGGGCAGCACGCTTTGCAACGGTTCGTTCGTCAACTTTCTGGATATCGGCAAGCCGGTGCTGTTTTTCGGTACCTCCTGTGCCGGGGCGGCGCATGTCCTGGGGGCGGAACGCTTCTGCCCCATGTCGGCCTGAGGCCTGTCCGGCGTGACTGACCATGGCGTCCCCTTGTTTGGCTGTCGGGAGAATGTCGGTTGTCCGACATCATCCTGACAGGTGAGGGGATCCAGACTGTCGGCATATGCGGAGGTAAGCATATGACCGACAATGACAGGATACTTTGCCAGGTACTGGAACAGCAGCTTTCCCTGCGCCTGCGGGAAGGTTGCCGCGATGTGCTGCTGCATCTTCTGCCCGCGCCCCTGCGTGGGCTGCTGTATATCGCCCTGCGCAGCAGTGCCGCAGGCTATGCCCGGATGTGGGCGGGGACCCGCAAGATGGAATACCGCAGGCAACAGCCCCGAAAGGCAGGTCACCTGCGGCAGGAAGAGGTTTTGTGCGGCAGGCCGGCCTGATGACGGCGTCAAACATGTCCGGCCCGCACTTTACGAAACCTAGAATTTGTAGATGAAGCTCATGTTGACGTTCCAGGCGTCCTCGATGCTGTTGGCACGGTGCCAGCTGCCGTTTTTGCTGAAACCTCCCCAGACATCGGACGACTGATCCAGCCAGAGGGCTATGTAGTTGGCTTCCACCAGCAGACGCAGGTTGTCATAGATCTGGTAGGAGCTCATGATGCCGAATTCCGCGGCATAGTCCCGCTGCGTCAGGTAGATGCCGCCATTGGTGTTGACGTTATTGAAGTCCGAGGCCGTGCCGTACAGGCTGCGGCCCGCATGGCCGGGGACGTCCAGCTCTCCCTTGATGTAGCGGGCCATCCTGGGGGCATTGGTCCCGTTATAGAAGTTGACACGGATGGTGTGGCTGAGTTTGTCGATGAAGCTCAGGTCCCTGATGCGTGCACCAAAGCCCCATGTACCGGCCAGGGTGTAACCCAGTACGGCATCGCGGCCGATGGTCCAGGTCCCGAGCGTCCCGAAGCCGGAAAAACCGCTGGTGCATTCGTTATTGTAATCAAAGGACGGCAGCCGTTCGGAACCGTTCTTCGGATCGTCGTCATCACCGCTGCTGTACCAGGCATAGATGCCGGGCGTGCCCCAGTCCAGTTTGTATTCGGCCAGCAGTGAGGCATACCAGCCGCTGCGGTTCAGGGCTTCTTCACCGGAATCGAAGGTACCGTAATTGACGCTCCAGGCCAGCCGGAAGGGATCGGCAGCCGTGATCTCGCCGGTCAGGCCTGCCCAGAATGCCGTTCCGTAGGCATTGGCCGAGGTGCCATCGGCCTTGTGGGCGGGCAGGGCATACCACGAAGGGCCTATGCCCGAACCGTAGCCGCTGCCGTAGTAGTCATTGCCGGAGCGGAAGGCATTGCTGCCCACCATGCCCAGCATGGCCCAGGGGGTCAGGCGTACGCCTTCGAAGGTCAGGGGCAGCAAAAGACCGAATACGTCCACATTGTCCAGGTAGTGGGTCGTTCCGTCCGTTCCCCCGCTCCAGTTGTCATTGAATGGCCGTGCCCAGAATGCCGTCACGGCGGCATGCTCGCCAAGAGGGGCGGACACATTGATCCCCGCCACGTCGGCATCGAAGACCTGCGAAGCCTCGGAGGCGTAATCCGGCAGGAAGATACGCTGGATGCCCATGCGGGTCTTGATGGCCGTGCCGGGGACGACCCAGTCCAGATAACTGTGCTTTATCTTGACGATATTCTTGTCAGCACCCAGTGCACCTCCTTTGGAGGAGCTGCCCCAGGTGGCGGCGCCGATCTCAAAATAAACGGTCCCCGAAAGGCTTTCCGAGGCGATGGCCTCCAGTTGCAGGCGGACACGTGTCTTGGCCTCGAACTCGTCCTCTCCCCAGCGTCCCCACCCGGTCACGTTATGGCCATTGCGGTCATTTTTGACGAAATTTCCCCCGCCGCCGTACTCGAGCATATTGATCCATACGCCCTTGGCCTTGAAGTCCACGGCCTGGCCCTGCTGAGCTCCCCCCAGAAGCATGCCGGCCGCAAGAAAAAGGATGGCCAGGTGTTTCTTCATATCAGTTACTCCTTTGACAGTAGTTTTATGCTGTTGTTTTTTTGTTTTGGGGATCGCAAAGATATTTTTTGACAAGCTCAAGAAAGGTTTCATATTCCGTGGAAAGAGTCGTATTCCTCTTTTTTATGTAGCCAAAAGAAAGGCATTTTCCGCAGCCATCTATGGGAATATCCCGTATGGCATACTTTCTGAAGGAATCATTCATCAGACGTATGCCGAAACTGCAGATATCCGTATGCAGCAACATCTCGATGATCTGATTGTCGCTGTTGGTGGAAAAAAGACTTTTGAAATTTGCCGCTTTGGACATCCCCACACTGATCCTGTCCAGGTGATGCTCTATGGAAAAGAAGTCATTGACCGGCTGGATGAAGCTGTTGTCATCAAGATCGGAGAAGCTGATGCTTTCCCGGTCATACAGGGGATTCTTGGGCCCTACATAGATGCAGGGCTCATGCTGCGAGATCTCGATGAATTCGATGTCCTTGTGGGCAAGGACATGCGAGAAGCATTTATGCTGGTCCTTGGAAAAGTAGACGATACCGATATCGGAAACGCCGGTATGGACATTGTCCACGATGTCCTCCACCGTCCCTTCCAGAAATGACATCTTGTATTCATCGTGGTTGATGGTGTTGTACAAAAAGCAGAACAGCCGCGAGATCATGGTGGACGGATAGCAGGAGATGTTTATTTTTTTGTATTTCTTTTGCCGTCCCATCTGCTTCATAAGGCGGACGTTCTGCAGGATAGTGTGGGCCTGGTCATAAAATTCCCTGCCTGCCTCTGTCAGGGAAACACCGCGGTTGGAGCGGACGAACAGCGTGACCCCCAGCTCTTCTTCCAGCATGCTGATGTTTTTGCTCACACTGGATTGCGAGGTATACAGGGTCTCGGCAGCACGCCGGATGCTGCCGAAATCGGCTGTAGTGACAAAGTGTTCAAGTTGGCGCAGTTCCATGATGGTGCTTTCCGGAAGGCGTATTTTTTATGGGGAAAGGGCGTCCTGCAGAGCGATTCCCGCCAAGGGGGCTTTCTCGCGTCCCGGGCAGGGGCGCTGCCGGCATGTTGCAGACTGCCTGTGTTTCCGGGGGCGGACGCTCCCCCGAGAGGTGGATCTGCACGCTGGCCGGCAGCTCTTGTGTCTAGCCGTAGGCCACCAGGGGCGTACCGGCCTTCACGGCAAGAGAGACCGTCATGTACAGGATGATGCCGTCTTTTTCGGCCCGGTAGCAGTCGATGGCACGGCCAAAGATGTCGCGCACGGTCCCCAGTACCGTGCCCCGGCTGACAGGCGCTCCGGGCGTGACTTCCGGGTACCAGCAGCCCTGGTCCTTCGACGTCAGATAGACGGCATCACGGATCTCGCGCTGTTCCCGGCAAGGCAGCCCTGTGACGGGCGGTAAAAGCTGCAGATGGGCCAGCAGCGCCCGGATGTCCCGCTTGTAGGCATCCACCTCGGCCCGGGACCAGACGCCGTTGCCGCCCCGTTCGATGAGCAGGGACGGTACGCCGCGCAAGGCGGCGGAGTTATAGGCTCCTGTCGTGGCCGAAGAAAGGACGCGCACGTCCACATCCAGCACCTGGGCAGCCTGTCTTGCCCTGTCCGTGATCCATTCTTCGGCCACGCCGGGGATGAAGACGAGGGGGTGCATGCTTTCGTGCAAATCACCGCCGTGCATGTCCACATAAAAATCGGTATCGTCCTGCAGGCTGGTGATGAGATGGGCCAGACGTTCGGACTGGCTGCCGTCATCCCTGCCCGGAAAGACCCGGTTCAGGTTCTTGCCGTCTTCCGCCACGATCTCGGACAGCCGTTCGCTGAACCCCGAAGCGTTGGCCAGGTGGACGATGGTCAGCCGTCCGGCCACGACGTCCTGGTCCAGTTCTGACGCCAGCTCTATGGCTGCCTGTATGCTGCAATATTCGCATCCGTGTATGCCGGCGGTAAGCAGCACGCGCGGCCCGGGTCTGTTGCCGTGTATGGTGGTCACGGGCAGGGAAAGGTCACGGTCACGGAGCAGGGCGATCGTTTTTTGTCCCGGGGCGGCTTCCGCCCGCGAAGCTTGATGAAAGTTCATGTACGTCTCTGTCTGGATAAGGTTCAGCAAAGGGCCGCGCCGCCATGCCTGAAGGAAGGCGCGTCACGCAGCCGGGGCCAGTAGCGCAGCAGGAAGAACGACCTGCCGGCATAAAAAATCAGGTATGCGCCCCACAGGCCGTGGTTGCCCCAGAAAGGGACAAAAGCCAGCCAGGCCAGACCAAAAGCCACGAGGGCCTGCAGGGTGGAGAGGAAGACCGGGCGGGTCAGGCTGCTGCGGCGCTATGCGCCGGTACGACGCCGTCCTCCAGTCAGATAATGGAACTGAAAAACGGTCCTGTGGTAAGCTACACGGTTCCGCAGCGCATCCATATGGCCGCAGATTTTCAGACGGTGGATGTATTCTTCCGTGTACGGGCCGTATGCGGCAAGAGCCGTATCACAGTGACCGATGAGGCGGGGACCTGTCTTGCATCGTTCCGACGCGAACGGCTAGCCCCTGGCGAGATGGAGAATATCAAGCTGCCTCGTAAGCTGCTGGAGAATGCGCAAGGCAGCATTACGGTGAGCGTGGAGGAGGATCTGGCATGACTGAACTGATATGCATTACCTGTCCTAAGGGCTGCCACCTTAGGGTGGATGAGGAAAAGGGCTTCGCTGTTACCGGCAACAGCTGTCCTAGAGGTGCGGAGTACGGAAGAAACGAATTGCAGCACCCGGTTCGCACGGTGACCTCCACTGTCCGGATCCAAGGGGCAGACCTGCCGCGCTTGCCGGTGAAAACAGATCGTCCTTTGGCTAAAGAGAAAATATTCGACTGCATGGCACTGCTCAACACCATCACAGCCGATGCACCGGTGCATGTGGGAGATGTATTGGCGGCTGATATTCTGGGTACAGATGTGAATATTGTGGCAACTAAAACGATGTAGTATAATATGCACAAAAATGGAATATGTTATTTGTGCGATTTATGGAATTTTAAGATTGCGTTTTGAAGAAAAAGCAGTAAAATAAAGGACAGTTAAACGATTACTGAAGGAGATGACTGTCATGATTCTGCGCGCACTCTTCAAAAAACACCGTGATCGTGCGGATGAACGCTGGTTTGCCATGATGGAGCAGGCCATGCTGTTTCGGCCGATTCAGTGATATAAGAATTATATCAAACCGATGGGTGGCCCCATTCGACTCTGTCAAGACAATGAAAAGCAAAGTGTGTTTGACAGATAAAAGAGCAGGAACCCTGGCTATGCCGGAGTTCCTGTTCTTTTATCTCAGTCTGTCAAGGAACCCGGTCTGTACTCAGGAGCAGACTGGATCTCGAACATATATGAGCGAAAAAACAGCAAAGCGAAACGAGGACAACAGATTCCTCCATTTCCATGTGGCCAATTTTTTCAAGTTCATGGCAACAAACTTAAGCTTCACCCAGTTCGTCACCTGAGCCA
>ERZ827088.3788-NODE-3788-length-13461-cov-11.525138_pt1 | contig 13461 bp, 9 predicted proteins | sample MGYA00519922_ERZ827088 | MGnify/ENA primary metagenome ERZ827088 (study PRJEB31778, sample SAMEA3449254) | human gut metagenome | biome: human gut; feature: human-associated habitat; material: faeces | place: United Kingdom | collected 2010/2012 ... | reverse complement strand
TTCTGATCGGCGGCGACACCGGCGCGGGCAAGACCGCCCTGTTTGACGCCATCACGTTTGCGCTCTACGGCGAGACCTCCGGTGAGAACCGAAAAACAACGATGCTGCGAAGTGATTTTGCCGCCCCCGACGCCGAGACGAGCGTCGAGCTGGCCTTTACCCACCGCGGGCGCAGCTACACCGTGCGCCGCTGGCCCGACCAGCAGCGCGCCGCCAAGCGCGGCACCGGCATGGTCAAGGTGCCCGCCAAGGCCGAGCTGATCCGTGAGCCGGACGAGCCGGTCAGCGGTGCGTCAGCCGTGACCGACGCCGTGGTCAAGCTGCTGGGCATCGACGCCAAACAGTTTGCCCAGGTGTCGATGCTGGCGCAGAACGACTTTACCCGGCTGCTCAACGCGCCGTCCGCGGACCGCGCGGCCATCCTGCGCCGCATTTTTGACACCGCCGACCACCAGCGCCTGGGTCAGGCCGCCGTCGAGCACGCCCGTAAGGCCGACGAGGAATGCAAGCGTCTGGACGATGTACTTTTGATGCACGTCGGCACGCTGATCGGCGACGGCGCCGACGAGGAGACCGCCGCCGACCTGGCCGAAATGCAGGCCGAGCGCGACCCGTTTGCCGCAGGGGCTGCCGCCGAGCTGGGCAGGCTGCTGCTCGAGGCCGACGACGCCAACGAAAAACGACAGACCAACGTTATGAACGAGCTGGACGAGAAGATCGCCCGCGGTGACGCCGGCCTGAAAATTGCCGAGGAACGCGCCGCCCGCCGCCGCCAGCTGGCCGGGCTGGTGGCCGAGGAGCAACGCGCCGCCGATGTGGAGCACCAGACCGACCTCATTATGACCGATCTGGAAAAGCGCACGGCGAATGTGAAGGAAAATATTGCTAAAAACGAGGCGGACCGCGCCGCGCTGAGCCAGGCCGAGGCCGACCTGCTCAAGACCGACCACCGCATTGAGCTGGCCGAGGGGCTTTCCGCAGACTGCAGGCAGCTCTTGCAAAATCTGGCGGACGCCGACAAGGCCGACGAGGACGCCGCCGCGCGTCAGGCAGAGTATGTGGCCGCACAGGCTGCACTGGACAGCGCCGAGGAAGAATACAGCACGATGCAGCGCCAATTAAACGCCAACCGCGCGGGTCTGCTGGCCAAGGACCTGCAAAAGGGCAAGCCCTGCCCGGTCTGCGGCTCCACCAAGCACCCGAAGATCGCCGCGCTGCCCAAGGACCACATCACCGAAAAGCAGCTGGAGGAGCGCGAGAAGGCGCTGACGGCCCAGCGCCGCAGCACTGCCGCGGCCAGCCGCACCGCCGGTGACGCCGCCGTCCACGCGCATGAGCTGCGGGCGGCTTTGCAGCGGGACGCGGATGGATTTTTCGCGCGCCGCGGGGACCGCTACACCGGCAAGCCCGCCGCCGAGCTGACACCCGACGAGCTGAAAATTGCGCTGACCGCCCAGCAGACCAGCCTGACCGAGGGTCTGCGCGGCCTGCAGGCCGACCACCTGAAGCTGAAGCAAAAGACGGACCGCGCCCGCAGCCTGGCCAAGCAGGCCGACCTTTTGAACGGCCAGCTGGCAGACCTGGAAAAGCAGCGCTTTGCGGCCACCCGCCGCGCCGCCAACGCCAAGGCCGGGCACGCTGCCGCCAGCGCCCGCGTGCAGCAGATGCGCGAGACGATGCCCAAGCGCGACAACCCCGACGCACTGACCCAGCTGCAGGATGCGCTGGCCCGCCTGCGCCGGGACCGCGCTGCCGCCATGGCCGCCCGGGACGCTGCCGTGCACCGTCTGCACACGAACCGCGCCGCCATCGACGCGCTGCAAAAGACGATGCGGGAGAGCGCCGCCGCCCGAGAGAAGCGTGCCATGTGGGACAATCTGTCCAAAACGATCAACGGCAATTTGACCGGAAAAATCAAACTTCCGTTTGAACAGTACGTACAAGCGTTCTATTTTGACGGCGTGGTCGAGGCCGCAAACCTGCGCTTCACCCGCATGACCGACGGCCAGTACCGATTGCTGCGCCGCAAGAGCGAGGCCGTCGGCGGCAAGACCGCGCTGGACCTCGACGTGTTCGACGCCTACACCGGCAAGACTCGCCCCGTGGGCAGCCTGTCCGGCGGCGAGAGCTTCATGGCCGCGCTGAGCCTGGCACTGGGCATCAGCGATACGATCCAGCAGAACGCGGGCGGCGTCGTCATCGAGACGCTGTTCATCGACGAGGGCTTCGGCTCGCTGGACTCCGACAGCCTGGAAAAGGCCGTGGACACGCTGGCCGGGCTGGCCGGGGGCGATAAGCTCATCGGCGTCATCTCCCACGTCGAGGCGCTGCAGGACCGCCTGACGAGACAGATCCACGTGACCAAAACGCGGGCGGGCAGTAAGGCGGAAATTGAGATTTCGTAAAGGCTCCCCTTTGAGGGGAGCTCCGCCCGCAGGCGGTGAGGGGTGGCCGGGTGTAGACCTGTAAAGTGTGTGTCTCCCGCCCACCCCTCCGCCCCGCGGGCACCTCCCCTCAAAGGGGAGGCTTTTTAGCTTGCACTTATTTATAAAAAGTATAAAAATATGACAAAATCAACGCTGCAACAACAATTGAAAACCCTCTCCGCGGCGCGTTACCCGCTGCACATGCCCGGGCATAAGCGGCGGGTGCCGCCCGCACCGGGGCTGGGCTGCTATGCCTGGGACCTGACCGAGATCGACGGCGCGGACGACCTGCACGACGCGGACGGCATTCTGGCCGACGCCATGGCCCGCACGGCGGCGCTGTACGGCGCGCGGCGGTGCTGGTACCTCGTCGGCGGGTCCACCGTCGGCCTGCTGGCGGGCATCCGCGCACTGGCACCGTTCGGCAGCACGGTCATTGCGGCGCGCAACTGCCACAAGGCCGTCTACCACGCGATGGAGCTGGGGCAGCTGACGGCCCGCTGGCTCACGCCGCCCGTGGACCCACAGTTTGGCATCTACGGCAGTGTGCGCCCCGCCGATGTGGCCGCCGCGCTGGACGCTGCGCCCGACGCCCGCTGCGTGATCCTGACCAGCCCGACGTATGAGGGCGTTTTGAGCGATATACGTACTATCGCGGAAATCTGCCACGCCCGCGGTGTGCCGCTGCTGGTGGACGAGGCCCACGGTGCGCACTACCTGCCCTTTGCCGCCCGGTACGGCTGGCACGGCAGTGCCGTAGCCGCAGGGGCCGATCTGGTCGTGCAGAGCGCCCACAAGACGCTGCCCAGCCTGACCCAGACCGCGTTTTTGCAGCTGAACGGCGATCTGGCCGACCCTGCCGAGGTCGAGCGCCAGCTGGACGTGTTCGAGACGAGCTCGCCGAGCTACCCGCTCATGGTCAGTCTGGACGGCTGCACCCGCTGGCTGACCGACGAGGGAGAGGCCGCCTTTGCCGCGTGGCGCGCCCGGCTGGATGCCTTTGACGCGGCGGTGCGGGATCTGAAAAATACCAAAATACTGTGCTGCGGCGCGGACGCACTGACGGCGCACCCTGACTTTTTTGCGCATGACAGCGGCAAAATTTTGCTGCAAATCGGCGCGGCGGGGGCGGCGTACCTGCGGGCCGACGGCTTTGAGCCCGAGATGGTCTGCGGCCCGAACGTGCTGGCCATGACCAGCCCCTGCGACGACGCCGACGCGCTGGAACGGCTGGCCGATGTGCTGCACGCCTGGGACAAAACGGCGGCCCCGCCCGCGGCCCCGCGGCATATTCTGCCCGCCCCCGGCGCGGCCCGCTACACGATTGCCGAGGCGCTGCTGCGCCCCGCGCGGGCCGTAAGGATGCGGGACGCGGTGGGGGAGACCGCCGCGGAATATCTCTGGGCCTATCCCCCCGGCGTGCCGCTGGTGGCACCGGGAGAGGAAGTGACGGCAGAGCTGGTGACGGCCTGCCGTGCATTGGAGCAGGCCGGAACCGCGCTGAAGCATACGGGCGGCAGCGGGGCGGAGGAGATTGCGGTTTTGTTGTAAAGGGGGGGTCCGACGGGCCTCCCGCTGTCTGTTGTTTTCCCTCCGCCCCTATTGACAAACCACAGATTTCCGTGTACAATAATAATAATTCTAAAATGTATAAAGGGGTGACTGTTTTATGAAGCACATCCAGACTCTCGAGACCCGCGACATGGCTAAGAGCCTGCTGAACGGCGGCTGCGGCGAGTGCCAGACTTCCTGCCAGAGCGCCTGCAAGACCAGCTGCGGCATTGCCAACCAGCCTTGCGAGAAGACCGACAAGTAATTTTTGCTGGCTTTGATGCCGGGATGCCGTGTGGCAGCCCGGCATTTTCTATGATACAAAGGGTGCGGCGGGCGCATATAGAATGCGCCCCTACAAGGGGAATGCCGTAGGGGCGGATTCCATATCCGCCCGTGGCTGTCCGCCGCATTGCACCATAACAAAACGGAGAAAACCATGATCCATCAATACAAATTAAGCGGTTACAACATTGTGCTGGATGTCTACAGCGGCAGCGTGCATGCGGTGGATGACGTCGCCTATGACGCCATCGCTCTGATCGACCAAGGCAGCAGCCGGGAGCAGGCTGCTGCAGCCCTTGCCAAAAAGTACGCGGACCGCGCCGATGTGACCGCCGCCGACATCAGCGATGTGCTCGACGACATCGACGAGCTGACCGCCGCGGGCCAGCTGTTTGCGCCCGACGCCTACGCCGACCACGCCTTTGACTTCAAAAACCGCTCCAACGTTGTCAAGGCGCTCTGCCTGCACGTCGCCCACACCTGCAACCTGAATTGCAGCTACTGCTTCGCCGCGCAGGGCAAGTTCCACGGCGAGGCCGGTCTCATGAGCTTCGAGACCGGCAAGCGCGCGCTGGATTTCCTCATCGAAAACTCCGGCACCCGCCGCAACCTCGAGGTCGATTTCTTCGGCGGCGAACCGCTGATGAACTTTGAGGTCTGCAAGCAGCTGGTTGCCTATGCACGCAGCATCGAGAAAAAGTATAACAAAAACTTCCGCTTCACGATGACGACCAACGGCATCGGCATCACGGACGAGGTCATCGACTGGTGCAATAAAGAATGCCACAACGTTGTTTTGTCGCTGGATGGCCGCAAGGAGGTCAATGACCGCTTCCGCGTTGACCTCGCGGGCAACGGCAGTTATGACCGCATCGTGCCCAAGTTCCAGAAGCTCGTCAAGGCGCGCGGCGGCCAGGGCTACTATATGCGCGGCACGTTTACGCATCACAACGTTGATTTTACGAAGGACCTGTTCCACATGGCCGACGACCTCGGCTTTACCGAGCTGTCCATGGAGCCGGTTGTCGCCCCGCCGGACTCCCCCGAGGCCCTGACCGAGGAGGACCTGCCCAAGCTGTTCGACCAGTATGAGCTGCTGGCCAACGACATGCTGCGCCGCCAGAAGGCCGGCAAGCCGATCACGTTCTATCATTATATTTTGGACCTCAAACACGGCCCCTGCATCTACAAGCGCATTTCGGGCTGCGGCTCCGGCACCGAGTACATGGCCGTGACCCCCTGGGGCGACCTGTACCCCTGCCACCAGTTTGTCGGCGACCCGGCGTACAAGCTGGGCAACGTCTGGGACGGCGTGACCAACACCGCCCTGCGCGACGAGTTCAAGCTGTGCAACGTCTATGCCCGCCCCGACTGCAAGGATTGCTGGGCACGCCTGTACTGCGCAGGCGGCTGCGCGGCCAACGCCCTGCACGCTACCGGCGACATCCACGGCACTTATGAGTACGGCTGCAAGGTGTTCCGCAAGCGGATGGAGTGCGCCCTGATGATGCAGGTCGCCCAGCGCCTTGACCCCGAGCTGGCGAAGAACGCCGTCCGGTTTGAGAGTGACTGCGACGGGTGTGGTGAGGGCAACGACGGCGCGTGCGAGAAGTAAATAGCCATTGAGTATGCCGCTCTGTAGGGGCCGGGCATGCCCGGCCCGCAGCTTACCGGCAAACACCTGCTTTCCGGTTTATGTTGCGGGCCGGACATGTCCGGCCCCTACCGCGTCACAATGGCAAACGGCAGCTGCGGAGGGGTCAAGACCCCTCCCTACAGATCGGGGTCCACGGGTGCTTTGTAGGGAACGGTCTTGACCGTTCCGGGGACGTGTGCCGTTATTGCATGGTAAAACATTGTTGAGGCGTAGGGGCCGGGCATGCCCGGCCCGCAGCTTACCGGCAAGCACCTGCTTTCCGGTTTATGTTGCGGGCCGGACATGTCCGGCCCCTACAGGAATATAAAAGATAAACACCTGTCAGCTGTTTATCTGCCAATCGCCGCGCACTTCTCCTTCAGCCAGACCTTCTCGTCCTCGTTCAGGCGGGGGCTGAGCATCTCGTAGACGTGGGCGTGGTAGTCGTTCAGCCAGTTGATCTGGTCGCGGCTCAGCTCGTCCACAAGGACCGGCTCGGTGGAGATGGGCACCAGCGTCAAAGGCGCAAAGCCCAGCCAGTGGCCGTACTGGTTCTCGCCCAGGTCGATGCACTCCAGCTCGTTCTCAATGCGGATGCCGACCTCGTCGGTCTCGTAGATGCCCGGCTCGTCGGTGATGGTCATGCCGGGCTTAAAAATCACGGGGTTGTTCGGGCGCAGGCTCTGCGGGCCCTCGTGCACGCCGGAGATAAAGCCGACGCCGTGGCCGGTGCCGCAGCGGTAGTTGACCTTGTGCGCCCAGACCGGGCCGCGGGCAAAGGTATCCAGTGCAAAGCCGGTGCAGTAGTCCAGGAACACCGCGCGGGCCATGTCGATGTGGCTCTGCAGCACCCAGGTGTAATAGCGGCGCTCGTTGTCGGTCAGCGGGCCGACGGGGTAGGTGCGGGTGATGTCGGTGGTGCCGCAGTCGTACTGGCCGCCGTTGTCCACCAGCAGGAAGCCGCGCGGCTCGATGACGCTGTTCACGTCGCCCTCGGCGTGGTAGTGCATCATGGCGGCGTTGGCGCCGTAGGCCGCAATTGTGGAGAAGCTGTCCTCAAAGTAGCCGGGCATCTCAGCGCGGCGCTTCTGCAGCATTGTGTCGATGTCGATCTCGGTCAGCTGCTTCCCCTCGGCCAGCGCCTTTTCCAGATCCATCTGAAACCGCACCACGGCGACGCCGTCGCGGATATGGCACTCGCGGATGTTCTTCAGCTCGGTCTCGTTCTTGATGCCCTTCAGGGCAAAAATCGGGTCGGCACCGGCCACGGTCTTGTGGGCGGTCAGGGCCTCGTACAGGGCGTAGTTGGTGGCCTTCTCGTCCACCAGGAACACCTCGTCGGCAGGCAGGGCGTGGACGGCGTCGATAATTTCCTCGTAGCCGCGCAGCGTCACGCCGCTCTCGGCCAGCGTGGCGGTGTCAGCGTCGGACAGGCGGCCCGGCGCGATAAACAGCGTGCAGGCGTCCATCGTGACCAGCGCGTAGGCGACGGCCAGCGGGGTGCAGGGCAGGTCGCGGGCGCGCAGGTTCAGCAGCCAGCCCACGCAGTCCAGACCGGTCACGGCCAGCGCGGTGGCACCGGCCTTCTGCAGCTCGGCACGCACCATGGCGATACGGTCCGCGGCAGTCGCTCCGGTCTGGGCCGGGGTCAGCAGCTCGCAGGGGGTGTCGGGCAGGGCCGGGCGCTCGCCGGTGGCGTCCCAGATCGGGCTGGCCACGTCCTGACTCTTGAGGGAGGCACCCTTCTTGGCCAATGCGTCGATGTACTCCTTGGCAATCGTGGCGGGTACGCAGCTGCCGTCCAGCAGCAGGGTCTGGCCGTCCGCAAAGTGGCTCTCAAGGTACTCGGCCACGGTGGGCACGCCCGCGGAGCCCGCGTGCATGCACTCGATCTCGCTGCCGGCCAGCTGCTTATCGGCCTGCACGTAGAAGCGGCCATCGCACCACAGGGCGCTGCGGTCTTGAGTCACAACGAGGGTCGAGTTCTCGCCGATGAAGCCGGAGAACCACGGCAGAGCGTTATAATAGCCGGGCAGGTACTCGCTGCAATGGGGGTCGCTGGTCATGATGAGCACGCCGTCCGCGCCCGCCGCTTTGGCAGCGGCACGCAGCGCGGCGATTTTTTCATTGGTAGTCAAAATGGATCGCTCCTTTTTGTGATAGATATTGGGGTTAGGTATATCATACCACGAATGGTGCAAATAATAAATAAGAAATAATAAATAATAAATATTGTGGAGTTTGTGCCCGGGGGCACAAACAAAAATACGGCGCGCCGTAGGGGGCGGCGTCCCCGACGCCCCGCCATGCAGGCGGTTGTTTGCGGGCAATGCGTAGGGGAGGGATATATGCCGCCCCTACGGGCCAACCCGCTAACGTCTGCCTACCCGGCGGAGCGGTCAAGACCGCTCCCTACAAAGCACCCGTGAACGATAGCCCGTAGGGAGGGGTCTTGACCCCTCCGAGGCAGTGTCCCATTAGCGCCAGCCCCCTGCAAATCCACAAATTTTGCAAAAAATTCAAAATTTCCCGCGCAAAATGGCGCAAAACCCCTTGACGTGTTTGTTATAATAGTATTAGCAGTTAGTGTAATAGATTGCCAACCAACTGAACATCTGAACACATCTTGAATAGAGGTACCCAACTATGGCTGAAAAGAAAACCAAAATCGACATTTTCTCCGGCTTCCTCGGCGCCGGCAAGACCACCCTTATCAAAAAGCTCATCAAGGAGGCCTTCGCCGGTGAGCAGATCGTCCTGATCGAGAACGAATTCGGCGAGATCGGCATCGACGGCGGCTTCATGCGCGAGGCCGGCATTCAGGTCAATGAGCTGAACTCCGGCTGCATCTGCTGCAGCCTGGTCGGCGATTTCCGCGAGGCACTGAAGAAGGTCGTCGAGACCTACCACCCGGACCGCATCCTCATTGAGCCGTCGGGCGTCGGCAAGCTGTCCGACGTGACCCGCGCCGTCGAGGGCGTCGCCGAGGATCTGCCCGTCATCCTGAACAGCTTTGTCACCGTCGCCGACGTGAACAAGGTCAAGATGTATATGAAGAACTTCGGTGAGTTCTATGACGACCAGGTCAGCCATGCGTCCTGCATCATCCTGAGCCGCACCGGCAATGCCAGTGAGGAGAAGGTCGCTGCCGCCGTCGCCCTGCTGGCTGAGAAGAACCCCACCGCCACCATCGTCACCACCGACTGGACCGTCCTGACCGGCGCACAGATCGTCTCCGTCATGGACGGCAAGCGCGACCTCGTCGCCGAGCTGCTGACCGAGGCCCGCGCCGCCAACGTGGCCCATGCCGACGAGGATGAGCACGAGCACCACCATCATCACCACCACGACCACGATGAGGACGACCACGACTGCTGCTGCCATCATCATCACGACGAGGACGACGATGAGGACGAGCATGAGCATCACCATCATCACGACCATGATGACGATGACCACGACTGCTGCCATCACCACGACGACGAGGACGAGCACGAGCATCACCATGAGCACCACTACGACGAGCACGGCGTCTGCTCCTGCGGGCATCATCACCACCACGACCACGACGCCGACGAGGTGTTCACGAGCTGGGGCAAGGAGACGGCCCACAAATACAGCCGTGAGGATCTGGACAAGGCCCTGCACGCGCTGGACGAGGGCGCTTACGGCATGATCCTGCGCGCCAAGGGCATTGTGGACGGCGGCGACACCTGGTACGAGTTCGACATGGTCCCCGGCGAGCACGAGATCCGCCCCTGCGGCCCCGACGTCACCGGCAAGCTTTGCGTCATCGGCTCCCAGCTGAAGGAGCATGAGATCGCGGAATTGTTCCACGTTTGATGTAAACCGCTGCCCGGTAAGAATGCCTTCCCCCTTGGGGGAAGGTGCCCGAGGCCCCGACCGAGGGCAGATGAGGGGCGAGTCTGCCGCAGCAGCCCACGAATGACAGGCCGCGATCAGCTCTCCCCTCATCAGTCCGCTTCGCGGACAGCTTCTCCCCCCGGGGAGAAGCCTTTGACTGCTACTAACCGAAAGGACGTCCCCTATGCCTAAACAAATCCCCGTATATCTCTTCGTCGGCCAGCTGGAGAGCGGCAAGACGAAATTCATTCAGGAAACGATGGAGGACCCCAACTTCGACTCCGGCGACAAGACCCTGCTGCTGGTCTGCGAGGAGGGTGAGATCGAGTACGACCCGTCCAAGTTCGCCTTCGGCGGCGTGCACGTTGCCCAGATCGAGGATAAGAGCGAGCTGACCGCCGAGAACCTGACCGCGCTCGAAAAGAAGTCCGGCTGCGGCCGCGTCATCATCGAGTACAACGGTATGTGGCTCATTCAGGAGCTGTACGACGCCCTGCCCGACAACTGGCTCGTCTACCAGAGCCTGGCCACCGCCGACGGCACGACCATCAAGACCTACGCGGGCGACAGCGCCATGCGCAGCCTGCTGCTGGACAAGCTGCGCGGCAGTGAGCTGCTGGTCGTCAACCGCGCCGAGGCTGTCAACGACGACGAGAGCCGCCAGCTCATCCACAAGCTGGTGCGCCAGGCCAGCCGCCGCTGCGACATCGCCTACGAGTTCAAGGACGGCAGCGTCGCCTATGACGACATTCCCGACCCGCTGCCCTTCGACGTGGACGCGCCGGTCATTGAGATCCCTGAGGAGTTCTTCGGTATATGGTACATGGACTGCATGGACGACCCGAAGAAATATGACGGCAAGACGGTCAAATATCTGGCTCAGGTCTGCCAGACCCCCCAGGCCGGCAAGGGCGCGTTTGTGCCCGGACGCTTTGCCATGACCTGCTGCGTGCAGGACATCCAGTTTGTGGGCATGCCCTGCAAGTACGACGATTACAAGTCGCTGGAGCAGCGCAGCTGGATCAACATTACGGCCAAGGTCAACGTCAAGTACCACCCCATCTACAAGGGCCAGACCCCCGATTCCACCGGCCCTGTCCTGACCGCCATCTCCGTCGAGCCGGGCGAAAAGCCCGCGCAGGACGTGGTGATGTTCAGCTGATAATGCAATAGAAAAGCACCTGCCTTCGATAAAAAGGCAGGTGCTTTTTGATTGACAGGCATTTTCCGAAACGTGCCGCGGAGCGGTCAAGACCGCTCCCTACGGGCTGACGTTCACGGGTGCTTTGTAGGGAGGGGTCTTGACCCCTCCGTCGGGTAGACAGGGCGCTGATGTGGCGTCTGCTAACGGAAAACCTCCGGGCCGGGCATGCCCGGCCCCTACGGCGCAAAAATCAACCGCGCGTCCCCGCGATCTTGGAATCGGTGCTCCACCCCTGCAAATCGGTGGGCGTCAGGCTGCTCATCCAATTTTTGCGCTCGGTCTCCCACTGGTCCCAGGCTGCCTGGCTGCGGATGGCGGTGCCGCTCTCAAAGGCGTCGTCCCACGGGTTGGCCGGGTCGGGGTCGGTGGGGTCCCAGCCGCGCTTCTCGGTGTCGGCGGGGTCGGTGTAGATCGTGCCGGGCTTTCCCATCGGGCCGGGGTCGTCGGCGTCGTTGTAGATGATGACCGGCGTGCCCAGCGGGCAGTTGTCGTAGATCCACTTCACGTCCACCACGGCCAGCCGGATGCAGCCCAGACTGGCGCGGGTGCCCAGCAGGTTGAACTCGTCGTACTCCACATCGTCCTTGTGCTGGCTGTAGTAGGGCACGCTGTGGAACAGGTAGCTGTCATAGATGCGGGTCGCGTACTGGCCGTAGCTCGGGCCCATCAGCAGCCGCCAGCTGTAGTCCACCGGGGTCGAAAAATACCCGGTGGGGGTGTCCATGCCGCCGCTGCACACCATCGCCATGAACGGCACAGCGTACTTTTTGGTGGCGGAATCCACGGCGTAGACCGTGACCACGCCGCCTGCGTTGTTGACCGCCAGCAGGTAGGGGCAGCCCTCCTTCGCGTCCAGCGTCAGGCCGTAGGCGGAAAACTGCGTTTCCAGCCCGGCCAGCGTCTTTGCGGCGTTGTCGTCCCAGGTCGTCGGGTCCTTGATCTGCGGCGCGTCCTTGGTGGCGTTGCTCGTGGCCGTTGCCATCGCGGGGGCCACTGTCGGCTCGGGCGTCGGTGTGGGGCTTGTCTCCGGCGTGGCGGCGGGGGCCGCCGTGGTCTGCGGCGTCGTGGCGGGCAGCACGTCCTGTGGGGTGTTGGGCATCTGCACGCAGGCACACAGCAGCGAAACCGTCAGCAGAAGCGGAAAAATGCGGCGTAGAATCGACATAAAATCTCCTTAGTGTTTGGTGACGCCGTACTCCTCGGCCACGAATTTCTCCAGCGCGGCAAAGCTGCGGCGGACTTTTTCGGTCTCGATGCAGTACGCCATGCGGAAGTAGCCGGGGCAGCCGAAGCTGTCACCGGGGACCAGCGCCAGGTCATATTTCAGCGCCTTTTGGCAGAACGCCTTTGCGTCGTCCTCCAGCGCCTTCGGGAAGATGTAGAACGTGCCGTCCGGCTTGACGACGGTGAAGCCCAGCGCGATCAGCTCGCCGTAGATCAGGTTCATGTTCGTCTCGTAGACGGACAGGTCGCTGGTCACGTCAAGGCAGCGCTCGACGGCCATCTGGATGAGGGACGACGGGCAGTTGTGGCCGGTCCCGCGGGAGATCTGGCCGCACATCGGCACGATGTACGCGGCGTCCTCGCACCGCGGGTTGGCGGCCACATAGCCGATACGCTCGCCCGGCACGCTCAGACTCTTGGAGAAAGAGTAGCAGGTGAGCGTATCATCGTAGAATTTGGCGGGGTAGGGCGTGACCCTGCCGCCGAACGAAATCTCGCGGTACGGCTCGTCGGAAATCAGGAAGATGTGGTGGCCGTATTTGGCGCTTGTCGCGGTCAAAAAGGCGGCCAGCTGCTGCAGGGTCTCCTCGCTGTAGGCGGTGCCGCTGGGGTTGTTGGGGCTGTTGATGAGCACGGCGGCGGTGTTCTCATCCACGAGCTGCGCGAACGCCTCAAAGTCGATCTGAAAGTCCGCGCACCGCGGCGGCGTCACGCGCAGGGTAAGCCCCGCGCCCTCGATGTACGGCTTGTACTCGGGGAAGAACGGCGCAAACGTTACGATGTTCTGCCCGGGCACGCCGACGCAGCGCACAGCATGGGCCAGCGCACCCGCCGCGCCCGTCGTCATAAAGATATGGTCGGCGGTGTAGTCCATGCCGAACCGGCGGTTCAGGCTTTCGGCCACGGCCTTGCGGGTGGACGGCAGCGTCAGCGTCGGCGTATAGCCATGCAGCCTGACGGGGTCGGTGTGGGCCAGCAGATCCTCGCAAGCCGCGGTGAACTGTGTTGGGCAGGGGACAGACGGGTTGCCCAGCGAGTAATCGAACACATTCTCATAGCCGATCTCCGCGCCGCGGGCGGTGCTCCATTCAGAAATCTGACGGATAACCGACTTGGAGCCCAGCATATCTTTATAGTGCTGTGCAATCATAATAACAGCTCCTTTTTAAAATGTTTGTCGAAGGCCGGGAGATTAACGGCAGCCTCCCGGGAGGTGGTTCTTTCTTTTGGCAGCAAAAGAAAGAACCAAAGAAAACTGCCGCTGTTTCGAC
>ERZ827088.3783-NODE-3783-length-13471-cov-3.617546_pt1 | contig 13471 bp, 8 predicted proteins | sample MGYA00519922_ERZ827088 | MGnify/ENA primary metagenome ERZ827088 (study PRJEB31778, sample SAMEA3449254) | human gut metagenome | biome: human gut; feature: human-associated habitat; material: faeces | place: United Kingdom | collected 2010/2012 ... | reverse complement strand
GGCTCGGTGAAAAGACTCACCGACTGCGTCGTATAGGGAACCGACACCACCTCGCCGCGGGTCAGCGAATAGGGCTGTGCGTCCGGGCCCGACGCCCGGTCGAAAGCGGGCTGAGGCACCATCTCGAAATGCAGCTCTCCGCCCTCCATCAGCTGATCGTAGGTGATGAAATTCTTGTCTATCGTCTGCCCGTCGAGCGTCACGCTCCCGACATAGCGGTTGCGCCGCGGCTTGTCGGCCGTCACGGTCAACGTGCGGCCGTTGGCCAGCCGCACGGTCGCCTTTTCGAACAGCGGCGCCGTCAGCACGAATTCGTTCGAACCCGGACACACCGGATAGAAACCCAGCGAAGAGAAGATATACCAGGCCGACATCTGCCCGCAGTCCTCGTTGCCGATGATTCCCTCCGGGGTCGGGGCATACATCTCGTCGAGCAGGCGGCGCGTCAGCTCCTGCGTCTTCCACGGCTGTCCCACATAATTATAAAGGTAAGCCATATGGTGGCTCGGCTCGTTGCCGTGGGCGTACTGCCCCATCAGCCCCGTCACGTCGCTCACGTCGAGCTGCATTTCGTCCGATTCGAGCGTGAAGAGCCGGTCCATTTCGCGGATGAACGTCTCGCGGCTGCCGAAAAGCTGGATCAAGCCGTTCACGTCGTGCGGCACGAAGAAGCGGTAGTGCCACGGTGTGGCCTCGGTATAGTCGCGGCCCGTAGCGAACTCTTCGAACGGCGCGGACCAGTTGCCGTCGGACTGACGGCCGCGGAAAAAGCAGATCGAGCCGTCGAAAACATTCACATAGTTGAGCGCCCGCCGCGCGTATTCCCCGAACACGTCGTCGCGGCCCATAGCCTGCGCCATGCGGGCGATCGCCCAGTCGTCGTAGGCGTATTCCAGCGTACAGGAGACCGATTCGCGCTTGATATTGGAGGGAATATACCCCTGCGCCGTATAATAGTCCGAACCTTTCTTATTGATGTTCGACGAACGGATCATCGCCTCCAGCGCCTTGTCGGCATCATAGCCGCGAATTCCCTTCAGGTAGGCGTCGGCGATGACCGACACGGCATGGTAGCCGATCATCGTGCCCGTCTCGCCCGAAGCCAGCGGCCAGATCGGAAGTTCGCCCGTTGAATCGTACATGTCGAGCATGCTGCGGATCATGTCGTTCACCAGCGCGGTATCGACCAGCGTCTGGAGCGGGTTCCACGCCCGGAAAGTATCCCACAGCGAGAACGTCGAGTAGTAGGACTTCCCTTCGGGCATCCGCGCGACGGTCTGGTCGTGGCGGCGGTACTCGCCGTTCACGTCGTTCATCAGATTGGGCGTCAGTTTCGTATGGTACTGCGCCGTATAGAAGTTGGTCATCTCGTCGCGCGAGCCGCCTTCGACGACGATGTCGCCCAGCGCTTTGCGCCACTGCCCGACGGCGCGGGCATGCACGGCGTCGAAATCCAGTTCGGGAACCTCCGCAAGCGAATTCATACGGGCGTTTTCGACGCTGACGGACGACAGTCCCACGGCGATCGTGAGCGTCCGCACGTCGGGCACGAAGGTCAGCACGGCCTGCTTGTCTCCCAACAGCTGCACGTCGGCGAACGGCTCCGAGAAGCGGGCCGCGAAGAATACATACTGATCGGGCACCCACCCCTGCGTGCGGCGCATGCCGGCCAGCTCGCCGGGAGCCGTCCGGCGGAGTTCGCACAGGTCGATCTTCTCCTCGGTGATCGTATGCAGCAGATCGACAATCACCTGCCGGGGACCTTTGCCCGTAAAGGTATAGCGGTGTACGCCCGTACGGGGCGCGGCGGTCAGTTCGACCCCGATATTCTCGTCGGGCAGCGTCACGGCGTAGTAGCCGCACGAAGCCCGCTCGTCGTCATGCGAAAAGAAATAGGGCTGCAAGACGCACTCGCCGTCGTGGATCACGATTTCGCGCGTGGTCGGATGGAACAGGATATCCGCAAGGTCGGCGCATCCCGTACCGCTCAGGTGCGTATGCGAAAAGCCGTCGATCGTCGTGTCGCTGTAATGGTAGCCGGCGCAGGCGTCCCAATTGCCGGCGCGGGTGTCGGGACTCAGCTGCACCATGCCGAAAGGCGTGGTGGCGCCCGGATAGGTATGACCGTGGAATCCGGTGCCGATGAACGGGTTCACATAATCGACGGGATCGGCGGACCGCGGCGAACAGCCAAGGGCCGCGAGGGCCAGCAGCAGAAGGGTAAGTTTTTTGGTCATAACAGTAGTCGGTAGTGCGAACCGTCCGGAAAATACAAATCAAAGGTACGGATTCCGGAGCGATATTGCAACTCCGCGCCCTTCTCTCTTCGTCTGTCCGAAGCCGGTCGCAGTTTAGGTCATACAAATATAGAGAAGCGATTGCACCCTGCCGTGGCTATTTGCGCTTTTACTTCCTCAAATCGCGCAGAACCGTCATTTCCCGCCCGGCGCCCCCGAAACGCCCCGATCCGCCGCCGAAAAATCGCAGAAACCGCCCGGATTTCCGAAAAAAAAGCTACCTTTACCGTCGAACGGACACTACCCGAACGATGGCACGCGTAATTTTCCTGACCGACTTTTCCGAAGCGTACGCACGAGAACTGCTCCTCGGCATGGCGCGCTATGCGCACGACACGGCGCAGGCATGGAGCCTGTGCCGCCTGCCGCTGTCGATACGCGACAAATTCGGCATCGAAGCCGTCGTGGAGTGGGCCGTGCGCATGAAGGCCGACGCCGTGATCGGCCAGTTCTACAACACCGACAACGTCGAACTGTTCCGCAAAAACGGGATCATAGCCATCGCACAGGACTTCAAGAAACGCTTCACCACCATCCCCAACATCACCGGACCGCACTATTCGGCGGGCAGGATGGCCGCCGAGTATTTTCTGCAAAAGGGCTTCCGCAACTTCGCCTTCTACGGCACGCGGGGCATCGACTTCTCGGACGAACGCTGTCAGGGCTTCCGCGAGACGATCGAGGCGGCGAATCCCGAATTCACCTTTTCGTCGCTGCGCAGCAGCGCCCAGAACGATTTGTGGTACTACGACTCGACGCAGCTCATCACGTGGCTGCAGTCGCTGCCCAAACCGGTGGCGATCATGGCGTGCGACGACAACCAAGCATATCATATCACCGAGGCGTGCCTGCAGATCGAGGGGGGGGAAATTCCCGCATCCCGAACGACATCGCCATTCTGGGCGTGGACAACGACGAGACGATCTGCAAGCTCTCCACCCCCAACCTTTCGTCGCTCAATCAGGGCGTCGAGCAGGGCGGCTACGACGTGGCACGGCTGATCGACCGGCTGATCCGCAACCCCGAAGCGGAATGGGAAGACGTCATGGTGATGCCGCTCAACATCATCACCCGGCAATCGACGGACATCTATGCCAACAACGACCCGCACATCGCCGAAGTATTGCGCTACATCCATGAGAACATCAGCCAGAAGATCACGGTGGACGACCTGGTGAAACTGGTGCCCCTGTCGCGCCGCCTGCTCGAAACCCGTTTCAAGAAGAGCATGGGCACCTCCATCTACGACTATATCATACAGGTCCGCATCGAAAAGATGATGCAGCTGCTCTGCGAAGGCCAGAGCGTCTCCGAAGCGGCCGCCGAGCTGGGGTTCTCCGACATCAAGAACGTCTCGCGCACCTTCCGCCAGCTCAAGGGCATCACCCCCTCGGAATACCGCGAACAGTTCGCGCCCAAAAGACGGTGATCCGCCCGGCGGGCCGTTCCCAATATCCGGGCGCCCGAATTCCCAATACCTCCCCTCCTGTCTTTTCCGCCGGTTTCATTAATTATACGGCCAACTGTCATACCCGCCAACCGCCCCGCAAATCCATGCACAAAAAAAAGCAGCGGCCCCTCAAAGGCCGCCGCTTAGTTCTGTTCGACCGTCCTGCGGTCAGAGCGTCACACCGCCCCGCAGGCGGATATCCTCGCACGACGATCCCACGAAGATGTTGAAGTCGCCCGGCTCGGTCACGAACCCGTGCGAGAAGATGTCGTAGAAGCGGAAGGCTTCGTCGGTCAGCATCACTTCGACGCGCTTTTGTTCGCCTTTCTTCAGGAAGATTTTCTCATAACCTTTCAACTCCTTGGCAGGACGCGGCACGCTGGCTTCGACGTCGCCCACATAGACCTGCGCCACCTCGGCGGCGTCCATACCGCCCGTGTTCCTCACGGCGAACGACACGACCACCCCGCCGTCGCACTTCTCGACCTTCAGGTCCGAATACTCGAACGTCGAATAGCTCAGTCCGTAACCGAAGGGATAGAGCGGCTTCACCCCGCTGCGCTCGTAACCGCGGTAGCCGACAAACACGCCTTCATTATAAGTAACGCGCTTCTGCAGGGTGTTCTTGCGGTGGGTGCGCGCCACATTCTCGTAATAGCTGCCCAGCGTCGGATTGTCCTCGGCGCGGCGCTCGACGGAGATCGGCAGGCGGCCGCTGGGCGAGATCCGCCCCGTTACGATCTCGGCGATCGCCTGACCGCCCTGCTGTCCGGGATACCACGCCATCAGAATCGCTTTAGCCTTATCGTCGAACGTCGAGAAATCGACACCGCCGCCGCTGTTGACGACCACGATCAGATTCTCGTTGAGCGCCGCGAGCCGGGCGATCTCTTCGGACTGCCCTTCGGGCAGCGCAAAGGTCCGATCGGAATTCTCCTTTTCGTTGGAGCTGTCGAATCCGGCGCAGTAGATCACGGCGTCGGCCCGGACGATCCGGGCATCCTCGGCGCGGGGATCGGCGGTCATATAGCCGAACGACACCTCGGCCGACGAGGCGTTGTCGAAATATTCCAACCGCAGCGCGTATTTCCGGCCGGCCTTCATTTCGACGCTCCCCTTGCGGGTCGTCGCGCTGTGGTTGCCCCAGTCGGCGAGCACCTCTTCGCCGTCCACGAAGAGCCGGTAACCGTCGTCGCCGCGCATGACCAGCGAAGCCGTGCAGTCGGATTCGGGAACGAACACGCCGGTCCAGCGGATCGAGAAGCCGTCGGCGGGAAGCCCTTCGGCCGGCGCCTTATCCTTCCAGTTGAAGCCGATTCTCGTATCGACGCGCGTCAGCGCGGGAGTTCCCTCGAAACGCTTGTTGGCGAAGTACTCGCCCCTGAGTCCCGGCGTTTTGCAGTCGGCCGAGGTGTAGACCATGCCCTGAGCGGCCATATCGCTCGCCGAAGGGAGATTGCCCAAAACCGTCACCCTGTATTTCTTGCCCATCATCTGCATGCCCTCGCCGACCGAAACCGTCGAGAAGGGATGCACGAAACCGCTGCCGCCGCCCGTCGGGATATTGCCCGAATTGGGTCCCAGCACCACGATATCGCGCTGTTTGGTCAGCGGCAGGAAAGCCCCGTCGTTCTTGAGCAGCACCACACCCCCGCGCGCCACGTCGAGCGCCGCAGCGTCCGAGAAGGGATTGCATTCGGGAATAGCGGGGTCGAGCTGTTGGCGGTCCAAAAATCCGAACGCGATGAGCGTCTGGAGGATATGCTGACATTTCAGGTCGATCGTACGTTCCGACACCACGCCCGATTCGATGAGCGGACGCAGGTTGCGGGCGTTCATAAACCGGGCGCTCGGCATCTCCAGATCGAGTCCCCGGTTGGCGGCGCCCTCGGCCGAATAGGTGGCGTTCCAGTCGGACATGAAGATTCCTTCGAAGCCCCACATCCCGCGCAGAATATCGACCGCAAGCTGCTCGTTCTCGGTCGCATGCTGGCCGTTGACGAGGTTGTAACTCGACATCACGGCGCCCACGCCGGCCTGCTCGACCGCCTTGCGGAAGGCCGGGAGATAAATTTCATGGAGCGTACGCTCGTCGATATCGGAACTCACCTGATGACGGTCCCACTCCTGATTGTTGCCCGCAAAGTGTTTGATCGTCGCCATAACTCCTTCGGACTGCATGCCCTCGATATACTGCACGGCGGTCTCCGACGCCAGATAGGGGTCCTCGCCGAAGTACTCGAAGTTACGGCCGCACAGGGGCGAACGGTAGATATTGACGCCGGGTCCCAGCATGATATGCACGCCGCGGGCGCGGGCGTCCTGCCCCAGACCGCGTCCCATATCGCGCACCAACGCCCGGTCCCAAGTCGCCGCGGCGGCCACGCCGCAGGGGAACATCGTACTGCGGGTATTGTTGCGCACGCCCTGCGGACCGTCGGCCATCCGGATTTCGGGAATGCCCAGACGCGGAACGGCCCTGATATAGAATTCGTTGTAACCGCCGATATAATCGATTTTTTCATCGAGAGTCATCTGTCCGACCAGTTCGGCGGCGCGCTCTTTGGCCTGCGGCGGGATAGGCTGCGCGGCGGCGGACGACACGAATGCGAACGCCAGCACGGCAACAAGAGTTTTTTTCATCGGGTTGAAGTTTTAATGGTTTATGCAAAGAAAGTAAAAATATTCCGAAAAGCATCGGATCGGAAATAAAAACTTCCGAACCGAAACCAGCGGCCGGCCGGACCGTTCACGATAATACACACCCGCGCCACAGACAGCCCCTAAGCCGGAGCAATATTTTTCATCATCGGAGAGTGAGCCAATACATATATGAAAAGAAATTAGTATCTTTGCGCTTCGGCCCGCGGAGAGTTCCCGTCCAGCAGTACCGCCGCCGTCCGCGCACGACGCAACGGATGCAGGAGGCACGCAAACCTCCGTCCGCACACGCTTAATGCGCAGGACACGCAGCAACCGTCGCCCGCACCGCTTGCGGTACAGGATGCGCGGAAGATGCCGGAGATGCGGCAACCGCTGTCCGTACGGAAGGAACGCTCCGGGCCACAGGACAACCGATTCGAAACAAACAAGATAATTCAATGGCTTTACAGTGTGGCATCGTGGGTCTTCCGAACGTCGGCAAATCGACCCTTTTCAACTGCCTGTCCAACGCGAAGGCGCAGGCGGCGAACTTTCCCTTTTGCACCATCGAACCCAACGTGGGCGTAATCACCGTCCCCGACCGGCGGCTCGTCCGGCTGGCCGAGATCGACAAACCCAAGCGGGTGATTCCGACCACCATCGAAATCGTCGATATCGCCGGACTGGTCAAAGGCGCGTCGAAAGGCGAAGGACTGGGCAACAAGTTCCTCGCCAACATCCGCGAGACGGATGCCATCCTGCACGTGCTCCGCTGCTTCGACGACGACAACGTCACCCACGTGGACGGCACCGTCAACCCCGTGCGCGACAAGGAAATCATCGACACCGAACTCCAACTGAAAGACCTCGAGACCATCGAGGCACGCATCCAGAAAGTGCAGAAACAGGCACAGACGGGCGGAGACAAGCAGGCCAAAGTGCTCTACGACGTGCTCCTGCGCTACAAGGAAGCGCTCGAACAAGGCAAGTCGGCACGCACGGTCCAATTCGAAAGCAAGGACGAACAACGCGCCGCACACGACCTCTTCCTGCTCACGTCGAAGCCCGTGCTCTACGTGTGCAACGTCGACGAAGCCAGCGCCGTGACAGGCAACCAATACGTCGAACAAGTGCGCGAGGCCATCCGCGAGGAAGGAGCCGACCTGCTTGTCGTCGCCGCCAAGATAGAGTCAGAAATCGCCGAACTGGAAACCTACGACGAACGACAGATGTTCCTCGAGGAAATCGGGCTGGAAGAGTCGGGCGTCAACCGCCTCATCAAAGCCGCCTATAAGTTGCTCAATCTGGAAACGTTCATCACCGCCGGAGAGATGGAGGTCAAGGCCTGGACCTTCCACAAGGGATGGAAAGCACCCCAGTGCGCCGGTGTCATCCACACCGACTTCGAGAAAGGATTCATCCGCGCCGAGGTCATCAAGTATGAAGACTTCCTCACATACGGCTCCGAAGCCGCCGTGCGCGAGGCCGGCAAACTCAATGTCGAAGGCAAGGACTACGTCGTGCAGGACGGCGACATCATGCACTTCCGTTTTAACGTCTGACGCCCTATGGACACACTCGCATTCATTACGTGGAACCCGCCCGTCGAGCTGTTCTCCGTCGGCAGCCTCCACATCCGTTTCTACTCCCTGTGCTGGATGATAGGCCTCGCACTGGCCTACTTCATCGTCCAGCACCTCTACCGCCGGCAGGGCCTGCGGCAGGAACTCTTCGAACCGCTGTTCCTCTACTGCTTCTTCGGCGTGCTCATCGGCGCACGCCTGGGGCACTGCCTCTTCTACCAGCCTGAATACTTCCTCGCCCACCCGCTGGAGATGATACTCCCCTTCCGCCACACGGCTTCCGGCTGGGTGTTCACCGGCTACGAGGGCCTCGCCAGCCACGGCGGCATCATCGGCGTGTTCATCGCCCTCTACTTCTACATCCGCCGCACGAAGGTCAACACGCTCTTCGTGCTCGACTGCCTGGCTGTCGGCGTCCCCCTGACAGGCTGCTTCATCCGCCTGGGCAACCTGATGAACTCCGAAATCGTCGGTTTCCCCACCGACATGCCCTGGGGCTTCATCTTCGTGCGCAACGGTGAGGACTTCGCCCGCCATCCGGCCCAGCTCTACGAAGCCCTCTTCTACTTCGCCGTCTTCGCCCTCCAGTGGGTATTGAGCCACCGCTACAGCCGGAAGATGGGTTCAGGCTTCTTCTTCGGCCTGACACTGACGCTGGCCTTCGCCTTCCGCTTCTTCATCGAGTTCCTCAAAGAGCGGCAAGTCGACTTCGAGGAGAGCATGGCCCTCGACATGGGCCAATGGCTCAGCGTCCCCTTCGTCATCGCGGGCATCGCCTTCATGATAGGCGGGTCATGGCTCAAGAAAGTGTTTAAATAAATGAAGAATGAGGAATGAAGAGTGACCCGCACGGCCGATTCTTCATTCCTCATTCTACATTCTTCATTTCCTTCCACTTCCTGTACGATTCGACGGAAGCGAAGGCGACACCTTCGGCCGTCAGTCCATCAAGCTCGAAGCGGAGCTGGCGCAACACATCGCCCGCAAACTCCTTCGAAGGCTGGAACACCACGCGCGGACGGCGTATGCACCGCGCCGTGAACTCCTCCGGCTCACGCACGCCCTCGCTGCCGAATTCCAGGCGCAACGTCCCCAGGCGGCCCAGCTGCACGCCGCTTCCCTGAGCCAGCAGTACGGGCAAATAATCTGCCAAAGCGTTCAAGCCTAATTCCAACTCGCCCTCCGAGAGCGTGAGGTTCTTCGTCGCCAGGCGGCACACCGTCCGCGTCCTCATCTGCCTCCCCGCCACCGGCTCGGCATACCACAGCCCATCCTTATCCGCATTCAGGCGGTTTTTCTTCTTGCATAATCTGTATTTTGCCATATATACTGATGCATTTGAAAATACGTCCTTGTCCGTCCCCTGATGTACATCGCAGCATGCTGGGATGTACATCCGAGCATCGTGAGATGTACATCTGAGCACGCTGCGATGTACATCTCATTGCATACAAAGATAGGGAGAAGCGGCCATCGATGCAAGTATCTATCGAGCTTGGAGTATGGGGAGACACAAAAAAGACAGGCCGCAGGGCCTGTCGCACATTAAATGGGAGGGAAGACCGGCATCACTTCGTCCGGTCGACCACATAGGTGGCGTAGGCTTCGAGGGCGGCGCGGACATCGGCGTCGCCGACCGTGCGGGCGAGGGCGAGAGCCTCCTCATAGTGACGCTGCATGGCCTGCTCGGCATACGTGATGCCACCGTGCTCCTTGGTGAAGGCGATGAGCTCGGAGAGCTCGGCTGTCGACACGCGACCTTCCTTCACGCGTTGCACCAGCGTGCGAGTACGGTCGTCACCGTGCGTGTTGACGGCATGGATGGCGGGCAGGGTCAGCTTGCCTTCGAGCATGTCGTTGCCTGTCGGCTTACCCAGCTCGGGGCTGTCGAAGTAGTCGAAGATGTCGTCCTTGATTTGGAAACAAATGCCCACTTTCTCACCATAGAGGCGGAACGTCTCCACCTGTTCGGCCGAGGCTCCGGACGACATGGCTCCAAGCTGGGCACAAGTGGCGAAGAGGGCTGCCGTCTTCTTGCGGATAATCTCATAGTAGGTGGTTTCCGAAAGCTCGGCATTGCTGATGTTGGAGAGTTGGAGTATCTCGCCTTCGGACAATTCCTGCCCCAGACAGGAAACGGCGATGACGATGTCCGGATTGCGCGTGAGCGAAGCGTGATGGAGGGCAGTGGAGAGCAGGTAGTCGCCCACGAGGACGGAGATTTTGTTATTGAAAGCCGAGTTTACCGAAGGCTGGCCGCGGCGCTCGTTGCTCTCGTCGACCACATCGTCATGCACGAGGCTGGCCGTATGGAGCATCTCCATCGTGGCCGCAGCGTGATACGCCCCTGAGGAAAGTTCACCAAACGCCTTGGCCACAAGCATGGTAAGCATCGGACGCATCATTTTCCCATTGCGCTGGCGTATGTAGGCCAAGACCTCTTTCAGCAAGGGATTGGATGTCTCCAATGAAGCGTCAAACACCTCCCGGAAGGTGGTCATCTCTTTTTCTATCGGACGTCTAATAACTGCAATCTTCTCCATAAAAGCACGATTATGGTCGCAAAAGTAATAATAAAACAGGGAAAGAGACGTGCTTTTTTCGTACTTTTACCCGGAATTTTTAAGATTGAAGATGGAAAGACTATTTTTACTCGACGCGTATGCGCTCATCTACCGCGCCTACTACGCTTTTATCAAAAACCCCCGCATCAATTCCAAAGGTCAGAACACATCGGCCATCCTGGGCTTTGTCAACACACTCGAAGACGTCCTGCGCCGCCAGTCGCCCACCCACATCGGAGTGGCCTTCGACCCCGCAGGGCCCACATTCCGCCACGAGGCCTACGCCCAATACAAGGCGCAACGGGAAGAGACGCCCGAAGCCATCCGCCAGTCAGTCCCCCTCATCAAAGACATCATCCGCGCCTATCATATCCCCATCCTCGAAGTGCCCGGCTACGAAGCCGACGACGTCATCGGCACGCTGGCCACGCAGGCCGGCGCCCGCGGCATCGACACCTACATGATGACCCCCGACAAGGACTACGGCCAGCTCGTGGGCGAACACGTGTTCATGTACCGCCCGCGCTACGGCGACAAGGAGTTCGACACGCTGGGCGTCGAGGAAGTGAAGGAGAAGTTCGGCATCGACTCGCCCGCACAAATCATCGACCTGCTGGGACTCATGGGCGACAGTTCGGACAACATCCCCGGTTGTCCCGGTGTCGGCGAGAAGACCGCACAGAAGCTCATCGCCGAATTTGGCAGCATCGACAACCTCCTGGCCCACACCGACAGCCTGAAAGGCGCGTTGCGGAAGAAGGTGGAGGACAACGCCGAGCAGATACGCTTCTCGCAATTCCTCGCCACCATCAAGACCGACGTGCCCATCACGCTCGACCTCGAAGCCCTCGCCCGCACACAACCTGACGAAGACGCCCTGCGCACCCTCTTCGAAGAACTGGAGTTCAAGAACCTCATCGAACGCATTTTCAAGAAAGAAAAACCCGTCCCCGCAGCCGAACCGGGCACGCTCTTCGCCTTGTTCGACGCCGCGCCACAGGAAGAATCCTCCCCCACCCGCCTGTCGACACTCGACGACCAACCCTACCACTATCACCTCGTGGAGAGCGACACCGACCGCGACGCGCTCATCAGCCGCCTGCTCGACGCCGACGCTTTCGCCATGGACACCGAAACGACCAACGCCGAACCCATGCTGGCCGAACTGGTGGGCATGAGCTTCAGCCTTGCGGAGGGCGAAGCCTACTACGTCCCCGTCCCGTCCGGACGCGAAGAAGCGCAACGCATCGTCGACCGGTTCAAACCCGTCTATGCCAACGAACAGATCCTGAAAATCGGGCAGAACATCAAGTATGACATCCTCGTGCTGGGACACTACGGCGCGGAAGTGCGCGGCCCGCTGTTCGACACCATGATAGCCCACTACGTCCTCCAGCCCGAACTGCGCCACGGCATGGACTACCTGGCTGAAATCTACCTCAAATACCAGACCATCCACATCGAGGAACTCATCGGCCCGAAAGGGCGCAAGCAAAAAAACATGCGCGACCTCCCGCCCGCCGATGTCTACCGCTATGCCTGCGAAGACGCCGACGTCACGCTGAAACTGAAACACGTCCTGGAGAAGGAACTCGACAAGCACGACGCCCGCCGGCTGTTTGAGGAAATAGAGATGCCGCTCGTCCCCGTGCTGGCCTACATGGAGCGCAACGGCGTGCGCATCGACCCGGAAGCCCTGCGACAGACATCCGAACACTTCACGGCCCGCATGCGCCAGATCGAACAGGAAATCTACCAGCTGGCGGGCGAAGAATTCAACATCGCCTCGCCCAAACAAGTGGGCGAAGTGCTCTTCGACAAACTTAAAATCTCCGACAAGGCCAAGAAGACCAAGAGCAAGGGACAATACATCACCTCCGAGGAGGTCCTCGAAAGCCTCAAGGCGAAACACCCCATCGTCGAAAAGATACTCGACTACCGCGGCCTGCGCAAGCTGCTGAGCACCTACATCGACGCCCTGCCCGAACTGGTCAACCCGCACACGGGCCGCATCCACACTTCGTTCAACCAGACCGTGACCGCCACCGGACGCCTCAGCTCGAGCAACCCGAACCTGCAAAACATCCCCGTGCGCAACGAGGACGGCAAGGAGATACGCAAGGCCTTTATCCCTGACGACGGCTGCGAGTTCTTCTCGGCCGACTATTCGCAAATCGAGCTGCGCATCATGGCCCACCTGAGCCAAGACCCGCACATGATGGAAGCCTTCCGCGAAGGACACGACATCCACGCCGCCACGGCAGCCAAAATCTACAAGAAGCCCATCGGCGAGGTGACGAAGGAAGAACGGCGCAAGGCCAAGACAGCCAACTTCGGCATCATCTACGGCATATCGGCCTTCGGGCTGGCCGAACGCATGGGCGTCGACCGCCGGGAAGCAAAGGAACTCATCGACGAATACTTCCGCACCTACCCGCACGTGAAGGCCTACATGGAACACAGCATCGAGGAAGCCCGCCAACGGGGCTACGTCGAGACCATCTCCAAGCGCAAACGCTACCTGCCCGACATCCTCTCACACAACTCCGTCGTGCGCGGCTATGCCGAGCGAAACGCCATCAACGCCCCCATCCAGGGCAGCGCGGCCGACATCATCAAGGTCGCGATGGTGCGCATCTACCGCCGCTTCATGCAGGAGGGCATCCGCTCGAAAATGATTCTCCAGGTGCATGACGAACTCAACTTCAGTGTCCTGCCCGAAGAGAAGGAGCGCGTACAGCAAATCGTCATCGAAGAGATGCAAAGCGCCTATCCGCTGCGCGTCCCCCTGGAAGCCGACTGCGGCTGGGGCTCCAACTGGCTGGAGGCGCACTGATGCACATTATTTATACATGGATTGTTTAGACGCAGATTGCGCGGAATTCTAAGACCCGCGCAAGAAATCACGCATTTATTATTCGTTAAATAGTTTGA
>ERZ827088.3776-NODE-3776-length-13492-cov-3.230632_pt1 | contig 13492 bp, 7 predicted proteins | sample MGYA00519922_ERZ827088 | MGnify/ENA primary metagenome ERZ827088 (study PRJEB31778, sample SAMEA3449254) | human gut metagenome | biome: human gut; feature: human-associated habitat; material: faeces | place: United Kingdom | collected 2010/2012 ... | reverse complement strand
CGGTAGCTCTCCAGCCCCTGCTCTCGGCACAGCCGGGCGATGACCTCGAAGATGTGGGCCACCACGGCACTGTTGCCGCCGTTTACCTCCGCCACGGAGCCGATGTGCTCCTTGGGGATCACCAGGAAGTGCGTGGGGGCCTGAGGTGCGATGTCGTAAAAGGCGTAGCACAGCTCGTCTTCATACAGCTTGTTGGAGGGGATATCCCCGCCGACAATTTTGCAGAACAGGCAGTTGTCGTCTCGCATAGTCATGCTCCTTTCGTTATTTCCACTCTCCCGGCTTCAGGAGAGCTTTTCCGACACAAAATCGTCCACGGAAGCCAGGGCGTCGTCCACCTTCAGCAATTCGGTGCCGCCGCCCATAGCGGAATCTGGCTTGCCTCCGCCCTTGCCGCCGCACACGGCGGACACGGCCCGGACCAGGTCGCCGGCCTTGATGCCCCGGGCCACGGCCTCCTTGCCGCACACGGCCAGGAAGGATACCTTTTCGCCGTTGATGCTGGCGATGACCGCCACAACGCTGGGGTCCTTATCCCGCAGGAAGTCGCCCATGGTGCGCATGGCGGCGGTGTCCATGCCGGTGCGGGTGGTGGTGATCACGTGCAGGCCCTTCACGGTTTTGGCGGAGGCCAGGAACTGCTTGGCCTCGCCCAGGGACGCCTCGGCCTTCAGCTTATCCAGTGCCTGGCGCAGCTGCTTCATCTCGTTGGCCTGCTGCTCCATGCGCTCCAGCAGTCCGGCAGGTGCGGTTTTCAGGAACTGCGCCGCCTTGTGCAGAACGCCCTGGCTGCGCTCCATGCCCTGCAGGCTCAGCTTGCCGCAGGTGGCCTCGATCCGGCGCACGCCGGAGGCCACGCTGGTCTCGGATTTCACCCGGAAGGGGCCGGCCTTGGCGGTGTTGTCCACATGGGTGCCGCCGCAGAACTCGATGGACACATCACCCATCTCCACCACCCGGACGGTGTCGCCGTACTTTTCGCCGAACATGGCCACGGCTCCCTTCTTCTTGGCCTCCTCGATGGGCAGGACCTCCGTCACCACGGGATAGCCCTCCAGAATGGCGTCATTGACCAGCTCCTCCACCTGATGCAGCTCCTCCGGGGTGATGGCCTCGAAGTGGGTGAAGTCGAAGCGCAGACGGTCCGGCTCCACCAGGGAGCCCGCCTGGTGCACGTGCTCGCCCAGCACCTTCTTCAGGGCCGCATCCAGCAGGTGGGTGGTGCTGTGGGCCCGACGGATGGCCTTGCGGCGCTCGGTATCAATGGCGGCATGCACGGTGTCGCCCACATGGAGGGTACCCTCCGTCAGGCGGCCATAGTGCATGAACTTGCCGCCCTTGTTCTTCTGCACGTCGGACACGGTGAACAAAATGCCGTCTGCGCTGATGGTGCCGTGGTCGGCCGCCTGGCCGCCCATCTCCGCATAGAACGGGGACCGGTCCAGCACCACCACGGCGTCGGACCCGGCGGGGATCTCGCCCCGCAGCTCGTCGTCGGCCACCAGGGCCACCACCGTGGCGTCGAACTCGTCGTGGTCATAGCCCACAAACTCCGTGGCGGGGATGTCCTTTCCGAACTCCACACCGGCCCAGCCCAGGTCGCCCAGAGCCTTCCGGGCCTCACGGGCCCGCTGCTTCTGCTCCTGCATCAGCTGGCGGAAGCTCTCCTCGTCCACAGTCATGCCCTGCTCGGCCACCATTTCCGCCGTCAGGTCGATGGGGAAGCCGAAGGTATCATACAGCCGGAAGGCGTCCGCACCGGAAAACACCTTCTCGCCCTTGGCCTGGTGCTCCGCCAGCAGGTCGGAGAAAATCTTCATGCCGCCGTCGATGGTGCGGCCGAAATTCTCCTCCTCGGTGCGGATGACCTTGGTGATATACGTCTGCTTTTCCCGCAGATCGGGATACTGTCCCTGGTTTTCATGGATCACGGTATCCACCACCTGATACAGGAACGGCTCGTTGACGCCCAGGAGCTTCCCATGGCGGGCGGCCCGGCGCAGCAGACGCCGCAGCACATAGCCCCGCCCCTCGTTGGAGGGCAGGATGCCGTCGCAGATCATGAAGGTGGCGGAGCGGATGTGGTCGGTGATGACCCGCAGGGACACGTCCCGCTTCTCCGTCTCGCCGTAGTGGGCCCCGGTGAGCTCAGACACCTTGTGGGTGATGTTCATCACGGTGTCCACGTCGAACAGGCTCTCCACATTCTGGCACACGCAGGCCAGACGCTCCAGGCCCATACCGGTGTCGATGTTCTTCTGCTTCAGCTCGGTATAGTGGCCCTCGCCGTCGTTGTCGAACTGGGAGAACACCACGTTCCAGACCTCCATGTACCGGTCGCAGTCGCAGCCAACGGTACATCCAGGCTTGCCGCAGCCGTATTTTTCGCCGCGGTCATAATAAATCTCAGAGCAGGGACCGCATGGACCTGAGCCATGCTCCCAAAAGTTGTCTTCCTTACCAAAGCGGAAAATCCGTTCCGGTGCAATGCCGATCTCGTTCTGCCAGATTGCAAAAGCTTCGTCGTCATTTTCATAAACAGACGGATAAAGTCTGTCGGGATCCAGTCCAACGACCTGTGTTAAAAACTCCCAGCTCCATGCAATCGCTTCATGCTTGAAATAGTCGCCGAAAGAAAAGTTTCCGAGCATTTCAAAAAAGGTACCGTGACGTGCGGTTTTACCGATATTTTCGATATCACCGGTACGGATACATTTCTGACAGGTAGTCACACGTCTTCTGGGCGGAATCTCCTGTCCTGTAAAATAAGGCTTTAACGGCGCCATGCCGGAGTTGATCAAAAGCAGACTGTTGTCGTTATGCGGCACCAGAGAAAAGCTCTTCATCGCCAGATGTCCCTTACTTTCGAAAAACTCAAGGAACATCCTTCTCAATTCGTTCACACCATATGCTTTCACGTTTCTTCCTCCTTCGTTGTTTCTTACAACGTTCTTTCATCGCCCCAGAAATACAGAGCCACTGTACCCGGACCGGTATGGGAGCCAATTACAGTTCCGATATTGTTGATCTGTACTTTTCCGTCCAGTTTAGGAAACGTTTCCTCAACCAGTTGTGCAACCGCTTTTGCATCTCCCATGCAGGCTGACTGACTGATATAACACTTTCCGGAATATTCCCGTCCGTTCTGCGCATGCTCTTCCATCCGCTTAACGATCTCGCGAATCACCTGTTTTTTCCCACGGTATTTGCTGCGCGGAATCAACCTGCCCTCGGAATTCACATTCAGCAGCGGACAGATATTGAGCATCTTTCCGAAAAATCCTGCGGTTTTGGAAACTCTTCCGCCACGGATATAGCTGGTTAAATCTGTTGAGAAAAACCAGTGATGCAGGGTATTGCGATGCGCCACGATCCATGCTGCATTTTCCTCCAGAGACATTCCGGCACGCTGATTTTCCAGTGTCTGTTCCACCAGCATACCGTAACCAGAAGAAGCCGCAAGGGAATCCACAACCATCACCCTGCGGTCCGGATATTTTTCTTCCATCTGGGTCTTTGCAACATTCGCCGAGTTGATGGATCCAGAAATTCCACTGGAAAGCGTCAGATGAAGCACATCTTTTCCGCTCTTTAAAACAGGCTCAAACAACGCGCAGTATGCCTCTGCATTCACCTGAGAGGTCACAGGCTGCGCGCCGTCTCCGATCATTTTATAAAATACTTCCGGCGAGATGGACGAGTACAGGTCATCTGCATATTCTTTTCCATCCAGCTGATAATGGAACATGGCAAAGGGAACTTCATTTGTTTCCATGAAGGTTCGGCTCATATCTGCTGTCGAACAGCAGGTAACAACATACTCTCTCATTTTTCCCGCTCCTTTGGGTATCTTATTTTTGCAAACCTGTCTTATTATAGTAAATCTTTTCGTCTCTTACAAGTCCAAAAATAAAATATCCGCAAGGTATTACTGGGAATCCGTCTGTTGCTGTTTCTTTTTCTTACGTTTTTCCCGTCGTTTTTCCACCCGCTTTTTGCCGCGCCTTATCGCCTTTATGATAAGGACTGCCGCTAAAACGGCTGCGATGACGAGCGCAAGGATCAGCCAGATCGGCACGCTGTTATCCTGCACGCTGTAGACCGCAAACGCTGTTCCATAAGGAACCGATACAGTCACATAGCTGCCGTCCTCTTCTGTATCCGCTTTTTCCCATTTATTTTCCGTCTGAATCCTTACCGCAGCGCTGTCTGCACCGTCCGGGATCCGAAGATGCAGGACATATTCTTCCTTTTGCTCCGGCATGTTGTCGATATTCCAGATATAGGCATAGGCAGGATCACCATCCGAAATCCTATCCGCCTGCACGCTTTCCGCAGACAACACACTCGTGTCATAGAAATCGCCTTCAACCAGGAAATCCGGTTTTAACTGGTTTGTTGCTGAAAACCACGCAAGGCTCTTGGTAAAACGTTTGCTCTCTGCCGTCACTGTTACGTTAGCAGTCACATGGGTCAGCGGGAATTTTCTGTCCCAGCTGATGTAGCAGTCCTCATCCGGCTCAATATCCGGCACTTCTTCTTCCGTCACCGTACCGTCGTAGGGAATCTGCAGCGTCGCAAGCACCTCGTCATCCTGTTCAAAGGTCACTGTCACCTGCGTAAAGCCAGCCGGCACTGTTTCCATTTGCATCAGTTCTTCGTAGGTACAGCGCTGCGCCTTTCCAATATAATTGATCTGATCGACACCACCCCACAGATCAGAGACGAAATAATTGTTTTCCAATGTACCGTCTTCGTTGATACAGCCCGCAATGCTGCCGATCTTTTCGGTACGATTGCCGGAAATTGTCACCATCGCGAGGCAGTTGCTGATGTCATAGCCTTCCCCGGTAATGCCGCCGATTTTGTTATCGCCCTTTAAATTACACAGAGCGTAGCTCTGATTGACCCGGCTGGCAGAATATCCTGCGATACCACCGAGACCGTTGCCGGATTCCAGCTGAACCGTTCCATAGTTTTCGCATGTATGGATCAACCCCAGCTCTTCGCTTCCGGCAATACCGCCGCTGTTTCTCTTTTTGCCCGCTACCGTTCCGTAGTTGATACAGTGAATCAGCACGTCGTTTGTAGTGGAACGCACCTCCACATCGGTCAGCTCTGTCAGATCCATATCAACCTCGGGATCCACATCATACTCCGTATTCATAATTCCGGCGATACCGCCTGCATTGATGTCGCCCTCAATTTTTCCGTGATTGCTGCAGCCCGAAACGACACCGAGCGTCCGCTCTGTAAGTGCTTTCCCCGAAACATCGTCAATCGCACTGCCGTTTCCGAGCAGGACGTTGACATCGTCGCTGATAATATCTGTAATTCTGGAGGACGTATTTAAAATCCTGTCCAGATCGCTGGTAATCGACTGAATTCCGCCATCGACACTGTCAGTCATGCTGTCGATCGTATCGCCAGATGCTTTGCTCTGATCGGTCAGCTCCCCGAAATATTGCTCATCGTATTCGTCAGGGAATCTCCCGTACCTGTAAGCGTACTCTGCAGGTTTTTGATATTGTCAGATGCGGACGAAATCTCTCCCTTCATCTGATTTAGGTTATCGTCGATCTTTTCGTCATGGTTTACTTTAATCGGATCTTTTTTGAGGATATCCGTAATTGCGTCCGCCTTGCTCTCTACTTCACTCTGACTCGGGATAGAAATAGATTCCGACGGCAGTTCAGAAGGAAGTGTGGAGGGCAGTTCACTCGGCCATTCCGAAGGAAATTCCCATCCGGAGCTGCTTTCTTCCGAAGATTCCCTGGATACGCTGTCCCTGGCAAACCACGCATAACCGTCTGCCTCATCGTCCCCTGCTGCCAGATATTCTGCCGCGTCGTCTGCCGGGATTGCCGCAGCTTCTTCGTTGTTGGACGACTGGTTTTGGGTGTCGCCGTTTTCACTGGAAGAAGGCTGTTCGCTCTCTGCAGGGCTTTCCTGCAAAGAACTGCTCTCCTGAGAAGAGCTTTCTTCCGGGCTGCTGCTTTCCGACGCGCTTTCCCCATCACTTTCCGACGCGCTGCTGCTCTCGGAGGAACTTTCTGTCAATATATCCTTCATGTCGTTTAACTTTCCATTGATATTATTGGCAGCATTCTCCGTATTTTGTCGGATGCTCTCCATCATTCTCGAAATTGTATCGTTTCCGATCTCGCCCAGATTATTCAGTGCGCTGCTCAAGCTATCCATATAGGCCGTCATCGCTGCATTATTGCCGGTAACGGTGCTCTTCATGGAATTGATCTCACTGTCCAGATTGCCCATCGTATCCTCATACTGCTGCTGCAGCGTCTGGACATAGCCTCTGGTGTCAGAGGATACGCTGCGCATCGCATCGGACATCTGCCCCATCAGGTGATTGATCTCTGAAAAATCGTCCCTCACCTTTTCCAGATGATCGGAAAGATATTCCGACTCCCGGTAAGGCTCCGCTTGACCGATGATACCGCCAACGTCCTTGCGTCCCATGACATGACCCATATTTTTACAGTTGATAACCGTACCGCTCTGACGCCCGATCACACCGCCGACATTGTAGCCGATATGTGCATAGCCGATTTCGCCTTTGTTGGTGCAGCCTGCCACCGTGCCGGACGATCTTCCGGCAATGCCGCCTGCGTCATTTCTTGTCACGACGTTCTGCGTCAAATTCAGCGTTCCGATATCGATGCCGTTTAAATCCAGCGTTGTCTTTAAGTCCTCGTCATTGATTTTTCCTTCATTTTCGCAGTTCTGAAGGATACCGCGGTTCATGCCGCAGATACCGCCGACCTCATTCGTGCCGACAATCGTGCCTTTATCATAACAGGTCAGCACGATGCCGTCCGCCCTGTTTTCCCCGACAATGCCGCCGACGTTTGTGTTGCCGGTCACAATTCCTTCAAAGCTGCAGTTTTCCAAAATGCCGTAGTTCGTTCCGACGACTCCACCGACATTTTCTGCGCTGCCAGTCACCTTCACACTGCCGGAAACGGTCAAATCCTTTACCCTGCCGGTTTTGCCGACATAACGGAAGAATCCGTAATCAGAGCCTTCCCGGGAGATTTTCAGTCCGCTTACCGTATGCCCGTTTCCGTTGAAGGTTCCCGCAAAATACGGAATGCCATCAAACGAGCTGCCGGACAGGTCGATATCGTTCTGTAAGTTGAAAATCCTGCCATAGCTGTAATAATCGTCCTGGCACTTCTGAACATATTTTAAAAACTCTTCTTTATTGGAAATCGAAATCTCTTCTACGACGATATCGGCTTCCCGGTCTTCCAGCGCTTCTTCTGCGGTAACTGCCTCTTCCTGCTTCTTTTCCTCCGCATACGCCATAGAACCGTTCTGTAAAATCGCTGTTGGCAGCATGGAAACGCTCAATAACACCGCCAGCCATTTTTTACAGCTGTTCGTTCTGTTCTTCATCGCTGTCCTCCTTTTTCGCATCCTGTTCGCCCGGCTGTGCTGCTGTGTTCGGTTGTGACACGTCGTCCGGCTGTGCTGCTGTGTCCGGTTTTGCTGCATCATCCGGCTGTGTCAATCCTTCCTGTTCCATTACAAGCTCTGTCTCTTTTCCGCCAATCGGCAGTCTGGATTCAAAAGAAGCCTGCATGGAACCGCTAAAGCTTCCCTTGATCTCCGCGTCGATTTCACCCTGTATATAACCCTTGACACGGCCATTTACAATCATCCGTCCGGAAACATCTCTTCTGGTCGCCTGGGGCAGATTAATTGTCAAAGCAGTCTTTTCGATAATGATATCGCCCAGCAGCAGAATCTGCGGCAGGACAAACAGTACCAGTATAATGGAAATCAAGGTTCCTCTTCCCAGTGCAATACCGATTGAAGCAACTGTCGCATCCGATGCGATCTGTCCGATCAGAAAACCTGCTCCGGTCAGAATCGTACCGGAGGTAAAGATTGTCGGAAATGCCTGATTGATTGTTTCAATAATTGCCTCATGAATCGGCATCTGTTTTTTCAATACCATATAACGACTGGATATAACGATCGCATAGTCGATCGTCGCACCCATCTGGATTGCAGATACAATCAGGTACGCAATGAAAAATACACTTCCTCCTGTCAGCGTAGGCACAGAGAAATTGATCCAGATACTTCCCTGAATGGTCAATACCAGCAAAATCGGGAGTCCGGCGGACTGGAATGTGAACAGCAGAATAATCATAACAAACAACGCTGTCAGTACACTGATAATAATATTATCTGTTGCAAACGAAGACATCAGGTCATGATTGCTTGTGCAGTCACCAACCAGTATCACGTCTGATTTATTATAATACTTCGCGCAAATATTGCGGATGTCATCCATTGCCGTATACGCTTCGTCCCCTTCCGTCGGCACACTGACAGTCAGAACCAGTCTGGAATAATCCTCTCCCTGCAGCTGCAGCTGTGCATCATGCAGCGTATTATAAAGGTCCGTCAGTTTTTCATCCATATCCGCATCCAATGTGACGTAGCCTTCCTCATACTGATCATACAGGAATAAAAACATATCTATAATCGGCACTTTGTACTCGTCGATGCCTGTAAAAATCGGACCGTTCTGTCCCTGATCATAGGCATATGCCATATACAAAACCCGTACGATCTCAATATCCAGATCTGTCAATTCAGAAAATGCACGAGGCGCGATTTTATCCGTCAGGACATAATCATCGTTGATCGAAACGTTTGCAAGCCCTGTCACGGTGTTGACATAATCGAGCGTTTCAAATTCCTTCAGAACCTTTTTCTCGGATTCATAATCGCCCTTCGGCACCAGAATTGCAATCTGATTCGAAACGCCAAACTCGTCTTCAATTTTATGCCTGGCAATTCTCGTCTCACTTTCCCTTGCGGCCGGAACGGAATTGACATCATACAGATAACTGCAGTTATTTGCCATCCATGCTGCAAAGCAAAGCAGTATCACAAATACAGGCGGAACGATAAATCTTGTCAGGTTCGCCCATTTACCTGCAAACGAAATATTCGGAACAAAGCTCTTGTGATGCGTGTTGTCAATTCCCTTTGCAAAGATCATCAGAATCGCAGGCATCAGGAAGAATACGGAGATCAAACTGAAAATAATTGCCTTTACCAGTACGATACCCATGTCATAGCCCAGACGAAAATGCATGAACATCATCGCCACCATGCCGGAGATGGTCGTCAGGGAAGAAGAACTGATCTCCGGTATTGCCTTTGACAGCGCAACCTTAATCGCAGATTCCGCATCCATCGTCTCATGCTCTTCCATAAAACGATCACAAAAAATAATCGCATAGTCAATTGCCAGCGCCAGCTGCAGAACGACAGAAATCGAATCCGTTACGCTGGAAATCGTTCCCATCAGGTAGTTTGTTCCCTTATTCAGGAGTGCAGCCACACCAAACGTAATCAACAGTACCGGGATTTCCATATATGCCTTCGTGGAAATCAGCAGTACTACTACAATAATCACAACTGCAAGAACCAGAATCAGATTCATGTCATTATTCAGGGATTCTGTCTGTTCTTCTTCAGAGCCGACTGAGGTAGATATATAGGTATCATAATCCGAAAGCAGCTCCTTTACCGCCTGCTTGGCATCCTTGCTGATCTCATCGTCTTCTGCGCCGTCAAAGGTCACATCAAACAGGGCGTTCGTTTTGTTGTAATGATCCGCAGAATCATCAAAGGCAACTTCCTTCACGCCCTCTACCGCCTCCAGCTTTTCCACCAGCGCATCTGCGTCCTGCCAGGTAATATTCGACACCATGATCCTGGCACTGCCATATGTCATAAACTGTTCATCCATCAGGGTCAGACCAATTCTCGTCTCACTGTCTGCCGGCAGATATTTTGTAATATCCTGATTTACCGATACTTTATTCATGCATGCTGCACAGTAAATACACGCAATGGCAAACAATACCAGAAAAGCTTTTCTTTTGTTGACAATAAAGGTTGCTACTGTCAGCCAAAAATTCCCTTTTTCCTTTTTTTCTTCCATTCGATTCACTCCTTGACCTCTGCTTTTCAACAAGAAATTTCATTCTATATTATAAAATCACTCCTTATTCTTTACAAGTAAATTTTCCCGTCAATTTCCCCAATCTGTCCAAAAAATTATATCCACTCTGCCAATTGTGTACCTGAACTTTTTCGATTAAGATTAAGGTACTGACATTATTTTAGGGGAGAGACAGAAGTTATGGAAAAGAGACAACACAAGCAAAAAGCAGTTCTGATGACAGAGGGACCGATCTGGCGGTGCCTTTTATTATTTGCACTTCCGCTGATGGCCGGCAACCTGTTTCAGCAGCTTTACAATACGGTAGACAGCATCGTCGTCGGTAATTTCGTTGGAAAAGAAGCACTCGCCGCAGTCGGCTCCACGGATAGCGTTATCAATACCTTTATTGGTTTTTTTTCCGGCATGTCCACCGGTGCAGGCGTCATCATTTCCCAATATTACGGCGGCAAAAAAGAAGAAAAGGTTTCCATCGCCGTCCAGACAACCATCGCGCTGACACTTTGCATGAGCATTCTCTGCACGGTGCTCGCCCTTTTGCTTGTTCCATCCCTGCTGCGCCTCATGGGCACTCCGGATGATGTCTTTCCTGAGGCTGCAACCTATCTTCGCATTTACTTTATCGGTGTCACCGGACTTTTGTTCTATAACATGGGTGCCGGCATTCTTCGCGCGGTCGGAGATTCCAGACGTCCGCTCTATTTTCTGATTTTCTGTGCGGTTTTGAACACGCTGCTGGATCTTTTATTCGTCGCAGTTTTGCGGTTCGGTATCGCGGGTGCTGCCTGGGCAACGATCCTTTCCCAGGGAATTTCTGCCCTCCTGACACTCTTTGTCCTGACCCGCGAAAAAGCCTGTTACCGCATCATTTGGAGTAAGGTCCGTCTGGATCCGAACATGACGAAAAAGATTTTCTTTCTCGGACTTCCCGCCGCAATTCAGATGGCAGTCACTTCCTTTTCCAATGTTTTTGTACAGGCATACATCAATCGTTTTGGTTCTGCTGCTATGGCAGGCTGGTCTTCCTATGGAAAAATTGACAAATTCTGCGTACTTCCGATCCAGAGTCTTTCCCTTGGCGTGACCACCTTTGTCGGTCAGAACCTTGGTGCACGCAAAATAGACCGTGTCCGGCAAAGCACTAAGGTCGGCACACTGCTCTGCTTTGCCGTCGCGATCCTCATTACGATTCCTGTCTTGATTTTTGCCCGTCCTCTCGTCTCCATGTTCAACCGCACGCCGGAGGTTTTAGACTACGGCACACTTTTCATCCGTCTGGAAATGCCGTTTTACCTCGCCCTTTGCATCAATCAGGTACACGCAGGTACGCTGCGCGGTATCGGCAATACGAAAGCCCCCATGGTCATCATGATGAGCTGCTTTATCGTGTTCCGACAGATTTATCTTTACACGATCACACAATTTACAGACTCTGTCATCGCCGTCGCGCTCGGCTATCCGCTGGGCTGGGTGTTGTGCAGTATCTGTCTGTTTACCTATTACCGTCACACGAAGCTGGAAACGTATCTGCGGTAAAAACAGCTCCGGACGCCAGCGTTTTTGCAATGGCCTCCGGAGTTTCCTGTTTTCCGTTTTTTTCCCACATAACAAACACATTCATCAACGCACCGCCATAAAAATACAGCTCGTAGGGCTGGATCTTATAAACCGGTTGAATCCGTTCCATCATAAAAGAGTTCATAGCTTCCAATATGATATGATACAAATGCGCATCTACAAGCTTCAGGATAAAGGCTGCATACTGATCAAAATACTTCAGTGCATGTACTATACTCCCTGGATCATGAAATTTTCCGCCTTTTTTTAGGATCTCGCTGCGTTCCCGGACATACCCGTTTACAATTTCATGAAAGTAATCTGCAAGCGCATCTTCTTTTTGTTCATAATAATGATAAAACGTCATTCGGGAAACACCGGCACGTTTTACAATATCGGATACCCGGATCTCTTCATATGATTTTTTATCCATCAGGGAAAAAACGGCTTCTCCGATGCACATCCGCGTAAAACGGGTTCTGTTTGTATATTTTTTCCCAAATAATTCCGCCATATCCTTCTCCTTTGCCCTGCATTGTAGCATCATAGCACAGCTTTCGGTTTATTTACAATCCTCCAAGCAAATCTTCCATAACATCCTGTACTGTCTCTATCTGATTTGCCAAAAAAACCTGCGCTCCGCAAAAAAGCAAGCCATTTTCTGTATCTCCCTTTACGGCATGGATCAACGCTTCTGTAATACAATAGGGTATTTCCGCCGGATTACAGTGCTTTAGACAGCCAAAGCATTTTTGCGGTCTTTGGACCTCCCCCTTCTCTACATGTTCCAGAAAAGAATTTCTGATTGCGCGCCCCGGCATTCCGACCGGACTTGACACCAGTACAATATCCTCTTTTTGTGCCTTCAAATACGCATCTTTATATGCACTGTCTGCGTCGCATTCTTTGGTTGTAATAAACCTGCTTGCAACCTGAATCAGATCCGCTCCAAGCATAAACTCATGCTCTGCCCGCGCCTTATCACAGATCCCGCCGCCGACTGCAACGGGTATTTTCCTTTCCGCCTTTTTTTCATAGGCTCGTACCAGTTTCAGTATTTCAGAGATTTCCATATCATAATCCATTTTCTCTTCCAGCTGTTTTCTGGAAAATCCAAGATGTCCGCCAGCCTCCGGACCTTCGATCACTATAAAATCCGGATATCGATGATATTTTTTCTCCCAGTATTTCAAGATCAGTGCCGTCGCACGGGCACCGGAGACGATCGGTGCAATTGCGATGTCGGTATCCGAAACCATTGCCGGAAGCTCCAGCGGCAACCCGGCGCCGGACACAATAAAATCTGCGCCGGTCTCAACGGCCTTTCTTACGTAGGTCTCATAATGATTCATTGCCACCATGATATTAAACCCGAGGATACCATCCGGTGCAATCTTTCTCGCCTTTTGCAGTTCTTCCTCCATTGCCTTCAGATTTGCCAAAACCGGGTTTTGCTCAAATTCAGGCTGTAAAAAGCCGATCTGCGCGGCCGAAATGGTTCCGGCTCCCCCTTCCTTCGCCACTGCCCCCGCCAGTCCGGACAGGCTGACTCCAATTCCCATTCCTCCCTGAATCAGCGGTTTTTTCAATCTTTTTTTTCCAATCCATACCTGGCTTTTCATGGTAGTTCTCCTTCGTACTAATTTCTTCTAAAGAGGATGCCGGGTTCAAAGCTTCCGGAATCTTTCATACCGTCTGTCACAAAGTTTTTCAGGCTCCAGCACAGCATATTGTTTTAAAAACCTTCTTAATTCTTCCCGAAGCTGTTCCAACACTGATCCCATATTCTGTATGGTCAGCTTTTCCGGTTCTTTGATCATCCGCTCTGCTGCCTGTGCGGCCACAACATCCTCTGCAGTCAGCTTCATTTTATCTGCAGCCTCAGGCGCACACTTTTTATCTTTCCAGAGTATACTTGCA